>Ga0081527_100504_pt1 | contig 18210 bp, 20 predicted proteins | sample HotLakmasection5_FD_70992 | JGI IMG/M metagenome (GOLD analysis project Ga0081527, IMG submission 70992) | Hypersaline microbial mat communities from Hot Lake, Washington, USA - Section #5 (SPADES assembly) (version 2) | ecosystem: Environmental > Aquatic > Non-marine Saline and Alkaline >... | reverse complement strand
GCGCAGGCGTAGCCTGCGCACTTGTTAAATATAGATTTTTTGAAAATTTTTAGGCGTAAAAACTTTTTATTTGTTCCTTATTTTTTATGAAACAAACCCCGGCATGCTTAAAGGGAATTTTTCCGGCCGGAAAAATTCCCTTTAATTTTAGTTATATGCTTAAATTTCTACTTGCTGTTTTTAAGAAGATCTGCAGGGAAATTCATTATAGAAGCCTGGTCAGTAATAACTGCTTTGATACCCGGCGTCAGTTTTTGTACATATTCATACTGAATAAGCTGCGGATTTGCCCTTAATGCTTTTCCTTTTTCTGTTATAGCTTCAGCTTCTCCCTGAGCTTCTATGATTTTTCTCTTTTTTTCCTGTCTTTGCTTTTCAAGGACATATTTCATTCTCTCAGATTCCTGAAGAGCAACCTGTTTCATTTCAATTGCTCTTGCGAACTCATCAGAGAATTTTACATTTCTGATAAGCACTTCACTGAGGTTAATATCATAATTTTCAAGGGTTTCTCTAAGCTGTTCCTGAATAGTATTCTGGATTTCCATTCTTTTTTCGGAATAAACAGCGAGTACCGGGTATGATGAAATTGTATTTCTTACAACACTTCTTACTTCCGGTCTGACGATTTTTTCTTCATAGTATGGACCTACTTTTTGGTGAAGTTTCCATACTTTTTCAGGAATAAGGTTGTACCTTACGGACATATCCATGGTAATTTTCTGCCCGTCAGATGTTAACGATACCAGCGGAGCATCATCTCTTGACCTTACGCTTGTGTTTCCTTCTTGTGCCATTGTGTAAGTATGTGTTCTTACGCTGTAAATAGTGGGTTCCTGAATTCCCGGTATAAGAAAATGCATTCCTTCTCCAAGACTTCTTTCTTCCACACCGGAAATTTTGTTCATCACAACAGCTCTTTCACCGGCTTCTACAACCAGAATCGCTTTTGACAGAACAATAATCGCCAGAATGATAAGGAATATAAGCCCTATTGACATTCCCTTCAAGGGCCCCGAGTTAAAATCCATATTCACTACATTACTATCTTTCATTTTCCACTCTCCTTTCCCAGACATGGTTTATATGAGTTCAGTTTAAATTATCTCATGTTATAGTTTTTTATCAATTTTTATATAAACCTTCCCGCAAATTCTACACCTTCCCTGAATTTATATTTTGAGCTGGCTGTTTTTTCAAGAAGTCCTGTTTCAGCTATTTTTCTTTTAAAGACTTCGGGCTCAAAAGTTTTGTTCAGTATAACTTCATAAACTTCCCTTAGCCGGTCTAAATTAAATTCCCCGGGCATTATTGACTTTACGGCAGGCGTATTTTCCAGTTTCTGCCTCAGGACTTTTATAGTGTATTTTATTATTTCCGCATGATCAAATGCAAGCTCAGGCAAATCGTTTACACTTACCCATGCAACTTCTTTAGCATCAGTGTCAGCCTGAGTTTTCAGCCCGGATGAATCTGCCAGGGCAAAGTATACAACACTTACAGTCCTTCCTCTGGGATCACGCCCCGGTGTTCCGAAAGTCTGCACCTGCTCAAGATTTTCATATTTTACACCGGTTTCTTCCTCAAGTTCCCTCTCTGCAGCAACACGTATTTCCTCGCCCGGGTCAACAAATCCTCCGGGCAATGCCCATTTGTCCTGAAAAGGCGGGTTTCCTCTTTTAATCAAGAGGATTTTGAGATCTTTATCAATTATAGAGAAAAGCGCCGTATCTGCTGTTAATGCCGGATTTTCCCGTTTTTCTGCCATTTTTAATCCTTTCCGTAAAAATAAGCTGTCCCTTATTCCAGAGGCAGCTTATTTTTATTCATTCTTATAACTAAAGCAGTTCCTAATTATTTTCTGCTTCTTCCAGTTCCATATTCCTGATAAATTCATTGGTTGCAGCATAGTGCTGTATAGCTAATGCCAGGGCATCGGTATTTTTATGGCCTTTTTGTTCAGCTTGTCCTTTAAATGCCGGGTATAATGCAACTGCTCTTTGAACTGCTCTCGGATTCTCATCTAAAACCGCAAGGTCTTTCTGAACCTGTTGAATTTCTTTTGCCCCAAAAGTTACTGTATGATCCCCTATTTGGGTTTTTATATTTTTGTTAATTAAAGTTCTTTTTAATGCACCGGGATCGTATCTTAAATCGGTTTTCTCTCCTTTAAAAGCAATACCCTGCGGAGGGTGTTCCTGGTGATCTTCGTTTTGATGCGGATGCTTCGGGAATTGTGGACCCTCGTTGCCATGAATTTCGCTCATAAAAGACCTCTTCTTTATTTAACCTAAACTTAATTTAACTGTAATTATAACACTTGCTCGTCAATTTAAAAAACATTCTTTAAGAAAATTTAAAACTAATTTTCATTTTTGGGGTAGGGGCAGAGTATATTTTTCAAACTTTTGCTGTATTTATTAAGAATGTGCAGGGAGTTTGTAACACCCCTGTGCCTGTGTTTCAGGTGGATACTTTTTATTGCCTGTGCAGGGTTTATAAAGAAATATAAAAATTTTTAAAATGTAAATAATTGTTACAGAAAAAGGGTGATATGAAATCTCACCCAGTATTTATTTTTTATATATACATAGGGTAATAGTATATAACAAATATATTAAAAGTATACATTTCTGTATATTCTTTAATGTGTGGGTTAAGGTAAAAAAAGGTGACGAAAATGGGTGAAATATTTGCAGGATCCATTACAACAGCCTTAAACAGAGTAAAAAGTCAGGCCCCCTCTGACTTGAAAGAATATACTATCCGGTCCAGTGTACAAAACGCAACTTCTCAACTGGAAAGAGCGCAAAGTATATTCAACCAGAGGCAGTCTAATTTTTCAACTACAGAAAAAACCTTCTTCGCAAAAGCTTTTGAAGAGGCTATTACTGAACAGGCCTACAAAGCTTTGGAAGGAGAATTAAGTCGTTTAAGGTTTAAAGAAAGAAGTTTTGACAATGCTCATGAAACTTCAACAAAAAGTTTTATTGATCATGAGAAACAACTCAGAGCTACTCCTGAAATTCAGGGAATAGAAAGCAAAATTCAAGAAAACAGGGTGAAAATTTTTAAAAAGCAAAAAGCCCTGGCTGAAAAATCAAACACCGACAGCAGCTACAAAAGCAACTTAAAAGTTAATTCAATGTTAGCTAATGAAGTCAGTCAACTCCAAAATGTTGAGATGAGCCTTGTTGGTGCTATAGAATCCATTAAGGCCCAGATACAGCAAATAAGAAGCGGAAACTTTTCACTTCAGACCTCCAAATAAAAAAAACCGGTTCATCTTCTACTTCTTCAGTAGATACCGGCAAGCTTATAACGTCTGATTCCTCATCCGCTGCTGTTCTTGGTGGACAACAAATTGCTGAGACTAAAGGCATACAGGAATTATTAGAAAATGCTAAAGCCAGTACCCAGGTCAGCCAAAAGCACGAAGAAATTAAAGCTCAAATAAAAGACGCTATATTGGCAAAACTTGAAGCTTTATTAAGCGAAAAAGAAAGCCAGCTTGAACAAACAAGGAAACAACTCAACATAAAACAAGGTCAACTAAATGATAATGATACAAAAGTTGAATCTTATGAAAAAGATTCTGAAGGAAAAACCTCAGATAGGGCTTCTCTTGAAGAAGAAATCGAACAATTAATCCAGGAAACGCAGGATCTGATTCAGGAAAGAATTGATAAAGATCCGGAGTTCGTAAGATTCAGCAAATTTACCAATTTTTTTAATAATTTCCTTAAAGGCAGCGGTAATACAGGCGCTGGAATCACTCCTGAACTGGAAAGAAAGAAAGAAGATTTTTCAGAAATTCAGGAAAAATACGAACAAAAATCATCTGATGTAAATAATCTTGACGATATATTCGGTGTAAAACAATTCCTTAAATCCGAAGCAAAAGCAAACCTGAGCAGCTCCAGATCCTATACAGAAGAACAGAAACAACTGTTTCAAACATTTAAACAAAAATATAGCAGCTAACCGTCGGTCAAAAACCTATTAAGACCAGAATTTTACGTAGCTAAAAAGTTTTTCAAAAAAGCTTTTTAGCTTTTTTGTTATCCCTTTTTTCTCCTTGGTTTCTTCGTTTTTCTGTTCTGAAACATTATTATCGATTTTTTTCGCAATTGGTCTTTCTTCGGAATTTTCTTCTGCTTCAGCAATAATATTGGTTTCTGTTATATCAATATTTACTTCTTCAAGGGCTTCTTTTTCAACAAACTCTTCTGCTCCGCATGGTTTTTGCAAGGATTCATTTTTGACAGGAATAGTCTCTGCAACCGCAGTTGTTTCTTTAACCGGGTCTTTTTTATTAAGGACAGTCTCTATCTTTTTTTCTTCAGCAAATTCAGTTTGTTCCCCGGAAACCATGCCCTGTTCTCCCGACTTTTTTCTTTTTTCTTCCAACCGGTTTATATAAGATACCATGCTGTTTAATTTGGAATCATTCAATACATTATTCTCATCAGTTTTTGCGAGTACCCAGTAACCTTTTTCTCCCAGAACGTCGATTATTTCTCCGCTAAAAATGTTTTGCGACAGTTTTGCGTTAAATCTCATATACATTTTTTCCGTTCCAAAAGGCTTAAACATAAATGTAAAGTAGTCATTAACGACCTTGATGTCTGAAATAACTACATCATGTGCAATTCCTGCTATGTCCATACTTGCCGTCAGATCATGTTTTACAATTAAACGGATATCATATTTTTCATTATCAGGGTTAAATAAAATTCCCTGCCATACACCTACAAGGTCCTGCACTTCATTAAACAAAGGCTCCGGTTTTGGGTAATTTGTAAAATATTCAATTACACCTGTAAGGTTATTTTCAAGGGCGGCAAGGTCAGCTTCTGTGATATAAGGCCTGTCGAGCCTGTAAATCCCAACCAGGTCATTATAAACACTTTGTGGTACAACCACTGATCTTTTGTTCATTATTTTTTCAAACCCGGAAAGAAGGATTTTATCCTCTCTTGGAGAATTAAGGGATTCCAGCTGGAAAGAAGTATAGAAACCAAGCGCCAGCAACCAGCTCTCTTTGTTTGAATATTTTCTGTGTATTTCCTGAGAAAGATTTTCATAGAATACAACAAACATATCACGTACAAACGCCAGCCTTGTTTCGTTTAAATCCTGATTTTGCAAGGCATTGTAGAAATTAAGCCTTAATTTATTAAGATCCTGTCTTGCTTTTCCGTATATATTAAGATCATCAAGAATAATATCAATTATATTAAGCGTCTGAAAAGTGTCATTATATTCCTGTTTAATTGACTGGAACGACATGCCCCTGGACTTGTCACTCAGGTCTATAAGGTGAAAGTAAGAAGCTCCGACACCTCTTCCCAGTGAAAAGACCCTGTTTGTAACTGTAGAACATTTATATTGTTCGGGGATTTCAGTTTTAGGGACTGCAGGGGGAGAAATGGGAGCAGTTAATTTAGCGGGACCGCCTGTATCTTTTTGCGGAACAACAGGACATCCGGCATCCGCAAATACTCTTGCGCCGCAGGAAACAATTATAAATATCATTAAAATCTTAAAAATTTTTCTACCCATAACCAAACCACCCTATTCTGCGTTTTTTTAGATATCCTCTCCTGACACCAGCCATTCTACTGTTTTTCTCAGGGCTTTGCCCCTGTGGCTTATTTTATTTTTCTCCTCCATGGTTAACTCTGCCATAGTAGCATTTTTTTGAGGCAAATAAAAGACAGGGTCATAACCAAACCCATGTGTACCTGATGGGGAAAGTGCAATCTCTCCTTCGCATGTTTCTGTAACTGAAAAAAGTTTTTCTCCTTCCGGGGAAACTATCACCATGGAGCATACAAATCTTGCTGCCCTGTCCTTTGGATCAATATTTTCCATTTCTTTCAGAAGTTTAATGTTTCTTTTTTCATCGGTTTCAGCATACCGGGAAGAATGAACCCCGGGTCTGCCTTCCAGAGCATCAACAACCAGTCCGGAATCATCTGCCAGCGCAGGCAAATTTGTCATCCTTGCCGCTTCGTATGCTTTTATAAATGCATTTTCCTCAAATGTATCTCCGGATTCCTCCGGGCTAAACTCGCCTTCAATACCCAGAACCACTATACTTGTATCTTCCAGCATATTCGTTACTTCAGATAATTTGTTTTTATTTTTTGTTGCAAAAACCAGCTTTATAAGAGTTTGAACCATTGTTAATCCTTACCGTATCTTCTGCTCCGTGCTGCAAAAACCTGAATTGCCTTCTCAAGGGCAATTTCATCAAAATCAGGCCAGAAAGTTTCTGTAACGTAGATTTCTGTATACGCAGTCTGCCATAAAAGATAGTTACTGAGTCTTTGTTCCCCGCCGGTCCTTATCAACAGGTCAGGGTCAGGAATTCCTGCTGTATACAGGTAACTTGATATAAGCGAGTCTGTAATTTCTTCCTTATTATTTATAATATCTTTTTTTATATCTTCATAGATCCTTCTAACAGCATTGGTAATTTCATTTCTTGCCCCGTAATTAATAGCAATCTGCAGATTTAAACCTGAATTTTCTGCGGTTTGGTTTTCCGCTCCTGTCAGGACTTCTTTTAAATCCCTGCTTAAAGGTTCAGAATCACCAATTATTTTTATTTTTACATTTTTCTCATGCAGCTCTTTCAGCTCGTTTTGAATGGTTTCTTTGAGCAGTTTCATAAGAAATTCTACTTCTTCACGTTTTCTCCCCCAGTTTTCAGTGGAAAAAGCGTAGACGGTAAGGTATTTTATCCCAAATTTATCTGCTGCCTCTATGGTTTTTTTAAGGGATTTAACCCCTTCTCTGTGCCCGAATACGGAAGAAAGGTTTTTTAACCTGGCCCATCTTCTGTTTCCGTCCATTATTACCGCAATATGTCTTAAACCTGTTCCAGCAACCGTGTTTTTTACTAAATCAGTATGAGAAGTTGTATTTATTGCCATTTATCTATTAATATCCTTAAAAAACTTTATTCTTCTATATTAAACACTTATCCAGCTTATTTTTTTCAAAAGCAATAATGAAAAACTGTATATTCGTTTTAGTATTTAACTGCTTTTGATATTTAGTATAAAAATATTTTTAACTATTTGCTGGATGTCTAAAGATTATCGCAAACTATATAATAATAGCAACAATTAAGCCGACTAGCTGAAAATTTTGTAAATTTCTTTAAAATATTGCTTCCGGCAGGCACTATTAATTATCCTGGTTTTTATATAAAATAAAATTCATTATAAAAATTATTAATAGTTATAACAAATAAAAACAATGGCTGGGTTAAATGGGTAATTTTTTTGGAATTTTCGGGCTGATAGCAATACTTGGCATTGCTTTTCTTCTATCACGGGACAGAAAATCAATTGACTGGAGGCTTGTTGGCACGGGATTAGGTTTACAACTAATTATAGCTCTGTTTATACTAAAATTTCCTCCCGGAAAAATTTTATTTGAATGGATAGGCAGCCTCATAAAGTACCTTCTGGATTTTGCGGATCACGGCGGGGAATTTGTATTTGGTGTTCTTGTCAGCAAACCGGACGTCTTTGACAGGCTTTTCGGGGAAGGAAGCGGATTTATATTTGCATTCAAGATAATTCCTACGATTATATTTGTGGCAGTACTGGTTAATATTGCTTATCACATCGGTCTTATGCAGAAAATCGTCTCTTTTGTGGCAAAACTGGTATATAAGCTGATGGGAGTAAGCGGAAGTGAAGCACTATCCAATGTTGCAAGCGCATTTGTCGGCCAGGTGGAAGCCCAGATTATGATTAAGCCCTATGTATCCGGTATGACACGTTCAGAACTACTTGCTTCTATGACAGGAAGTATGGCATGTATTGCGGGCGGGGTAATGGCTGTTTATATTTCACTGGGGGTCCCGGCAAAATATCTTCTGGCAGCAAGTTTAATGGCAGCGCCGGGTGCTCTGGTGATTGCCAAAATAGTCTACCCGGAAACCCGGAAGTCAGAGACCAGAGGGGAAATAAAACTTGAAGTAAAAAAAGTCCATGCAAACCTGATAGACGCTATGGCACACGGCGCAAGCGACGGTATGAGGATTTCCATAAACGTAATAGCAATGCTTATAGGTTTTCTTGCTCTTATCGCAATGATTGATGCTTTTTTAGGCTATATGGGCGGAGTTCTCGGCAGTATAGCCCCGACTCTGGGAATTACAGGAATTGATTTTTCCGGGCTTAGCCTGAAGGTTATTCTGGGAAGCATATTCTCAGTTTTTGCCTGGCTGATGGGCGTTCCCTGGGAAGAAACTTTCACCGTAGGGTCATTGATGGGCACAAAAATGGCTATAAATGAATTTGTGGCGTATATGGACCTTGCGCCTATTATAAAAGGAGCATCTGACACTACTTTGTCTCCAAAATCAATTGTGATTGCAAGTTTTGCACTTTGCGGATTTGCGAATTTTGGATCTATAGCGATACAGGTGGGTGGTATAGGCGAAATTGCACCCAACAGAAGGGCTGATCTTGCCAGGCTTGGCATAAGAGCACTTATCTGCGGTACTCTGGCTTCTTACATGTCTGCCACTATCGCAGGAATCCTGTCAGGACTATGATTTCAGACTGAGTTTTTTGTTTAAAAACTCAGTAGTCTCGTCTTTTATCATAACAGCGGTCTTGGCGGCTATAGCTGTAGCAGCAGCAAATGCCAGGTATGAGGCAAATGCCACCTGTAAAAATTTTGCATGTTTCTGTTTAAAATCTTTTGATACTTCAACAGATTTGTTGATAAACCTGATAGCCCGGCCTGATGCGCTTACTTCTTCGGCAAGCCGGGGGATAAACGTTGCAAAAACAAGTGCGCCAATATGATTTTTTGTGAATCTACAGAGATTTTTATATGTTGGTTCCTTCTCTTTTGGGGGTTTATCAATGGTTTTATTGTTTACTTTTGCTGAAATCATAGCTGTAGTAATTAAAGCAGGCAGTACAAACAGCTCAGAAACCATCCTGAGTTTAAAAGGCAACCTGGATATAACACCCCGGTAATTATCTCCTGCATGCTCAATTTCATGGAAAACGCTTCCCTCAAATTTATGGAAGATATTTATATGATTAATAATCGGATCGTAAAAACATTTTTCAGTTAAATCTGCAAAAGGGATTTTTTTTGGAATCCTGCCCATTAAAAAACCTGAATAGTCCTGCAAACGTATTCCCAATCTGTACAAAGGGTTTTTCTTCCTGTAAGCGCCCCAGTTTTCAAAGGTTAATCTTTCCAGCAATGTTTCCATCTGTTCCTGGTTTCCGGGCTTTACGTATGAAAATGTCAAATATCTGGGGATGGTTCCTCTTTTTCGATCGCCTATGGTTTCTTTTACTTTTTTATTAACAAGTTCTTCAATTTTTTTTGTTGAAATAAATTTAATAGTCTCATCGTGTTTTTTTTGAAGATATGGGAATAAACAATCATTTATTAGTCTGGAAGCTCCCTGGTCTATGAGATAGGCACAACCCGAGCCTGCTGTTATTCCAACAGGCAAAACAGCTGCGTATTTTATATTTTCCGTATTTAAAAAAGAGTTTTTTTCTGCAGAATTAGTCTGCAAAATTCGGCTATTTTTTGCATTTATACGTTCCATTATATTAATTCCCGGCAGAGCTTTTAAATAAGCATATTGGCTTTAAACCCCGTAAAAAAAGAAGTTGATACTTAAAAAAATTATTTAAACTTGAAAGTTAACTTTGTTTAAAACTTTGACAAGAATTTTAACTATCTGTACTATTAAATTAATATTGTTTTAGAGAGGAAAATAAAAGTGCTTCCTTTGATTGATGAAGAAACCAGAGCAGAAGTTACCCAGGAAGCTCTCCAGGATGTAAATGACTGGAGAAAGAAAATGATACATTACATAAAAGAAGAAAACCCGGAAGTTAATGCTGCTATAATAGACGCTGCCGGGCAGACTGAGCTGGATCCAAAAGCCATTGCGCTAGGAGCTTATCTTACTTATGTAATGCTGGAAAAGGCTGAAAAGCAAGAATCAGGCGTAATAGACAGAATCCTGGAATAAAAAATGCATAATGGCCCCGAAACAAAGCTTGTAGTAGGTCTTATGTCCGGCACTTCCGCTGATGGAATTGATGCTGCCATTGTTAAAATTTATCCTGACTTTTCCGTAGAATTTATGGAAGGTATAGAAAATATTTTTCCTGAACTCATCAGGGAGACACTTTTTAATATATTTAAAAACACCTCAACCCCGGAGGAAATCTGTTGGATGAACTTTGCGTTGGGTGAATGTTTTGCCGAGGCAGTTTTAAAAGTAATAGAAAAAGCGGGTTTAACACCGGACAAGGTTGATTTAATATGCTCTCACGGCCAGACTGTTTTTCATAAACCGGAAGATAACTTTGTTGATGGTATAAACAGAAAAAGTACGCTTCAGATAGGCGAAGCCTCTGTGATTTGTGAAAAAACCGGAATTACAACCATATCCGATTTCAGGACAGCTGATGTTGCTGCAGGCGGACAGGGTGCGCCCCTGGTAAGTTTTGCTGATGAGATTCTTTTTGGCAGGGAAAATAAAAAAAGAGCTGTTCAGAATATAGGCGGGATAGGGAATGTAACAGTTGTGGGAAGGGGGATTGAGCCTTTTGCTTTTGACACAGGGCCGGGAAATGTAATAATTGACTACTGTGCAGGAAAATACTTTAACCAGCGTTATGATAAAGACGGAATTCTTGCGGTAAAGGGTAAAGTTGATGAAAAATGGCTGGGACAACTTCTGGACGAGCCATATTACGCAAAGTCACCCCCAAAGACCACCGGCAGGGAATTATTCACCCCTAAATATATAGAAAAGCACCTGGCCAGAGCTCCTGAAAACCCTTATGACATAATGGCTACAGTGACAGAGCTTACCGTAAGAACTATTTATAATGCATATAAAGATTTTGTTTTGCCAGTAACTTCCCTGGATGAAGTTATTATAGGCGGTGGAGGAGGTTTTAACCCGGTAATAATGAAATCACTTAAAATGCTTATGGAAAAGGAGGTTAAAGTATTAAAGCACGAAGATTTTGCTATCCCGGATAAGTTTAAGGAAGCTCTTGCCTTTGCAATGCTTGGTTATGCAGCTTATTACAGGATTCACAATAATATACCCTCCTGTACCGGGGCAAAACATCCGAAAATTCTTGGTAAAATCAGCTACTTTTAATTTACATTTATTGATTAATCAGCTACATTTATTGATTTTTTGTTTACAAATTTTGATTAATTTTAAAATGGTATAAAATTGATTGTTAACACATGTAAAAATATTGTAATGATATAGAAGTTTTATGTTTATTTAAAGGCAAATCGGGGTATAAAAGAGTTGTATATTTTCAAATATGCATATTTTTTCATCAAAGTTAAAAAACTGAATAGTTTACTTAATTTGGAGTGATGAAAATGTCAATAGCCAGGGATGACTTAGGCATTTCAGGAGTATTAAATGCTCTAAAAGCCGAGTTTATTAAACCAGGGACGTTAGAAAAACAAAACAATAAAGAAGTTTCAGGCTCAGAAAATAAAGAGTCTGAAATTAATGATGTGTTTGAAAAGAAATCCAGTGGCGAAGAAAAAGATATTGAACAACTTCAGGATGAATACAATTCACTTGAAATAAAAAAACAGGCTTTAGAAGAAGTTGATTCCAGCCTGGAAAGCATTGAAAAATCCGGACAAAATCCGGACAATGTGGAATCTTTTGACAGAAACATAGAGGAACTCGACAGAGTAATCGAAGAGATGGCTCCTGAGAAAACAAAATCTGAAGAGCAGAAAGAAAATGGAAATACTGAAGAACAATCATTAGCAAGAGAAGATGCCCAACAAAATAATGAATCTTCCAGAAAAATAAACGAGCTCAGGGCAAAAGTAAGCGAAAAACAGCAACAGCTGGCAAACCTCCAGCAAAAGTTATATAATGAAGTAAGCAGCATAGTAGAGTTGCGCATAGGAAATAACACAGATTCAATAGAAACTGAACAAAAAAAGGCTGAAGAATTGAGAGAGTCAGTCGAAAGAGATATCAAAGAAAATCCTGAAAAAGTCCAAAAAATTCAGATAACAAACTTAAACAAGGATTTGATTCTCGCAATGTTGAGTCTACGCCAATAACAAGGAATTAGGAGAATATAATGCCAATTGAAGGCGTATCCTTTCAAAATTCAGGGTTTCAGAATGTAACTCCCGGTGAAGCACAGGATCAGGCAAAGGACCTGTCAAAAGCAGAGGCTCAAAAAAGAATTAAAGAGCCGACAAAGCCTGATGAAACAAAAGCCGATTCTGAAGAAAATGATGATGAAGAAAAAAAAGATCTTGAAGGTAGAGACACAAGTGATGATGAGTCCGAGCAGGAAGATGGCGCTGCAAAAGCTAAAAAATACCTGCAGGACGAGAAAAAATACAGCGTAAAATTCAATTCCTCCTCGGAAATGGTGGAAATGATTGATGTTGCTTCCGGAAAAGTTGTGGAAACTATTGCTCCGGAGGATCTGATTAATATATTATCCAATTCCAAAGCTTTTGCCGGAATATTTGTGGATAAAAAAATTTAAAAAATAGTTTTTCTGCATGAGTAAAAGATTTACAAATAAAGCGAAAATGTATACTATATATAAAAACTAATCTGAATTAGAAAAAATAACAAAATTTATATGCGGGTGAGGCATAAAAGTCAAAATGAATCCTTATCTAAAACAGTACCAGCAATCACAAATACAGACAGCATCTCCTGAAAAGATCCTGATTATGCTTTATGATGGAGCAATCCAGTTTTTGAATAAAGCTTTAAAAGCAATGGAAGAAAACAATATTCAGGAAAGCCACAATAATAACGTTGCGGCTCAGAATATTATTGCAGAATTTATGAATACCCTGGATATGGATATAGGCGGAGAAGTTGCGCAAAATTTATACAGTTTATACGAATACCTGCACCACAGGCTGGTTCAGGCAAATATTAATAAAAAACCCGAATATGTAAAAGAGGTTCTTGTTCATCTCAAAGAGCTGAAACATACCTGGGAAGAGGCAATACGTATTGCCAACAAGGAAAAGGTTAATGAAAATCTCGGTCGTAATGATGAAGATGACGAAGATGAAGATGACGAAGATGAAGATGACGAGGAATATGAAGACGACGACGATGATGATGAGGAAGAAGAAAAAGGATTTGTCGGTTAATTATGCAGCAGGAATTTAAAAAAAACATTACAGATTTACTGCAAATTAACCTTGAAATTAATGTTCTGCTTAAAAACAATATGGAAAAAATAAAGGTTGATGAAGAGTCATTTGCTGCTTTTCAGTCAGAAATAGAAAACCTGCTCTCAAAAAAAAACAGTTTTATAGAAAAATTAAAAAACCTCAAAGCCTGTTCAGAGGCAGAATTTTCTGAATTGAAAAACACAAAGTATAAAGATGACTGGCAAAAAGTTCAGGAAATGGAAAATGAAAACCTTGAGATGATAAAAGCTGCCCAGTCTTCTATAAATGAAGAAGTAGCAGGTATAGTGAAACATTCAAAAGCAATATCATCTTATAAATACACAAAAGAACTTAAACCCAGGCTTTTTGACAGTGAATTTTAAAGGGGCTTTCCCCTAAAAAATTGTCCATACAGCAAAGCTAAATTATAATGGAAATTAATTAATTTATTGAGGTCTTTCCTGATATGAAGATTTCTGTAGTATCGCCTCTATACAATGAGTTAAATAATATTGACGAGTTTTATTCAAGGACTGTTAATACTCTTGAACAAATCACCGAAACTTTTGAACTAATACTTATAAATGACGGAAGCACTGATAATACACTTGAACACATATCTAATATTGCGGAAAATGATGACAGGGTAAAAATAATAGACCTGTCAAGGAATTTTGGCAAGGAAATAGCACTGACCGCAGGGCTGGACTTTTCTTCCGGGGAAATAGTTATTGTGATAGATGCGGATTTACAGGAACCTCCGGAACTTATAGCCAAATTAATAAAAAAATGGCAGGAAGGTTTTGATGTAGTATATGCAATAAGAAAAAAACGTGGCAGGGAACCTCTGGTTAAAAAAGTTCTGGCTTATATGTTTTATCGAATAATGAAAAAAATATCTCGCACAGAGATTCCGGTAGATACCGGGGATTACAGGCTAATGTCGAGGCAGGCGGTTAATGCCCTGATCTGTTTCCGGGAGCAGCACCGCTTTATGAAAGGGCTATTTTCCTGTATAGGTTTCAGGCAGACCGGAATATATTACGAAAGAGAAGGGAGGCACGGCGGTAAAAGTAACATTAACCTTCTTAAACTATGGAACCTGGCTATTGACGGGATAACTTCGTTCAGCTTTGCTCCGCTGCAGTTTGCTTCGTTTTCAGGTTTAACCATAGCTGTAATTTCTGTGACGTATGCTCTGTTTATGTTCCTGAAAACGATAATCTTTGGAAATCCTGTACCGGGCTATCCTTCTCTTATAGTAGCTATAACTTTTCTTGGCGGTATACAGCTGCTTTCTCTTGGAATTATAGGAGAATACATCGCCAGAATTTATATGGAATCAAAAAACAGGCCTTTGTATTTTGTAAAAGACCTGAAAGGTTTTAACAAAGATAGCTTAAATAAGGGACAGGCTAAAGGGACAAGGTATTTCTAAAAACAGGAATTTTGCGGTTTTTAGAAAATTCTGCGAAATAGGGATTTTAGGCTTATCATTCCGGAAAATATGTTCTTAAGGAATGATATGCTGAAAAATTTTTTGTTCATTCCTTACTAACCGGCGACTGCCAATCCCTAACCCCCCCTCGCTTTCGGGATACGTTACTTTATTAACTGGCTTTGCACGCTCTGAAAATCCTTATTATCTAATGTTTTTTACATAAAAATTATTATCAGGTACAGGAATTATGAGTTGTAATTTTTTTTACCCTTTAAAAAGCCTAATACTAAAGCTTTTTAAAATTTACTGCAAGGCTCCTCTGAGTTAAAATTTTGCTGAAGAAAAATAGTCACAGATTAATTTTTCTTTGTTACCGGGAGCAAAGCACTTTATATTATCCTTAAATAAACTGACTATCGTATTGGTTTTACTGCAGCAAAGTTTTTTCCTGAGCTCGGCTCTTTTGACCAGGAGTTTGTTATAGGCTCTGTTGTATTCTTCATTATCATCGATTCTTGTTCTTAATGTGTTTAAAACACAGGTTAAATAGTTTATAGAATTTTCAATTTCCTGTTTTTTTTTCATATAGTGCTGAAACCTCTGTACACACTTTTCAAGTTTTTTAAGTCCTGTAATAACAGTCTTTAGGGGAGAGTATTTGTATTTTCAATACTCTGGTAAGTACTTAATGCAGGTATACTGTCCGCCTTGAGAGTCAATCAAAAATTAAGCTGTAAAACAAACCTGACTTTATCTGTACTCAATACTTTTAACGGAATGTATAAATATTTATTTTTTCTATTAAAATAATAATATATTGTGTTGAAAAATTATTCCTCTAAATAATTGAAGACTTCGAGCATGATTTGAACGATTGTAAGCCAGAAAACCTATATAGATAAATGTTTCCTGCCATAGGCAACCACAATAATGCATAATACTCTAAAAGAATTATATTATTTTTATAGAAACAAGTATTTATAAATTTATATCAAAACTTATATGAAGAATAACAGTAAAATATTAATAGTAAGACTAAGTGCAATCGGTGACGTGGTACATTCTTTGCCGATTTTACACAGTCTGAAAAAAAAGTTTCCCGGTTGCTATATTGGATGGGCAGTAGAAGACAGGGCCTCGGATATCATTGTTAATAACCCTCTTGTGGATAAAGCATTCGTTTTTCCCCGTAGTAAATGGAAAAAAAGAGGATTTTCGCCGGAAAACCTACGTGAATTCTGCTCTATAATCACTGAAATAAGGCGAGAAAAGTTTGATATCGCAATTGACGTGCAGGAACTATTCAAAAGTGCTGTAATAGCTTATTTAAGCGGTGCCAAAAGACGTATCGGACATAGGGGGACAAGGGAATTCGCAGACCTTTTTATTAACGATAAACTCCCGGCGCATAATACTTTTGACCCTGAAAAGCTTATAATTGAAAGGTATTTAGAGGCTGCAAAGCACCTGGGGGCTGACTCAAAAGAAATTGAATTCCCGCTCCCTCCTATAAACGAAGAGGCAAAAAAGAAAATAGACGGTCTTCTTCCTGATACAGAAGGCAAAGAGCTGGTAATTTTTGCTCCAAGTACCATCTGGCCTTCGAAACACTGGCTGGAAGAATACTGGACAACGCTTCTTGATAGACTTTCCAAAAAATACAAAGTTGTATTTATAGGCACTGCAAAGGATAATGAGCTTATAAACAGGATAAAAAGCCACGCAATTTCTGATGATTCAGTTAATTTGTCCGGCAAAACATCCATATTAGAGCTAATTGAAGTATTTAACAGGGCAAAATATGTTGTAGCACCAGATACCGGGCCTGCGCATATAGCGAATGCGACCCAAAACCCCGGTATAATAATGCTTTTCGGCTCAACCGGAGCAAGAAGAACTCCGCCTGTAGGTGATAAACATAGCGCTTTGTCAGCAGAATTACCCTGTCAGCCCTGCTTTAAGAGGAATTGTCCCCGGAAAGACAACCCTATGGAGTTTATGAAAAAGCTGACCCCTGAGTCCGTACTGAAAAAAATAGATTGAATTTTCGTTGAAAAATGTTGATAAAAAGTAGACAAAAGTTGATTTTTTGTTAAAAAAGTCAAAAAAAGTTAACTTTTTTTGACAAAAACAACGAATATAAACTTTTTACAAAAATAAAACCCCAAAAAATTGATAAGTTATCTTTATAAGGTTGTTAAAAATTTTAAGTCCCTTTATTTTAACTTTAAATTTACTGAAAAATTATAACAACCTTTTTAAGATTAAGAAAAGTAACAAAAATTTCTGAAAATCCGATTTTTTGTAAAAATTTTAAGCATTTTAGTTAAGACTTTGCCAAAAAGCGATTAATACGCTATAAAATGTGGTATATAAGAAGATATACCAGGGATATAAATTGAATTTCAGAGAATTTAATAAGTGCTAATACTATAACAATAGCATTGCTATTGAATTATAAGAACTTTCCACGGTAGGTAAAAAAGCACATGAGGTGTACATATGGGGTTTGAAATAAATGATTCCACTTCTATGATAGTCCAGAGAAGCCTGGCTAATGCGACAAAAGAAACTGAAGCAAGTATGGTAAGGCTGTCTCATGGAAAACAGACAAAGGCAGTGGAAAACGCAGCAAACATGATGATAGCTGAGGGTATGGAGTCACAGCGCAGAGGTTCACAACAGGCGATCCAGAATGCGCAGATGGGTATGAATATGCTGTCTATAGCAGAATCAGGACTTAGCTCTATTGGCGAAAATGTACAGCGGATAAGGGAACTGACTGTTCAGCGGGAAAACGACACTCTTGGCGAACAGGAAAAGGCTGCTATTAATAACGAAATTGATGCATTAACCGAAGAAATTGACAGGACAGCCAAATCAACAGCTTATAATGATACAAAACTTCTGGATGGAAGCTCACAGGATACTAGTCTTCAGATAGGTCCAAATTCTGAAGAAGGAACCAATACCCTGGATATTGGTGATGCGCTGTCATCTGTCTCCTCTTCAGAACTTGGGCTGGATAGAAATGCCCCGGATTTTCTCGACAGGATAGACAGTGCGCTGACAGAAATTAACAGCAACAGGTCAAAAATCGGAGCAATGACTAACAGGCTGGAAAGCGGTATTAACAGCTTATCAATACAAACCGAAAACCTGACCGCTTCACAATCCCGAATAAGAGATGTGGATGTGGCTTCTGAAGCGTCCAGGCTTACACAGAGCCAGATATTGCAGCAATCTTCAACAAGTCTGCTGGCGCAGGCAAACCAGAGTGCCTCTATTGCGTCTATACTTATCTGATAAATATAGATAAATATATAAAAGTTTTTTAACAGCCTGTCCTTAACTTAGTTGAGGCAGGTTGTGTTTTATACTGTTAGTGCTCTTAATAAGTTTCCGTTAAATATTTTTGTAAAATTTTAAAAAACCTTGCCCACCCACCCTTCCCTGGAGGTGGCGGTGGCAAAGCCACCGCTTTTTTATACAGGTTTTTTAAAATTTATTCGTTTTGTTTATTTCTGAATAAAATTTCT
>Ga0081527_100502_pt1 | contig 18365 bp, 17 predicted proteins | sample HotLakmasection5_FD_70992 | JGI IMG/M metagenome (GOLD analysis project Ga0081527, IMG submission 70992) | Hypersaline microbial mat communities from Hot Lake, Washington, USA - Section #5 (SPADES assembly) (version 2) | ecosystem: Environmental > Aquatic > Non-marine Saline and Alkaline >... | reverse complement strand
CGTGTGACCCGTCGGAGCCGTATCAAATATAATGACATCATATGGCTGCTCGTCACCATCACCCGCTACATACCGGGCAAACTCATCAAATGCGGCAATTTCTGTAGTACAGGCTCCGGACAGCTCCTCGCGAATTTTCTCAATCTCCTGCTCCGGCAGAATTCCTTCCATGGGTGAGGTCACCCGATTCCGGTACTCCTCAGCCGACAGTTCCGGATCGATATTTACGGCATGCAGATTTTCAAGTCCGTTTATTGGGGTGATTTTCTCCGTGACATTCGTTTCGAGCACGTCCTTCAGGTTTGATGCCGGGTCTGTACTGATCAGCAGCACGCTTTCGCCTTCATCGGCAAGTTTAACGGCCGTTGCGCTGGCCAGCGAGGTTTTACCCACACCGCCTTTACCGGTGAAAAAAATGTATGGAGTAATTTGCGGTAGATTCTTCATGATGGTGATGATAACTTTAAATTTCTTGGTAGTAACCCCCTCTCGAGAGGGGAAAGGCGCAGACGAGATGCGAAGCATATCGAGTCAAGCGAGGGGGTGTTACAAGGCTTTGAGAAAAGCTACATTTTGATTTATCGCTTCCAATCCCCACAAACACACCCCTTATAAAATCGCTGAACGCGATTTTATCTATCCCCTCTCAAGAGGGGAATTTCACTTAACAACACCCGCTTCCCGGAGCGCATCCATTTGAAGGAATACCCAAAAGTTCATTCGCTGTTTCAATGATATCAGACAGCGGAACCTGCCGGACATTCAAACCCGACTGCATCGCCTTGGCCATATCGTCCTGAGAAATTCCCGCCTCTTCTCCTTTGGCAAACATTTCACGCAGAACGGAGTCACTACCAGAAGCAACGGCTGAACCGATCGCCACCAGAATATCCACTTTCTCATTGTAAAGTGGTTTTTCAGTCTGATCTGCTTTTGGCTTACTCTCTTTAGCTACACCGTTCGAATTGTTGAGACCGGCCCACTCAATTAGTGTTGAACGCTCCGGGTATCCTCCTTCAGACACCATCTCACCGTTCACCAGGATAATGGGCAACACTTCCGATCCCTCTTTCTGAAGACGCGTCAAAACCGGCACGCACATCTTAAATTGTTCAGGCTCCTGGCCTAAATTATATCGTTTCACTTCAACACCCTGTGTCTTTAACCATTTCACATCATTAGCAAAATCGGCAAGTGCATCATCCACATCCGGCCCGCACACTCCGGTACTGCAACACATTGCCGGATCATAAACTTCTAAAATTGTTTTTGTTTCTGTCGGAGTTGTCATTTTTTAACTTTTTGTGATGGTTCAAATTTATTTCATCGTTAAATTACGATAAATGTTTTGGACATCCAATCTTTAATTTGAAATTGTCCAACCAACTATTACACAAAATGGCCACTTCATTGAACTGCCATAGCTAAGATGTGAACGTGCCAGAACTCCTGTTCGGGTGAAATCCTAAGTAGATTTCAACTCTTTTTTCATACTCTTATAATTGACTTTTTTTAGAGTTTTAAATTAAGTAGATATGACTTTCCGGGATCGAACAGTAGAGAAGGAATACTATGAAGCACACTTAATTATTGTGGCGGATCCAACACAAATATTAATTTTGCTTCAAACAGATTTATGTATGATGTATAGTGAGTAGGTATACTATATGAGATAGTCCCTTATGATGCTAATTACTGTTTTGATTAAACAATAATCTTATTTAGCACATTTATAACAATATTGAATAGCAGCAGAAATTAAAGATCCTCTGCAAGTTCTCCTGAAACCAGATAGATAATTCTCTCGCAAATATTGGTTACCCGATCTCCAATCCGCTCTAAATTATGTGCAGCCCACAGAAGGTAGGTACACTGGGTAATATTTTCGGGTTTTTCAATCATAAAACACATGAGCTCTCTATAAACCTGATCGTAGAGATCGTCAATATCATCATCCTGACTGTGAATCATGCGTGCAGATTTTTCATTATTATTGATATAGGCTTTAATTGAATTTTCAATCATATCCACGGCAATATCTCTCATTCTTGGGATGTCAATTAACGGCTTTACGTGCTTTTCATCGCCAATCATTTTTACAATTTTGGATATCCCCGCTGCATAATCACCGATTCTTTCAAGCTCTGTATTGATTGTCAAAAGTGCGACTAATTCACGTAAATCAGATGCAACCGGCTGTTGGGTTGCAATCAGGTTTATACAGTCATCTTCAATTTCCCAGCGCAGATCGTTTATAATCTTATCTTCACGTCTGATGCGCTTTGCCATTTCAAAATCTTTGTATACCAAAGAATCAACGGAGTCATTAACGGCATTAGTAACAAGATCTGCCATATTTAAAAGCTTATCGTTGATCTTGTCGATATTTTCTTGTGTTACAGTGTTCATTTTTTAAATGTTTATGAAAATCTAACCTAATTTTTGACCGGTAAAATAATGGCTTTCTAATAATGACTTATATCTTTTTTATGTCCTCTTAAAATATCTTCTTACTTAACCAAACCTTCCAGTTATATAGTCTTCAGTTTGTTTTTTTGAGGGATTTGTAAACAGAGTATTGGTGTCTCCCACTTCTATCAGATCACCCATATAGAAGAAAGCTGTTTTATCAGAAACACGTGCAGCTTGCTGCATATTATGTGTAATGATGATAATCGTAATATTTTTTTTCAGTTCGTGTATCAACTCTTCAATTCGCAGTGTAGCCTGTGGATCCAGGGAGCTTGTAGGCTCATCCATCAATAAAACTCCGGGTTCTACAGCTAATGCCCTTGCAATTGAGAGCCGCTGCTGCTGTCCACCAGAAAGGCTCACAGCCGCGGTTTTTAGTCTGTCTTTTACTTCTTCGAAAAGTGCAGCCTGCTTTAAGGCTCTTTCACATGTTTCATTGAGGATTGTTTTATCCCGTATCCCGACAAGTTTTAATCCTGCCACTACATTATCGTAAATAGACATGGTTGGAAATGGGGTCGGCTTTTGAAAAACCATCCCAACCTTTCTTCGGATAATTACAGGATTTACATTTTCATCGTAGATATTTTTGTTATCCAAAAGCACTTCACCTTCTACATTGGCCTCCCTTGTAAGATCGTGCATACGGTTCAGAGCTCTTAAATATGTGGTTTTACCACAGCCTGAAGGACCAATTAGCGCTGTAACTGTTTTGTCCGGAAAGGCTATGGAGATGTCTTTGACACCAACAACAGAACCATATTTTACCGTTAAATTTTTTGTTTCCATTCTAAAGTTCATAGGGGAATGGTTTGAATTTGTAGTAGGGTTTAATCGTTTTGGACTCTTCAGGTATATATCCTGTTCACTCATAATTTCTTCTGATTTATCTACTGTTTGTATTGCAGCTTATCTCTTGTCAAAAATCTTGCAATCATGAACGTGATCATCACAATTCCAAACAAGACAATTGCAGCCGCCCATCCCATTCCATGCCACTGTTCGTATGGACTGATCGCCAGACTGTATAAGCGTTGAGGAAGAGTATCTGTAGGATCAACTATGAAGCCCCACCAATTATTTGGCAGGTAGTTGTTTCCAAATGATGTAAATAGCAAGGGTGCCGCTTCACCTACTGCTCTTGCAAATGCAAGGAGCACACCGGTAATCAAGCCGGTTTTAGCGGCCGGAATTACCGTAGAAAAGACAACCATCCATCGGGGCAGTCCCAAAGCCAGCCCTGCCTCCCTGATCGTCCATGGAATGGATTGAAGTGCACTTTCGGTTGTTCTGGCTATGATAGGTAACATCACAACAGAAAGGGCAACACTACCTGCCAATCCTGAAAATGTGCCCATAGGCTTCACAATCAACACAAATACAAATAGACCTTTTAATATAGCCGGCATGCCGTTTAGTGTATCATTCATGATGCGTAACGAGGGATTCAATACGTGTTCCGGATACTCCGACAACATGATACCTGCACCAATTCCAATTGGAACTGCAATAATAAGCGCAAGAGCATCAACAACTATGGTTCCGATTATCGTGTGAACCAAACCTGTTGGCCGTTCCTGAATAGCTCTTGAAGGAGACCCAAGTTCTTCGGTAAAGAATTCATAGCTAAGGGCACTGAATCCCTCAATAAATACATGCACTATGATTATAATCAAGGGTAGCAGTACTGCGACTGTTGAAACACACAGTATCCCAACCATAATCCGATCGTGAATTTTTCGTCGCTTCAGACTTTTCATATTACCTGCCCTCCTCCGATTGAAAGTCTGCGTTGAATGTAGGCTGCTGTGAGATTCACAATAAGTGCTATAAGAAAGAGTATAAATCCGATAGCCATCAAACTTGAAAGATGAAGGCTTTCTACAGCTTCCCGAAATTCATTTACAATAACGGATGGCATGGTAGCACCGGCACCGAATACCGTAAAGGGCAACGTGTTCTTATTACCAATCAACATAGCAACGGCCATAGTTTCGCCGATTGCACGACCAAGCGATAAAATAGCGCCGGCCATTATTCCCCCTCGCGCATATGGCAAAACTGCCATGCGAATCACTTCCCAGCGGGTAGAGCCCAAAGCATAGGAAGCCTCCCGCTGATCTTTTGGTACTGCTTTAATTGCATCTTTTGCCAGTGCTGTTGTATAGGGTACAATCATCAGAGCCAACACAATAGTCGCTGTCGCAATGCCATAACCCATAGGGTTACCGAGCAGCGGCAAAAGGTCTGGATAGTTGTTTTCTGCCCAAAGTGTTATTGGTGTATAAACGACATCCCTTAACCATGGGGCTAAAATAAAGATCCCCCAAATTCCAATAACTACACTTGGAATGGCGGCAATTAGCTTTATGAGATTGTCAATGATTTCGGCAAGCCACTTGGGAGCGTACTCTGCTGAAAAGATGGCCACTGCTACCGCCGGAAAAAATGAGATAATCAGTGCCACTGAACTTGTAATTAATGTACCGAAGAGAAAAGGCCAAGCCCCAAAAAGCAGCCGAACTGCCGGGTCCCAAGTTCTTTCTGTTAAGAATTCGAAAAATCCAAATTCATAAATTGCAAGACTTCCTTCCTGGAAAAGTACCCAGGCCATCCCCAGAGTTATCAAAATAATGGTAGCTCCTAACACAACGGTTACTACCTTAAATATTTTGTCTCCCAGCCATAAATAGATAATATGAGGCAGTTTCTTATCACTGCTAAATTGCTGATTCTCAGACTTCATGTGCTACTATTTTATTTACATAACTTTATAACTATCCCTTTGGAATCATTTCTAAAGACGATGAGAAATCAATATTCCAGCAATTTAGATTAACTCGTTTTTCTGGAGGAGCTCCATGCCAATTTCTTCTCCATTCCATTTTAATTGCTGGATCATCTTAATATTTTTTTCCAAAGCAGTTTCTGGAATACGAGCAAAACCGAGACCTTCAGAAAGATCTTGTCCGTCTGTAATACTCCAAATGAGAAATTCAATAAGCTCTTCTGCCTGGTTTTTACTCTCAATTGCGTTGTTTTGGTCCAGATTTTCATAGACCAACATCCATGTAAAACCTGCTATTGGATATCCATTCTCAGCAGATGTATTCGTAAACAATATTCTTGTATCATCCGGAAGATCAATGTTTGCAGCCTCTGTTGTAGCTTCAAATGAAGGCTCAATCACATTACCTGAACTATTGATGACATAGCCGTAGCTCATATTATTGAGAAATGCATAAGATAAACTGTTGTAGCCGATAGCTCCCGGTGTATTTAATACAGCACCGGCAACACCCTCATTACCGTTCCCGCCAATGCCTGTTGGCCAGCTAACGCTCGTGGAATAACCTACTCTTTCTCTCCATTCATCAGAAACTCGCGTTAGGTAGCTTGTCCAAACGTTCGTTGTGCCGGAACCGTCAGAACGATGAACCACAGTAATCTCTCTGCTTGGAAAGTCAACATCCGGATTTAGCTCTCTAATTTCGGGACTATCCCACCTTGTTATTTTTCCAAGAAAAATATCTACCAATAGTTCTCCGCTGAAAACTACTCCTTCTTCAATGCCCGGCAAATTGTAGGTAGGTACTACATCAGCAAGGGTTATAGGTATATTAAATGCTTGTCCACCGGTTGCCGTCTCAATATTAGACATTACCTCATCGGAAAGAAAAGCTTCACTCATTCCAAACATAACCGTTTGCTCCATAAACTGCCGGATACCTCCACCTGATCCGATAGATTGGTAATTCACTGTAACTCTGCGGTTTGTAATATCTCTATACTCGTCAGCCATGGCAGTTACAAGTGGTGCCGGAAAAGTAGCGCCGGCCCCAAGAATATTTACCCTGTTTTGAGTCGGTGTCTGATCGGATTCCCCCCCACAAGAGATGAAAAATAGTGTTACAAGCAAAAGTAGTGAATAGACGAAAAACTGTTTCATAGTAGTATCTTTTATTGATTTTATTTGATACCAATCTTATTTGCGCATCGGTAGTCAAACTTACAATCAAAAAAGTACATACGGTGTATTATGAAATTGATAAATGAAAGTTATGAAACTGTTTAATAACCTTGATGACCTCAAAGTCAATTAACATTTATGTATTTATTTATTATAAACTTATATCTGATACATAATTAAATGATTATAAACTGTGATCAGGACGAGGGGAAAGTCACTTTTTTGAACCAAAAAAATCAAGATCAGCATGCCTTATTCGAGTATCCTAGGAGTGTTTGAACCAATTCAGGAACTCCCTTCTGCCCATTACGCTTAACACTCAGCCAGTTGTCCACTCCTATCAATAAGGGAATATCCAATCAACCTGACAACATCCGAGGACCGTGACTGCCTTTCGGCAGACCTGCCAGCGTTGAGCCGATTTGCTTCCTAATCCGACGCTGTCAGGAATTTCGCTTCGCTGCAAACGCTGACAGGTCTTCTGTGCAAATTACCCGTCTGACCGCGGGAAGCGGTCTGACGGGGATCTGTTTGAATTACTGCACCAGACTCATCATGTAAAACATCTCTGTGCCAATCTGCCTGCAGCGCGCGTCATAGATCTCTTTTTCACGATCTGTTCCGTCCGACTCTTTTGGGTCGCGATAGGTGACAGCTTTGCGAAAATCAGTTCCGGGTACAAACGGGCAGTTTTCATCGGCATCGGAGCAGGTCATAATCGCGGCGAAGTTTTTCTCAGGGTTCTCCGGATCATCAAATTTTTTGGAGAAGCAGATCATCGGCTTTGCATCTTCTGAAACTTTCACTTCATACCTGGGATTCTCACCCACCGGACTGTTAACATGAAAACCGGCCCGTTCAACTGCGGCAACCGCCCTTGGATTAAACGCCGTAGCCTCAGTCCCGCCGGAATAGGTTTGCACTCCTCCTATATCGTAATAATAAGCGGCTGTTTGTGTCCAGATCTGAGCCAGGTGACTGCGCCGGCTGTTGTGTGTACAAATAAAATTGAGCTTCACTTTCCCTTTTTTGTCCAATTCTTCAGAAATATATTGGGCGACTTCTTTCAGAGTCTCTTTTCGCTCATTTGGAATGGAATCAAAATTTTGAGTCAAATCCGAGATGGTTTTTTTCAGTTTTGAATACATGTTTGTGGTTTGATAATGGGTTTATTGAAATACTAAATAGATAATTTCGTAGTCCCCTCTTGAGAGGGGAAATGTAAAGATGAAAGCGCAAAGCGCGATTCATCAAGCGAGGGGAGTGTTATCTGAATGTGACTACATTTTCAATTCTTCAATTGTTTGCACTTTCAGAGTTTTCACACTTCGCCCATCGAAGGGGGCTAGGGGATGATGCAACCAACCTCACAGCGTAACCGACTGCTTTTGGAGGATTTCTGTCAGCGTTTAGCCGAATTACTTCACGACGCTGTCAGGATTTTTGCTTCGCTGCAAACGCTGACAGGTCTCGTTCTACATAACCGTCTGACCGCGGGAAAGCGGTCTGACGGATTTTAGCAACAGGTCTGAATTAGTTCATCGGATAGTTCCGAAAGCAGGTTTTTCAACTCCTTGATCCCATCCGGGTTCAGGCAGTAGCAGGTTCGTACGCCTTCCACCTCCCCTTTGATCAGTCCAACATTTTTCAGCGCTTTCAAGTGTTGAGAGACCGTGGACTGCGCCAGTGGCAGAACTTCCGTGATATCCCCACAAAAGCAGGTGTTCCGCTCTGCAAGGATTTTCAAAATCGCAATCCGTGCCGGATGCCCAAGCGCCTTGGCAATGGCCGCCGACCGCTCAATTTCGGGATCGTCCAGTTTTATTGGGTTGGTTTCTATCATAGTTTGTTAATTTAATTTATATCCGTGTTAAGACCTGTCAGGTTTTGGAAACCTGACAGGTCTGGCAAGCTTATATTATTCATTTTTTTCCGCATACATCGTAATACTATAAATTCCGGTGTCGGAGTTTCTGAATTTATTCAGCTCATCTTCCGAGAGATTGTTTAACAGCATCTCATCCGGCAACTGAATCTCTTTCATCTTTTGAATTGTGATATTCTCGAAACCGGAATTTTTCACGATTCCCAGGTACTCATCCTTATCAATTGCTCCGGCAACACAGCCCGCATACATCTCGGCATCCTCCTTGATAGCGTCAGGCAAATCGCCGGCAATCACGATATCTGAAATGCTGAAGTGTCCGCCCGGCTTCAGGATGCGGTACGTTTCAGCAAAAGCTTTCTCTTTATCCGGAACCAGATTCAGCACACAGTTGCTCACCACAACGTCCGCAATGGAATCATCCAGCGGCATCTCTTCGATATCACCCAGCACAAAATCCACATTGTCGTACTTCAGTTTGATGGCGTTCAGCGTTGACCGCTGAATCATCTCTTCCGTCATATCCAGCCCGATAACTTTGCCGGACTCGCCTACAACCTGGCGGGCTACAAATGCGTCATTTCCCGCACCGGAACCAAGATCCACAACCGTATCGCCCGGTTTCATTTTGGCAAATTCAGTTGGCAGGCCACACCCCAGGCCAAGATCGGCATCGGGATTGTACCCTTCCAGTTCGCTATAATCATCAGAGAAAATGGTATAGTCCACGCCCTGATCCGATGAGCAACACTCACTGGGACCACAGCAGCTTTCTGAACCTGAATTCCGGCTAATGCTCGCATACTTCTCTTTCACCGACTGCTTGATGCCGGCTGCATTTTTTAAATCAATTTTTTCAATACTCATTGTTATTTATCTGTTCGATATGGTTTCATTCAAATTATCTGATCCGGCAGTACTTGGGGTTACCTGCCAGAATCATTCAATCGTAATTTTACGATGAATATAAATGTACTCTTCCTTAATTAAAAATTAGATTTGATAATCAAACCTCCAAGGTTTTCAAAACCTTGGAGGATTAGTTCAACAGCTGTTCCATCCGAACTACTCGTGGCACACCTTGAAGATGTGCCACGAGTTTTCATTTTACACTCTCCCTCAAACCCCGAAAATCATAACCCGTAGGCTGTTGGAATATCTTCAGTCCAAACTCAGAGGCAATCAGCTTAAGCCCATTGTAGATAAACACCAACGGAATCATGAAAAGGGCCTGTTGAGGAAGCTTATGCTTTAGGATGAGGAGATGCACCAGGCTTGCGATTAAAAATATGGCGAGACCAAAAGGCCGCTTCAGCATTCTCTTTCTCCATCTGTTCCGGTAAAAACTGTGTGAGAGTGAGATTTTCGATTAAGTTAGACTGCAATAAAGTCGATGCGACCATGATTTCTACTACCTATTAAATTTGGAATAATCATCTGATTCTGAGGTATTCTATTACCGGCAACTAAATCTACTCTGCCGGAATTATTTGATATCCGAATTCCTTGCCAACTTGGCAAAAAGAACTATTTTAAAAGGGCATTGCAGAACACATTTTTCCATGTCATTCTAAATGAGTGAAGATTCTCAATATTGGAGGTACTTCACTCCGTTCCCAGAAAAAGATTCGGGATGAGCAGATTGGCATAAGATTTTTGCAACGTCCTCTTAAAATGGCAGTCTGACACCATTCATTTTAATCCAAACTGAAGTATTGTAAAACTTCCTACAAAACCATTCCCATGCACAATCGAATTTTTTCACGTCAATTTTTCACTCTTTTACTCATTTCCATCTCATTTTCAATCAGCCCGGCAATTGCACAGGATCTCTATTTTCCTCCGGCCGGGCTGGGTCATGACTGGTCTGAAAAATCTCCGCAAGAACTTGGTTTTGAGGAAACCGCTTTGGATGAAGCCGTGCAATATGCACTGGATAATGAGAACAGCGTCGAAGAAGATCTTCGCATTGCCATACTGAAGGGATTCAGTCACGAGCCCTACCACCACCTTGCAGGACCAGTGAGAGAACGCGGCGGGCCGGCCGGTATGATCATCAAAGACGGACATATTGCATCAAGCTGGGGAGATCTGACCAGGGTGGATATGACCTTCAGCGTAACCAAAAGTTACCTGTCTGCCGTTGCAGGAGTTGCATGGGATCAAGGACTTATCCACAGCACCGATGATAAGTTGACGCAGTATGTTTGGGACCGGACTTTTGACGGCGAACACAATTCAAAAATTACCTGGGAGCACCTGCTGAACCAATCATCCGACTGGTCAGGCACACTTTTCGGAATGGAAGACTGGGGAGATCGCCCTCCGCGCGAGGGTGATGTTGACGACTGGCGAATGCGGGAATTTAACGAGCCCGGCACACACTACAAATACAATGATGTTCGCGTGAATCTGCTCGCCTACTCCCTGTTGCAGGTTTGGCGCAATCCGCTTCCCCAGGTACTCAAAAATGAGATTATGGATCCCATCGGGGCATCCACTACCTGGCGCTGGCATGGATATGACAACTCTTTCGTCATGGTGGATGGAATTGAGATGCAGTCGGTGAGCGGTGGCGGCCATAATGGCGGCGGTCTCTTTATCAGCACCTATGATCACGCACGATTTGGACTTCTTTTTGCAAGAAATGGCATGTGGAATGGGCAGAGAATCATATCGCCGGAATGGATTGACAAATCCGTCACCCCTTCCCCCGCCAACTCACAGTATGGATATCTCTGGTGGCTGCAGGATGATGAAAATAACTGGGAAGATGTACCGGATCATGTTTACTACGCTGCCGGTTTCGGAGGGAATTTTATTGTTGTGGATGATCAAAACGATATTGTCATTGTCCTTCGATGGATTGACAGCTCAAAAATCGGGGATTTTGTTTCAAAGGTATATCAAGCCATGGAATAGCCTCTAGCCTGAATATAAACCGATCCAGTTAATTATTGACTTTTTAAACCATTTTGGTTAATTATAGCATGATTTAACTAAACCGGTTTACTATGAGTATATATATCGTTGTTATCGGTGATATCATCGAGTCGAAAGAGTTGAAGCCGGGTGACCGGAAACAGACACAGATACTCCTTGAGAAGTATTTTGATCAGTTAAAAGCGGATTCGAGCCAGCTGCTATCGCCCTACACCATCACCCTCGGTGATGAATTTCAGGCGGTATACAGTTCGGCAGAATCACTTTTTAAAGATCTATGGGCAATTATGGCAGAAATTTACCCTGTTCGTGTGAGGTTCAATATCAGCGTGGGTGAAATCTCTACAGAAATCAACAGGGAGCAGGCAATTGGCATGGACGGCCCTGCATTTCACGTTGCCCGAGACAAAATTGAGGAGATGAAAGGACGCGACATCCTCATCACCCTGGCAAGCGACAACCCTAAACTCGACCGGTTGGTGAACAGCAGCTTTCAGATATTGTCGGCCAATGTGAATGGATGGAACAAGAACCGTTTCCTGATTCTAAAGAAGAGATACGGGGAAAGCGATGTTAAAGAGATTGCCCGGGAGCTGGACCTGTCTGAAGTAGCGGTTTACAAGAATATCCGTGCGGGAACACTGGATGCCATACAGGATTTAACGGATTCCGTAATGGAGATTATTAATGAAATGGTAAGTGCATGAACTACCCAATCTTCTTCGCTATCCTTAGTCTCATACTCATATCCAGGCTGCGCTTTACGCTGCGGGATGGCCCGGTCACAAAACCCGGAGATCTTGTCCGACTGACCTTGCCCCCTCTCATCATCCTGCCATTTCTCTCAACATCCATTGCATGGGGCATGCTGGCAGCGTACCTGCTGATACGGCCGTTTATCATCAAGCGTTTGGAAGGCACTCCGGACAATCTGAATCGGAACAGGATGATTGCCCTCGTAGTTGACTTTCTATTCGTAGGAGTCGTCTGTTCTCCATTTTTGACGATGCAGGCTGCCGGATGGAGTTCCGAATTTGGTCGGTATCTCACTGAAATTTTCAGTCCATCTGCAGAAAGTACACGCATAGAGTGGTTGTCCACATTTGCAATCCTGTTCGGCTTTTTGATGATTTTGAACGATCTCAATCTCCTGATCCGCTACATCCTTGAAAAACTGCAGCTGGCACCCCTCAGCAACCAGCATCAAAACCAGATTGATGAAAACCAGTTCCGAACCGGCCGGGTGATCGGCTTTCTGGAGCGAATATTTGTATTCGTGTTTATACTTTTGGGCCAGTATACCGCAGTCGGTTTTGTCCTTGCAGCCAAAGGTGTGGTACGATACCCTGAGTTTGGTAACCGAAGTTTTGCCGAATATATCCTGATCGGAACACTGCTCTCAACCCTCACGGCCATGGGCATGACCTTTGTCGTCAAACTCTTTATTTGAGGGCTTTGCAAATCCGGGATGCCACTCTTCACTTCTACATTTGAAGTTCAACATTCTGCTGTTCAAAATTCACTGCCTTTAAATAGGCGCATAGCTATCTTGTAGCAGTAATTTTCAATTGGATTCAGTGAAAGATTGGATAGGTATGCAGCCGATAAGTGCTTCGGAAAGGCTTTTATTTGAAGCAACTCTCAACAATATACAGCGATTCACCTCTCTCAACCAAATGAATTTCGCGATGTATAAGTAATGATAGGCTAATATGACCTAATCGCTATTTAAGTATGAATGATGAGTGTTAAAAAATAGATGATAAACGTAATTTCAAGATCAAGAAAAGGGATCCAGCACTATATTAAGGAGAAGACTACAAAAACCCGGGATGCTATTCTATACTTCTACATTCGAAGTTCAACATTCTACTGTTAGAAATTCACTGCCCCTCAAAACGGACATAACTATTTTGTAGTAATTATCAATTGAATGCAGTGCAGGATTGGATTGGGTGTGCATCTGAGAATTTGCTCCGGATGGGCTTTTGTTTGAAGCAACTTCTGTCAATATACAGGGATTCACCCCACTCAACCAAATGAATTTATCGATATATAAGTAATGATAGTCTAATATTATTTAATCTGTATTTAAATATAAATGACAGGTGTTAAAATTAGATGAGAGTCGCAATTCAAAGAGTAAAAAATCAGGATCCAACAATACATTATAAGTTAAAGGCGCAATATCCTGACCAACACATCACTTCAACATTCGAAGTTCGACATTCTTCTGTTCGAAGTTCCCATACACTCACATCTGGCGAAACTGAGTCGGCGAGGCTCCGAACTCACGCTTAAAAAAGTTACTGAAGTGAAACGGGTCAGAAAATCCCAGTTCAAAGGCGATCTCTTTAACACTGCTCGGGGAAAATTTCAGCTCTCTCCGTGCATGAATCATGATCTGTTCAATAATCAGCGATTTGGCTGTAACGCCCAACACTTCTTTGACCATACGGTTCAGATATTTTGGACTCACATGAAGGAGTTCGGCATATTGGTTCACTCCGTGCATGGTTTTGTGATGTTTAGCCACGAGCTCTTTGTAATCGGCAACCAGGCGAACCCCGTTATGGGTACAGTCACCATTCAATCGAATATTGCACCGGCTGTCGCAGTAGACCAGAAGTGTCTTAAACAGCGAAACTATACCCTGTTCCCGATTCGGAATAGCAGAACCGCTCAGCTCATCAATCATTTCTGCAAGATAATGCACCCTGTCACCAATCTTCGGGCTTAGAATGATTTTTGGTATCTCCCCGAATCCTGATAGTAACCCCACCTCTTTAATCCGCATATTTCCCAATATTCTTTCATGCAGGAATGATTTTTTGAAAAGCAGAATCCATCCTTTAAAATTTTTGCAGGCCTCTACTTCAACAAAACGTGAGGGGGTGACAAAACAGATCAGGTTTGCGCATGCATCAAATTTCTTATCATCAATCCTGACCGATTCAAATCCTTTTTTCATCCACAGAATTTGATTGTAATCTCCATTCGTGTAGTCCTGAAGACCCGGCTCAAATGACCGGATCACGATATCATCCTGATTTCCCATACGGCACTCTGTCTTATAGGTTTACGATTCTCTCAGGCAGGCGTCTCTCTTTATACGCCAATGTAATGAAATTTTTCAAATTCAGGAAAGTCACCCTCATCCGGAGCTCTTTACAGGTTGCAGGTTTCAAGTGTCAAGTGTCAAGTGTCAAGTGTCAAGCTTCAAGCACTCCTCGTCTGACGAATTCCGGCGTGCTTTTGCGCCGGTTCGTCTGACGAGTTGAACTTATCCCCTCGTCCGGAGCTCCGCTCCGAGACGGCAACCAGCAACTCCGCTGCCTTCAGGGGGCAGGCGACAGGCTTCAGGTTCCAGGCTTCAGGTTCCAGGTTCCAGGTAAAATCAAACCATGTACAACGGGTCGCATAATGAGTTAAATGTTGTTTTTAAAAACTATTACGAATCAAACGCCTCAACCGGGTTTGGGACTTCAAACAACGCCCACTGTTCGGCGGTGAATGATTAATCCCGCTTTTACCCCCGGTTTCGCTGCGCTGCACCCGAGGCTATGGATATGCTGCCCCGATGGGGCAGGTAATATCTCGTATGTATACTGTATTTCGGGTTCCGGGGAGCTGGCTACAAGACACACGACCCAAGCTACCTACTTCGACGTTCTTAATTCATCATTCGTTATTCATCATTTCCATCCCCCCCTCGTCCCGGAGCTCTGCTCCGAGGCGACAACCCGCAGCTCCGCTGCCTTCAGGCTGCAAAAATCAAACACGTGCAACGTATTCCGTTAACCGAAACCCATAAACCGACGCTGACAGGATCCTCCTTGCGTCGGATCGCTGTCAGGTCTTGACTTACATCCTTGCAGACCGCTTGCTGATGCTGAACGAGCTGTTTTGCAGCATCTCGGCAAGTCCGTCTCCGTCGTCATCAAGATCAAGCGGATCGACCTTCAGGTCGAAATGCCACTCTCCTCCGGTGTACAGAACGGTAAGAGTTCCACCCATTGGTAAATCACTTCCACCCTCGAGCTCATTCAATCTATAGGACCATTGATACACATTATCATCGGGGCCGTCATTAGCCATTGCTATTTCAGGATCTCCCACTCCCAATCCGCCTCCCCTTATAGTTATATCATCTGATTCCGATAAATTATCCATTGCATCACTACTTCTGGCTGTTCCCTCCATCCTCTCCATAGTCCCCAGTTCACTGTCCGTACTTCGTCCGGTTCGTGCACTGCGCTTGCTGATACTGTAGGATGCTGTTTCAATGCCATCCAGCACTCCATCATCATCTGAATCCTCATCGTTTGGATCGATCTCCAGATCAAAAAGGATTCCGTCTCCATCACTATCCATATCTTCGTCACCGGATGGATTACGACCGGTTCTTGCACTTCGCTTGCTTATACTGAAAGAAGCAGATTTCATCATTTCAGGGAAACCATCCTCATCCATATCAGGTTTAGGATTTTGTGCTCCCGATCTCATGGCCTGTTGTGAGTTGGTCGAGATCTTCATCGTAGAGAGAGCCACACAATAGGAACCGGGTTGCAGTTCAAATCTCTGCACAGATACCGGCTCTTGATTATCGTTATTGTCGGAATCTCCATCGTTGGCCTGACCTTCATAAACCGGGTTTTCCCCGGTAGAAGTTCCCCCCTCATAAAGAGGGTTGTTGCTTTTTTGTGTTGCCAAGTAATAATCATAACCTTTCTTCCCTCCGGCTGCCACCATACCCGTCCTTACAATCAACCCCGCCGGATTTGCCAACCGGGCAAACCTGATTTCTCGGGAATTACCGTCGTTTCCTCCCCGACCATCTTCCGTTCTTGGTTTATTGGACCGGCTGGAATTGTAGTCCTGAGCGGTTTCCACTGCATCGTCCGGCCTCACACAGTCATCGTCGTCATCACAATCATTGACATCTGCTGCACGGGATGTCGGCTTATTAGAACGGCTGGAATTATAATCCTGCGCAGGAGCTATCTGCTCCATGTCGTTCAGCCGGTTCATTTTCACCAGCAGATCTTCCTCCATCGCCAAAACGTCCCGGCACACATCGGTTTCACATTTGCCCAGAGACTCAACATCCTCCCTCACAATGCTCAAGATCTCTTCGATTTCACTGTCCATACCGGAGGGATTCTCCAGGGCTCGCCTTACGCCTTCGTGACGCTTATCAGCATTCAGCCTCACCTGTTCGCATACGCCATCATCGCATCGATCCAAAGCCTCTTTGATGATTTCAATGTCGTTACCTGCAGCGGCCAGCCCCAGTTCTTTTGCCAGGTACAAGGCATTACCCAGTTGACCCGGTCCGGAATCGATCACCATCCCCCGACGAATATCCTTCTTATCGATACCACGAAGATATGAATCACTCCCTTCAACTTGAGCACGCACACCCCAGGCATAAATTTTACCTTCATCATCCAGGGCACCGGCTCTGGCTGCAACTCCCCAGGAGTAGACTAATCCGTCACCATTCTGGGTGCTGGCTCTCCTATTCTCTCCCCACGCATATACACGACCATCGCTATCACTCGCCAGGGTTTCAGGAACTCTTCCCCAGCTATATACTTTTCCACTTCCATCCTGGGATTTGGCTTCAGGTCTTTGGCCCCAGGCATAAACTTTACCATTTTCATCTTTCGTGATATATACAACCTGTTGCCCGGATCCTCCTCCATCAACATCAGCAGCAACGGTGCTCGGTTTATTGGATCGACTGGAGTTGTAGTCTTTTGCTGTTTCCACAGCATCTTCAATACCATCGTCATCACTATCCTCATCGCCGTCACCTACTCCATCCGCAATCGTACTCGGCTTATTCGACCGGCTGGTATTATAATCCTGCGCCGGAGCTCTTGATCCGCCAAACCGGATTTTTATCCCCGCATTGGCAAAAATGTTGGTTTTGGGTGCACTCTCCGTTCGCTGAACCACCGGGGCTTGCTCAAACTGAGAGTACATCTCAAATGGGTTATCCACCTGCATTACCCTCGAGAGATCCCGCTCGGTGTAGGTAATTTCGCGATCAGACAGATGGTGCTGAATCCCTGTTTTTACATTAAAACTGAATCGGTCGCTGAATCCCGGGGTAAACTCCAGCTGAACCTGAGGACGAACGGCCGCCGACCATCCACTCGCGTCATCTCCACTATTCATATCGGCAAGAACCAAATCCGTATCCACCCCAGAACTCTCCAACTCTCCGCTAGAATCGTAAAAGCTCACGCTTTGCGACGGTGCCTTTTGCTGACTCAGCGCCAGGTCGAGACCTAGGTTAAACTGAACCAGCCGACTCAGACTTTTCTGAAAGCGTGGCCCCGCATTGATAAAAAAGGAGCTCCACCGGTCCTCATTAACTTCAGTGAGTGTAAACTGCTCATAGCCCGTTTGATACTGTGAAGCGCTGAAATCCGAATCAAAAGAGTAGATTCCGGCATTTACTCCCACACCCCAGCTTCCCGGCATATAACTAAGTCCGATCTCCGGCTGAAATGCGGTGTTGGTTGTTGAATTTCCAATCAGTCCGCCACCGGCGTTCAATTCAATCGAAAAAGGGCGTTGGGTCTGCTGTGCCTGCGCTGAAAAAGTGATTATCCCTGTAAAGAGTATCAGGAAGGTGGTTAGCATGAATTTTTGAAATGGTAGATCGTAGCGTTTTTCCATAAAGAGGTAGATTGCTTGAGAGTTGTTCCGTTTAATACTTACTGCACATGATAATTTTGAAGAAGTAAGCACATAAGAAGTTGAAATACAATCTATTGCAAATGATCTAACGGAAGTGAAACTGTATTGAACAAACGAAAATCATCCATTGATATACGAAACAGACGTTTTTATATAAAGTAATCTATTCGTTAGAATCGGTTAAGGAATGATTATGGCAAGAAGCGAGGTCACCAGGTACAGGTTACAAGATGCAGGATAAAAGTGGCAGGCTTCAATCGAGAAGCACAGGCGACCCTCGTCTGTCGAATTCCGTTGTGCTTTGGGCCGGTTCACCTGACGAGTTTTTCAGGCCACAGGCCTCAGGACCCAGGCCTCCGGCACCAGGCAACAGCTTCGTCA
>Ga0081527_100498_pt1 | contig 18446 bp, 20 predicted proteins | sample HotLakmasection5_FD_70992 | JGI IMG/M metagenome (GOLD analysis project Ga0081527, IMG submission 70992) | Hypersaline microbial mat communities from Hot Lake, Washington, USA - Section #5 (SPADES assembly) (version 2) | ecosystem: Environmental > Aquatic > Non-marine Saline and Alkaline >... | reverse complement strand
CAACCGCCTCAAGCAGTACCGCCGCATCGCCACGCGCTACGAAAAGCGAGCCGCCAACTACCTCACCATGGTCAAAATTGGCATGATCCGCCTGTTGCTGTAGGCTTTGCAGACACGCCCTAGTCGAACAGCGCGTCGATTTCCGCCTGGGTGATGCCGCGGTTGTCGAGCTGCGGGCCCTCCAGCAGGTCCTGGTCCGGATCGGCGGCGTCCGGTGCGGCCGTTGCGGCGGACGGCGGCGGCGCGTGCGGGTCGTCCCAAAGCGCGGCCAGCGCGCGCACCCGGTCCTCGACGAAGCCGAGGGTGGCGACGACCTTGGCGATGCGCTGGCCGGTGATGTCCTGGAAGGTCGAGGCCTGCAGGATGCGGGTCACGGCATCCGTCGCCTCGGCGAGCATCTGGCCGACCCGCGGGTTGCCGGCGGCGACGGTCGCGTCCTCGACGGCGCGCTCGATGTCCTCGGCGGCGCCCAGGATGGTCTGCGTGGCCGCCTCGGTGGCTGCGACGATGGCGTCGAGCTCGCGTCCGGCGGCGGTGATGCGGTCGACGCCGCTGCCGGTGGCCGCGGTCATCCCGGCGATCTGGCGCCGGGTCTCCTCGATGCGCGCGTCCAGGCCGGTGAGCGGCCCGTTGCCGCCGGGCGCGCCGCCGTTCGCCGGCAGGCCGTCGAGCCGCTGCTCCAGCCGGGCGATGCCGTCCAGGATGGCGCCGATGCGGTCGTCGCCGGGGACCGACCCGTTGGCGCGGGCGGGCCGGGCCTCGCCGTGGCGCTCGGCGGAAAAGGGCTTGTGCCGCATGGTGCGTCTCCGGCGCGGCGGTGGGGCGATCGGGTGCGGCCCGGGGGACCGGCGCCGCAGGCTCGATCGGTCTGGACAGTTTTTCGAAACTTCCTGAAAACTTGGTAAGCGGGGGGGCTATACGAATGGCGAGACATGCATGGAACCGCCGCCGCCTCGTTGCGTTGAACAGGGGCTTCCGTTCTTCCCGTCCGATGTCGCGAGCACCGGGTGCCCTCGGCAACTTGACGCTGTCCGAGGGTGTGTTAGGGTCGCAGCTCCCGGCCCCTCCTTTACCCGGAATTGGATCATGCACACACGATTTCCCCGCGCCTGGCGCGCCAGCGCCGGCCGCTGCCTGCGGCCGTCCGGCGCCGCCCTGCTCGCCTGCTGCCTGGCCGCGCTGCCGGCCGCGGCGTAGGAGGCGGCGGGCGGGCCCTACGAGCCGCCGCCGCGCACCCGCATCGTGCACAGCATCGCCGGCGGCGTGCTGGCCCACGACTACGGCGTCTTTACCGGTTCCAACGTCGAGGACGGCGTCGACATCAACGTGGAGATCCAGTTCACCGAGCCGCGCGGCCGGCCCTGGCGGTGGATCGGCTCGCCGCGGCCCATGCTCGGCGCCAACGTCAACACCGCCGGCGACACCAGCCGGGTCTATGGCGGGCTGTACTGGGACTGGTATCCGGTCAACGAGTGGTGGTTCCTGGGCGCCGGGCTGGGGCTGACCGTGCACACCGCGGATTTCGAGGACCCGGATCCGGACGAGCGCAATCTGGGCTCGCCGGTGCTGTTCCACCTGGCGGCGGAGACCGGGGTGCGCTTCGCCCCGCACCACGCGGTGTCCGTGTACGTGGACCACGCCTCGCATGCCACGCTGTTCGACGACGACAACGAAGGCCTGGACACCGTCGGCGTGCGTTACCGGTATTTCTTCGGCGGACGGTAGACGGCCGGCGCGCGCGGCCGGCCGCCCGCGTGCCGCGGCAATCCGGCCAAGGCGCCCGGCCGTATTGCTGCACAGTGCAGTACGGGCGGGTGCGGCGGCGGCCGCGCCACGGGAGGCGGGATGGACTGGCTGGCCGGCGGAATCGCGCTGTTCGCGACCGCGCTTCTTCTGGGGGCGATGGCATTCTTCTCGGCGGTGGTGGCGCCGCTGGTGTTCGTCAAGCTGGACGCGGCGACCGCCGGGCGGTTCATCCGGCAGCTGTTCCCCTGGTACTATCTGGCGGTGATCGTGCTGGCGGTGGCCGCCGCGGCGGCGCTGGCGGCGGTGCGGCCGTGGGACGGCGTGGCGATGGCGGCGGTGGCCGCGGCCGCCGTGCTGGCGCGCCAGGGCCTGATGCCGCGCATCAACCGCAACCGCGACCGCTCGCTGGAGGGCGACGCCGCGGCCGGGGTGCGGTTCAACCGGCTGCACCGGCTCAGCGTGTGGATCAATGCCGTGCAGATCGTCGTCGTCGCCGTGGTGCTGGCCCGCTTCGTCGGCCCGGCCGTGACCTGATCGCCAGGGAGGCTCCCCGTGACCCCGCCGCAGGACGCACCCCCGTACCACGACGACCTGGACGCCACCCTGGCCGAGGCGTGGCGGCTGCTGCGCGAGGGCGTGGACGACGCCGGCTCGGCCTTCCACACGCCGGCGGTGGCGACGGTGACGGCCGACGGCCTGCCCGCGGTGCGCACGGTGATCCTGCGCGGCGCCGACCCGGCGGCGCGGGTGCTGCGCTTCTACACCGACGGCCGCGCCGCCAAGGTGGCGGAGATCGCCGCGCGGCCGCGCATCGTCCTGCACGTCTACCAGCCCGGCCCGGAGATCCAGCTCCGCCTGGACTGCCTGGCCACGGTGCACGGCCACGACGCCCCGGCCGACGCCGCCTGGCAGGCGGTGCCGCAGGGCGGCCGCGACAACTACCGCGCCGACCCGGCCCCGGCCACGCCGATCCCCGATCCCCATGCCGCCGGCCTCCTGCCCGCCGACGAGAACCCCGACGCCGGCCGCGCGTTCTTCCGCGTGGTCGAGGCGCAGGTGCTGGCCCTGGAATGGCTGCTGCTGGCCAAGGCGGGCCAGCGGAGGGCGCGGTTTTCGTGGCCGGAGGGGCGGCTGGAGGGGACGTGGCTGGTGCCGTAGACCCGGTCGGCGCACGCCCGGACAACGGCATGCAACCCGTGCAACCTCGGCGTTGCGCGGCAAGCGCTTGCGGTCCTTGACCTTTCCGGCATTGTGCAGCGTTTGCAACGGTGCACCGCCCTGCTGCACATCCGGCAACGGGCATCGGGCATACGATGTAGGTCGGCCGGAGCGAAGCGACGCCCGACGACCGGCGCCGCCACGAATACGACCGCTGCCGCCGCAATCCGGGCACGCGGTCCTGCCCCCCGACACCGGGATCGCTCCGACAGCGCCGTGCGCAATGGCGGCGCCGTGCGGCGGACGTCGCTTCGCTCCGGCCGCCCTACGCCCGGCCGCCCTGCGCCCGGACATTGCGCCGCTCCGGTACAGGCCAACGCGTTCGTTCCTGTCTGCCGCCATGACCGCTCTCCGGTTGCCGGCAAGGAGAAAAATCCTAACACGAGACGCAGGCCGATGGCAAGTCCGCCGGCGCCGCCCGGCCGACCTGCGACGAATGCCGGGTGCCGCGCTCCGGCAAAAGCGGCGACGTCATTCGCGGCCGATGGTGACAGGGACGGGTACGTCGAGGGTTCCCCAATCCGGCGGATAGACTGCCTGCCGGACGAACCGGTGGAAGCTGGAATGGGGCCAATCCGCCGCCGCAGAGACCAGCCCGTGCTTGACCGGGTTGATGTGGATGTAGTCCCGGTGTGCGGCATGGTCCTGGTCGTTGCGGATCACGTGCTCCCAGAAGCGCGGCTGCCAGACGGGGCGGGCTCGCCCGCCCGCCGTCGCCAGGCCGCGGCTGAACTCGGACTTGATCCGGCGCCAGCGGACCGAGAAATCGGCATCGTCCTCCGGCAGGATCCAGATGGCATGCAGGTGGTCGGGCAGCACCACCATGGCGTCGATCGCGAACGGCCGGGCCGCCATCTCCCGTCGCATCACGTCCCGCAACAGGGCGACACGGGCCGGATCGGCAAACACCGGCCGCCGCTGATGGGTGACGACGGTGAAGAAATACGTCGCGCCCGGCACATACATCCTGCGGTACTGCATGACCAGCCCCTGCCCGTTGCCGGGGATTCCGGATACCCGTCAACGTCCCCGATTGCAAACAAAAAGCGAACGCCGATCGGGGCGACGGCATTCGTCGTAGGTCGGCCGGAGCGCAGCGATGCCCGACGCCCGATGCCGCCAGGGGTACGGACGGTCTCGCCGCGATCCGGGCGCGCGGCCCCGCACCCCGGCGCCGGGATCGCTCCGATAACGCCGTGGGCAATGGCGGCGCCGTGCGGCGGGCGTCGCTTCGCTCCGGCCGCCCTACGCCGGCCGACCTACGACAGGAGACTGTCATCCGCCAGTTCCTCCCCCCGCACCCGGGCGAACATGGCCAGCAGGTGGGGGACGTCCAGGCCGGCGCGGGCGTCGCCGCGGATGTCGAAGACGATGTGGCCTTCGTGGAGCATGACGGTGCGCTCGCCCACGTCCAGGGCGTGGCGCATGGAGTGGGTGACCATCAGCGTGGTCAGGCCGTGCGCGGTCACGATCCGCCGGGTCAGGTCCAGCACGAACTCCGCGGTCCTGGGGTCGAGCGCCGCGGTGTGCTCGTCCAGCAGCAGGATGCGCATGCCGGCCAGCGTCGCCATCAGCAGGCTGACCGCCTGGCGCTGGCCGCCGGACAGCAGGCCCATGCGGTCGTGCAGCCGGTCCTCCAGGCCCAGGCCCAGGCCGGCCAGGCGCTCGCGGAACGCCGTGCGGCGGGCGTGGGTCAGGGCCGGGCGCAGGCCGCGCCGCCGGCCGCGGGACGCGGCCAGCGCCAGGTTCTCCTCGATGCTCAGGCCCTCGCAGGTGCCGGCCATCGGGTCCTGGAACACCCGCGCCACCAGCCGGGCGCGGCGCGGCGCCGGCCAGCGGGTCACGTCGATGCCGTCCACCACGACCGACCCGCGGGTGACCGGCGCGTCGCCGGTGATCGCGTTGAGCAGGGTCGACTTGCCCGACCCGTTGGAGCCGATCACGGTGACGAACTGCCCGGTCGGGATGTCCAGGTCGATGCCGCGCACGGCCCAGGTCTCCAGCGGCGTGCCGCGGCCGTACACCACCTCCAGCCCGTGCACGCCGATCATCGTCCGGCCCCCCGCCGCAGCGCCGCGCGCAGCGGCCCGCCCATGCCCGGCAGGATCAGCGCCAGCGCCACCAGCACGGCGGTGACCAGGTTCAGGTCGGACGCCTGCAGCCCCAGGAACTCGGTGTTCAGGGCCAGCGCCACGGCGATCCGGTAGACCACCGATCCGGCCACGCAGCCGGCCAGCAGCCACAGGATGGCCCGGCCGCGCACCAGCGTCTCCCCCAGGATCACCGCGGCCAGGCCGACCACGATGGTGCCGACGCCGCTGGTCACGTCGGCGAACCCGTTGGCCTGCGCGAACAGCGCCCCGGCCAGCGCGACCAGCCCGTTGCTCAGCGCCATGCCGGCATAGACGTGGGTGGCCGTGGCGATGCCCTGCGCCTGCGCCATGCGCGGGTTGGCGCCGGTGGCGCGCATCGCCAGCCCGAACTCGCTGGTCAGGAACCAGGCCAGCAGCAGCACCACGGCCAGCACCAGCACCCCGATCACGACCGGCTTCATGACGAAGATCGACGGGCCCAGGCCGAAGAACGGGGTCAGCACCGTCGGGTCGTTGATGATCGCCACGTTCGGCCGGCCCATCACCCGCAGGTTCACCGAGAACAGCGCGATCATGGTCAGGATGCTGGCCAGCAGGTGGAGAATCCGGAACCGCACGTTGAGCAGCGCGGTGACCAGCCCGGCCGCGCCGCCCGCCGCCACGGCCACGGCGGTGGCCGCAAACGGATCGGCGCCGTTGACGATCAGCGTCGCCGCCACCGCGCCGCCGAGGGGGAAGCTGCCGTCCACGGTCAGGTCCGGGAAGCTCAGCACGCGGAACGACAGGAACACGCCGAGCGCGACCAGGCTGTACACCAGGCCGATCTCCACGGCGCCGAGAAAGGCGATCAGGGTCATCGCGATGTCGTGCGGGTGCCGGGGGGCGTGCCGGGCCGCGCGGGCCCGGCGGCGCCGACCATAGCACGCCCGGCGGGTGCCGCCAGCGGCCCCGTGCGCCGGATCGCGGCGCCCGAAATTGTTACGATTTGGCAACGGCCGGCGCAAAAGCGTGGCATTGTGTCGCCCGTTGTGTATCCTCCCCGTGCAGGGATTACGGGCACAAGGGGGGCAACGATGCTCGCGTCCGCGACGGAACGGGGGGCTTTGCGGGGCGGGGCACGCGCCCTGGCGGCCGCGAGGACGGCGGCGATGGCGGCAGCGGTGGCGGCGGCGGTCACGGCGGCGCTGCTGACCGTCCCGGCGGCGGGAACGGCCCAGCAGTTGGCGGGGCGGCCGGGGCCGCAGGTGGCGGCGATCTCGCCGCCGCCGGTGGTGCCGCTGCCGGCGGAGGCGGCCGGGCACCTGCTCGGCGAGACCGACGTACGGCGCTACGCGCTGATCTTCGAGTTCCAGGACCGCGCCGACTGGGCCGGGGCCGACCAGGTCGTCGCCCAGCTCGAGGACCGGCGCCTGATGGGCCATGTCCTCCTCCAGCGCTACCGGCCCGACAGCGGCTATACCGCCAGCTTCGCCCAGCTGCGCGACTGGCTGGCCGTGCACGCCGACCACCCCGGCGCCGACACGCTCTACGCGCTGGCCCAGCAGCGCCGCCCGCGCGGGGCGGACGCGCCGCGCCGGCCGGACGACCCGGTGCACGTCGAGGGCCAGGTGCACCGGCTGGGCGTGCCGATGTGCCCGGCCGCGGCCAACCTGAGCGGCCCGGCCGAGGCCGCCAAGGAGCGCATCCGCATCTATGCCCGGCGCTACCAGCCCGACCGTGCGCTGGCCTATCTGCAGGGGCCGGGCGGGGCCGGGCTCGGTCCGGTCGAGTACGACCGCCTGCTGGCCGAGGTCGCCGCCGCCTATTTCTATGCAGGCGAGTCGGACGCCGCGGTGCGCCACGCCGAGGCCGCGGCGGCGCGCTCCGGCGGCCGCACCGAGAAGGCGCTGTGGATGGCCGGGCTCGCCGAATGGCGCCGCGGCGATCCGGTCGCCGCGGCGCGCTGGTTCGAGCGCTATGCCGATGCCGAATGCTCGTCGGCCTGGGAGAGCGCGGCCGGCGCCTACTGGGCGGCGCGCGCCCACCTGCGCGCGCGCAACTTTCCGCAGGTCGGCCCCTGGCTGGAGCGGGCGGCGCGCGAGCCGCGCACCTTCTACGGCCTGCTGGCGCGCCGCGCCCTGGGGGTGGACGCCGACTTCGCCTTCGATGCGCCGCCGGTGACGCGGGTCCATGTCGAGGCGCTGGCCGCCGAGCCGGGCGGGCGCCGCGCGCTCGCCCTGCTCCAGGTCGGGCGGACCGGCCTGGCCGAGGCCGAGCTGCTGCGCCTGCGCCCCGACGACCGCCGGGTCGCGCAGGCCATGGTCGCGCTGGCCGACCAGGCCGGCCTGCCGGGCGCGGCGATCCAAATGGCGCTCGTCCACCAGCCGGGGCCGGGCGCGTATTACGACGCGGCGCTGTATCCGGTGGCGCCGTGGCAGCCGGTGGGCGGCTACCGGGTGGACCGGGCGCTGCTGAACGCGATCATGCGCGAGGAGTCGCGCTTCGACCCGCGCGCGATCAGCTATGCCGGGGCCACCGGCGTCATGCAGCTGATGCCGCAGACCGCCAGCGCGGTGGCCGGGCAGAACCTGCGCGGCGCCGACGGCCGGCAGCGCCTGTTCGACCCGGCGTTCAACATGATGCTGGGCCAGCGCTACGTGCAGGACCTGCTCGACTGGGGCGGCGAGGGCGGCCTGATGCGCGTGCTGGTCTCGTACAACGCCGGGCCGCTGAACGCGTCGCGCTGGCTGGAGGCGACCGGCCACGGCGGCGACCCGCTGCTGTTCCTGGAAAGCATCCCGCTGGGCCAGCCGCGCGAGTACACCCGCCACGTGCTGACCAGCCTGTGGATCTATCGCCACCGGCTGGGCCAGACCGCGCCGTCGCTCGACGACCTTGCCGCCGGGGCGTGGCCGCGCTACACCCGCCTGGATCGAGCATCAGCGCAGGTCGCGGAGCGTGTCCGGGATTGACGAGAGCCGGCCGTTCGTGCCGGTCAACATCGCCGTGCTGACCGTGTCCGACACCCGCACGCCGGCCGACGACCGCTCGGGCGACGTGCTGGTCGAGCGGCTCGTGGCTGCCGGCCACCGCCTGGCGGCGCGGGCGATCGTCCGCGACGAGCGCGCCGCCATCGCCGGACGGCTGCGCGCCTGGGTCGCCGACCCCGGCGTCGACGTGGTGATCACCACCGGCGGCACCGGGGTGACCGGCCGCGACGTCACGCCCGAGGCGCTGGCCGACGTGGCGGAGAAGGACATCCCCGGCTTCGGGGAGCTGTTCCGGCAGCTGAGCTATCCCATGATCGGCACCTCGACGATCCAGAGCCGCGCCGCGGCGGGCGTGGCCGGCGGCACCTACCTGTTCGCCCTGCCCGGCTCGCCCGGCGCCTGCCGCGACGGCTGGGACGGGATCCTCGCCCACCAGCTCGATTCCCGCTACCGACCGTGCAATTTCGTCGAACTGCTCCCGCGGCTCCGGGAGCACCAATGATCTTGAAGCGGACCGCGCCGGGCGGGTACCGGGTCGCGGCGGGCCGGCGGCTGCCGGCGATGGCGGCGGTGCTGCTCGCCCTTGCCGGCGGCCTCGCCCCCGGCCCGGCCCCGGCCCAGGCGGACGCCGCGGCCGCGCCGGCGCCGCAACGCTGGCTCGGCCCCGCGGTGGCCGGCGCGGCGGGCGGTGCCGTGCTGTTCGGCCTGGGATTCCGGCTCGGGCGGCGGCGGGAGCGCAGGGTGCTGTCGGCCGTGAGCAGCGGCCTGGAGCGCAGCAACGTCTCGCTCGAGACGCGGCTGGACCAGCGCAACCTGGAGCTGGAGGGCGCCAACCGCGAGCTCGATGCCTATGCCTATGCCATATCGCACGACCTGCGCGCGCCGCTGCGCACGATCGACGGGTTCGCCGACCTGCTCGCCGAGCATCCCGGCGTCGCGGTCGACGAACGCGCGGGCCACTATCTGGCGCGCATCCATGCCGGCGTCGAGACGCTGACCGCGCGGCTGGACGACCTGCTGGCGCTGTCGCGGGCGACCCGCGGCGCGCTGCGCCACGACCGGGTCAACATGACGGCGCTGGCCGAGGCGGCGGTGCGCGGGCTGGCCGCACGCCACCCGCATCGGGCGGTCGAGGTGCGCATCGCCCCGGGCATGACCGCGTGGGGCGACGGCCGGCTGCTGTCCACCGTGCTGACCCACGCGCTCGACAACGCCTGGAAGTTCACCGCCGGCCGGCCGACCGCCAGAATCGACGTCGGTGCGGAAGAGCGCGACGGCGAGACCGAGTTCCACGTGCGCGACGATGGGGTTGGCTTCGACATGGCCTACGTCGACAAGCTGTTCACGCCGTTCCGCCGCCTGCACGGGCCGGAGGAGTTCCCCGGCGGCGGCATGGGGCTGGTCATCATTCACAACATCGTCCGCCGCCACGGCGGCCGCGCCCGGATCGAGGCCGCGCTGGACCGGGGTGCGACATTATCGTTCACGCTGCCGCACCGCGAGGGTCCGGGCTGATTGTGCCGTCGATCGTCAATGCGAATTTTGTTTGACCTCCAGGGGGTAATTTTATCATTATATTGCCTATGGGGATTGTGACAGATGCTCCGGCCGGAACGGCCGCGGGGGGCCGGGCCGGCAGCGATTCGGGCACGGGCGGAGCCATGGCCAGAACGCTGAGCGTGCTGCTCGTCGAAGACTCCGAAGACGACGCCGAGCTGCTGCGCGCCCAGCTCCACCGGGGCGGGTTCCGCCTGGACTGGCAGCGGGTGGACAGCGCCGACTCGATGCGGGCCGCACTGGCGGTACGCACCTGGGACCTCGTCCTGGCCGACTACGCCATGCCGCGCTTCAGTGCGTTCGGCGCGCTGACGGTGCTGCGCGAGACCGGCGCGGACCTGCCGCTGATCGTCGTCTCCGGCGCGATCGGGGAGGAGATCGCCGCCGGCCTGATGCGCCACGGCGCCGAAGACTTCGTCCACAAGGACAACCTGACCCGGCTGTCCGCGATCGTGCATCGGGAGCTGGCGGCGGTCGATGCGCGCCACCGCGCCGCGGCCGCCCTGCACCAGAGCGAGCAGCGCTACCGCGTGCTGGCGGAGACGGCGCAGGTCGGGATCTGGCACCTTTCGCCGGCCGGGGAGACGATCTACCTGAACCCGGCAATGGGCGCGCTGCTCGGGCTGGACGGGGGCGACCGGCTGGCCGGCACGCGCATGGAGTCGTTCATCGCCGGGACCAGCCGCCCGCGCGTGCGCCGGGCGCTGAACCGCTGGCAGGCCGGGCAGCGCAGCACGTTGGAGGCGGAGCTCGGCGGGCCCCGCGGCGTGCGCCGGTCGGTGCTGATCGCCGGGGCGCCGATCCTGGCGCCGGGCGGCGGCGTGGAAAGCCTGATCGTCACCTTCACCGACATCACCGCCCGCAAGGCGACCGAGGCGCAGCTGCGCTCCGCCAAGGATCAGGCCGAGGCCGCCAACCGCGCCAAGAGCGAGTTCCTGGCCATGATGAGCCACGAGCTGCGCACGCCGCTCAACGCCATCATCGGGTTCTCCGAAATGATGCTCGAGGCGGTCGGGGGCGACCTGAGCGACGCCCGCCACCACGAGTACGTCACCGCCATCCACGGCAGCGGCAAGCGGCTGCTGGAGATGATCAACAACATCCTCGACCTGTCCAAGATCGAGGCCGGCCGGCTTGAGCTGCGCGAGGAGGAGATCGACTTCGGCACGGCGATGGCCGACTGCGTGAACCTGCTGCACCCGCAGGTGCTGGCCGGACGCCTGGACATCGCGCTCGACGTCGCCGAGCCCGCCCCGGCGCTGTACGCGGACCGCCGCCTGGTCGAGCGGATCATGATGAACCTGATCGCCAACGCCATCAAGTTCACCACCCCCGGCGGCTCGGTCCGGGTCCAGGCGGCGGTGGAGGAGGACGGCCGGCTGGCGCTGGTCGTGGCCGATACCGGCGTCGGCGTGTCCCGCGAGGACATCGACAAGGCGCTGACGCCGTTCGGGCAGGTCGGCGGGCTGCTGACCCGCCGCCACGAGGGCACCGGGCTCGGCCTGCCGCTGACCAAGATCCTGGTGGAGATGCACGGCGGCTCGCTGGTGTTCGACAGCGAGCCCGGGGTCGGCACCGTGGTCACGGTGCGCTTCCCCCGCCAGCGCGTGCTGCGCCCGGCGGCCTGAGCCGGCGGAGGGACATACGGGGCGCGTGCGGGGACGCTCAGTCGAGCGGCCGGACCACGCGGAAGCCGAGGCTTCGGTGCGCAAATCGCCGATGTTGGCGTGCCGCCACGGCCGGCCGAACGCCGGACGCAGCATCATTCCGGTCTCGACGGCCCCATTCGAACAGGTCAACGACCGGCCATGTTGGCCCTTCGCCGGCGGTTGCCGAACCGCCGGCGCCTACGGTGTCGCCTACACCCGTTGATTTACCCATGGTTTTAATTCAATCCGTACCGAATTGGAATTACAGCAGTCCCGTGGCGTCACTTTGGCGTGCGACTTATGACAGGGCCTGTTCCGGCAGGCCCGCCGGGGCTACGGCGTCCACAGCTGGAGCTTCGGGAAATAGCTCCGATACCTGGACGGATCGCGCGTCAGCAGCACCAGACCGGACACGGCGGCATGCGCCCCAATGTAGAAATCGGGCAAGGGCGAGGTCCGGACGCCGCCCCGGCGGCGATATTCCAGGAACGCCTTGCCGGCCACGAACGCGGCGGAATAGGGCAGGGGAAGCCGTTGCATCTGGGCCGGGGTCAGGACCGCTTCCAGCGCGGCCTCGCTCGCGAAGGTCACGGACAGTTCGGCATAGATGATCGGGTTGATGGCAATCGTGTCGCGATCGGCGGCCTCGGCCAGGGCGTTCGCCGACCAGTCCCCCCAATCCGGATCGTTGCCGATCACGTCGATCAGGACGTTGGAATCGACCAGGATCATTGCGAACCCGGTTTGTCCCCGCCGATCTCCCGATCGGCCGGCACGCCGCGCATGAGGGCGATGATCTCGTCGGTGGGCATGGGAGAGGGTCCGGCGCCACGGAGCCCCTGGACCAGCTTCTGACCCCGCGTGGGCCCCGCCGCGGGCCCTTCCGCTTTGCGCAATCGGACCTCGTCTCCGACCAGCTCGACGATCACATCCGTGCCGGGCGTCAGCCCCGCCCGCTCCCGGATCGCCTGGGGAATGGTGACCTCCCCCTTGTCCGTGATCCGCATCGCCCGCTCCCATTCCTACGTCTCTCGGTAAGAATGGTCGTCCGGTGAATGGGCTGGCAAGCGCTTTGGTGCGCAAATCATCAACGTGGCGTGGCGGCCGGGAAGCCGGCGGTGCTTGTCGCGTTCAGCTGACCGGGCACGAGAACGGCATGCCGAGCTGCGTCATCCGATTGATCAAGACGGGCACCGTCAACTTGATGAGGGCGGAACGGCAACTGGGGTAGCGGAAACCGTTGGTCGGCTGGCCGGACGAGGTCACGCCGCCGGACCGTGAGGCTATCTCAGTGGCTTACCCTGGGTTCGCGGCCCATGGACAAACGGCCGGAATTCTGAGGCTGTGTCAGAGGCTTACGGGAGGCGGTTTGCGGGCGTGTGTCTATGCGTCAGCGGCCGCCGGGGCGGCGTCGGTCACCGCCAGGACCTGCTTGGGCGTTGAAGCGCCGAGCTTTTTCAGGATGTCGCCGAGCTCCGCGGTGATTTCCGTGCGCTGAACAATGGTCCGGCGCTCACTGCGGTAGCAGACCGCCTTGAGCCGGCCCAGCGCGGGCGCGATCCGGCTCCACATCCGGCTCCACGGCTCGCCGCAGCGCAGCTCGGCGGCCCGCTGCACCTGCAGGGCCGGCACGCACAGCTTGACGTGCGCCTCGATCCGGCGCGGCGACCAGTGGACCATCGGCCGCACCTCCAGCCCGCGCTGCTTCATCTTCCGGAAGCACGCCTCGATGATCCAGGCGCCCTTGCAGCCAAGCGCCACGTCCTCCGCCGACAGGGTGCCGTCGTTGGTGATCACCACGAACTTGCCGTCGAAGGCGGCCGCCGCCTGCACCTTCGCCCGGTCGAGGCACGGCCGGCCGCGCCCGTCGGTGCCGAGATAGCGGGCGAAGCGGCGCGAGGCCAGGAGTGCGCAGGCCGCCTTCGGGTGCTCGTCGGCGCGCTCGTCCAGCAGCGCCGGATCGGCCCGCAGCGCCTCCAGGACCTCCTCGCGGAGGATTTGTTGTGGCGAGGGGGCATACCCTTGTATGGCGCGCGGGCTCCTGAGCAGGCGAGCCGCCTCCGTCCCCGAAAGCCATCACGCCTGTCGGCCCGGCCGCCGCCCCGACCCCGGTCCGGGCGATCCGTGCACCAACGCCGCGGCGCGCCGGGTCCGGGTGCCGGCCGCCGCATGGGGCGGCCGGGCCGGGCCGGACGGGCGACCCGTCGGCTCAGGTGAACGGCCGCACCTCGATGTCGACGCGGCGGTTGGCCTGGCGGCCTTGCGGCGTCGTGTTCGGGGCGATCGGGTAGGCCTCGCCGTAGCCGGCGGTGACGATGCGCGCCGGGATCACGCCGCGGCCCATCAGGAACTGCGCGACCGAACTGGCCCGCCGCTCCGAAAGCTCCTGATTGTAGGCCGGCGCCCCGGTGCTGTCGGTGTGGCCGGCGATCTGGACCACGGTCTGCTCGTACTGCGCCAGCGTCCCCGCCAGCCGGTCCAGCGTCGAGTAGAACTGCGGGTCGATCTGCGCCGAATCGGTGCGGAACGTGACGTTCGCCGGCAGGCTGAGCTGCAGGGTGTTGCCCTGGCGCTGCACCTCGATGCCGGTGCCGGCGAGCTGCTGGCGCATCTGCGCCTCCTGCTGGTCCATGTAGGCCCCGACCGCGCCGCCGGCCAGCGTGCCGATGCCGGCGCCGATCAGCGCGTTGCGCGCGGTGTTGTCGCCGACCACCGAGCCGATGCCGGCCCCGGCCAGCGCGCCCAGCCCGGCGCCCGCCGCCGTGCGGCTGCCGACCGGGCCCTGCTGGCAGCCGGCCAGGGCGACGGCGGCCAGAACGACCATGGAAAGGATCAGTCTCACGGGTCTTCCTCCTCGTTCGTTGCGGCGGGCGCGACGGCACCGCCCAGGGCGCTGGCGCATCCTAGTCGCAACCCGACCATTGATATACGTATGACGTCGGCACTGCGGCCGAAAGAAGGCCCTTTCCCGGCAACCGATGCGCGCCGGGCGCGTGCCTATTCCCCCTGCTGCAGCAGCGCGCCGTGCCGGCGGGCGTGGTCGAACGAACGCAGGAAGAAGACGCCGGCCGCGGCCATGTACAGCGCGTTCAGCCCGGCCGCCCAGGCGAAGTGCGCCATGGAGAAGCCCTCGCCGAACAGCACGCCGCGCATGCCCTCGAACACGTGGGCCGGGGGCAGGGCCAGCGCGAGCCACTGGAACGGCGCCGGCAGCACGTCGACCGGATAGTACACGCAGGCGATCGGCGCCAGCAGGAACACCAGCGCCCAGGCCAGCGACTCCGCGCCCAGCCCGTAGCGCAGGATCAGCGAGGTCACGACCAGCGCGATCCACCACCCGCACACCAGCAGGTTGGCGAAGAACGCGGCCAGCGGCACGCCCATGGTCAGCGCGTTGAACCCGAACAGCGGCGCGGCCAGCAGCGCCGCCGGCACGACGCCGATCAGCGTGCGGATCAGGCTCATGGTCATCAGCGCCACGATCCATTCGCGCGGGCGCAGCGGGCTGACGAACAGCTGGCCCAGGTTGCGGCTCCACATCTCCTCCAGGAACGAGATCGACACGCCGAGCTGGCCGCGGAACAGCACGTCCCACAGCAGCACCGCGCCGATCAGCACGCCGGCGGCCTGGGCGATCCAGTCGCTGTCGCCGCGCAGGTGGGTGGTCAGCAGGCCCCAGACGAGCATCTGCACGGTCGGCCAGTAGGCCAGCTCCAGCAGCCGCGGCCAGGACCCGCGCAGCAGGTACCAGTAGCGCAGCACCATCGCGGCGACGCGCCGGGCCGGCGCCGCCGCTCCCGCGGTGCCGGAGGACACCCGGGCGCCGGTCATTGCGCGGCCTCGCGCGGGGCGGCCTCGCCGGCGCGGGCGATGTGCAGGAACACCTGCTCCAGCGTGTCGCGGCCGTACCGGGCGATCAGCGCCGCCGGCGCGCCGCGGTCGACGATGCGGCCGCGCTTCATCATCAGCACGTCGTCGCACAGCCGCTCGACCTCGGCCATGTTGTGGCTGGCCAGCAGGATCGTGGCGCCGTGCTCGGCCCGGTACGATTCCAGATAGCCGCGCACCCAGTCGGCCGTGTCCGGGTCGAGCGAGGCGGTCGGCTCGTCGAGCAGCAGCAGGTCGGGCGCGTTGACCAGCGCCTTGGCCAGCGCCACCCGCGTCTTCTGCCCGGCCGACAGCTTGCCGGTGGGCCGGTCGAGCAGCTCCGCCAGGTCGAGCCGTCGGGCCAGGTCGGCGATGCGCGGCCCGAGCCGCCGCACGCCGTAGAGCCGGCCGTAGACCCGCAGGTTCTCCCGCACGGTCAGCCGCGCCGGCAGGTCCACATAGGGCGAGGAGAAGTTCATCCGGGCCAGCGCCGGATAGCGGTTGGCCAGCATGTCGTGGCCCAGCGCCTCGATCCGGCCGTCGGTCGGCAGCATCAGGCCGAGCAGCATGGCGATGGTGGTGGTCTTGCCGGCACCGTTCCCGCCGAGCAGCCCGGTGGTGCTGCCGCGGGCGACCCGGAAGCCGATCCCGTCCACCGCGGTGGTCCCGTTGAAACGCTTGGTCAAACGCTCAACGTTGATGGCACACTGGTCAGACATGACCGATCATATGGCACTGCGCGCCGCGTCCGGCCAGCCGGAGCAGCCGCGGGGACCTCGCCGGCCGGGGCCGAAACAGGCAGGCATGACAAGCGACGACGCGACCACCACTCCGGCGCTGGCCGCCGGCGGGCGGATCAGCCTGCGCACCCTGATCGCGATCCGCTGGATCGCCGTGGCCGGGCAGCTCGCCACCGTGCTGCTGGTGCACTACGGCCTGGGCTACCGGCTGCCGATCTGGCCGGCGCTGGCGGTGATCGGGGTGTCGGTGCTGCTCAACCTGGCGGCGATGATCCAGGGGCGGGTGCGGATCCGCCTGGGCGAGCGCGACGCGGCGCTGTACCTGTCCTACGACCTGCTGCAGCTGTCCGTGCTGCTGTACCTGACCGGCGGGCTGCAGAACCCGTTCGTGCTGCTGCTGCTGGCGCCGCTGACGGTGTCGGCGATCATCCTGTCCAGGGGCGCCACCATCGCCATGACGGCGATCACGCTGGCCAGCCTGACCGTGCTGGCGATCTGGCACTACCCGCTGCCGGGCAGCCGGCTGCTGGCGGTGGCCGAGCCGCTGGAGCCGTCCCCGGTGTACGAGCTCGGGGTGTGGTTCGCGCTCAGCCTGTCGGCGGTGTTCGTCACCGCCTATGTCTGGCAGGTGGCCGACGAGGCGCGCCGGATCGGCGAGGCGCTGGCCGCCAGCCAGACGGCGCTGGCGCGCGAGCAGCGGCTGTCGGCGGTGGGCGCGCTGGCGGCGGCGGCGGCGCACGAGCTGGGCACGCCGCTGGGCACCATCGCGGTGGTCGCGCACGAGCTGGCCGACGAGGTGCCGCCCGACAGCCCGCTGGCCGAGGACCTGGCGCTGCTGCGCAGCCAGACCGAGCGCTGCCGCGAGATCCTGGCGTCGCTGGCGCAGCGCCCGGAGACCGAAGGCGGCGACCCGTTCGAGCTGCTGTCGCTGGCCGCCCTGATCGAGACCGCGGCGGAGCCGCACCGCCGCGACGGCATCGAAGTGGCGGTCAAGGCGGCGCCGCAGGACTCCAGCCGGCCGCCGATGGCGCGGCGCTCGCCCGAGATGCTCCAGGGCCTCGGCAACCTGCTGCAGAACGCGCAGCAGTTCGCCCATTCGCGCGTGTCGGCGCGCGCCGAGTGGAGCCGGTCCGAGGTCGCCATCACGATCACCGACGACGGGCCGGGATTCCCGCCATCCCTCCTGAACCGCCTGGGCGAACCTTACCTATCCGGACGAGACCCGTCCGCGCGGGGCGGCGCGCGCGACGGCAACCACATGGGCCTGGGCATCTTCATAGCGGTGACGCTGCTCGGGCACAGCGGTGCGGAGGTCCGCTTCGCGAACGCGCGCGGAGGCGGGGCCCAGGTTGTCGTACGCTGGAAGCGCCATATTTTTGAAGGAGCCAGGAGGTGACCATGGATGCCACGACGCCGCGCACAGAGACCCGCCCGCTGCCGGCCCGCGGGGCTGCGCGCAGCCTGCTGATCCTCGACGACGACGCGCCGTTCCGCAACCGGCTCGGGCGGGCGATGGAGAAACGCGGGTTCGAGGTGATCCTGGCGGAGAACGTGGCGGAAGCGGTCGAACTGGCGCGGCGGCTGGCCCCGGCGTTCGCGGTGCTGGACCTGCGCCTGATGGACGGCAGCGGCCTGGACCTGGTGCCGGTGCTGCACGAGGTGCGGCCGGAGGCGCGCATCGTCATGCTGACCGGCTACGGCAACATCGCGACCGCGGTCGCCGCGGTCAAGGCGGGCGCGGTCGACTACATCTCCAAGCCGGCCGACCCCGACCAGATCGACAGCGCCCTGCGCGGCGGCGACGAGGAACGGCCGCTGCCGCCGCCGCCGGAAAACCCGATGAGCGCCGACCGGGTGCGCTGGGAGCACATCCAGCGCGTCTTCGAGCAGTGCGACCGCAACGTGTCGGAGACCGCCCGCCGGCTGAAGATGCACCGGCGCACCCTGCAGCGGATCCTCAACAAGCACGCGCCGCGGCAGTAGGGGGCGCCGGTGCGGCCGGCGCTCAGGCCGCAGGGGCGGAAGCGCCGGCCGGCGCTTCCGGCCTTTCCGGACGCCGCACGCAAGGCGCGCGGCACGCTTTTCCCGCGCCGCCGGATCGCTTATCCTGTCGGTACGGGCCCGTAGTTCAGTGGTCAGAACGCGCCGCTCATAACGGTGTTGCCGCAGGTTCGAATCCTGCCGGGCCCACCTCTTCGGGCTGCCTCCCGAATGCCGTCGTCTGGAACGGAGCGCACCAATGTGCCCTCTCTGCAACCTGGCATGACCCCCGTGGCTTTCGGTTTCTGAAGGGCCGCTTGAGCGGAAAGCCGGACGAGTCCGATGCCGGCCATTCTTGAGGCAGAAGTCACGTCATTGGGAGTTCCCGCCGATCGTTGCGGCCGATCCGCTGGGTGAAACCGCGGGGAGGCGGGAGGCAATCCGTCGGATCTTCGTCCAGTTTTTTTTTGAGAATCCGAAGTATTTCGAAAAACAGGCCCCAACCTCACGACTCCCCTCATTTTGTTCTTGATCCGTGCCGGCCTGGGGTGCAGAAGGGAGAGTCTTGCTTCATTCTGCACGGGGACAGGTCATGGCGGCAGTGGTGGTGCCTTCGGTGGGGCACGA
>Ga0081527_100492_pt1 | contig 18729 bp, 13 predicted proteins | sample HotLakmasection5_FD_70992 | JGI IMG/M metagenome (GOLD analysis project Ga0081527, IMG submission 70992) | Hypersaline microbial mat communities from Hot Lake, Washington, USA - Section #5 (SPADES assembly) (version 2) | ecosystem: Environmental > Aquatic > Non-marine Saline and Alkaline >... | reverse complement strand
GAGGGTCTCCACCACGACCACCACCACCACGAGCCCGGCCCCGACCACCAAGGGGCCACGCAGCCCGTAGCGGCCACCCGCGACGACAGCCGCCACCCCGAGCGTCCCAGCGAGGACGCCGTGCCAGCCGGGACCGCCGGTCAGCCGCTCGAGCACGGCCGGCACCCCGACGAGCAGGATCGACGGGACGTACGCCGACCAGGACGAGACCTGCCCGTTGCGGCGAACGGCCGCTCCCGCCAACCACAGCTGGACGGCGACGGGCAGCAGCCACAGGTCCAGGGCGGTGCTGTCCAGCTCCCAGAGCAGCGACCAGGTGCCGAGCGTGGCGATGCCCGCACCCGTGTGGGACAGGACCGGTCGTGCGGTGGCGACGCCGACCAGCACCGCCACGGCGCCGGCGGACAGCAGCGCGGCCGAGCGCAGCACGGCGGCATCGCCGAGGAGCACCCACCCGACCGGGATGGTCACCACCGCCACCGCGGCACCGGTCACGACCACCGCACGGTTCAGCGAGCGGAACCCGACCGCCACGGCGAGCGCGGCGAGCGTGCCCATCGCCAGCAACCCGGCACCGACCACCTCGACGTCCACCCCCGCGGCCAGCAGGAGCACCGAGATGGCCCGGAGCAGCGTCAGCGCCGCCCCGCTGCGGGCCACGCTCCCGCGGCCGGAGACGGCGTCGACCAGGAGCAGCACCGCCAGTACGCCCGCGGGCACCAGCGCCCCAGGACCGAGCCGGAGTGCCTCCACGCTCACCATCGTGGCCGATCCGCTGGACACCGCCGACGGCGGCAGCCACCCAGCCGGCAGGACCGTCACGAGCCCGGCGACGGTGGCCACGACCCGTCCGGCCTCGGCGACGGGCCGGCAGCCGGAGGTGGCCTGCGCCACTGCGAGGGCCGTCACCCCGAGCAGTAGTCCGACGAGCCCGTCAGGCAGTTCAGCGGCCCGCACCCCCGTGTCGGCCAACGATGCGACGCCGAGCACGAGCAGCGCGGCGACGATGCCGGTGGGTGCACCCGCCCTGCGCCAGCCGCGGGCAGCGACCGCTACCAGCAGCGGCAGCACGGCCACCGGCGCGACCAGCGCGACGAGCAGGGCCACCGGGCGCTCGCCGGCCAGACCACCGGCCGCCAGCAGCAGGAGGAGCACGGCGGAGAGGGCGGGCAGTGGTCTCTCGGGCCGACCGGCACGACGCCGGAGCCATCCGACGACCCCAGGGACCACCGCGGCGACCAGCGTCACCGCGACCGTGAGGTCCGCGGCGACACCGAACAGCACGGAGGCGGCCAGGACGTGCCAGACGGCCAGGACCCCGAGCAGGGGGAGCGCACCGACGAGCCCGTCCCGCCCGAGGCGGAAGGCCGCCACACCCCAGGCGGCTGCGGTGATGAGCAGCAGGCCCGCCGCGGTCGTGTCCACGCCGACCGTGCCGGTCACCCCCAGCACCAGCGCCACGGCCGCCAGCGCGAGTGGGGTCGCCAGGACCTCGGCCACCAGCGTGGCGATCCGCAGCCCGCGGGCCGGGCCGGCCGTCCGCACGACGGCCGTAACGGCCTCGAGGGTGGCCCACACGAGCGCCGGCGTCCACAGCCGGACGGCACGTGGCGTCGCCTCCGGGAGCACGAGGTGGAGCAGGGCCAGCAGCATGGTCGCGACGGCCACGGCGACCAGACGGCCGTCGCCCTGCCGGGCGCGCAACGTCAGCGTCACCGAGATGAGCACGGCAACCACTGCTCTGACGGGCCACCCGCTCAGCCATCCCGCGGCGGCCGCGGTCGCGCTGACGCCGCCGGTGGGCAGCGCCGCCAGGAGCTCGACGGCAACCCCGATCAGGACGGCGGTCACCGGCAGCACCACGCTCGCCGAGCGCAGGCACGGGACCAGGGCGGACGGTGCGGGCACCGCTGCCAGCGGCAGCAGAGCCAACCCGAGCGCGGCGACGACCAACGCCGGTGGCGGGCCTCCCAGCATGGCCAGGCCGGTGGTGGCGACGGGGACGCCGGCCAGCGCGGCCAGGCCGAGGAGCGGGGCGCGTCCCGCGACGGCCAGCACCGGGAGCGCGACCATCGCGGTGAGGCCGACCGCCATCCACCGGACCCAGCTGGGCGCACCGAGCTGGATCGCGAGCCCGAGGGCATCGACGGGCAGCAGCAGCGCCCCGAGGTGGAAGACGACCGCACCCACGATCGGCAGCGTGCGGCGCAGTCGGGCACCACCGAGCACCGCGGCCGCGGTCACCCCACCGACGATCGCGATGCGGGCGGTCACCCCGAGCACGTCCCACTGCATCGCCAGGAAGGTCGCGGCGGCCGCCAGGAGCAGCAGCGCACCCAGCCCGGCAACCCAGGCCGCCACGGGGATCGACGAACGGCGTGCCCGGCCCGCCAGAGGCAGGGGAGGTGGGGGTGGCGGCGGACCCGGCGGGGGGACCGGAGGCTCCGAGAGCCCGGCGGTCCACCGGTCCGCAGTCGGAGCACCATCGAGGGGTGGCGAGCTGGCATGGGGAGCGGTCGGCACGGTCGGTCCTCCAGGCGGGTCCCCCTCACCGTGCCACCGCGACGGGCGCCGGGGCACCCGGGGTTCCCCCCAGCCGGTGCGTGGGGACCCCAACCGCCGCACGGCACGGGACCATCGTGCTCACTCGGTGCCGCGCCGGCTCACTCGGTGCCGTGCTCGCTCACTCGGTGCCGTGCTGGCTCACTCGATGCCGTGCTGGCTCACTCGATGCCGTGCTCGACGGCGTAGCGGATCAGCTCCTGCCGTCGGCTGAGCTGTAGCTTGTGCAGGATGTTGCGTACGTGGTTCTCGACCGTCTTCGGCGCGATGTGCAGCTGCTCACCGACCTCGCGGTAGGTGTAGCCGCGGGCGACGTGCTGGAGCACCTCCCGCTCGCGCTCGGTCAGGGGCTGCGGGCCGGTCGCTTCCCGCGCCATGCGCCGGAACTCGCCGAGCACGAGCATCGCCAGCGATGGGGAGAAGACCGGCTCGCCGGCCGCGGCACGCAGCAGCTGGGCCCGGAGCTCGGGTCCGGGGGTCGCCTTGGTCAGGTAGCCGACCGCACCCGCCGCCACGGCGTCGAGCAGATCGCGCTCCTGTTCGCTCACGCTCAGCACCACCACGCGGGTGTGCTCCGCGCACGCCCGGACGACGGCGATCCCACCTCCGCCCGGCATCTGCAGGTCGCACACCACGAGGTCGGGAGCGGTGGTCTCGACCGCCGCGATGGCCTCAGGGGCGGTCCCGGCCTCGGCGACCACCTCGAAACCGGCGCCGAGGTCGGCACGGACCCCGTCCCGCCAGACCGGGTGGTCGTCGGCCAGCACGACGCGGATCGGCGGCCGGCGCGGGCTGGCCCGTCCGGTGACCTCGCCCACACCGCCCTCGCTCGTCGCTGCCGGAGCACAGCCTACGCGCTGCCCCGACGTGGGCCCTGGAACGCACTAGCGTTCCCGCCATGCCTGGCACGGTGCAGTCCATCGAGCGAGCAGCCGCGGTCCTGCGGCTGCTCGCCCAGAGCACGCGCCCGCTGGGCGTCGTGGAGATCGCGCACGCCCTGTCACTGCCCAAGGGTACGGCGCACGGCATCATCCGGACCCTGCACACGGTCGGCTTCGTCGACCAGGACGATCGCTCCGGCCGCTACCTGCTCGGGACCCAGCTCGTGCGTCTCGGGGGCCATCAGCTCGACCGCAACGAGCTGCGCTCGTGCGCGATGAACTGGGCGGACACGCTGGCCTCCCAGACCGGCGAGTCCGTCCGCATCGCGGTGCTCGACCATCCGCTGCAGCTCACGGTCGTCCACCACGTCTTCCGGCCCGACGACAGCATCCAGGTGATGGACATCGGCATGGTGCTGCCGGCACACGCCTGCGCGCTCGGCAAGGCCATCCTCGCGCACACCCCGGATACAGGCGTGCGCCTGAGGGAGGCCAACCTCGAGGCCTTCACGGCCCGAACGGTCACCGACGGCCGGGCCCTGGTGGGCCAGCTCAGCCTCGTACGGGAGCGTGGCTGGGCGTCGGACGTCGAGGAGCTGAGCAGCGGTGAAGCCGGCATCGCCGCCGCGATCAGGGACCACGGTGGGGTCGTGGTCGGCGCGGTGGGCATCACCGGCTCACCGAGGGCGGTGTGCGACGGGGGCCGCAACCCCCGGCCACGGCTGGCCGCTCGCGTGATGGAGGCCGCGAGGGCCATCGCGGGAGAGCTCACCAGGCGACGGGAGTGACCAGGTGAAGCCGGAGTACGTCGCAGCCATCGATCAGGGGACCACCTCGACGCGGTGCATCGTGTTCGACCACGCGGGCCGGCTCGTGTCGGTCGCTCAGCGCGAGCACCGTCAGCACTTCCCCCGGCCGGGCTGGGTCGAGCACGACGCCACCGAGATCTGGCGCAACGTCGAACGTGTGCTCCCGCAGGCGGTCGCGCAGGCCCGCGTCCAGACGGACCAGATCGCGGCGCTCGGGATCGCGAACCAGCGCGAGACGGTGGTGCTGTGGGAGCGTCGGACCGGACGGCCGGTGGGCAACGCCATCACCTGGCAGGACACCCGGACCGCCGCTCTGGTCGACCAGATGGCGGCGGAGGGTGGCGTCGACCGCTTCCGGGAGCGGTGTGGCCTGCCGCTGATGACCTACTTCTCGGGTCCGACGCTGCGCTGGATGCTCCAGCAGGACACGATCCTGCAGGAGCAGGCCGAACGCGGGGAGCTGCTGTTCGGGACGATGGAGACGTGGCTGATCTGGAACCTGACCGGAGGTCCGGACGGTGGGTTGCACGTCACCGACGTCACCAACGCCTCACGCACCATGCTGATGGACATCACCACCCTGCAGTGGGATGAGGAGCTGCTCGACGCCTTCCGGGTCCCGGCGGCGATGCTGCCGAGCATCCGCTCGAACGTCGAGGTGTACGGGACCACCACCACGGCCCTGCCGGGGATCTCGATCGCCGCCGCGCTCGGGGACCAGCAGGCCGCCCTGTTCGGCCAGACCTGCTTCGCGCCGGGTGAGGCCAAGTGCACCTACGGCACCGGTGCCTTCCTGCTGCTCAACACCGGCCCCACCCCGGTGCGATCGGCCCACGGCCTGCTGAGCACGGTCGGGTACCGGATCGGCGAGACCGAGCCGACCTACGCGCTCGAGGGCTCGATCGCGGTCACCGGGGCGCTGGTGCAGTGGGTGCGGGACCGGCTCGGCCTGATCGAGTCGGCCCCGCAGATCGAGACGCTGGCCCGCACGGTGGACGACAACGGCGGCTGCTACGTCGTGCCGGCCTTCTCCGGCCTGTTCGCCCCGCACTGGCGCAGCGAGGCACGCGGGTTGATCATCGGCCTGACCTCCTACATCACCAAGGGGCACCTGGCGCGCGCGATCCTGGAGGCGACGGCCTGGCAGACCCGCGAGGTGGTGGACGCCATGAACGCCGACTCCGGGCTCGCGCTGACCGGACTGAAGGTCGACGGCGGCATGACCTCCGACCATCTGCTGATGCAGACGATCGCCGACGTCCTCGACGTCCCGGTCGAGCGCCCGTTGGTGTCGGAGACCGTGTCGCTCGGGGTGGCCTACGCCGCCGGCCTGGCCGTGGGGTTCTGGCCCGAGCTGAACGGCTTGCGGCGTCACTGGCACCGCGCGGCGCGGTGGATGCCGGAGATGCCCGCCCGGCGCCGCGAGCGGGAGTACGACAACTGGCAGCGGGCCGTCGCCCGGACCTACGACTGGATCCGGATGGAGGACGAGGACGGCCCCGGGGCGTGAGCACCCCGGGGCCGTGTGTCCGGCGCTGCGCTCAGGCCAGAGCGACCACGTCCGGTGCCTCGAGCCGAGCCTGCTGCGCCTCCTCGTCGGTAGGAGCGGCGTTGGCCTTGAGTTCGGCCGCGACCCGCTTGAGGTAGGCGTCCAGCTCCGACTTGCGATGCTCGTCGGACCAGCCGAGCTCCTTGGCCATCAGGTCGGCGACGACGGAGGCCGCTTCCACCCCGCGGTCCTGGACCTCGAAGTTGATGTGCGTGCGGCGGACCAGCAGATCCTCGAGGTGCATCGCGCCCTCCTCGCGGGCCGAGTACACGACCTCGGCCTTGAGGTAGGCGTCGGCACCCGGGATCGGCTCGAGCAGGGAGGCATCCTCCTCTCCGAGGGCCAGGACGTCCTCCGTCAGGGACCCGTACCGCTTGAGCAGGTGCTCGATCCGGGCCACGTGCAGGCCCGTGCGGTCGGCCAGCAGCTCGCGCCGGTTCCACGCAGCCCGGTACCCGTCGACCCCGATGATCGGGATGTCCTTGGTCACGCACGGGCCGGCCTGCTTGCCCATCGACTTCAGCGCCGCGTCCACCGTGTCCTCGGCCATGACCCGGTAGGTCGTGTACTTGCCGCCGGCCACGACGATCATGCCGGGGGTCGTCTCGATGACCAGGTGCTCACGGGAGAGCTTGGCGGTCGAGTCCGCGTTGCCGGCCACCAGCGGACGCAGGCCGGCGTAGGTGCCGACGATGTCGTCCTTGGTCAGCTTCTGCTTGAGGACCCGGTTGGCCTGGCCGAGGACGTACTCGATGTCCTCCGCTGAGGCGGTCGGGTCCGCCTTGTCGAGGTCGTACTCGGTGTCGGTGGTGCCGATGATCCAGTGGTGGTGCCAGGGGATGGTGAAGAGCACGCTGGTCGGCGTCCGCAGGATCATCCCGACCTTGGCCTTGATGCGGTCCCGCGGCACGAGGATGTGGATGCCCTTGGAGGCCTTGACGGTGAACTCGCCCTCCTCACCGAGCAGCTGCTGCATCTCGTCGGTCCAGACCCCGGTGGCGTTGATGACCGACCGTGCCCGGACGTGGTAGTCCTTGCCGGTCTCGAGGTCGCGCACGATCGCGCCGACGACCCGGCCGGCTTCGCGGACGAGCTCGATGACCTGCGCCCGTGAGGCGACGTAGGCCCCGTGGGAGGCAGCGGTCCGGGCCAGCGCCATGGTGTGGCGGGCGTCGTCGACCTGCCCGTCGTAGTAGCGGATCGCACCGACGCACACGTCCGGGTCCAGTCCCGGGAACAGCTTCATGATGGTGGACTTGGACAGGTGCTTGTGGTTCGGCACGCCCTTGCTCGCACCCTTCTCCTTCGCCATGAGGTCGTAGAGCAGGATGCCGGAGCCGACGTAGAGCCGCTCCCAGCCCTTGTGCGTCAGCGGGTAGATGAAGGGGATCGGGCGCGTGAGGTACGGCGCCAGCTTCTGCATCACCAGTCCGCGCTCGCGCAGGGCCTCACGGACCAGGCCGAAGTCGAGCATCTCGAGGTAGCGCAGGCCGCCGTGGAGCAGCTTGGTCGAACGCGACGAGGTGCCACTCGCCCAGTCACGCATCTCGACCAGACCGGTGTTCAGGCCGCGGGTCACTGCGTCGAGCGCAGCTCCCGTCCCGGTCACGCCGCCGCCGATCACGAGGACGTCGAGTTCCTCGCTGGCCATCGCCTCCAGGGCTTCCGTCCGTGTTGCCGTGGACATGGGTGTCGTCGCCACGTTGTCACTCCGTCGGTCGTGCCCGGAGCCTCTCGATCGGCTCGGGCGGGATCGCGACGCTCCCGGCATGACGGCCGCGGTGCCTAACTGGCACCCATCGGCGGCAGTCGGTCCGCGCCGCACGTGATGCAATGATGCCGGACCCTGCAGGGCTCGCAAGGTCCTTCCGACAGGCCTCCGGCCCATGCCGCACGGTGCCGCTCGCTGCCGGCACCGCGACGGCGGGTCAGGTGGCCTGCGCTGCTGGTTCGGGCCTGGCCCCTGACGCGGCTGGGGCCCCGGCGATCCGGGGCCCCACCGTTGGTGCGGGGAGGATCAGCAGCTCACTCGACGTCGACCCACCCGAAGGTGCGCTCGACCGCCTTGTGCCACTGCTCGAGGCCGGCCTCACGCTGGTCGTCCGACCACTGCGGCTCCCAGCGCTTGTCCTCCAGCCAGTTCTCGCGCATCTCGTCCTGGCTGTTCCAGAACCCGACGGCGTAGCCGGCCGCGTAGGCCGCGCCGAGCGCCGTGGTCTCTGCGACGACCGGCTTGTAGACCGGGACGCCGAGCACGTCGGCCTGGATCTGCATCGCGAGATCGTTGTTGGTCACGCCACCATCGACCCGGAGCGCCTCGACCGGAACGCCGGAGTCCTTCTCCATGGCGTCCGCGACGTCCTTGGTCTGCCAGCACATCGACTCGAGCGTCGCCCGGGCGAGGTGGGCGTTGGTGTTGAACCGGCTGATGCCGACGATCGCGCCGCGGGCGTCGGAACGCCAGTACGGCGAGAACAGCCCGGAGAACGCCGGGACGAACACCATGCCACCCGAGTCGGGCACCTGGCGCGCCAGGGTCTCGGTCTCCGCGGCACCGCTGATGATGCCGAGCTGGTCACGCAGCCACTGCACGGCCGATCCGGTGACCGGGATCGCGCCTTCGAGCGCGTAGACCGCCGGGTCGTCGCCGAACTTGTAGGCCGGCGTGGTCAGCAGCCCCGCCTTGGAGTGCACGGGCTCGGTGCCCGTGTTGAGCAGCATGAAGTTGCCGGTGCCGTAGGTGTTCTTCGCCTCACCTGGTGAGAAGCACACCTGCCCGACGGTCGCGGCCTGCTGGTCCCCGAGGTCACCGCACAGAGCGACCTCGCCGCCCAGCGGACCGGTCTCCGTGGTCATCCCGTACAGCGCCGGGTCGGAGGACGGCCGGATCTCGGGCAGCATCGCCCGTGGGATGTCGAAGAAGCCGAGCAGCTCCTCGTCCCAGTCGAGCGTCTCGAGGTTCATCAGCATGGTGCGCGAGGCGTTGGTCACATCGGTGATGTGCTTGCCGCCGCGCGTGCCACCGGTGAGGTTCCAGATCACCCAGGTGTCCATGTTGCCGAAGATCGCGTCACCGCGCTCCGCCGCGGCACGGACGCCATCGACGTTCTCGAGGATCCACTGGATCTTGCCACCCGAGAAGTAGGTCGCGGGCGGGAGCCCGGCCTTCTGCCGGATGACGTCGCCCTTGCCTTCCCTCTCCAGCTTGCTGGCGATCCGGTCGGTCCGGGTGTCCTGCCAGACGATCGCGTTGTAGTACGGGCGCCCGGTGTTCTTGTCCCAGACCACCGTGGTCTCACGCTGGTTGGTGACACCCAGGGCTGCCAGGTCCGACGGGCCGAGCTTGGCCGAGCCCAGCGCGGTCATGATCACCGCAGAGGTCCGCTCCCAGACCTCGACCGGGTTGTGCTCGACCCAACCGGCCTGCGGGAGGATCTGCTCATGCTCGAGTTGGTGCTTGGCGATCTCGTTGCCGCCGTGATCGAAGATCATGAAGCGGGTAGAGGTCGTGCCTTGGTCGACTGAGCCGACGAAATCTGCCATGGAACGTATCTCCCTTGTCGCTTGCGAGCGGTGCTCCTGTCACGCCGGAGCGGCGGACGGGGATGCGCTCCCCGACGGGCACATCGGATGCGATCCGGGAGGGTGCGCCGAGACGTCTCGGCGCACCGCCCGAACCGACCCGGAGCATCAGGGGATCGGGATGTAGCCGGCGAAGCCCTGGTCGACCAGCCCGGCGATCACGCCACCGACGATCGGACCGACCACCGGGACCCACGCGTAGCCCCAGTCGCTGTCGCCCTTGCCCTTGATGGGCAGGACGGCGTGGGCGATACGTGGACCGAGGTCACGGGCCGGGTTGATGGCGTACCCGGTCGGACCACCGAGGCTGGCGCCGATGCCGAGCACCAGGAAGGCGACGGCGACCGGGCCGAGCTCGTTGGGCGAACGACCGAAGGAGAGGATCACGAACACGAGCACGAAGGTGCCGATGGCCTCGGTGATCATGTTCATCACCGGGTTGCGGATCTCCGGGCCGGTCGAGAACACCGCCAGCTTGAGCCCTGGGTCATCGGTCGCGTCGAAGTGGTCCTTGTAGGCCAGGTAGGCGATGGATGCGCCCAGGAAGGCCCCGACCATCTGGCCGCCGAGGTAGGCGATGATCTCCGCCACCGTGAACGCCGTGCCCGCGGCCAGGAGGCCGAAGGTCACGGCGGGGTTGATGTGGGCGCCACTCGTGGCACTGACGAAGACACCGGACATGACGGCGAAACCCCAGCCCACGTTGATGAGGAGCCAGGCTCCGCCGCCACCGCCGCCGTTGCCCTTGGTCTTCGCGAGGATCGCGTTGGCCACGACACCAGCACCGAGCAGCAGCAGCATGCCGGTTCCGGCGACCTCCGAGACGAAGATCTGACCCGCTGATATGTCCATGTCTCACTCCCTCGTCCGGACGCTCCAGGTCGGGGGGCTCCCGATGCTGGCGTCGGCCGCCAGCCCCTCCAGATCGCACCGGTGCCGGACCTACCGGTGACATCTCGATGCAAGACGCTCGAAACATCGACGACAACATCGGGCGTTCGGCATCGTCGAACCGTCGTCGGTCACGTGCGGCTGCCGCCGACCGGCGCGGGGCGTGGGGTGACCCGTGGGCAGGATGATCACCGACGTGACAAGCCGTTCGTGGGCTCCTGGGGCTAAGCGCGCCCGTACGGCCACTCGCAGGCACCTACGACCATCTTCATACGTGGTCGGCATTGTCGAACGGCATCTCCCCGAACGGTTGCCACATCCGTGCTCACCGAGCGTCCACCGGCGCCCACAGACGGACCTCGACGCCCCGGCCGGGCGCCGCTGCCACCTCCACCCGACCCCCGATCCCGGTCAGTCGACCACGGACCGACCGGGTCAGTCCGAGACCCTCGGAGACCGCAGCCGGGTCGTAGCCGACGCCGTCGTCGCGCACGGACACGAAGACCTCACCCTCCTGCGGCTCGGCGTAGACGACCACCCGGCTCGCCCGGGCGTGCTTGCCGACGTTGGTGAGCGCCTCACCGGCCGCCTGGGCCAGGGCATCGACGACCTCGCTCGGCAGCACCGGGAGGTCGTCGGGGACCAGGACGTCGGTCCGTGGGCCGTGCCAGCGCTCCGCACGATCCGCCGCGGCCCTGAGCGCCGCGCCGAGCCCGGGTGACGTCCCCGGTCCGGAGCCCGAGCCACCCGTGGGGTCCGGTGCGGGATCCAGCAGGTAGCGGCGCAGCTCGCGCTCCTGGTCCCGCGCCAGTCGGGCGAGCTCCGGGTCCTCGGCACTGCGCTCGACGATCGCCAGGGTCTGGAGGACCCCGTCGTGGAGGCGTCGCGCGACGTCCTCACGCGCCTCCAGCGCGGCCAGGGAGCGCTCGGCCCGCAGCAGCCGCTGCTCGGTGCTGGCCAGGAGCCTGGTGGCGTAGCCCGCGATGCCGCCCGCGAGGACATACAGCACCGTCGTGGTCACCAGCGACAGGCCCTGCTCGGGCGTGAGCGGTCCGACCCAGGGCTCCGCGGCTGGCACGACGTTCAGAGTGGACGACAGCGCCCGGGCCGCGCCGAGCAGCAGCCCGGTCGTCGCCCCGACCCCCGGCCCGAGGGCGACCCCGGCGGCCAGCACCCCGGCGATCGGCCAGGCCACGCCGAGGGGCTGCTCGGTGGTGAACACGTGCGGGCTGGCGTAGACGAAGCCGTCCGCCAGCTGCAGGACCACCCCGATCGCCACCTCGAGACCGACCGTGCGTGGCGCCACGAGCCGCTCAGGGGCCCGCACGAGCTGCCAGGTCAACCACAGGGTCACCACGCCGGCGATGGCGACCAGCAGGCCAGCGGTCCAGGGGGCGACCAGGTTCCCGCGAGCCAGCATGAGGACGGCCGCCATCCAGCACCAGGCCAGCCAACGGAAGGCGGCCAGGCCGCGCTGGATCGTGCGTCGCATCTGTTCCACGCCCGGACGTTAGGCGCCCAGGAGGCCGGGCCGAAGCGGAGACCGGCCGCGGAGCTGCTCACCTAGGGGTGGCGCTCCGCGGCCGGGGGCGCGGGGCCGCACCCCCCACGCCGGTCGTGCCGACCGCCGGTCACCGTGGCGCGGACCCTCGGGTCCGTGTCCGGCAGCGACCGCGGTCGTGTCCGGTGGTCTCAGGCCGTGCTGCCTGGACCGCTCACCTCCATCGCGGCGTGCGCCGCTGCCAGTCGTGCCACCTCGATGCGCGAGGCCGAGCAGGACACGTGGTTCATGCCCACCCGGTGGCACAGGTGGATCGAGTCGGGGTCACCGCCGTGCTCACCGCAGATGCCGGTGACCAGCTCGGGCTTGGCCTCGCGGCCCTCGGTCACCGCCATCTCGACCAGACGTCCGACACCGGCCGGGTCGAGGGAGCGGAAGGGATCGACGGGAAGCAGTCCCTGCTCCAGCGCGGCGGGGATGTAGCTGGCTTCCACGTCGTCGCGGGAGAACCCAAGGGTCAGCTGGGTGAGGTCGTTCGTCCCGAAGGAGAACGCGTCGACCTGCGGAGCGAGGTCCTTGGCCCTGAGCGCCGCACGCGGCGTCTCGATCATCGTCGCGGTGGTGTAGGCCACCTCGACGCCGGCCTCTTCGATGACCTCCTTGGCCGTGTCGTGGATCAGCTTGACACCCCACGCGAGCTCCTGCGAGGTCACGGTCAGTGGCAGCATGATCTCCGGCCGCGGATCCCCACCAGCCTGCTTGCGGGCCACCGCCGCCCCGATGATCGCACGGACCTGCGCCGCGTAGACGTTGGGGCGCAGGATGCCGAGCCGGATCCCACGGACGCCCAGCATCGGGTTGTGCTCGTGGTAGAACTCGGCCGCCTCGAGCAGCTTCTGCTCGTCGGCGTCCAGCCCCTCCGATGCCTCCTTGAGCCTGAGCTCGAGCGGGTCGGGCAGGAACTCGTGCAGGGGCGGGTCGAGCAGGCGGATCACGACCGTCTTGCCGTCCATGACCTCCAGGACCGCCTCGAAGTCCTCCTTCTGCTGGGCCTCGAGCGGCTCCAGGGCGGCGCGCTCCTCCTCCTCGGTCTTGGACAGGATCATCTGGCGGATCAGCGGCAGCCGGTCACCCAGGAACTGGTGCTCGGTGCGGCACAGCCCGATGCCCTCCGCACCCGCCGCCAAAGCCCGACGCGCGTCATCGGGGGTGTCGGCGTTGGCCCAGACGTGCAGCTTGCGCTGCTTGTCCGCGTAGGTCAGCAGCTTGGCGACGTTGGGGTCGTCCTCCGGGATCTCGAGCTCCACCTCGCCGACCACGACCTGGCCGGTGGTGCCGTCGATCGAGATGATGTCGTCGGCGTGGATCACGGTGCCGTTGACCGTGACCGTGCCGGCCTTGGCATCGATCTTGAGCTCGTTCGCGCCACAGACCGCGGGCTTGCCGAGACCACGCGCGACCACCGCCGCGTGGCTGACCAGCCCACCGCGGGCGGTGAGCATGCCGACCGACGCGACCATGCCCTCGAGGTCCTCCGGGGAGGTCTCGGGACGGACCAGCACCACCGCCTCGCCGGCGTTGCCGCGCTCCTTGGCCTCCTGCGAGGTGAGCACGACCTTGCCGACCGCGGCACCGGGGGAGGCAGCCAGACCGGTGGTGATCGGCTCGGGGGCGTCCGGCCCGAAGCGCGGATGGAGCATCGCCTCGAGCTGCTTGGTGGTGACGCGCTTGAGCGCCTCGACCTCGTCGATCATCCCCTCGTCGACCATCTCGACCGCCATGCGCAGAGCCGCGGCGGCGGAGCGCTTGCCGATGCGCGTCTGGAGCATCCAGAGCTTGTCGTTCTCGATCGTGAACTCGACGTCGCACATGTCCTTGTAGTGCTGCTCGAGGGTGTCGAGGGTCTGCTCGAGCTCCTCCTTCGCATGCGGGAACGTCTCGCCCATCGTGTCGATGTGCTCCACCGCACGGGTCCCGGCCACGACGTCCTCGCCCTGGGCGCCGATGAGGAAGTCGCCGTAGTGGACGTTCTCGCCGGTCGCGGGGTCACGGGTGAACGCCACCCCGGTGGCCGAGCGGTCACCGAGGTTGCCGAACACCATCATCTGCACGTTGACGGCGGTGCCGAGGTCGTCCGGGATGTTCTCGATGCGGCGGTAGGCCTTGGCGCGGTCGCCGTCCCAGGACCGGAACACGGCCTCGATCGCCAGCCGGAGCTGATCGTGCGGGTCGTCGGGCAGGTCCTTGCCGGCGTCGGCGATCGTCTGACGGTGCTTGGCGACCACCTCGGCGAGCTGCTCGACCGTCAGATCGCGCTCGCTGGCGACCCCGGCGGCCTCGATCGCGTGCTCGACATTGTGATCGAACCGTTCGCCGTCGACGCCGAGGACGACCCGGCCGAACATCTCCAGGAACCGGCGCGTGGCGTCCTGGGCGAACCACTCGTCACCGAGCTTCGCCAGCCCCTCGGCCGTGGAGGGCATGGCCCCGAGGTTGAGCACGGTGTCCATCATGCCGGGCATCGAGAACACCGCACCGGAGCGCACCGAGAGCAGCAGCGGGGAGTCGGGGTCGCCGAGCTTGCGGCCGACCTGGGCCTCGAGATCGGCCAGCGCCGCGTCGACCTGGTCGAACAGGCCCTCGGGCGAGCCGCCCTCGGCCATGTACCGACGACAGGCGTCGGTGGTGACGATGAACCCGGGCGGCACGGGCAGCCCGATCCGGGTCATCTCGGCGAGGTTGGCCCCCTTCCCTCCCAGCAGGGACTTCTGGTCGGCGCTGCCCTCGCTGAAGGGCACAACGAAACTCTCGGTCGTCATCATCGTCCTCAGGTGCGGTGTGCGGTCGGGTGGAAGGTCGAGTCGGGACCCGTCCGGCCTCCGCCGGGAACGGCCTCCGCCGGGATCGGGCCACAGTCGACACCCCCTAGACAAGCGCGGGCAGAGCACCACGTCCACGGCAGTTGGGACCATCGGCACGCTCGCAGGGCGCGGACCCCATCGCGTCGGGACCCGGCACCGGCAGCGGTCGCGGCCCAGCATCGGGTGCAGGCGACCCCCGGAACCGGGACCGAACGCACCCGATCCCGGGCGTTCGTGGCCGGGGAGACGTGGGTCAATGGACAGGGGCCGCAGACCGGCCGGCTGCGGGAGCTGCTCAGGCGAAGCGCACCAGGCCGTAGCGCTTCCGGCCCGATCTGACCACCGCCGTGGACGCGCTGGCCAGGTCGCCCGGCCCGAGCCGGTACCGCGGATCGTCGATACGCGCGTTGTTGAGCCGCACCGCGCCCTGCTGCACCAGCCGCCGGGCCTCGGCGTTGGTCGCGGTCAGTCCGACCGCCGTCATCGCCTCGAGCAGCCCGACCCCCTCACCCTCCAGCCGAGCGCGGTCGAGGGTGACGCTCGGCGCCTCCTCGAAGGCGGTCGACAGCACGTCGTCGCTGAGGCCGCGGAACGGCGCGTCGCCGAACAGCACGGCGGTGGCGGCCTCCGCCGCCGCGACCCCCGCGTCACCGTGGATGATCCGGGTGGCCTCCCGAGCGAGCTCACGGTGCGCTACGCGCGCGGACGGGTCACGCTCGAGCTCCCGCTCGAGCTCGGCGATGCGGTCCAGCTCGAGGAAGGTGAACAGCTTCAGGAAGCGGACGACGTCCGCATCGGCGGCGTTCAACCAGTACTGGTAGTAGGCATACGGGCTGGTCAGCTCCGCGTCGAGCCAGATGGCGTTGCCCGCGGACTTGCCGAACTTGGACCCGTCGGCGGTGGTCAGCAGCGGCCACACGAGACCGAAGGCGGGCCCACCGCGGCGGCGCCGGATCAGGTCGATGCCGGCGACGATGTTGCCCCACTGATCGGAGCCCCCGCCCTGGAGCACGCAGCCGTGGTGCTCGTGCAGGTAGGCGAAGTCGAAAGCCTGGAGCAGTTGGTAGCTGAACTCGGCGTAGGTCAGCCCCTGCTCACGCTCCGCCAGGCGCCGCTTCACCGACTCGCGGGCGATCATCTGGTTGACCGACGCGTGGACGCCGACCTCTCGCAGGAACTCGAGGATGCCGACGGGGGCGGTCCACTCGTGGTTGTCGACGAGCAACCCCCGAGCACCGGACGGGGCGGCGGCCACCTCGTCGGAGAGGTCCAGCACCAGGCCGAGTTGGCGGCGGATGCCGGCGAGGTGGCGGTCGATCGTCGCGTCGTCGAGGACCTCGCGCTCGGTGTCGCGGCCGGACGGGTCGCCGATCCGCCCGGTCGCTCCCCCGGCCAGCGCGATGGGCCGGTGCCCATGGCGCTGCAGCCAGGCCATGGCCATCATCCCGACGAGGTGCCCGGCGTGCAGGGACGGCGCGGTGGGATCGAACCCGACGTAGTAGGTGATGGGTCCGGCCGCGAGCGCGGCCGCCAGGCCCGCGTCGTCGGTCACGTCCTGGACGAACCCGCGGGCGCGCAGCAGGTCGAGGACGCGACCGGGCGCAGGCCGCGGCGAGGAGGCGGATGTCGAGGTGGTCATGGGGGGACGCTACCCCGACGCCCGGCTCAGCCCCAGGCGGGCAGCGTGGCCCGGGTCTCCGCCGGCGGGGTCACCGCGGGCACCTGTCGGGCCGGCATCCACTCGGGCATGCCGTCGGCCCACACGTAGGTGTCGGGCCCGATCGTGCCGTCGAGCACCCGGGCGCGGATGTCGGCCAACGGCAGCGGGCCGTGCTGGTCGGCCCCCTGGAGGTGGTACCAGCGGGCGGGGTCGGGCTGAGACGTGCCGTGCTCGTCCACGTGCATCTCCACTGTCGACCGGGGACGTCCTCTCGCACGGTAGCGCTCGGCCTGCCGTCCCGGGAGCCCTGTCCCCCGGGGCGCACCAGCCGGCCGACACACCCGCGCAGCCGCCGCCGCTACCGTCGCGTCCCTGGACCTGCCCGGGGGCTGTGATGACCGAGTCCGACCGCACGCGGTGCAGGTGCGCCGTGCTCAACGTCATGAGCGGCGAGGTGGCGAGCGAGTACCTGCGCTACCACCTCGAGGTGGAGCGGACCGACGGGATGGGACGCCGGGTCCACCGCTGCGCGGAGAGCGGGGTCAGCTGGATCGAGGAACGGCGTCCCTCGGGCTACGGCGACGAGGTGATCGTGCTCCGCCGCGCGGTGGACTGAACCGGCACGCCCAGGAGCACGGCGGTGCGAGGGCCGGCCGTGACCGCTGCGGTCCGGCTGCGGCGCGACGGCGGGACGACGGCGGTCCGGCTGCGGCGCGACGGCGGTCCGGCCGCGGCGCGACGGCGATCCGGCCGCGGCGCGACGGCGGTCCGGCCGCGGCTACGGCTGCGGCGCGGCGACCTCGTCGTCGAGCGCGAGCCGGATGCGGCGGAACCCCCGGCCCCTGGACTCGACCTTGGCGATGCGGACCCGGCCGACCTCGGTCGTGGAGGCCACGTGGGTCCCGCCATCGGCCTGCCGGTCGAGCCCGACGATGTCGACGACGCGGACCTCGGTCAGCGAGGCCGGCAGCAGCGAGACCTTGGTGCGGATCAGGGACGGGTCCTGGTCGGCCACCTCGCGCGGCAGGAAGGCGATCTCCACCGGCCGGGCCGCCGCCAGCTGCGCGTTGAGCTCGGCTTCCAGCGGGGCCTTGGCCTCCGGGTCCCAGTCGGGCAGCTCGAAGTCCAGTCGGCCCACCCCCGGCTCCATGTTGCCGCCCGTGACGGGGCTCGCAAACCGTTCCCACACCACCCCGCACAGCGCGTGCATCGCGGTGTGGGTGCGCATGAGGTGGTAGCGCCGCTCCCAGTCCACCTCGGCGCGGACCGTGGTGCCCATGCCCGGCAGCCCGCCTTCCAGCCAGTGCCACACGCCGCGCTGGTCCTCGGCCACACGGATGACGGCCAGGCGGTCGTCGCCGAGCACGAGCTCACCGAGATCGTGGGGCTGCCCACCGCCGCCGGGGTAGAACACCGTGCGGTCGAGCAGGACGCGGCCGTCGTCCGGGTCGAGGTCGACGATGGTCGCCTCCGCCGTCCGCGCGTACTGGTCGGTCGAGTACAGACGCTCGGTCACGGGTGGCTCCTCGCGTGGGTCGTTGCCACCCTACTGGCGACACGACGTAGCCTCTTCGTCATGCGCTGCCCTCGCTGCCTCGACGACTACGAACCGCACGTGCACCGGTGTGCCACGTGCGGCGTCGAGCTGGTGCCCGCCGGCCAGCTGGGGGACGACCTCGTCCCGGAGCGTGAGCCCCGGCCCACCCGGCCGGACCCGACGACCGCGGCCGCGCAGCACCTCGGCCGGTTCCACCCGACCATGGCCGCGAGGGTCCTGTCGCTGCTCGAGGACCGCGGGATCGACGCCGCCGTCCAGCGCCACGACGACCACACCGAGGTGGCGATCCCCGGCACGTGGCGGGACGAGCTGCGAGCGGAGCTGGTGCTGCGCTGGGACGAGCTGCTGGCCGGCCTCGAGGCGGACGACGCCCCGGCCGTGCTGGCCACCGGCGGCCACGCGCCCGGATGGTACGACGCCCCGCTCGGGGGCCACATCGACCGAGACGGCCGGCTGGTCGTCGATGCGCCCGCCGAGGACGACGTCGACGGCGGCCGCACCCTCGGACCGGCGATGATCGCTGGCGGAGCGATCCTGGCCATCAGCGGTTGGCTCGTGGTCGACCTGCCCGCGCTGGTGCTGACCGGGATCGGGCTGCTCGTGCTCGGGCTGTTCCTGCCGCGCTGAACGCGGTCAGCCGGCGACGTCAGCCGACGGCGGTGCCCCGGGCCAGCTGACGGTAGGACGATATGAGGTGGTGCCAGTGGCAGGCCGTGCACACCTCGACGACGTAGACGGTCAGGTCGCCGTGCCGTTCGGCGTGGCGGGCCAACGCCTCGTTCGGCACCGCCCGTCCGGAGCTGGTGCGCGGTCCCTTGTTCTCGAACACGTAGGACACGTGCCTGAGGTGGGGACGCTCGCACAGCGGGCACGGT
>Ga0081527_100488_pt1 | contig 18841 bp, 19 predicted proteins | sample HotLakmasection5_FD_70992 | JGI IMG/M metagenome (GOLD analysis project Ga0081527, IMG submission 70992) | Hypersaline microbial mat communities from Hot Lake, Washington, USA - Section #5 (SPADES assembly) (version 2) | ecosystem: Environmental > Aquatic > Non-marine Saline and Alkaline >... | reverse complement strand
TGTTTTTATGCTTATATGTAAGTGATAGCTGAAAATTTAAGGGCACAATGGACAAAATATTTAAGGGATTTGAATTTGACGTAATAATCGTAGGCGGAGGCCATGCCGGCTGCGAAGCCGCACTTGCCGCTGCAAGATTTGGAGCAAGGACTCTTTTGGCTTCGCTTAGCCTCGAAAACATAGCTACCATGCCCTGTAACCCGGCCATAGGAGGTCCGGCAAAGTCCAAAGCGAGAGTATAGACTCATTCATGCCTGGCTTAAGCGGGAGCATGGTCTCATTCATGCCGGTTTTCTTAAAAATAAACTCGTTTTACTTTAATTTCAAAAAATATCCTCTGGCATAAAGTTGAAGAACTTTTTATAAAGAAAAACCCTGCAGAATCTGCAAGGTTATGCACTTATAAGAAGTTTTAGGGGGGGTACTGTAAATTTAAATTATATTTTCCTTAATAGCTTTAACCGCCGCCTGAACCCTGTCATCCACGCAGAGTTTTTGCAGGATACTGCAAACATGCGCTTTTGCGGTATGAACGCTTACAATAAGATCTTTGGCTATTTCAGTGTTACTTTTGCCTTTTACCAGAAGTCTTAAAACTTCCATTTCTCTTTCTGTCAATTGCGCTCTTGCATCAGAAATTCCTGTAGCATTTAGCACCTTTGTTGATTCAGGTTTTGGGAATAACTTTAAAGCGACCTGGGCAATATTCGGGTCAAGCCATGCCGCTCCTTGTTTTACATTTTTAATTACATTCACCAGTGTATTAGGCTCTATGTCCTTAAGACAATATGCATTGGCACCTGATCCCAGTGCTGCAAGTACTTCTTCATCTCTTTCATGAGAAGTCAGAACTATAACTTTTATATTTTGATCAAAGTTTTTTACTTCCTGGGTTGCCTCAATACCGTTGATACCTGGCAAGCCAAGATCCATCAAAACCACGTCGGGTCTAAGGTCTTTAATTATCTGAAGTCCGCTTTCTGCTGTTTCTGACTCTCCTACTACTTCTATCCCCTCAAATTCGTTCAAAGATGATCTTAATCCGACTCTGGTCAATTTATAGTCTTCCACGATTACAACTTTGACTACATCGGTTTTTACAGGGTTCATTTATGGTTACCTCCTCAAGTTTAATATATATACAGGTATACGATAATAATTTATAATATAAGTTAAACTTATAACTTAAATATTTATTATTTTTAAATTCCATCATAAATGTTATGTTAACATGAAATTTTTCTTTAAAATAAGAACTACAAAAAAATAGCCTATCTGGATATAATCAAGTAGAGAAATATTTATATTAAAAAATTTACCGAGCCGCTTAAATCAAAAAAATATGACTTTTTTATACTGTTTTTAAGGCTGTCTCAAGAATTTTCAGGCTTTTTTGTTATCTGATCTCTTTAATATTTGTTTTTGTTATGAGTACAAGGGTATTATTTTTTTATTTGATTGAGTATAATTCCTACAGGAAATGATTTAAAAAATGGTTTTAAAGAGGTTTTTGACATGATAAAAAATATTACATTTTTATTTCTCGCAGGGTTCGTATTTTTAAGTTTTTCAACTGGTTTAAAGGCCGAAAACAAATTAACTGCGCCGTTAAAAGCTCCTTTCTCCATATTCAATGATAAAAATGATAAAGCAAAGGATTCTGCCAAAGAAAACAAAGATCTTAATGCCCAGGTAGAAAAAAACCAGAAAGCAGAAATAAAAGACACTTTAAAATACAAAGTTTATGACCCTCAGAACCCTGTGGGTATAATTTATGTAGAAAATGTTATTGACAAAGCTGAATTTTATATAGAAGAGAGTGATTTTGATTCGGCAAAACAGGTTCTTGATGGAGTCAGCGAGTGGATATATGACGCAACAGAATACCACACTGATCTTTTCAAAACCCTGAATAATCTTGAAAACTCTGAAGCCCAGGCTGATATAGAAAGAAATCTTGCTATACAGTTTGCTATTTTAAGAGACAAGGCTCTTTTCCTCGAGTCTAAAGTATTTCTTGCAAATGGAAAGAAAAGAGAAGCAGTGAAAAATCTTGTAGAAGTTGTCCGTTCACAACCTTCTACAGATCTTGGTTTTAAAGCGTATGAAACCCTTCAGGAAATTGGGTTTACATACAGGGTTGAATGCAAAATAATTAATAAGAATATCGAATAAAATTTTATTGGGATAGAAATGGTTTTAAAAGAAATAACTCAAAGACACAGTGTAAGAAAATATTCTGACAGGGAGCTGTCTGACGATGTAATATCAGAAATTCTGGAAGCAGGCAGGCTTGCCCCTTCCTGGATGAATATCCAGTCCTGGCATTTTATAGTAATAAAGAACCAGAGAAATAAAGCTCTTTTGTCCCAACTTTCTCACGGACAGCCGCATGTTGAAAATGCGCCGGTTATAATTATCTGCTGTGCAGATAAAGATGCATGGGAAGAAGAGCTATACAGAAAAAATGTTGAATCCAAGAAAGGAATTTCTCAGGAAAAAGTGGAAATGCTTCTTAAAAGCCCGGCGTTTAACCCGAAATTAATGGGTGATGCTGCGGTAAACTGCAGATCACTTGAACAGGTAACCTATGCTATTGCTTATATGACTATAGAAGCACAGGCCAAAGGAGTTGGGGCATGTGTAATCGGCGCAATAGGAAATGAGCTGACAGAATCAGTCCCGGAAGTTTATGAGCTTGCTAAAAAAACTTTTGAAATTCCGTCAAATAGCATGATTCTAGCCCTGCTTGCTCTAGGTTATCCTGAAGAAGGACAAAAAAAGCCTGAGAAAAAAAGGAAGCCTTTTGATGAAGTGATTTCATGGGGCTTTTACGGAAATAAAAAATAATTTTAATATTTAAAATGTTATTTTTTGCCGATTAATTATTATGATTAATTGCTGAATTTCATTCCCTGATTTTATGGATTTTATAAAAATCATAATTAAAATTTAAAAGGGTTAATGATTTTATTCATCTTCATGGAGGTTATAAATTTCGGCACAATCTTCCAAAATTATTATGGTGAAATATAACGAGGTTACACAGTGCCTTTTCAGTATAGACTTGAAAAAATACTGAAATACAGAATCCAGAAACGGGATGAGCAAATCAATGTGGTAAGGGAAGCTCAGAACGAAGTAATGAGAATTCAGGCAGAAATCGACAAAAACGTAAACACTATCACCCTGATAAGAAAAAGTATGCGGTCAGCCCATCATGCCTTGATGGAAAGCTATGACAATTATATAAAACACCTTGATGAAATTATAGAACAGCTTAAAGAAGAAAAGCGTGAAGCTGAAAGAAAGCTGGAAGAAGAAAAAGAAAAATTAAGAGAAATGGAAAAAGAAGTTAATGTTATAGAAAAACACAAGGAAAAGGCTTATGAGTTGTATAAGGAAGAAGAAAAAAAAGCTGAAATGAAAAGACTGGACGAAGTTGCAGGACAGAAATACTATGCCAAGATGCAAGAAAAAAGAGCAGAAGAACTCGAAGAACTATCAGAAGAAGAAAGGCAGCTTTTAAATGGCGGTTAAGATAAATAATATGTTTGATCCGAATAATTTTAATTTAGATAATATTAAACTGGATTCAGCGAAAATTTTCTCTTTTGAGCTGGAATTGCCGGATTTTGAAGGAACTCTTTCCGAGCTTCAGGAAGACAAAGAGTTTGTACAGATGTTTACTGCCCAGGAAAACCCCGGCACACATGGTTCTGCTGCTCATGCACAATTAGAGGAAGCCTGGATGAATCTTATGAAGAGCCTGCAGCTCCTTGCACAAAAAGATAAAATCCCGGTAAAAATGGGAAATATTAATGATATAAAGCTTTTTATAAATTCCAGAGACTTAACCGGCATTAATGAGGGGTATAGAATTAACATGGATTCCCTGTCTAAAGACGATATTGAGTTTTTCAAACTCTGCTCGGAAAAAAATGAAATCACGGTAAATGACATAAATGCCAAAAATTCGCAGGTAAATGTTATGGCAGTGGATAATAATAATCAGGTTTCATATAAAAGTTTTGATTTTTCAAAAGGACTGTTTAACCTGATAGAGTATTCCTTTAAAAAACAAAAACCAATAAGACTTGATTTCAGAGGGAATTCCTCTGTAATACTCAAAGTTAATAATCAGGGCAAACTTTCTGCGGAATTTATTTCCAATGATACAGCAATGGAATATATTCTAAGGAACAGTATCCCCAATTTAAAAAACAAACTGGATTCCGAAGGAATCCCTTATGAAAAGGTTTTTTACAGAGACAAGGAAAATTCCGGAAAAAATAAAAAGAATAAAGGAGGCAAGAGATGAGAGATTCTTTTGTTACAGCAGTAAATACCCAGGCCATAACAAAGGAATGGATGGACCAGATTAGCGTTAACATGGCAAACATTTACACACCGGGTTACCGTGAAATTAAATCCACATTCAAAAACTTTCTGGACGGATCAACTCTTGAAGATTTAAGAGTAAAAACCGGACAGGGAAAATCAAGGCCCGGAACCTCCGATGAAAACGTGTTCCTCGAAGGACAGGGATATTTTGTGACTAAAAGGCCTGACGGAAAAGTTTTGTATACCAGGCTGGGTGACTTTACCTTTAATAGTGAAGGTGTTTACAAAACAAAAGAAGGTTACAATGTCCAGGGATATATTCTCAATGACAAAGGCGAAGTCCAGTCCGGAACCCCTTCTTATGCCGATCCATCAATGGCCAAAGCCGAAGATAACCTGGCAATGGTCCCTACTACCGATATAAAGCTCTGGATTGATCCTTCTAACGGTAAATATCTCGGTAAATACGAGGAATTTAAAATAGAAGGGGACGGGGTTTTATACGGAAAAGCAGATGACGGCAAGATAAAAGTTCCACTGTATAAGCTTGCGGTAATGAATTTTCATAATGCAGCCGCTTTAACCCAGGCAAAACCCGGTTATTTTATAGAAAATGAACAGTCAGGAAAACCTGTGGTGGGCAGGGGTGAAATACGAAGCGGGCTTATAGAAATGTCTAACACCGACTTAAAAGCCAATATAACCTTTTATCAGCAAGCAAAAATGCAGATGGAGATGACCAGTAAACTTATTACTACAAACAAACAGCTTCTTGAGGATGCCCTGAGACTTCTGCAATAAAGCATTTTTCTCAACAATTAAAATAAAATACAAACAACTAAAAAGTTTTGATTTTAAAAAACTTTGTTAAAGTTTTTTAAATAAAGTAAAACTTTTTTAAAATTATTTATAGGCTAAAAATTTAGAAAAATAATAATTTTATTACTTTAACTGAGTATTTTTGCTTCAAAATTTAAAATTTTGAAGCAAATTTTTCAAATTTTAATCATTAATATTAATCATTTAAGAAATCACAAAATTGATTTCTTAAATAAATTTACTTTATGAAAAACCAATAATATGTTAAGTATAAAACAATAAATATAAATATGAAGCTAGTTACCAAAGTCAAAAAAGATTTAATTGTAGGTAATTAAGAATTAAGATACTACGGTATTATCCTAAACAGGAGAAAAAGGAGGAAATTTATGCCAAATTCATTATTTGTTCCAAATCAACAAGAACTTTCAAGCGATCAGATCAAAGCCATTATCGAGGAAAACAACGTTAAATTCATCAGACTTCAGTTTGTTGATATAAACGGGCATGTAAAAAACATGGCTATCCCTGCAAACCAGATTGATAAAGCGCTTAATAATGAAATGATGCTTGACGGTTCTTCAATTAAAGGATTCAGAAGCATTGAAACTTCTGATATGTATTTTTATCCGGACAAAAAAACCTTCACATTACTTCCCTGGAGGGAAAAAAACGGTTCAAATGTAGCAAGGTTAATCTGTGATATTTATAATCCGGACGGAACTCCATTTGATGGTTGCCCCAGAAACAACCTTAAAAGAGTACTCGAAGAAGCAAAAAAATTAGGTTTTGAAATGAACGTAGGTCCTGAGTGCGAATTCTTCCTCTTCAAAAGAGGCGAGAATGGTGCACCTATCTGCGTAACTCACGACGCAGCAGGATATTACGACGTAGGTCCTGATGACCTGGGAGAAGACTTAAGAGCTGAAATGATTAACACTCTTCAGGATATGGGGTTTGAAATTGAAGCAAGCCACCACGAAGTAGCAGAAGGCCAGCATGAAATAGACTTTAAATACGCTGATGCTCTTACTACAGCCGATAATGTTGTTACATTCAGAACAGCTGTAAAGTCTATAGCAGCAAAATATGGCTTACATGCAACTTTCATGCCAAAACCAATATTTGGTGTTAACGGATCAGGAATGCATACAAACTTTTCACTAACAAAAAATTCAGAAAACGCATTCCTTGATGAATCAAGACCCTATAAATTAAGCCAGGAAGCTCTCTGGTCAATCGGCGGCGTGCTTAAAAATATTAAAAGCATTACAGCTATAACCAATCCTTTGGTAAACAGCTACAAGCGTCTTGTTCCGGGTTATGAAGCTCCTGTATATCTCGCATGGTCTGCAGCTAATAGAAGTGCTCTGTTAAGAGTTCCTGCAAAACGTGGCAACGCAACAAGAGTTGAGTTAAGATCTCCGGATCCTAGCTGTAATCCTTATCTTGCTTTTGCGGTATTATTAACAGCTGCCCTTGACGGTATTAAAAACCAGATAGAGCCACCTGTACCAGCAGAACAGAACATTTATCAATTAACTGAAAAAGAAAGAAAGAAATTAAAAATCGAAGCATTACCGGGAAGTCTTCTCGAGGCACTCGATCTTATGGAAAAAAGCATAGTTGCTAAAGAAGCTCTCGGCGATCATATCTACGGCGAATTCATGTTATCCAGAAGACAGGAATGGGATGAGTTCAGAACCTGCGTAACCCCGTGGGAAGTAGACAACTATCTTGAAAAATACTAATTAATTTATATTTTCCTAAAACCCTCTCTGATATCAGAGAGGGTTTTTAATTATCATTTAAGTTTTTTTTACAAACTATCCGATTAAATCCCCAACATAAACTAAACAAAGGGTTTTTAAATATTTTTTATTAAATATTATCTCTGTACATGCTAAAATCCACATATATAAATAAAAAAATCAAAAAAATATTAGAGTGTTAAATATAAAAATTTAAATATTTTTATTATGAGAAGAGAGGAGAAGAATAATGAATTTTAAATCCCTGGCATCATTAGCGCTTTCTGCGCTATTATTGTTTTTTAATGCTGCTCCCGCAATGGCGGTTACCTTTAATGATATAGGCTCGGACTACTGGGCCTATACAGAAATAATCGATCTTGCTGAAAAAGGCATTATTGCAGGATACCCTGATAACACCTTTAAACCTGAAAATACTGTTAACAGAGCAGAATTTACCAAAATGGTAATCATGACCCTTGATAAAGATGACATGCCAGTCGATACAGAGAACATCTTTCTTGATCTTTCTCCTGAATTCTGGGCTTATGAGGATATTTTAAGATCAAAAGAGCTGGGACTGGTTGTTGGATATCCTGATAACACTTTCCAGCCCCAAAATACCATTTCTAAGGCAGAAGCCACTTCAATAATTTCTAAAACAATAAAAAATGATTATGAAAAACCATGTAGCGTAAAAGAACCATGCGAATGTGAAGAAGAATGCGAATGTGCGGAAATGTCCGAATGCAAAAAACCGTGCGATGCAATGCACTCAGTAGAAAAAGAATATGTATTAAAACAATTTGAAGATTATGAAAAACTTGCAAACTGGACAAAAAAATCGTTCAAAAAGGCTGTTAAACATGATTTATACGTAAACTATCCTGATAAAAACTATTTAACCCCTAATAAAGAGATGACAAGGGCAGAAACAGCCGTACTTCTTTATAAATTAAGAAAAAACCCGGCTGTTATAATGGCTGATTTTCAAGGACCGAAAGTTCAGGAAGAAATCGTAGCAATTAAAGAGGAAACCGAACCTGAAAAACTTATGATAGAAGAATACACCACAGTTATTGAGCACTTGCCGATTACTCCCTACACAGGAAACATAAGCGAAGTTGAGATTTATGGTCCTACAGCAACTATCCTGGCTTATAATATAATTCCTGTAAGATTTGAGGGAGGATTTAAAAGTAAAAAAGTTGCTGAAGGTGAATTGGTAAACCTTACATTTACTAAAAAACTGGAAACAGTTGAAGGTACAGATCTTGTTCCTGTAGGGAGTAAGCTGGTTGCCAAAGTGGTTGAATTAAAAAAAGGCAGAATGTTCCATAGAAACGGCAGAATTGACCTTGAAATAACTGACCTTGTAACCCCTTCAGGAGATGTTTATCCTTTAAATGCAACTATAGTAAATAATGAGCTCCTTAATAAAAAATTCGGTAAATGCAACTACAAAAGACTCGGAATAGTCGGTGGGTCTATTACAGCATTCGGCTCACTTCTCGGGCTTGTCATCGGGGCATTTGCTGATGAAATCGGCGAAGGTGCAGCTCTTGGAAGTATTATCGGTGCTGGTACAGGTTTAATCGTTGGTCTCGTAGCTCCCGGATGTAGTGTAGAAATTCCTGAAGAACAGGAAATATATGTAAAACTTCAAAATAATCTGGAAGTTAAAGCTATATCTAAATAAGTTAGTTTTCTTAAAGCAGGGCTTTGCCCGGCTAAAGCGGGGGTGTAGACTCATTCATGCCCGGCTAAAGCGGGAGCATGGTCTTATTCATGCCGGATTTTCCTAAAAATAAACTCGTTTTACTATAATTTCTTTTATTTTAAGATTACTTATTAAAATCGGTATTAGTGTTCAAAAAAAATAAACGATAAATAAGAAATTTTATTCAGAAATGAACAAAACGAATAAATTTTAAAAAACCTGTATAAAAAAGCGGTGGCTTTGCCACCGCCACCTCCAGGTGGGTGGGCAAGGTTTTTTAAAATTTTGCAAAGGTATTTAACGGAAACTTATTAAGAACACTAATAAATAGTTAAACTCTTATACATAGTTAAAGAAAAGAAAGGTAATTTTTATCACCTTTCTTTTCAATTATAAGCTTTTTAAATTACATAATTGAGGCCATAACAGCTTTTTGAGCGTGTAACCTGTTTTCTGCCTGTTCGAATATTATATTAGCGTGCTTCTCAAGCGTTTCTTCGGAAATTTCCTCACCTCTGTGAGCAGGTAGGCAGTGCAGTACAATTGCATCTTTAGCAGCTTCTTTCATTAATGCTTCATTAATCTGGTAATCTTTAAATACTTTTTTCCTCTTTTTTATTTCCTGCTCCTGCCCCATACTTGCCCATACATCTGTATAAACAACATTAGCGTCTTTAACAGATTCCGCAGGATTTTGGGTTATTTCAATTGTTGAACCGGTGCTCAAAGTGGCATCCTTGCATTTCCAGACGTGAACTTCATCCGGCTCATAACCTTCAGGTGTAGCAATGGAAATATTAATTCCCATAATTGCACAACCCGCCAGAAGGCTGTTGGCCATGTTGTTTCCATCTCCTATATAAGCCAGTTTAAGATTTTCAAATTTGCCAAATTTTTCTTTTATAGTTAAAAGATCAGCAAGTACCTGGCATGGGTGAAAAGAATCTGTCAGAGCGTTAATAACCGGAACGTCAGAATAAGATGCGAATTCAACCACGTCTTTATGGGCAAATGTCCTTATCATAATTCCATCAGCATACCTTGCAAGTACCCTTGCCGTATCAGAAATTGTTTCTCTTTCGCCTGGTATAATTTCATCCTGCTTGAGAACCACAGCATTTCCGCCTAATTGCCGGATTCCTATCTCAAAACTAACCCGGGTTCTTAAGCTAGGTTTAGCAAAAATCATTGCGAGTGTTTTGCCTTCAAGTATATGATGAGCTTTATCCTTTTTCTTTTCCTCTTTTAATTTTTGGGCAAGATCAATTAAGTTTTTTATACTGCTTTTATCATAATCAAGCAGGGTTAAAAAATCTTTTCCTTTTAAGTTCATTTTTTTAACTCCTGCAGTTAAATACCGTTACAGTTTAATTATAAAAACAAAGAATCCTTATATTCAATAGCAATTTCATATTTAGTCCTTAAAATTATTTTAAAATCTTTACATTTAATAACCCGACTGTCTTAGCCATGGTTAATTAATTTGAAAAATAATTTTTGTGGTAAGTTTTCAAATGAATGTTATTACAAAATCCTGAAAGTAACAAAAGAAATATTTACTTAAAACTATTTTTAACATAGAATAAGATTTACCAAAGCTAAGGAGGTTTTTAACAACTAAAAGGCTTTGTTTTATCTTAAAAGACACAAAATTAAATTTCCATTACAATCGGGGTTTAAATTTTTTGCAAAAATGGGGTAGAAAATGAAAAAGAAATCCTTTCTCGGAATAGACGTTGGTTCAGTAACCACAAAAATCGCACTTGTTAATGAAAAAGGCGATTATATAGATAGCGTAATGCTTAGAACAGCAGGCAAACCTGTTATAGCAGTACAAGAAGGCCTTAAGTCAATAATAACCCAAGCGCAATGCGAGTATGAAATATTAGGAGTAGGAACTACAGGCAGCGGCAGGCAGCTTGCCGGAACTTTAGTCGGAGCAGATGTTATAAAAAACGAAATCACTGCCCACGCTGTTTCAGCAAGTGTTAATGTTCCGGGAGTCCAAACAATCCTTGAAATTGGAGGACAGGACAGTAAAATAATTATTCTTAGAGATTCTATAGTAACAGATTTTGCTATGAATACAGTCTGCGCCGCAGGTACAGGGAGTTTTCTTGACCAGCAGGCAAGCAGGTTAAATGTTCCTATTCAGGAATTCGGTCCAACAGCTCTTAATTCAACCGCACCTGCAAGGATAGCAGGAAGATGCGGAGTTTTCGCAGAAAGTGATCTGATTCACAAACAACAGTTAGGTTATCCTATCGAAGACCTTTTATACGGCTTATGTCAGGCACTGGTCAGAAACTACCTGAGCAACCTTGCTCTTGGCAAGGAAATCTTGCCGATGGTAGTATTTCAGGGCGGTGTGGCTTCCAACTCCGGTATGGTAAAAGCATTTGAAGAAGCTCTTAATACAGAAGTTATTGTTCCTCATAACCACCAGACAATGGGAGCAATAGGAGCAGCCCTGCTTGCGATGGAAAATTACCAGTTTACAGGAACACCGACAAAGTTCAAAGGCTGGGAAGTCAGGGATTTCTGCTTTAAATCATTCACGCATGAGTGTAATGACTGTGCTAACTGCTGTGAGGTTATTACAATAATTCAGGGAGAGCCGGGATGCAAAAATCCTAAATTTCCAAAAGAAGTAAAAGGTAACATCATAGCAAGATGGGGCGGAACTTGCGGTAAATGGGATCTTGCCAACACTCCTCAAAATCAGATGGCACATAAATAGATACCCCACTTTACACTAAAAATTCTTGTTGTTATAATTAAATTTAGAGGCAATAAGCCTTAATTTTATAACGTTCCCCAGTAGCTCAATGGCAGAGCATTCGGCTGTTAACCGAAGGGTTGTAAGTTCGAATCTTACCTGGGGAGCTTTTTATTAAAATGGCACTTTTTAGTAGTGTGTTAAAGACGGAATTAAGCTCTATGCTTAGTTCTTTGTCTTTATAAAGCAAGTTCGAACACACCAAATTCACTATATTACGCTTTTCCTCGGCACTTGCGCCCAAGAATAGCTCGTAGGCGTCCTTACAGAACTCAAGTATTAAGTTCGAACTCTCATAGAATTTTTTATCGCTATTACTTAAAACTTTCAACCTGTTAATTAATTCATCTTTCTGAGAGTGCCATAGGTCATTTTGTTGTTTCCAAAATTCATTAGATACATTTCCATCCAATTTATCCATGTAAGCCTTTTCAATTCGCTTCTGGAGGGTTTTGATTTGTTGCTCAATGTTTTCTGCGGATTCTTCGCTGTATGCTTTCTGCTTTTTATGTAAGTCCTTTATAGAGCCTAAAACCTTTTCTATAAGCTCTTGTGGAATTTTAATCCTGAGTAGGGTCTCTGCTATTCCCTTTTCAAGGGTCTCCTGCCTTACATAATCCTTTTTACAATCGCCACCCTTGTTGCCGGTGCAGTGATAGTAAATATATTGACCTTTCTTTAGCTCTGCGGTGAGGAAGCAGCCGCATTTTTCACAGCGAATCAGGTTAGTATAGGGAAACTCAACATTATGTGTTTTGGCTTTCCTTGGGTCTCTTAGCTTCGCCTGAACCAAATAATACAATTCAGTGCTTATAATGGCCTTATGTTTTGCATTATCAAATCTTTTTCCCTCAAACTCAAATACTCCGGTATAAAAAATGTTTTTAAGTATCCTTTCAATTACTGCCTTTGAGTTCTTTTTACCCTGATTTGTCCTGAACCCCTCTTCATAAAGTTTGTCGTTTAACCTTTTAATAGAATAACTGCCTGTAGCATACAGCTCAAAAGCCCGCCTGACATATAAAGCCTTATTTTCATCCAGAATAATTATTTTTTTGCCGGATTCATTAGTTATATTTTTATAACCTACAGGAGCCTTGCAAGGAAACTCGCCTTGCAAAGCCTTTTCCCTCATGCCTTTAAGTGTCTCCTCTTTAAGGTTATCAATATAGTTTTTAGCCATAAGCACTTTAATACCGTGGATAAATTTCTCATGAGAGCGGGAATCTCTGTTTAAGGTAGTGCCTTCTTTTACAAGGTGAATTTCATAGTGGTTTTCATCCAGTAAAACATAATCATTGAAGTTTCTATAAAGTCGGTCAGTCTTCTCCACCAGTATTGTTGTTATATCCTTGTTGCTTTTCAGAAACTTCAACATCTCATTAAAGCTGGTTCTGCCTGCCTGTTTTGCTGTTTCAGTATCAATAAACTCTTTTACTATCTCGATGTTATTTTTAAGCGCATAGTCAACCAGAAGTTTAAGCTGAGCAGGTATTGAAAAGCCTTCCCTGTCCTGTTCTTTTGTTGAAACTCTTGCATAAATAACTGCTTTCTTCATAATGACTATCTTTCCACATTATTGATTTGTTTTCAACGTTTTGGCACGTTTACGTTCTCTTTTTACTCCAAGGTCAACAATATTATAAATATATTGAGACAGCAGGTTTATATCCTCTTCCGGTGTAGACGGAGGACTGCTATCTAATATTTTTACTGTTATGTTATCGACCTTGAACTTCATTTGATTTGTTTTACCTTTTGTACAGTAATTTTGTCTTATTTATTGGCTTAGATGCTTTGCCAGGACTTTAACAGGAGGCAACTGGAATATACTTAACTATTTGTTTAACCTCCTGCTTCCGCTATTAAGCTGCTGAAATGACCTTTTATATTGCCAGATACGCTGTTATCTTTATCAAATAACTTGAACCGGAAAGAGTTGTATTTCAAATATGCTGTCCCACCGCTTGGATTGCCCAAATGGAAGTCCTTAACCTTCTGGACTATTACCTGCATTTCATTTTCAAGCTGTTCGCCCACCCTTTCCCTGTGAATGATGACGCCATAATCCGCCATATTGTACCAGTCGCCTGAACCGCTTATGCTGTACATATCCGGCACTTTTTCATTTATGCTGAGCTTGCGAGGGTGAGCAATGAATATAACCAGAACATCAAGTCTTTTTGCGGTCATAGACAATTTGGCGAGTATCCCGCCAATATATTTGTCCTCTCGCTCTGTGGTTGTGTTATCAAGACGGTTATATGGGTCAATTACAACGGTTTTAATGCCGAATCTCTTCACCATATATTCAATTTGTTCAATTATAGAGTCAATATTCCATAGCCTATCTGTTTCCAGCCGGTAAATATGTTCATTGAAAAACTCAAGGCTCTCAAAAAGCTCTTCCAATGTAGAAACGCCCTTTTTAAACTTCTTTTCCTTGTCCATACTTGCAAATCTTGCAAAATGGCTTTCCAGAGAGTTTTCAAAGCTCGCTATCAGGTGTTTTAATCCGTATTGCTTACTAAGATTAAACAGTAAATTATCAACAAAAAAGCTCTTTCCTCTTGACGGTATACCGGTTACAATCATTAAATAGCCGGTTTTTATTGTGAATATTTCATCAAGGTTTTTCCAGCCAGTCGAATACCCTTTGGTGTATCCGTTCTCCCAAAATTCAAAGATACGGTCATAGTTCGATAAAAAATCAGTTACCCCTTCGAGTTTAATAAATTGAGCTGATGATATAACCTGCTTTAATTCTTCCCTATCTCGCTTCAAAACCTCGTTGGCATCATCTTTATCCTGATAAAAGCGGGCAATTTTACATTTATATTTGTCCAGTCTTGATAATAGGGTATTTTCCAGCTTGCGCCCTGCCTCATCATTATCTGTGGCTATTACATAACAATCAAATTGCTGCAAAAACTCCCAGCAGTTATCAATACACTCAAGTTTGTTTTCACTTGCACCCTGGGGAACACTGACCGCCTCTATGCCGATTTCTGCAAAGCTTAATACATCAATCTCTCCTTCTACTATTACAAGTCGACTGAAATCAGTTATTAAGTCCATACCGTAAAAAGTCTTCTCTGTCTGCGCTTCCTGCCTGAATTTTTTATCGTGTGTTCTGTACTTAACATTTACAAGCTCACCAGCCTTGTAGTAGGGGAAAACGATTTCTGAGCCGTTATAATCAATGCCGTACTGGTCAACTACCGCCTTTGAAATACCTCTGCCCTCAAAGTATTTATATACTTTTTCCTTGTCCAGCATGGTCTTTGGTGGCTCTGGTCTTTTATAATCTCTTTTAACATTGAGAGTATAACGGTTGTCGTAAGACACTGCGCCTTGCCACCCGCAGTTATGGCACTTGTATAAAACAACATCACTTTTAAACTGAACGGATAAACATTTATCATCCTTATTTTTACGGGTATGTGAGCATTTGGAACATATATACTTACCTGAACGCTGTGCATTTATACCTAATTCCTGGAATTTTTGCCTGTAATCCATTATTTTAATCCCTCCAGTGCTTTTAGAATCCAGTTTTTGAAAAATGCAACGTAATCTTTTTGTCTCTTACCCTTCTGGTCAAGCCAATTTAGGCATCTTTCCTTCTCAGTTTTTACAAATTCAGTGTTAAACTTCTTGAGTGCTGACGGGCTTAAACCCAGTTCCCGCTCCGCTAACCATTTGCGAAAATCTTCATTCTGTACGCAATCCCACTCCCTGAATAATGGCAGAGAGTTTTTAAAACTTTTTGTGCGTAATAAATTATCTTTAGATAATTTATTACTTTTATTACTTTCATTCTTAGGTGTACAGCCCGTTGTACATTCTGTTGCATCATCCGTTGTACATTCTTCATTTAAAACAGGTTGGAAATCATTGTATTTATTGATTTTAAGCATTGTGCATGACCTTGTATTATTTTCATTCAATTTATAACGAGTTATCATATCTTCCGATTCCAGAAGGGTTAAAAAGTTTTCAGTGGTGGTTCTGTGCCATTTCCAACGTTGCGCAAGCTGTATTGTGGCTGTAACAAAAGAACCACGCTCAACTAATACTTTTTTGCCCTGAACAAGTTTTTCTTTCTTTTTGAAATAGGCGAGTGATACCAAGTCCAACCACGCCTCAAATTTGGTAAATTTGCGGTTTTCCTGTAACGGGTGCAGGAAGTTACATTCTGCCTGCCTATGCCATAAGAAATAGCCCTTGTCTGCCATAAATTACCTTACCTGTTATAGTTTTGGGCTTTATGGTGATACTTAAGCATTAGTAACAGGAGGAATTGAGATATTATTTCCAATGCCTCCCTGTACGGCTGTGGACAGCCTGCTACAATTTCATCCAGCCTTTTAAAGTGTTTTCCATATACGGATGCGCCAAAACTGATGTTTTCTTTTTTTGATTCCATTACGCCAGCCCCCCACCGGAATTATTACTGCTTGTCTCAATGTTTTTGAGATTATTTTCTGTCATGTTACGTAACCATAGGCTTACATTGAGAGCTTTTTCTTGCCTTAACTGCTGGATTTTTTCGTAGATTTCTTCGCTAACTTTGAAATTTAAAACTTTCATATAGTTATCCTTATGTATTGAAAAACTTACCATTATTACAAATGGTAAGCCGTAATTCCTTTGTATAGCAAGATTAGAAGTTAAAATTCTAATCTCTAAGGTTAAAATTCTAATGTTGGGTTAAGTTGCTTTTGTAGCAATTTGAATTTATGAATCCCTTTGCCTGCCTGTATATTAAAGTGTTTATAAACGTCAGGCATATAACTAACTGTAAAATTGCTTGCACTGTCATTAAAGATGTCTGCAAATTCTTGAAGGTTTTTGAAGGGCTGTGTTAGTTTTGGAAATTCTGATTCTATGTATTTTATAATTTGTTTGAGTTTTGATGTTTTGACCTGCTCTTCTGTTTGCGGTGTTTCTGGAATTTTATCCTGCTCTGATTCATTCTGCCGCATTGTTTGGGATGTTTCTGTTTGTTGAATAGTTGTTTGACAAGTAATAATTATATTATTAAGTCTGTTTAACACTCTTTCTATCGCTCTTAAAAGTTCTCTGGTTTTTATGGGATTAATTTTAAAATTGTTTTCTAAGTCATTTATTATACCTTTTATCAATATAAAATTATCAACATGCCGATTTTTAGGTTCCTCTATTAGGGCTTCAAATGTTATATAAAGCAAATCTTGTAAGTCTTTTGATAAAAATTGGAAAATTAAAGGTTTTTTAATAAACTTTGCTTTATAAGCATCACGGAATAAATTTAGTAAGGCCATTAATTTATCTAATGTTTCCCTTACTTGGAATGTTAGTGTATAGGGCGGCAGTGTACCTGCTAAAAATTTTACGAAAAAAGTTGCAATTTTTTCAAAATTATCATAAGAGTAACCTTTAGGAATAAGTGTTGTTTTAATAAACTGCTTGTCAGTCATTTTATAAAAAATTTTAAAAATTCTCATTATTCGTTTAATGTCATTTGTTACTTTTTCCTCATCTGCAATAGCAAAAAAATGATTATAAAAATCGGCCTCCCTCTCAAAAATAGGGGTTAATATTGATTTTTGGGTTACGTTAAAAAGCTGGAAATTCAAAAAATCCCTAAATTCTTCAGAGTTTGCAAGTTCTTCAGGCGAGAATTTTTCATCAAAATATCTAAGCTCATTTAAACAATCTGTTATTTTACTTTGAATTTCCGCATATTTATCCATTATAATAATCCTTTTGATTAATTACTTTGCAGGTATCCAGCCTGTTTTTTATTCCTGTAACCACTGGTTACATAATTCTCGCACCAGTGGTGCGAGAATTGATAAAATCATTACTAATGGTTAGTTTTATAGATTTGTTGACATTAATAATATGCTAAAAGTCCCTAAAATTAAAATCTGGTTAGTATTTTAGTTCTAACACTCGCCACAGAATGCCCGTGTTTGAATTTTTTGCTCCCTGGGCATAGTTTTATACCCCTAGAATAAAAAACGCCCCTTAAAACCCCTTTTATTACTCGTCCCCATTTTCAATACCAAGTTTTTTAATCTCTTTATCAAAGTCAGAAACTATTTTCTGGGTTTTGTTGAATTTGTCATACTCTTCAAAAGCCTTTTTGTCGGCTGTATCTTTGGATATTTTGCCCTTCCCTCCCAAAACATTATATTCATTGAAAGTAAGGAATTTATTGACGCTTTCGGCTAATGATTCCATTGTGAAAACATTTCCTCTTTCAACAATATTTTCCAAATAATCAAAATAACCTGAAATAGTGCGTTCTAGCCTTTTAATTTCTTTTTCTTCCAAATAGTTTTTAGCAATACTGGTATCTGATTTTAAAATTCTGCCGTCCGGTGAGTTTTTCCAAGTGGTTAAGCCCATATTGTCCTTTGTGCTGTCGGCTTTTGAATGAATTATTTCTGCTGCGGTCTGACCGGTAATAGCAAAATGGAATTTATTCTGGACTGTTGCGTAAAAATCCTTTGTTATTTGAGAGTTTGGGTCATAGTCAATACTGCATTCAGCGAAAATATCGGTAATTTGCTGGTATATTCTTCTTTCGCTTGCTCGTATAGAACGGATGCGCTCTAATAGTTCCCTGAAATAGTCTTTCCCGAAGCGTCCACCGCTTTTTAAGCGTTCATCATCCATCGCAAAGCCTTTTATTATATATTCTTTTAAGGTTTGTGTTGCCCACTGGCGGAATCTTGTCGCTATAATAGAATTTACCCTGTAGCCGATAGAGATAATCATATCAAGGTTATAATGTTCAATATTTCGCTTAACGCTTCTGCTACCTTCCTCCTGAACTACCAAAATATTTTTGGCGGTTGCATCCTCGCTTAGTTCCTGGGTTTTGTAGATATTTGCTATATGATAATCAATATCCTGTTTTTCAACCTGAAATAATTCCGCAATCTGTTTTCTGGTAAGCCATACGGTATTATTCTGAATATTTATTTCAAGTTTAAATTTGCCATCTGCGCTTTGATATACAATTATATCTTTTTTTTCGCTCATTATTAATAACCTTTTTTATTATATTCTTTATCGTGGTAATTCGACTGAGATTGCACTATTTCCCGATATTCCGCTTTGTCTATATCGAGGCTTTTTATTTTTATATCTGGTTTTTTAGGTTTTTTGTTGTCGTGGTCAGTCATCTTAAATTCTTTTTAATCCTCTTTATTTTAAATTTTGAATTAATGTGGATATAATAGATTGTAACTCTTTTACAGCTTTAATCGCTCCTCTTATTTCACAACCATATTCAGGTTTGCAAAGTAAATGAACGCTATTGTTTAACACATTTTTTCTGTAAAATTCAATATCGTGTTTTAGGTGTTTAATTTCTTTAAAATTTTTAATCCCATTCCAAAAATCATCTGTTTTATATAATTCTGGGTTTTC
>Ga0081527_100487_pt1 | contig 18872 bp, 20 predicted proteins | sample HotLakmasection5_FD_70992 | JGI IMG/M metagenome (GOLD analysis project Ga0081527, IMG submission 70992) | Hypersaline microbial mat communities from Hot Lake, Washington, USA - Section #5 (SPADES assembly) (version 2) | ecosystem: Environmental > Aquatic > Non-marine Saline and Alkaline >... | reverse complement strand
GCTTCTCCGGTGGCAGCAGAGGCTCGATCCGCTGCCACTCGCTGTCTGTCAGTTCATGGCGTCTCATAACGGGCTATGTGGCGACGGCCCTTGAAGAACGCCAGCTTTGCAGACACGCCCTAGGGCAACGCGAACCCCGACAGTCTCTCCTCCCACCGCCCCACCGCATCGCCCACGGCCCATTCCACCATGACGACCGCGTCGTGCGGGGCCGGGCGGCGGAGCAGTTCGCGGCCGGAGGCGGGGTCGACGGCGATCAGGAAGGCGTCGGTCAGGACGTAGGCGATGCCGTTGGTCGGCGAGACGAACGCGTCGCGCATGTCCGGGTCGATGTCCGTCAGGCGGTCGAACGGGACTGCCGCATTGTACGGCATCAGCGCCTCGGGCGCCGGACCGGCCGGCAGAGCGGCGGTGACCCGGTAGGTGCCGGACATGACGTAGGGAGCGCTCCCGTAGGCCAGCGCGGTGATCATCGTCCGGCCCCGTTCGCGGTGCAGCCGGAAAAACGGGGCGTCGGTGTTGAACGGGCCGACGTAGTCCAGGTCGTCGCCGGCCAGGGTCACCTCCTCGAACCGGCCCGCTGCAACCTCGTCACCCAGATCCGACCGGATCGCATCGAGCCGGGACGCCGGCAGCAGGTCCTGCGTCAGGGTCAGCTGCTCCGCCTCGTCCCAGCCGCCGGGCACCGGCAGCGGCAGGCAGTCGTTGCGGTCCTCGCCGAACGGGTGCGCGCCGCCGGTGTAGCCGTCCAGCAGGGTCTGTACGCACACGGTGCCGTTGGCGACATAGGCGACGCGCCGGGTGAACTCGTACCAGCCCTCGCGCGGCTCGTCGAACGGCGCAATCATCTCGTCGCGGTAGACGAGCAGGGCGGCCGACAGGTCGGTCCACAACCCGGCCAGGTCCGGCGCATCGCGCGCCGTCCACAGGTCCGTCATGTACCAGTCGCAGCCCTCGCCGGGGCAGGCCGGCATGGCGGTCGCCGTCAGCGCGCCAAGCAGATGGAAGCCGTCCGGCTGCGGCGAGACCAGGTAGGGCAGGTCGTGCGCCTCGCGTACCGTTCCGTCGTCGTGGAGCAGATAGAGCGTCCGATAGGTGTCGCCGAGGCGCAGGCCCAGCACCAGTCCGCTCGGCGCGCCGCTGGGCGCCGGCAGGTCCTCGAGCGCCGGCGCGAGGGGCGACCGCTCCTGGGCGGGCGCCGCCCCCGGCAGGGCGGCCACCAGCATCGCGCAGGCTGCGGTTACGGCATGACGCAAGGCGGTCATCGGGTTTCTCCCAAAGGTTGCCCGTGCCCGGCTCGGGCGGGCCGCCGCTCAGCCCGCCCCGAACGGAAACACGGTGCGCCCGTCCACGACGGTGCGCAGCACCCGACCCATCACCGGCCGGCCGTCGAACGGCGAGTTCTTGGACTTGCTGACGAACGCGTTCACGTCGATGCGCCCTGGCGCATCCGGGTCGAACAGCAGCAGGTCGGCCGGGCCGCCCACCTCGAGCCGCCCGAGCGGCAGGCCGAGCAGGTCCGCCGGCCGGCAGGTCAGCCGGGCGAGCAGGTCGAGCAGGTCGAGATGGCCCTTGTGGTACAGCTCCAGCGACAGCACCAGCAGCGTCTCCAGCCCGACGACGCCGGGCTCCGCCTGGGCGAAGGGCAGGCGCTTGACGTCCTGGTCCTGCGGGTCGTGGTCGCTGGCGATCACGTCGATGGTGCCGTCGGCCAGCCCGGCGACGATGGCGCGGCGGTCCATCTCGCCGCGCAGCGGCGGGTGCAGCTTGGCGAAGGTGCGGTAGTCGCCGACGTCGACCTCGGTCAGCGCGAAATAGGGCGGGGCGGTGTCGCACGTCACGGACAGGCCGCGGGCCTTGGCGGCCCGGATGACGTCGACCGAATCCGCCGTGGACACGTGCGCGACGTGATAGCGGGCGCCGGTCAGCTCGACCAGGCGCAGGTCGCGTTCGATCATCATCACCTCGGCCTGGCGCGGGATGCCGGGCAGGCCCAGGCGGGTGGCGATCTCGCCGGCGTTCATGACGCCGCCGTCGGCCAGGCGCGGCTCCTCGGGATGCTGGACCACCAGCAGCCCGTGCGTCGTCGCGTAGGACAGCGCCCGGTACATGACCAGCGAATCCGCCACCGCCCGGTTGCCGTCGGTGAAGGCGACGGCGCCGGCCTCGGCCAGCAGGCCCATCTCGGTGATGTCCTTCCCGGCCGCGCCGCGGGTGACGCAGCCGTACGGGAAGATCTTGACCCGCTTCACGTGGCGCGCCTTGCGCGCGATGAACTCCAGGCCCGGTTCGCTGTCGATCGGCGGGTTCGTGTCGGGGCGGCACGCCAGCGCGGTGACGCCGCCGGCGGCGGCGGCCAGGCTGGCCGACGCGATGGTCTCCTTGTGCTCCTCGCCGGGCTCGCCGATCCTGGCCCGCATGTCGACCAGGCCCGGGGCCAGGATGTGCCCGCGGCAGTCGACCACCTCGGCGTCGGCCGGCGCATCGGCCGGCGGCCCGTCGGGCAGCAGGCCGATGCCGAACAGGCCGGGGCCGAAATCCGCGATCCGGTCGTCCTCGGTCAGCAGCCCGCCCATGGCGTCGAGGCCGCTGGCCGGATCGACCAGCCGGGCGTTGACATAGGCGACGCGGCGGGCCCCGTTCATTGCCGGTTGTCCCGGCGGGTCAGCAGGTCCAGGCAGGCCATGCGCACGGCCACGCCCATCTCGACCTGATCCAGGATGACGCTGCGGTAGATGTCGTCGGCGACCTCGGAGTCGATCTCCACGCCGCGGTTCATCGGCCCCGGGTGCATGATCAGAGCGTTCGGCTTGGCCAGCCTCAGCTTGTCCTGGTCCAGCCCGAAGAAGTGGAAGTACTCGCGGGTGGACGGCACGAAGCTGCCGTGCATGCGCTCGCGCTGCAGGCGCAGCATCATGACGATGTCGGCGTCGGCCAGCGCGCGGCGCAGGTCGGTGAACACCTCGACGCCGAGCCGGTCGACGGCGGCCGGCAGCAGGGTCGGTGGCGCCGCCACGCGGACCCGCGCCCCCATGATGTTGAGCAGGTGGATGTTCGACCGCGCCACGCGGCTGTGCAGGATGTCGCCGCAGATGACGACGATCAGCCCCTCCAGCAGCCCGACCCGGCGGCGGATGGTCAGCGCGTCGAGCAGGGCCTGGGTCGGGTGCTCGTGGCTGCCGTCGCCGGCGTTGATGACCGCGCCCTCGACCTTCTGGGACAGCAGGCTGACCGCGCCGGCATCGGGATGGCGCACGACCAGCACGTCGGGGTGCATGGCGTTGAGCGTCATCGCCGTGTCGATCACCGTCTCGCCCTTGCGGATCGAGCTCGTCGAGACGGACATGTTGATGGCATCGGCGCCAAGTCGCTTGGCGGCCAGCTCGAACGACGTCCGGGTCCGGGTCGAGGCCTCGAAGAACAGGTTGATCACCGTGCGGCCGCGCAGGGCATCGACCTTCTTGTCCGGCTGCCGGTTCTGCTCGACGTAGCCGTCGGCGGTGTCGAGCAGCAACGCGATCTCGCCCGCGCTCAGCCCCTCGATGCCGAGGAGGTGGCGGTGGCCGAAACGGTTTGCCGGAAGTGCCGCGGTGCCGATCATTAAAGCGCTCTTATACGAGCCCGGCGCGCTCCAGGCCAGCCCCGGCGAACGCCTGGGAGGCGGATTGGCGCCGTCGGCGGCGGGAACCGGGCGGTGCGACGGCCGGACGCTGGCCGCGGCGACGCCGGCATGCTAGGCGGACGGCTCCCGAAGGCTCGCCGCTTGAGGCGACTCGGCCTGGCGCGACGGTGACGATGGCGGTACGGCCCCCGACCCGCGGCGAGCGGCGGCTCAGCCTGGCGGCGATCCTGACGACCGCGTTCGGGATCGGCCTGTCGATCAGCATGGCCACGCCGCTCGTGTCCCTGACCATGGAGCGCGCGGGCTACGGCGAGGTCGTGATCGGGCTGGCGGCGGCCGTCTATTCCCTGGCCATGCTGGCGACGGGGCCGTTCGTGCCGGGCCTGATGCGCCGGTTCGGGCCGGTGCCGGTGCTGGTCGGCGGGCTCGGCCTGGCCGCGGCGACGGTGGCGCTGTTCCCGGTGCTGCCGGTGCTGGCCGTATGGCTGCTGCTGCGCGCCGGCACCGGCATCGGCAACAACATCGGCTGGGTGGTCAGCGAGACCTGGATCAATGCGGTCGCCTCCGATGCCGCGCGCGGCCGCGTGGTGGCGCTCTATGCGACGGTCTGGGCTTCGGGCATCGCGGCCGGGCCGGTGCTGCTCAGCGTGATCGGCACGACCGGCGCGATGCCGTTCGTCGTTGCCGGCGCGCTGGTGGGGGCGGCGCTGGTGCCGGCGGTGGCGGCGCGGCGACTGGCCCCGTCGATGGGCGGCGACGGTGCCGGCGTGGCGCTGCTCGGCGCCGCGCGCGCCGCGCCTCTGGCGTACGCCGCGGGGTTCCTGTCGGGGGTCGGCGAGAGCACCTTCTTCTCCCTGTTCCCGGTGTACGCCGTGGCGACCGGATACGATGCCGGGACCGCGGTGCTGGTGGCGACCGCCTTCGGGGTCGGGGCGATCGCGCTGCAGCCGCCGACCGGCTGGCTGGCCGACCGCGTGGACCGGCGCCGGCTGCTGATCGCCACGGTGCTGCTGGCGCTGGCATGCGTGGCCGTGGTGCCGACCGTGCTGGGCACGCCGGCGCTGTGGCCGGTGATCTTCGTCTGGGGCGGGGCGGTCGCGGGGTTCTATACCCTGGGCCTGATCCTGGTTGGGCAGACGTTCCGCGGCCCCGACCTGGCGCCGGCGAATGCCGCGTTCATCATGACCTACGTCCTGGGCATGACTGTGGGCCCGCTGGTCGGCGGCGGCGGCATGCAGGTCTGGTCGCCGCACGGGCTGCTGGCGGTGACCGCGGGGGCCTATATCCTGTTTCTGGCGGCGGCGGCTCGGCTGCCCGCGCCGGCCGCGGCCGATGCCGCCGAACGGCGACCCGGATAGGTGCCCATGGACTGGACCGACGAGGCCATCGTGCTGTCCACCCGCCGATTCGGCGAGACCGGCACGATCGCCATGCTGCTGACCCGCGGCCACGGCCGCCATGCCGGCCTGGCCCGCGGCCAGCGCCGGCTCGCCGCGCTGCAGCCGGGCACCAGCGTGCAGGCGCGCTGGCGGGCGCGGCAGGCCGACAACCTGGGCAGCTACGTCCTGGAGGCCGAACGCAGCGGTGCGGCCGCGCTGATCGACGACCCGCTGCGGCTGGCGGCGCTGAGCTCCGCCTGCGCCCTGGTCGAGGCCGGGCTGCCCGAGCGGGCGCCGTACCCGGACGTGTATGCCGGGCTTGCGGCGCTGGTCGAGGTCCTGCCCGGCGAGTTCTGGGACGCGGTGTACGTGCAGTGGGAGCTGGGCCTGCTGGCGGCGCTCGGCTTCGGGCTGTCGCTGGAGCGGTGCGCGGCGACCGGCGCCAACGACACCCTGGCGTACGTCAGCCCGCGTACCGGGCGGGCGGTCAGCCTGGCCGCCGCCGAGCCGTACCGCGACCGGCTGCTGCCGCTGCCGGGGTTCCTGATCGGCCGCGGCGAGGCCGCGCCGCCGGAGGTGCTGAACGGCCTGACCCTGACCGGCCACTTCATCGAGCGCCTGCTGTTCGCCCAGGCCCACGCCCCGGTCCCCGCGGCGCGGGAGCGGTTCGTGGAGCGGTACCGGCGGTGGGCGGGGAGCGCGGCGGGGGAAGTGGGCATTCCCGGCCGGACCGACGAAGGCTGAATGCCTTTCCGTCGTGTTACCGGTCATGCATCTCGTCGCGCGTCGGCCACTGCGTGGCGCTGCCGACTTCGACCTCGGCCAACAACAGGCTCAGGAACCCCTGGTGGGCCTCGCCATCCGTTACAATCTTCATGGGGCAACCTTGTTCGAACCGCGTGTGGCGGGACTGGTCAATCGCCTTTTGTGACGTTACGCTAGCTCCGACGGGTGGAGGCCGGCCATGGCGACGGTGACGGCAGCAACGGCGCGACCTGAACGCGTCGGTTATGACAACGATTTTGCGGCCTGGCTGGACGAGCAGGCGGCGCTGCTGCGGGACGGGCGGCTGGCGGACCTCGACCTGGAAAATCTGGCCGAGGAAATCGCCGGCATGGGCATAAGCGAAAGGCGGGCCGTCACCCGGAACCTGATCGTCGTTCTGCTTCATCTCCTCAAGCATGCTCATCAGCCCGAGCGGCGCGGCAAGAGCTGGCGCCGGTCCATCCGCGAACATCGCCGCCGCCTGAACGAAGCCTTCGAGTACAGCCCGTCGCTGCGCAGGCACGCCGAGTTCGTGTTCGAGGCATGCTACAAGGCAGCCCGGAAGCAGGCGGCGGACGCAACGGGACTGGATCTCTCCGAGTTTCCCGAGAGCTGCCCGTTCACGCTGGCGCAGGTCCTGGACGAAGAGTTTCTGCCTTGAGCCTTGTGACTGTCTTTCATGACGTTATGCTATCCTGGATTGACGGAGGTCGGCAATGGCAACTGTGACGGCGACAACAGCGCAATCTGCGCGCGTGGGGTATGATGAGGATTTTGCGGCCTGGCTGGACGAGCAGGCAGCGCTGCTGCGCGCCGGTCGGACCGATGCCCTCGACCTGGCGAACCTGGCTGAAGAAATCGAGGACATGGGCAGCGAAAAGAAGAACGGTCTCGACAGCAACTTCGTTGTTCTTTTCAAGCACTATCTGAAGTGGCAATATCAGAAGAGCCGCCGCAGCCGGAGCTGGATATCGAGCATCCTTGAGCACAGGCGCCGTATTCAAAAGGCGTTCAAGACAAGCCCGAGCCTGTACCGCTATGCCCATGAGCAGCTTGAGGACAATTATCGACGGGCGCGGGAGCAGGCAATTGCCGAAACGGGGCTGCCGCCTGCCGAAATCCCGGCAACATGCACGTACACCGTCGAGGATGCCATCCGCGATGATTTCATCGTCACCTACGACACCGGCTTGACAGACTGAACGGCCCTGGCCGAAAGATCGGCGTTCGCCCTGCCTCGAAGCCGCCTCCCGGACCCCGCGCCCATGATCCACGAGACCGCCTACATCCATCCCTCCGCCCAGATCTACGGCAAGGTGGCGATCGGGGAGGGGGCCAGCGTGTGGCCCAACACCGTGATGCGGGCCGAGGTGTTCGAGATCGTCGTCGGCCGGTTCACGAACATCCAGGACTTCGTGATGGTCCACATCGGCATCGAGACGCCGACGATCGTGGGCGACTATTGCTCGATCACCCACCACTGCACGCTGCACGGCTGCACGATCGGCGACAATTGCCTGATCGGGATCAACTCGACGATCATGGACGGCGCCGTCATCGGCGACAACTGCATCGTCGCCGGCCACACCTTTATCCGCGAGGGCGCGGAGATCCCCGACAATTCCATCGTCATGGGCACGCCGGGCAAGATCGTGCGTACGCGCAACAATTTCGTTGCCAACCGCCTGAACGCCGTGCTGTACCTGCGCAACGCGCGGGCCTTCGCCGCGGGTGACCACCGCGCCTGGACCGGCCCCGACTGCGAAGCGTACATGGCCGAGCAGCGCCGCCTGTTCGAGGCCGAGTTCCGCGAGCGCTATGGCGAGGCGCCGTAATCCGCTTCGCTACTCCCGGCGGCCGCCGACGCCGATCAGAATGCCGCCCAGAAACAGGCACAGGCTGACCAGGATGATCCACGGCCGCCCGCCGATGGTGCCGAGCAGCCCGAACGGCAGCACGGCGATCGCGGCGAGCACCAGTGCGGAGGCGATGAAGGCGCGCAGGCGCGGGGGCATGGCGGGACGGATGGCAAACGGATCCACCTCGCCGGAGCACCGTACGGCACTCCGGCGACCGGACCATTGTATCCTCGAATGCGGCGGGACGTCAGCCCACGATCTCCGCCCGCGCCGGCCCGGTCATCGCCGGCCGGCAGCATCGTCGGCGGCATAGGCGCCGCGCCGGCCCATGGGCCGCTCGGGGCCGACCGTGGTGTCCCGCGCCGTCTGGCGCTCCATTTGGGCGTTCACCTCGGCCCCCATCAGGAAGACATAGGCGCTGATGTAGAACCACAGCAGCAGGATGACGACCGCGCCAAGCGAGCCGTAGGTGCTGTTGTAGCTGCCGAAGTTGGCCACGTACCAGGAGAACAGCAGCGACGCGGCGATCCACAGCACCACCGCACCCGCCGCTCCCCAGCTCACCCAGCGCCAGCGGGGCGCGGTCCGGCTCGGGCCGTACCGGAACAGCACGGCGAGGCCCGCCATCACCAGGACCAGCAGCAGCGGCCAGCGGAGGATCGAGACGAGCCACTGCCCCGTGCTGCCGAGCCCGATGCTGCCCAGCAGCGCCGGCACGGCGACGATCAACGCCAAGGTGATGACGGCGCCGAGAATCGCCCCGACGGTCAGCAGCAGCGCCAAGGCATTGAACTTTATGAAACCGCGATCCTCCTCCTCGTCATAGACGATATCGAGCGCCGTCATCATCGCCTTGGTGCCCTTGGTGGCGCTCCACAGGACCAACAGTACGCTGCCGGCGGCGACGAGGCTGAGCTGCGACGGCGCCGTGTTCGCCAGGGAGTTGAGCTGCTGCTCGATGATCGACATGGCGGCGTCCGGCACCATGCCGCTGAGCGCCTGGACCTGGCTCTGCACGGTCTCCGGGTTCATCACCAGGCCATAGATGGCCACCGTCGCCGCCAGTGCCGGAAAGATCGCCAGCAGCGCATAGAAGGCAACGCCGGCCGCAATCAGGCTGACGTTGTCCCGCGATGCCTCGTCCTTGGTACGCACAAGGATGTCACGCCAGCCGCGCCGGGGGATGCGGGCCGGACGGTCGGCCTCGTATCCCCGGTCGGTCCGTGTCTGCCTGGCGGCCATCATGCCCTCCTGAATCCTCTCGCTGCCGCCGCACAAGAGCGGCAACGCCCTGCGGTGCCAGACCGTGCAGAAGCGCAGCCCGATCCCGCTCCTGATACCTTTACGTCTGCCCGGTCTTACGTCTGCCCGGTCTCCCGTCGGGCCGATCTGTCCGCCGCCTCGGCCGCGGCGTGAGCGGTGTCCGATGCCACGCGTTCCGCGCGCTCGCCGACATCTTTGGCCGTACCCGCGGCGCGGCGCCTGACCTCCTCTGCCGTATCGCCGAACGCTTCCTCCTCCATCCGCGTCGTCGGCAGCAGGCTGCCGACCAGAACGCCGACGCCGACGGCCGCCGCCGCCGCGATCAGTGGCTGTTCCGTGAAGAAGGACGAGGCTTGCGTTTGTACCTGGCGGGCGGTGTCTCCGGTGGAGGCTGCCATGTGCTGTGTCCGGCCCTGGGTACCGGACGACAGGGAACTCATCGCCTCCTCGACGCGCTGTCGGAAGCTCGCAGCGGTCTCCTCGGCGCGACGCTGCAGGTTCAGCGCCTTGGCGCGCGCCTCGGTCTTGCGCTCCTCGAACGTCTCCCTGGTTTCGCCGGGATGCTGGGTCAGCCCTGCCGCCGCGGTGTCGGCACGACGGTGATCGTCGGTGCTGTAACCGGCGACATCACGGTGCTCGGCACGCCGGGAGGTCGATGACGTGCTGCTCATCAGCCAGGCCAAGCCGACCGCCGTGAGGATCAGCGGCATCGGGTTCTCCCTGACCGTGCGGCCGAGGTTGCCGGCCGTCTCGCCGCCGCCCGACTTCACGTACTGCAAGGCCTGGTCGAGCAGTTCGCCGGGAGACAGGCGGTCCTGCAATGCACTGATCGTGTCGTCGATCTGCGCCCGGTCATCGGCAATGCGGCGTTCGACCTCTTCTGGACGTTCCTGTGTCATCTCACCTGCTCCTTCGTGAACCGGGCGTCTGTGCTGACGGAAGCGATCGTCCGATCGGGCACGGGACGGGCCGCCCTCAATTGCGACCGGCCGCGACTGACCGCGATCAATGCAATGATCAACGCGGCCACGCCGACGATGACGGCCGCCAGCCAGGGTGCGACCACGTTCGCCAGGACAATGACCACGGCCAGAAGCAGGATCAGCAGGGCGCACAGGCCGAAAATGGCTCCGGCGACCAGCATGGTCGCGCCGCTGCCGGCCCGGCTCACCTTTTCGTTCATCTCCGCCCGCACGAGGGCGAACTCGTCGCGAACGAGCTGGGTGTACTGGTTGGTCAGATCCCGCACCAGCGTTGTCGTGGATTTTTCGGTCTCAGCCATCACAGCGGTTTCCTGGGTTTCGGCGGCGTGCTGCCGCCCGGCTCTTCGGGGATGGACGAGCGCGGACCCGCTGGCGGGCGCAGCGGCTCAGGGGTTCCGGGGCCGGCCGGCGACGCGGCGGGCGGCGTGCCGACCGGTGTCGCAGGCTGCGGTGTCCGCGATACGGGTGCAGGCGCGGGTTCGCCCCCTTCCCTGTGCGACACGTGGTGCGCCGGCGGGGAGCTCTTGAGAAAGCGGGAGATGCCGACGCCGGCGGCCAGCGCCCCGATCATGAACAGGGTCGGGTTGCGCCGTGCCGCACCCTCCAGGTCATGGCGCAGCTGATCGAAGCTCCGGCTCTGTCCGCTCTCTGCAAAATGCCGGACGTTTTGCGAAAGGTCGGCCGTGGCATCGGCCAGCCACGGCTCCCTGCCCCGGAGGGACCCGGCCGCCGCATCCAGCGCCTCGGCGACATCGTCCACCGTGCCCATCACGGTCTTGCGCCACGTGTCCGCCTTCTCTTCGGCGAACCGCCGGGCCTCGTCCGTTGCGCCGGATACGCGCTGCTTCGCATCCTTCCCGGCGCCGGAGAGGTGTTCGTTCCTTTGCTCTGCCAAATCCTGCCTCCATGAACTCTTGTTGCGGCAGCGCCGGCCGCGCACGAAAAAGCCCGGAGCCGGAAGCGGGCTGCTTCGACTCCGGGCGCTGTTCGTACGCCTCAGCCCGCGATCTGCTCGTACTGGGTGGCGTCGTATTCTTCCATCTGATCGAGTTCCTGCTCGGTCATCTCCGGGGCGACCAGCCGGTCGTTCTCCCCGACACGGAACCGATCGATTTCAACGGAGACGCTCTTGTCGCCGATGCCCAGGAACCCGCCGTAGTTGATGACAAAGTACTCTTGGCCGGTTTCCGGGTCACGCACCGCCGCCTCGACCTCGCCGATGGTGTTGCCCTCGGCGTTATAGGCGTCCTGGCCGATATAGTCCTGCAGCTGGCCGGGCAGCTGCTGGGCAGCCTGCTGCTCCTCCTGCTCCTGCTGCTGGGCAGCCTGCTCTTCCTCGGTCGGCTCCTGCTGCTGGGCAGCCTGCTCTTCCTCGGTCGGCTCCTGCTGCTGGGCAGCCTGCTCTTCCTCGGTCGGCTCCTGCTGCTGGGCAGCCTGCTCTTCCTCGGTCGGCTCCTGCTGCTGCTCGTCGGGCTGCACAACCGTCACGTCCGGCTCGGCCTGCTCGATGGTGACCTCGGCCTCCTGCTGTTCGACCTGAACATTGGGGTCGTCGGACTGGTAGTCGATCTGCGGCTCGCCTTCCGCCGTGGTGACCGTGACCTCGGGCTCCTGCGACTCGCCCACGCGGTCGACGTCCGCCCCCTCGGCCTCCTGGACTCGCACGTCCGGCTCGGCCCGGTCCACGGACACCTCCGGCTGGCCGCGCTCCAGGCTGACCTGCGGCGGGCGCTGCTCGACCCGCACCAGCGGCGGCGGCACCTCGATCGTGACCTCCGGCGGCGGCATGGTGATGCGCACCTCCGGCGCCGGCTGGCGAATGCGGATCTGCGGCTGCTGCTGCTCGACGGTCACCTGCGGCGGCACCTGGTCCAGGCGGACCTCCGGCTGCGGCTGATCGATGATGATCTCCGTGCCGGCCGCTTCCTGGCCCTGCTGGCCCTGCTGGCCCTGCTGGGCCTGCTGCTGCTGATCCTGCTGGCCCTGCTGCTGCTGCTGCTGCTGGCCGCTCTCCGGCAGGATCTGCTCGGCCTGGGCGACGACCCGCATGCACGCCTCGCTGTCGCCCTGATCCTCGAAGGCGCGCGCACCCTCGACCAGCTGATCGAACTCGTTCTTTTCGGACTCGGACAGGTCGGCCTGCTGCACGCGCTGCTCGAGGTCCTGGATCTGCGACTGGCAGTCCTGCTGCTGCTCCTGCGCGAGCGCGCCCGGCGCCAGCAGGGCGATCGCCGCCGTGGTCGCCAGCAGCGATCCGGCAAAGTGGAACTTCCTCATATTGCCCCTCCCTCTGGGCTGTTCATGTGCGAATTAAAACTGACCAAGCAGAGAAAGGTTCCGAGGCTGCAAAGTTCGCCTCAAAATGTCAAAGCACGCTGGTACAGGGGCGGACGATATAACGACTTTGATTGTAGACGTTCCTTTTATTTTCAGTGCATTCCTTCAGTATGATAAGCGGCCATAACGCATCCGGTGTAGCCCCTTTGTTGTGCCGGTCCGGTCCGGCGCCGTCACGACAGACGGCCGGCATGGCGGAAGCGGGCCGAGGGCGCTTGCCGCGCCCATCCGTTCCCTCTATGTTCCGGCCGCTGGAGGCATGCCGGCCTCTGGCCGGCCGCACGCCACATGGGGTACCCTGCGCCCACCATGACCGAGACCAACATCCTGCCCGTCGCCCTCGTCGATGCGCTTGGCGAGCGGTACCTGAGCTACGCGCTGTCCACCATCATGGCGCGCTCGCTGCCCGACGTGCGCGACGGGCTCAAGCCGGTGCACCGGCGGCTGCTGTACGCCATGCGCGAACTCGGCCTGGGCGCGGGACGGGCGCCGAAGAAGTCGGCCCGCGTCGTCGGCGACGTGATCGGCAAGTTCCACCCGCACGGCGACGTTGCCGTGTACGACACCCTGGTCCGGCTGGCGCAGGAGTTCGCGCAGCGCTACCCGCTGGTGGACGGGCAGGGCAACTTCGGCAACGTGGACGGGGACAGCGCGGCGGCCATGCGCTACACCGAGGCGCGGCTGACCGCCGTGGCCGAGGCGCTGCTCGCCGGCATCGACCAGGACGCGGTCGACTTCCGCCCCACCTACGACGACGAGGGGGAGGAGCCGGTCGTCCTGCCGGCCCGGTTCCCCAACCTGCTGGCCAACGGCGCCCAGGGCATCGCCGTCGGCATGGCCACCTCGATCCCGCCGCACAATGTCGGCGAGCTGTGCGACGCCCTGGCCCACCTGCTGGCCCATCCGGACGCGACCACCGAGGACCTGACCGGCTTCATTCCGGGGCCGGACTTCCCGGGCGGCGGCGTGCTGGTCGAGCCGCGCGAATCCGTGCTGGAGGCCTACCGCACCGGCCGCGGCGGGTTCCGCCTGCGCGCGCGCTGGACCAAGGACCCGCTGCCCCAGGGCCAGTACCAGATCCTGGTCTCCGAGATCCCCTACCAGGTCCGCAAGTCGCAGCTGGTGGAGAAGATCGCCGACCTGCTCAACGCCAAGAAGCTGCCGCTGCTCGCCGACATCCGCGACGAATCGGCCGAGGACGTGCGCATCGTGCTGGAGCCGAAGAGCCGCAACGTCGATCCGGCCGTGCTGATGGAGCAGCTGTTCAAGCTGACCGACCTGGAGGTCCGCTTCGGCCTGAACATGAACGTGCTGGACGGCGGGCGCGTGCCGCGCGTGATGCCGCTCAAGGACGTGCTCCAGGCGTTCCTGGACCACCGGCTGGAGGTGCTGCTGCGCACCACGCGGCACCGGATCGGCAAGATCGACCACCGGCTGGAGGTGCTGCGCGGCCTGCTCGTCGTCTACCTGAACGTGGACGAGGTGCTCCGCATCATCCGCTTCGCGGACGAGCCCAAGGCCGAGCTGATCCGGCGCTTCGAGCTGACCGAGATGCAGGCCGACGCGATCCTGAACATGCGCCTGCGCGCCCTGCACAAGCTGGAGGAGATCGCGCTGCGCAAGGAGGCCGACGCGCTCACCGACGCGCGCGCCGGCCTGCAGGCGCTGCTCGACGACCCGAAGCGCCAGCGCAGGGCGATCGGCACCGAGCTCAAGGACATCCGCAAGGCCTTCGGCGACGGGCCGCTCGGCCGCCGCCGCACCGAGATCGGCACGGCCCCGGCGACGGTGGACGTGCCGGTCGAGGCGATGGTCGAGCGCGAGCCGATCACCGTGTTCCTGTCGGCCAAGGGCTGGATCCGCGCCGTCCGTGGGCACCAGGCCGACACCTCCGACGTCAAGTACAAGGAGGGCGACCGCGAACGCTTCGTCGTGCACGCCGAGACCACCGACAAGCTGCTGCTGTTCGCCACCAACGGCCGGTTCTATACGCTGTCCGCCGACCGGCTGCCGCGCGGCCGCGGCTTCGGCGAGCCGGTGCGGCTGATGGTGGAGCTGGGCAACGACGCCGACGTGGTCGCGCTGCGCCGCCACGATCCGCCCGGCAAACTGCTGGTGGCGGCGGCCGACGGGCGCGGCTTCGTCGTCGCGGAGGGCGAGGTCGCCGCCCAGACCCGCGCCGGCAAGCAGGTGCTCAACGTGTCCGGCGACGTGGAGGCGGCGGCCTGCGTGCCGGCGGCGGGCGACACCGTCGCGGTGATCGGCACCAACCGGAAGCTGCTCTGCTTCCCGCTGTCGGAGGTCCCGGAGATGGCGCGCGGCCGCGGCGTGATCCTGCAGAAGTACAAGGACGCCACGCTGGCCGACATCAAGGTGTTCACGGCGGCCGACGGCCTGACCTTCGCGTCGGGCGAGCGCACCCGCACCGAGACGAAGCTGGACGACTGGCTCGGCACCCGCGGCCAGGTCGGCCGCCAGCCCCCGCGCGGCTTCCCGAAGCCCAACCGGTTCGGCGGATAGGCCCGGGCTCACCCGCACCGTCGGAACCGGCTGGCGATCGACAGCGCCTTGCGCGGGCCGGCGACGCGCCAGAGCATGCCCCAGGCGTCCGGCCCGCACGCGCGGAACCGCCCGCGGTACAGGTCGGCGCCGCACGGGTGCACCGCCCGCCAGCGCCCGGAGCGCAGGTCCAGATCGTGGAACGGCCGGCCGTCGCGGAAGCGGACCTCGGCGCGGCCGGGTTCGGGGAAGGCGTACACGTACACCTGCTCCGCCGTGCCCGTATGGCCGCCCAGGGTCAGCCGGCCGGTCTCGACGCAACGCAGGTCCGGCCCCTCGGGCACGAACCGGGCCAGGCCCTCGAAGCGGCCGTCGGTGCCGGCCAGGCGGTCGCGGATGCGCCGGTCGAGGCGCCAGTCGCCGGCCAGGAAGGCGCGCAGGTCGGGAACGGGTCGGGGCCGGGCGGCTCCCGGACCGGTGTTTTCGCTTCGCAGCAAAACCGGGCTCGGCTATAAGACCGTTCGACTTTCGTTAAGGACGCGGGGAGACCATCGCATCATGACCCAGCAGAGCACAACCCTGATGGCCGCGATCTGGCCGGCCGAGGGCCGCGCGGCGTGGCTGCGCGCCGTCCTGCTCGCCATCGCCGGCAGCCTGCTGCTGACGCTGTCGGCCAAGATCCAGGTTCCGTTCTGGCCGGTGCCGATGACCATGCAGACGTACGTCGTCATGGTGATCGGCGCCGCCTTCGGCTGGCGGCTCGGCGGCGCCACCGTCCTGCTCTATCTGGCGGAAGGCGCGATGGGCCTGCCGGTGTTCGCCAACACGCCGGAGCGCGGCCTCGGCCTCGCCTACATGGTCGGCCCGACCGGCGGCTACCTGATCGGCTTCCTGGTCGCCGCCGTGGCCATCGGCTGGCTGGCGGAGCGCGGCTGGGACCGTTCGCTGTGGCGGATGGTCGTCGCGATGGCGCTGGGCCACGCGGTGGTGTTCGCGTTCGGCGTCCCGTACCTGGCCGCCCTGGTCGGCTGGGAAAGCGCGATCGCCCTGGGGCTGACGCCGTTCATCGCCGGCTCGCTGCTGAAGACGGCCCTGGCCGGTGCCACCCTGCCGGTCGCCTGGACGCTGCTCGGCGGCCGCCGTGGCGGCACGGTGCGCTGAACCGCGCGACCGCCCGGCCGGGCCTCGAGCGTACGGGAAGGCCGTCCCTCACCGGGCGGCCTTCGCCGTTTCCGGCTCACCCGAACACGACGCCCGGCAGCCAGGTCGCCAGCGCGGGGAACGCCGCGACCAGCCCCAGCCCGACGAGCTGGATGACCACGAACGGCACCGCGCCGCGGTAGATGTCGGTGGTGCGGATCGTGTCGGGTGCCACGCCGCGCAGATAGAACAGCGCGAACCCGAACGGCGGCGTCAGGAACGAGGTCTGCAGGTTCACCGCCATCATCACGCCGAGCCACACCGGGTCCACCCCCATGGCCAGCAGGATCGGCGCGACGATCGGCACCACCACCAGCGTGATCTCGACGAAGTCCAGGAAGAACCCCATCAGGAACATCACCGCCATCACCACGACCATGGCGCCGGCGACGCCGCCGGGCAGGGCGGTCAGCCAGCCGTGCACGGTGTCGTCGCCGCCCAGCCCGCGGAACACCAGGCTGAACAGCGCCGCCCCGATCACGATCGTGAACACCATGGCGGTGAGCCGCGCCGTGCCCTCCATCACGTCGCGCAGCACCCCGGCACGCCACACCCGCACCAGCGCCGCGCCAACCCCCCAGGCCGCCCCGGCGCACAACACCAGCGCCGCGGCGATGCCGATGCGGTCGCCCGGCGGGATCACGTCGCGGTTGACGCGCAGGTCGACCAGGCTGGTCAGCACCAGCAGCAGCACCAGGCAGAGCCCGGCCAGCGGCACCGCCCGGCGGCGCCCGTCGCCGCGGCCCAGCCGGTGCCCGGCCAGCATTAGGGCGCCCAGGGCGCCGACCCCGGCGGCCTCGGTCGGCGTCGCGATGCCCGCCAGGATCGAGCCCAGCACGGCCACGATCAGAATCACCGGCGGCCCCAGCGTGCGCACCGCCTCCAGCACCGCCCGCGTCGGATGCATGCCGGCCCGCGCCGCATCGGGCGGCATCGGCGGCGACCGCTCCGGCCGCAGCACCGCCATCGCCGCCAGATAGGCGATATACAGCCCGACCAGCAGCAGCCCGGGCAGCAGCGCCCCGGCGAACAGGTCGCCGACCGACACCGTTCGCGGCGCGAAGATGCCCTGGGCCATCTGCGCCGCCCGGAAGGCCGGGTCCATCTGGGCGTTCTGGTAGGCGGCGCCGATCACGTCGCCCAGGATGACCAGCACGATCGACGGTGGGATGATCTGCCCCAGCGTGCCCGACGCGCAGATCGCCCCGCACGCCAGCCGCGGATCGTAGCCGCGGCGCAGCATGATCGGCAGCGACAGCAGCCCCATGGTCACCACCGTGGCGCCGACGATCCCGGTGGAGGCGGCCAGCAGCGCCCCGACCACCGCGACGGAGATCCCCAGCCCCCCCGGCCACGGCCCGAACAGCCGGCCCATGCTCTCCAGCAGGTCCTCGGCCACCCGCGACCGCTCCAGCATGACGCCCATGAACACGAACAACGGCACGGCGATCAGCACGACGTTGTTCATCACGCCGAAGATGCGCTGCGGCAGGAACCACACGAACGTCATGTTGAACACGCCGAGCGCCCAGCCGAGCAGCGCGAACGCCAGCGCCGTCCCGGCCAGGCTGAACGCGACCGGGAAGCCGGCCAGCAGCACCGCGAACACGGTGACGAACATCAGCACGTCCAGGACGGTGGCGAGGTCGGTCATCGGCGCGGGCCGCCCGCCGGCGGCGCGTCCTCCGGCGGCTCCGGCAGCCGCGGTCCGCGGGCCAGGGTCAGCACCGCCGTGATCGCCATCGACACGCCCTGCAGGAACACCAGGCCGGCGAACGCCAGGATGATCGATTTCTGCAGGTACACCGCCTGCAGCCCGGCGGTCTCCGCCGAGCCCTCGAGCACCGCCCACGAACGCAGCACGTACGGCCACGCCGTCACCGCGATCAGGACGCACACCGGCATCAGCAGCAGCAGCACGCCCAGCAGGTCGATCAGCGCCTTCCGCCGCGGCCGGGCGTCGCGGTAGAAGATGTCCACGCGCACGTGGCTGCCGGCCATCAACGCATACCCGCTGGCCAGCATGAACAGCGCCCCGTGCGCGTACACCAGCGATTCCTGCACCGGGATCGACCCGATCCCGAACACGTAGCGCAGCACGACCAGCACCACCTGCACCAGCACCATGACCAGGGCCAGCCACGCGACCGCACGGCCGACGACGGCATTCATCGTGTCGATCGCGCGGGCCACGGCGGCCGGCGCGGAAGCCGGGCGGGAACGGGTCATGCGGGACGGCTGCGGCATCGGAAAACCGGCCGCCGTTGTAGCGGCGCTCCGCCGCGGCTGCGACGGAAAAGTGAAGGGGGGGGCGCAGAGCGCAAGCCATCCGGTCCCGCCGGCCGGGGCTCCCCGCCGCCGTCAGCCGACCGGCACCGGCTCCGGCACCGCGGGGCGGCCGCGGATCGGGAGGTGCGGGGCGGCGGCGGCCGGGCCGAGCAGCCCGGCGCCCGTCCGGACCGGGTCGCGGGAGCCGGTCGCCTCGGACACCCGCCCGCCGAGCCGGGGCGCCCGGGAAGCTGCCCGCCCGGTGGCTGAGGAACACCGCGCCGGTCAGCATCGACGGGATGGCGGGCAGGGGCGCGACGATCCCGTTGGTCAGCGGCACGATGGCCAGCCTCAGGACCCCGATCGCGGCGGCATCGCGGAGCAACCGCGCGCATCACCGGCGTTGCACGTCAAGCCTTTGTTTCGATTGCGGTTTCGGCGTCTATGCAGCATTTGCAACGGGTCCGCGGGTGTTGCGCCTTGTGGCGCGGCGGGTCGGCGGCCGGGCACACGGACGGAGCCGCGGCGGGCTCGACTGTGTCAGGCGCAAATTCTTAGCTTTCTATCTTTTGCCCGGCCCGACGGCCGTCCATATGGCGGGTATGGAGACGATCGTATTCGACGCCGAGATGTGGCAGCGGTTTCTGGCGTATGGGAACAGATTGGCTGCCGTGCTGGGCAATGCGGCGCGCGAGCG
>Ga0081527_100485_pt1 | contig 18969 bp, 13 predicted proteins | sample HotLakmasection5_FD_70992 | JGI IMG/M metagenome (GOLD analysis project Ga0081527, IMG submission 70992) | Hypersaline microbial mat communities from Hot Lake, Washington, USA - Section #5 (SPADES assembly) (version 2) | ecosystem: Environmental > Aquatic > Non-marine Saline and Alkaline >... | reverse complement strand
ACAGCTATCTACAATCTCAGCAATAAGGGCACAAATTACATAAAAAATATTATCGGTCTTAAAAATTTCAGATACTGCGCATATCTTCAAGAAATAAAACCTAAAATCATATGGCAAACAATCATTTTAAAATACTGCATGATTCCTGTTTTTTATACAAGTTTTTTAAAATTTATCAGTTTTGTTCATTTCTTAATAAAACTTCTTAATTTATCGTTTATTTTTTTAGAATACTTGTATGATGAATTCTGTTAAAATTAATGGTGCTGACCAGGTTTTATTTTACTTCCAACAAAGAGCAGCAGTCGCTTAAAGTCTGTTTTACCAGTTCTATGTCCTTGGTTTTATATTCAGTTTTATAATTTTCGAATTCCTGCAATACATTGAGAAAATTCAGGTATTCAGGCAATCCCTGTATCCTGCTTAAATCCACACTGCCTTTAAAACTGAATTCTATAGAATTCTCGGTAATTTCCACAATCTCCACCACCCCAGCACTGTCCAGAAGTTCCACGCAGGCAAGGTATAACTCAGAGGAGACCGCCAGCACGGACGCTGCCCGCTCCACGTTTATAACCCCGTCTTTTTCATTATGCGCATACTTGAGCATTCCGGAAATTTTCTTAATCAACTCCACCGGCTCATACCCGTTTACCAGCCCAAACATATGGATTTCTACAGGATCAGCCTGTTTTATAACATTCATAAAACTCATATCATCAGCGGGCAAATCAAGAAATACCATGCATTCAGCAGCCTTAACATTCATTCTATTTACAGCAAGGGGCTTAAGAGAAGAAACATTCTCAAGAATTTCTTTTGCCCTCTGGCTTTCTGCAAATATTGATACTTTATCACCCCGGGAATTCAGGTATTCCAGAAAATCCTTTTTAAAACCGGTTTCCTGTCTGTGATCCACCCAGTTTATATTGGTTTCGGTTTTAGTATAATCAATCGGCTCTATTTCAATGGGGTCTATGGGTATTTCCGGCAGCTTGCATTTTTCCACATCAATTTTTTTGCTGTTGCGCTCTGAAGCCCGGCGAATGTCTTTTATTACCAGCTGAATCCGTTGCCTGTCCATATAATTGTTGACAGAAGGCACAAAAGCCACATCAACCCGCTCGGCTACCTCAATATCCAACTCTTTTTTCTGCCACCACACCGCTTCCATTACGTTATTCCTGTCATCTGAAAGCATAATTTTTAAATGGTTCTTTTTTTGCCCCAGGGGCGTACAGCTTCTCAGCGTTAAATTCGGGATAGCAAACACCGGATAGGGATTGGATTCGCCAAAAGGAGCAAGCCTGTCGAGCTCCTGTATAAAATCTATGGTAAGGTCCGCCGGTTCTATATCCATATCCAGTTTCAACTCCGGGCTTAAATCCTCGAATTCCAGCACATTATTTATATAATTCATTATAAGGCTTCTTAAACCTTCAAAACTTATTTTATCGAGACTAAACGCAAACCCTGCCGCCAAAGAATGCCCCCCGAAATGGATAAAGTATTCTGAAAAGTTGGTAAGGGTATCATACAGGTTTAAAGAATCCACACTTCTTGCAGAACACCTGCCCTCTCGTGCAGCTTCGTCTATAGACAACATAAGCACAGGCCTGTAGTATTTTTCCACCAGCTTTGAGGCGACAATTCCCACAATTCCCGGGTGCCAGTCCCTATCCGCCAGGATTAACGCCTTGTGCCTGTCCAGATCAATTTCCGTAAATATCTTGTCTTCTGCACGCTTAAAGGTTTCTTCGCAGATTTGCTGTCTTTCCTTGTTGTTCCTGTCCAGTTCTTCTGCAAGGTGATTTACCTGTGCCTCATCATCAGTGGTAAGAAGCTCCACCGCCGGGTTCGCTCCGGAAAGACGTCCAATAGCGTTAATTCTCGGCACTATACCAAACGCCACCATCCCGCTATTAATTTGCTTATCCGGTTTGTACCCCGCCGTTTCCAAAATTTTTGCAATAGCCGGGGGTTTTTTCCTGCTGATTAATTCCAGCCCCTGATGCACCAGCGCCCGGTTTTCCCCGAGAAGCGGCACTACATCGCCAACTGTCCCTATGGCGACAAGGTGGAGAAGCTCCTCCTCAAATTCTTTCTTGCCATTAGCTTCCAATAAAGCCTGAGCCAGCTTATAAGCAACTCCGACCCCGGCAAGATATTTTAAGCCTGTAGGGTCTTTATCCAGCATTTTAGGATTAATAATGGCATAAGCATCCGGCACTTCCTCAGGCGGTTCGTGGTGGTCAGTTATTATAACCTCTGTTCCAAGGCTTTTGGCCAGTTTGATTTCCGCTAAATTACTTATCCCGCAATCTGTGGTGATGATTAATTTTGCTTTTTCCTGGCTTATTAATTTGCAAATCCCTGCCCGGTTTAAACCATGCCCTTCCTCAATCCTGTCCGGGATGTAATAATCTACATTTGCGCCCAGATATTTCAGGGTTTTATATAATAAAGAAGCGCTGGTAACCCCGTCAGCGTCAAAATCGCCAAAAACAACGATGCGCTCCTGTTTTTCAATAGAGTCATTTATTTTATCCACAGCTTTCTGCATATCCTCAAATATATGAGGAGGCGATATTTCAATACTATCCGGGTCTAAAAACTCTTTTGCCCTATCAGGACATGTTATTCCCCGGTTTATAAGCAGGCTGGCGATAATGCCCGAGCCGGTGACCGCCTTAATCTTAGCGTAAACCCCGCTGTCTATCTCCTTATTTTTATATTTCCATCTATAACAGGACACCAGTTTTCTTCCCCGATTTTCCCAATTTTGTTTATGTTTTTTATTATAATAGTATAAAACACATACGGGCTAAAAAAAATTGAAAGCTGTAAAAAATTATGAACAAAAAAGGAACGCTCTATATCTGTCCCACTCCGATCGGCAACCTTGAGGATATCACATTAAGAGCATTAAGAATCCTTAAAGAAGTTGATTTGATCGCCTGTGAGGATACACGGGTTACGCAGAAACTGCTTAACCATTATGATATACATACAAAACTCATAAGCTACCATAAATTCAGCGAAAAACAGAAGAGCGCATATCTGGTGGAGCTTCTTAATCAGGGCAAGAACCTTGCGCTGGTCTCTGACGCTGGAACCCCTCTTATAAGCGATCCCGGAGGGAAATTGATGAGGCTGGTATATGAAAACAACATCAAAGTCATCCCGTTGCCGGGCGCAAGCTCAGTTGTAACTGCCCTGTCAGCAAGTTATACCGGCCAGCTCCCGTTTGTTTTTGCGGGATTTTTGCCTAAAACCGCAAAGGAAAAAGAGCAGTTTCTTTTAAAATACGCAAATATCAATATTATGGCGTTTGAATCCCCTAACCGGCTGGTAAAAACACTCGAAGAAACCCGGGGAATTCTTGGTAACAGGCAGGCTACAGTTGCAAGGGAGTTAACCAAAGTATACGAGGAAATTAAACGGGATTCTTTAGAAAATTTAATAGACTATTACACCCAAAACCCGCCTAAAGGAGAGGTTATCCTTATTATAGAAGGACAGGAAGAAGAAAAAACATATGAGCAGGCAGAACTGGAAGAAAAAATCCGGGTTCTGAACGGGTCAGGATATGGGGTAAAGGAAATAAGCAAAATAATTTCCCTTTTATACGGCGGGTCGAAAAAAGACCTCTACGAGCTGGCGGTTAAAATTACAAAAAAATAATTTATGGCAATTATCCCTGTTCACTTGTTTTAAAAAATCAGGAATAAAAACAGGAAAAATGATAATGCTGAAAATGTATTCTTACCAGCCTTATACAGTTCAAAACAAGCCATTGGCGTTTAAAGCCGGGGGAGAACACAAACTTGAGCAAATCAGGGAAATTTTTGATTCTCATTTTGAAAAGGGTAATTGCGGGTTTTTATGCAAAAATAAAAAAGGGTTTAATGTATACAAACTGCCACCGCCTGCTTTTCCAAAACAAACACGCAGTATGCAGGGTCTTGGCATAAAACATTATTTTTTCAAAAACCTTCAGGGGAGTGATACGGATTTTCGTATTATTATCAGGGATATACCGCAATCCCAAATTCATTTTTATGAAACAGGGTTAAAGGACCCTGAAAAGCTGGATAAAGTACTACAAGCAATAGATAATGCTGACGGGGATGTGGCTATTTTCTGCCGGAGTGGTATAGGGATAGCCGCAGCTCTAAGCTATGCTTATTTAAGAAGCAAAAATTTTCCTATAAATAAAGCTATGGACATAATATTAAAAGGTTGCTCTGAGGATAATGAAAGTTATTGCAGAATGCACATATATGACTTTGGGGGCGAACGGAAAAATTTCCGCTAAAACCAAACCTTGCTCATAAAAACGAAATAAGCCCCGTCAAGAACTCTGACAGGGCTTAAATGCTTTTAATATAAAATTTTGGCTAGTTATCAAGCGGAATAATGAGCTTCTGACCGGCTCTGATATGGTGTGGGCTTCTTAAACTGTTTGTTATCTGGATTTTATCAACTTTAGAAGGACTACCGTTTCCATAGAACCTATAAGCTATTTTCTCCAGGGTATCTCCGCTTCTTACTTTGTATTCAGCTGTTGATTCCACTACAGATGCACTCTCCTCCGAAGAAGGAGTTACGCTTACTGCAGCTACCGGTTTTGTGTTTGCTTTTTCCCACAGATCAAGTTCCGCAACGTGGTCTTTGGAAGGATTTCCAAAGTTGAACATGGCGGACATTATGAGCATACCGACAACACCGGCTATAAAACCAACACAGAGATAAATCATCGGTGATTTTTCCTCTTTTGAGTTAACCCTGTAACCCTGCCAGAGGATATCCAGCTCTCTGTCTCTGTCTGATCTTACATATACGCCTGGTGAGGAATCGTACTGATTGGATCTGTTTGGTAATAGTTCGTCCAAGGCTAATACCCTTTCATTTGATACATTTCGTCTTCTTGCTGTATTGGATCTCATTTACTCTTACCTCAAATTCCCCGATCTTCAATAAAAACATAATAAATGAAGTATATTTACAGAATCAAGGTTTTTAAGATTTTTGGCTATTATTATGATCCGTATACAAGGGAAAAATCGCTGTAAGCATTAATTTCAGTAACGCAGAGGTGATTAAAATTTGAATTATTATCTGAAATATATTTTAACATATGTTTTTAATTTTTCTTAACAAATTTCAATATTTCCGAAAAACTGTTAAAATTTGTAAGAAATCAAAAAACTACAAACACTTTAATTATGCTTAAAAATAAAAATTTCAAGGAACTCGCTAAAGAATATATCGACAGGTATGAACTTAAACTTGATGGTTTAAATGTAATGGTACCTGCCATAGAACAGGAAACGTTCCTGGCCGCAGCAATTGCCGAAATGACCGGTGCTGCTAATATTTATATGTATGATCCCAAAATTAATATCAACCAGAACACAACAACCGATGAATTCAATATAAAATTTGTGGGCAGTATTTCTGCTGATCTTCTGTCCAGCCTGAGTATAATCCTTAAAGATTCGGCCCTTCCCTTAAAAGGAGACAAAATAGGCTGCCTGGCAAAAAAAAGTTCTGTCATAAGTCTGTTTCCTGATAACCTTGATTTTATCCGTCCACAAACATCTGCCCCTGAGCTTTTTAACCAAAAAGACCTTTCCATAATCGGGCCTGACCCGGAGGATACAAAACTTGGGCTATACCAGCGTTTTTCTCATATTATTGTGAAACGCTGCCATAAACTGGGAATTGATATTTTTAAATCCAGAATACTACTGATAGGAAACGGGGCCTTCTTAAACTGCACCCTGAGCCTGCTAAAATCAGCAGGGGCAATAGTTTATACTTATAACACAACTTCAGCATCCGATCAATCCTATGTTTTAAAACACCTTAAAGAGCTGGATGCAATTATTACGATGGATTACCCGCAGACCGGAAAACAGCTTATCGGCAGCAAAGGAATAATTTCCATCAGCGATATTGTAGACCTGTGCCCGCAGGTAAAACTCCTGCATATCTGCGGTAAAAATGAGGAAAATTCATTAAAACTGGGGAATATAAACTGCTTCCCCAAAGACATTGAGCAGGAAGAGCTGACTTTGCACAGAAAAGAGCTTGGAGAAAGAGGAATTACAGAATTAACGACCATCAGTTTGAAGATTGCGGAAAATTTCTTAAAATCAGGAAAAAATACTTTGCATTTGGATGACTCTGTAGTAACATACAAATTGCTAAATAAAACATCTTCTTTATTACTCGGAGGAAAGTTAGGTTAGAACTTAATAGGTAAATAACGTATGTTCTTTTTTATAGATTTATTTGTTTTAGGTTTTACCATAATATTATTATTCATAGGAATTTCAAATATAACAGCATATTTTACAAGCTGTTAATTTAAACATTGTATGATGAAAACAGATTTTTACCAGGTTGATTCTTTTACAGAGCGGCCATATTACGGAAACCCTGCTGCTGTAGTCATTCTGGACAAAGCAGCGGATGAAGAATGGATGGCTCGTGTTGCGGCGGAGATGAACCTTTCTGAGACCGCCTTTCTCTATTCAACCGGCAAAAACGAATATAACCTGCGGTGGTTTACCCCGGCAGAAGAAGTTGACCTTTGCGGGCATGCCACGCTTGCTACGGCGCATATTTTATGGGAGCGGGAGTTTGTAAACAACAGTGATGATATAAGTTTTAATACAAAAAGCGGAAAATTAATCTGCCAAAACAATAACGGGCTGATAGCCATGGATTTCCCGAAAGAAGCGCCGGAGGAATCAGCAGTTCCTGAGGAAGTTCATAAAGGGTTAGGGGTGAAGCTTTTGTATACAGGCAAAAACCGCATGGATTATCTTGTAGAAGTAGAATCAGAAGAGGTTTTAAAAAACCTTGAACCGGATTTTAACCTTTTAAAACGGCTGGATTCCAGAGGGGTTATAGTAACCGCTCACTCTGACAATCCGGACTTTGATTTTGTGTCCAGGTTTTTTGCGCCAGCACTCTTAATAGATGAGGACCCGGTTACCGGCTCTGCTCATTGCTGTCTTGCCCCATACTGGGCAAAAAAACTTAACAAAACAGAATTCAAGGCTATGCAGGTTTCCAAAAGACAGGGGGTTCTTCAGGTAAAACTAAAAGGAAACAGGGTAATCATCAGCGGAAATGCTGTTACTGTATTTGAAGGCAGGATTTTATCCTGAAAAATGTTATAAAAATTTTACATAATTGCCTGTCATAATCATGCGTTTATATAATGTGTGAAAAGTTTTGTCTTTTTCAACTCCGCTACAGGCAAAACCGAAATAATATTTCACTCAGGGGGAATAAACTTATGGGCAGAAAAGTTTTAAAAATCCTGTCTCTTCAGGAATATGGAAAGAAAAAAAGAAAAAAGCGTGTAGAGTTTCTGGACTATGAAGCCTGCTGTTTTTGCGAGTTTTACCGGAAAGAAAACAAAGTCTGCCTTGGCGGAAACAAAATTACAAAACTAAAAAATATTTCCTTCTGCCCGATCTCCAAAAAATTTATAAAACAGCTTCATACATAAAGAGCAAAAATTTTTTATCAGGTGTTTTTCCAATAATGAAGAATAACTGATAAAAGGAATTTTCTATGCTTAATCCTGAAATTAAACTAGCAGGTACAAATTTTTCAATCCGGAATAAAAAACCTTCATTTAGAGCCTGTACAGACCATTTGGATAATTTTTGCCAACCAAATAAAGACTATAGTTTTTATAAACAGGCTAATATCAGAAAAAATGACGAGCCGGAAAAAGCCCGGATATATAAAAAGGAAATTCCGGGAATAAAATTTATTCACCTTATAATGATGGATAGTTCCGGGAATAAAACCGGGTCATTCAGGTGTGATGTGGCAGATGAATATTTCTTAAAAGAAAAAGGATTTTCCGATAATGTTCTTAAAAAAGAACATTACAAAGATGGCTGTATATGGGGAGGATTCATCCACAACCCCTACAGTAAGCATATAAAAGAAAGACAAAACCGGCAAACAGTTTATAAAGATGTGGCGACAGAGCTGCTGAAATCAATTGTTATACTCTCTAAAGAAAAAGGATTCAATGGCAGAATAGCTCTTGAAAGCTCTCATGCTGCCGATCTTTACGAAAAATTCGGGCTTAAAAAAGATTATGACGCAAGAGAAAACAACCTGTATTACCTTCCTGCCTCTAAGGCAAAAGAACCGGATTTAACTTAATACCCTACCTGAGCAGAACTACTGTGAACAATCTTTCCATTGATAATTGTATTTTTTATCTTAAAACCCTGCTTTTCCCATATAACAATGTCAGCTGTCTTTTGCCTGGCTATATAGCCCAAATTCTCCATTCCCAGATTTTCAGCCGGATTTTTTGAGCAGTATTTCAATAATTTTGCCAGCCCGGGAAAATTCAGGTTTTTTCTGATAATTGAATCCAGAAACATAAGACTTCCCGCAAAATTCCCTTCCTCGTTTACGGCAATTTCATTATGCTTAAATATTTTTTGCCCGCCAAAAATTGTTGACTCCAAATCACTTTGGTTTAACGGCAAGCTGTCGCTTATAAATACAACACTGTTTTCAGGTTTCATCCTCAAGACCATTTCGAGTATTTCCGGATGAAGATGGTGATGGTCTGCGATAACTTCCACCCTGACCTTATCATCAATCAGTGATTTCCCCACAATGCCCGGCTCCCTGTGATGCAAAGGCCGCATAGCGTTAAATAAATGAGTAATATGACTTAACCCTGATTTAAATGCCTCTGTAATCTGGTTTTCATCGGCTCCTGAATGCCCTGCTGAGGGTATAACCCCTTTCTTTAAGAGATACTCAGTCAGCTTCAACCCTTTATCCAGTTCCGGAGCAAGGGTAATTATCCTGATTTCATCGGATTCTATTTTTTTATAATTTTCTATACTTGGCTCAAGCGTCAGCTCCTTTGCGTGAGCTCCTCTGTACTCCGGAGAAATAAACGGTCCTTCCAGGTTTAATCCCAGTATTTTAGCGCAGTTTTCCGGCAGGGAATTTTTGATTTCAGTTATTTTTGCAATTTGCTCCTGGATTTTTTCCGGTGTATCAGTAATTATTGTAGGACATATAGCGGTTATACCTTGTTTAGAAAGGTTAGAAAGAAATTTAATAATGGTTTCACTATCAGAGCTGTTAAAATCACATCCATAACCCCCGTGAATATGCTGGTCTATCAGGCCCGGGGTTATAATACATCCTTCCGCATCTATTATATCGAATTTTTCTGCTATATTGCTTAAATTTTCGATATCCGACGGAACCTCTTCTGTTATATCAATTATTTCATCTCCCCGGATCAGGATATGCTTTTTCTGCTCAAGCTCTCCGGGATTCTGAACAATCCCGTCCCTGATCAGGGTATATGAATTTTTTCCGAAATTTTTTTCGGACATACTAGATAATATACCTTGTTACTTTTGCCTGGCTTCCCGGTTTTTCCAGCTCAAGACCTTCCCTGCAGAGCGGGCAGTCATCCGGCGGGTAAACAGCGGGTTCCATCTGGTGTAAAGATCTTATCTCCAGGCCTGACCTGCCCATTGACCTGTCAACAATACACCCTATACCGACTATATCAGCTTTATAACCCTGTAATATCTGTATATTCTCTTTTACAGACTTTGCGGTAGTAATAACATCTTCGATAATAAGCACCCTTTCACCCTCGTTTATCTGGAACCCTCTTCTCAATTCCATATAGCCATCTTTTCTTTCTGTAAACAGTGATTTCTTACCCAGTGCTCTTGCTACTTCATAGCCGATTATTATTCCCCCAAGAGCGGGGCCAAGAACAATATCAACCTGATTTCCGTCAAATAACTTAGCAATTTTTTTACCCACAACTTCTGCATAATGGGGATACTGCAATAATTTAGCGCACTGACAATACTTATCGCTGTGCAGGCCAGAGCTTAACTCAAAATGTCCTTCTAAAAGACTTCCTGTTTCCCTCAAAAAATTAAGCGTTTCCATTTTACCCTAGATCCTCTGTTCTTAAACTACCTATCAATTCTTGTAAATTATTATAATTATTAGATTCCATGAAATTCTCCAGCTCAAAAACCAGTCTTTCGCAAAGATTGGGATGAGAAAAAGTCCCTGTACCCACCTGTATAGCGTCTGCTCCCACAGCAAAAAATTCCAGCATATCAGTAAGAGTAGTAATTCCGCCCATAGCGATCACCGGAATATTTATGTGTTTTTTGATCTCATATATAAAATTAAGGGCTATCGGCTTTATGCATGGACCGGAAAGCCCGCCCTTTATGAATTTAAAGCCTTTATAATCTTTATTTATACTCAAGTTCATTGCTTTAACGGTATTTATCGCAGAAATTGCATCAGCTCCCGCTTTTTGAGCAGTAATTGCAATTTTTTCCGGGAAGGAAACGTTCGATCCCAATTTCACGACAAGAGTACCGGTATAAGCTTCTCTCACTGTTGATATCAGGTTATGCAAGGTTTCTTCGTCTTTGCCGAATTCCAGACAGCCTTTATTAACGTTGGGACAGGATAAATTTAGTTCTATTGCATCTATATTATTTTCCTGGCAGATAGAAGCAAGTTTCTTATACTCCTGCGGGCTTTCACCGGCGATATTTACTATAAAATCAATGTCATTTCCCCTTAGCACCGGGAGTTTTTTCTCAATAAACTCATAAATTCCCACGTTTTCCAGACCGATCGAGTTTATCAGCCCATTGGGAACTTCTTTAATCCTTGGCTGCGGATTTCCTTTTTTGGGGTTAAGGGTTACACCTTTGGTAACCACAGCGCCCAGGTTCTTTACATTCAGGAATTCATCATATTCATTGGTATATCCAAAAGTACCTGATGCGGTAATTACAGGATTTTTCAGCATCAGGAAACCTATCTTTACAGATAAATCAACTGTTTTTTGATTTTTTACTCCCATAAAATATTTGCTCCGTTAAAAACGGGGCCGTCTCTGCAAACTCGTTTCTGTACGTGTTCCCCGTTCTCCATTATTTCTATCACACATCCCATACATACGCCTGTGCCGCAAGCCATTACTTTTTCCAATGCAACCTCGATTTCAAGACCATATTTTTTGGCTATGTCAGTCGCATATTTCATCGCAGGGTTTGGACCGCAGATATATATCTTTTCTGCCCCGGTTTCTGCGATTATATCTTCCAGGTGGTGGTCAAGTCTTCCTTTAAGTCCGCAAGAACCGTCTTCTGTCAGGTAATAAGAATTTTTCCCCAGTTTAAGGTCTATATTTGTCCTTGTACCGATTATTGTGCTATGGTTTATGCCTTTTGATCCCAAAATCTGCGCCATGTATACAATAGGCGCAATCCCTACCCCACAGCCGATCAGCAAGGAATTTTTGTTTTCTATGCTGAAAGAATTACCCATCGGACCTATAAAATCAATTGTATCACCAGCTTTAAGCTCGGTTAAATACTGTGTGCCTTCCCCAATAACCTTGTATATCAGGTCAAAAGTGTTATCTTCATATACCTTGGCCACGCTAAAAGGCCTCCTTAAAATCAGGTCTTTACATTTAATGGACACAAACTGACCGGGCAGGGAATTCTCAACAATTTCCCGACTTTCAAGTTTTAAAAGCCAAATATCTTTTGAAATTTCCTTATTTTCAAAAACTTTTGAAAAAAACGGCCCTTTTTTTGCAAAGGTTGAATTTTGGTTTTTTAAATTCTGCATTATCGCCTGAAATACACTTTTACCTATATAGTAAAATACTTCAAATACAGGGTATTTTTCAAGTAAAAATACAAAATCTTTAAAAATATAAATAGAGGCGGTGTAAGTTTTGATAAAATTTCCAGCCCTGTGATGTCCGATTAATATGAGCCTTGAGATTCCTCGACAAGCCCGGAATAGTTATCATGGTTGTTGATTGCTGTTCTTTTAAATCTGATAAAATTCCAGAAATTTATGCATAGCTTTTTTTGTAACATTTTTGCTGTAAACGCTCAATATCTTCAGCGGAAATTTTTATAAATTCCAACGCTGTTTTATACATAAGTTTACCTTTTATCTGCTTTTTCTGGGAATATACAAACCTGCAATCAGCGCATACCGGCTCTGATTTATAACCTTCTACATAAATTTTGCACCTGATATTGTAATACCGGCCCAGGGGTTCTGTATCCAGATAACTGACACCATATACATTTACATCATTGGTTAATACGTTCAACACTTTCTTTTTGGTGTCATTCTTGTTAATCAAGTATTCAATTTCTGACTGAAAACTTAAACGAAGCCTTTTTGCTCTTCTTCTTTCTGTCAGCTCAACATCATAAGGCGTGCTGAGTTTTAGTCTGGCATTTTCGCCTGATTGTTTAGATAAAATTTTACATACCCCGTGCAATATTCCGTCATTTCTGTAAAAAATAATGCTTATCTCCGCATCTACAGGCAAATTATAAACCTGATCCCCAAATTTAGGCGGGCTTATAATCATATATTCGTCGGTAACCTGTTCAATGCTGCTGCTAAGCTGGTAAAAATGGTTTTTCTCATCTAAAAATTCAATTTTAAACGGTTCAAACCTCTTTAAATGCTCTTTTATTAATCCTGACATTTTCCTATCTCTTATGCTGTCTGGTACTCTTTAATTCCCGTAAATCCAATCGCTAAAATTTGTATTATTTAAAGCTAAACTTATAAATTAATTTTCTGTTTTAATTATATAAAAGATTTTTCCAAAAATTAACCATAATTACAAGTTAATTATTTTTAAATTCCATTTTCACCCACAAAACCCGATGGTGGTGTTAATTTTTTATTTTCCCCGGCTTCCTGTATCAGCGTGTAAGCCAGTGCCTGGGACATAAGCTGGACATCCAGCCGGTCAAACTCACTCACCCAATGATAATCTATCTTGCCTTTTTGTTTTTCCGCTCTGGACTCTGCGGTTGTTATAACAACAACCCCTGGATCCAGGTCAAATGAGTCCTCAGGTAATTTCAGTTCCTGCCCGTTAAGGGTTGTTTTGGTTCTTTCAGGGTCAACCCTGAATTCCATCAGTTTTTCTATATTATCTTTTCTTGTTCTATATCCTTTGTTAATAACTGAAATGTCGTTACCCGCCTTGCATTCTGCTACAGCAACTACTTTTTCGGATTTTTTGTCAAAGACCATTAAATCAGCTTCCCCAAGAAGTTTGCGCGGTTTTTTAGAACATAAGTTAACACCTTTTAACAGTACAAAATTGTTATTTACATACTGTTCATCAATATTGTGCCCTTTGGATTCAAGGAAATTCTTTCCTGCTTCAAACAGATTATCCCTGAATTCGTTTGCTGCCACCTCTTCAAAAACAGCTCCGCCGTCAAGGAGTTCTTCGTTATAAATATTCTTTTCGTCAGGTATTATTCCTTTTTCTCTATATTCCTGATAATCCCTGAGAGTGTGGAACACAAAATCCTTTTCAACACCTGCTTCTTTTGCAATTTTACCTATTTCCGGCTGAAAATCAATTATTTCACCGGTATTGTATAAATCAATAACTTTCTTTATTGTTTTTATTTTGCCTGATGTTTTTTCTTTAAATTCCGGGGAAAAAACCGACCGCAGCACATTATGATATTTATCAAGCGGGACCGGAGTGGTTTCCAGACATGCCAGGAAGGAATCTCGCAAAGCTTTTTCCTGCGGAATTTTTGCAAAATCAAGCAGATTATTAAGGTCTTTTACCTTTTTATCTACCTTTGCCCCTGCCCTTAACTTTGAAAACTCCCCGGACGGAACAAATTCAAACTCGCCAAATTCCCTGTTTTCAGGGGCATGAATCATATTGGTTATAGGCTGTTTATCCAGCAGGTTTATAGCACACTGCAATTTAACCCGAAATTCCGCATCCTCTCTGGGGACAGCTTCCTTTGCCTGGGCAAGGAAGTCTATTGTCCTGAGTATATTTTCCGCAAAATCACCCTCCATAAATCCCTTGGGCTTTTTCTTGATAAGGTTCCTGAAAACATAACTAAAGCTTTCGCCTCTGACATAAGAATAAACCGCATTTACAAGACACCTGTCAAAGTTCACCGCTGTTTTACCGCCTTCAAGGTTGCATTCTTTCTGAACAGCTTCAATTTCCATTTTTCTGCCGTATACTTTTTTAAGCGCATCATTCATACTGTCCGGCTCTTTTTGCCCCGGGGGAAGTTCGCTTTTCATATTTTCGTCTTTTTTCTCACCCAGGTCAGTCATCAATGCAGAAGCCACCGCAATAATATCCGGCAGGGAAAGTTTCCTGAACAGTGCTTCCTCTCCATATACCAGCTCTGTTGCAAGTATCTGGTTGATACCCTGCATTCCTGCCGCTATTTTTCCCTTTTCCGTAAGCTTAATTTTGCCGTTTTCTTCTGTGAAGAAAGGCTCTTTGTTAACTTCTAAGATTGCTTTTTCCGGATCATCTTCTTCCGGGACTTCCCGGGGTTCATAAAGCCTGTTCATGACTTTATAACACTTTTCAAAATGCTCTTTCAGTTCCTGGGTTTTGGTTTTTGGCGAATCCTCCACCGTTGGGTCAAATACCTGTTCTCCCTGATAGCCAGGGTTTATTATCCTTTGCTTTACCTTAGTTAAAAGGTCTTTCTGGTAAGTAAAATAAACCGGGTTACTAAAAGACATGGTAAACGGGTTTCTCTCCAGCCTTTCAAGTATCTGTTTCCTGTTTATACCTGTATTATCTCCGGTTTTATACCGGTATTCTTTTATTTTACCGGTTTTTGTCCTGTTATCTCCTTTATAAGTATCAATTTTTGCTTCATATAATTCCTCTGTTGCTTTGTTTATTGTTTTCTGAACTTCTAAGTTATCCTCATAGGTTAATTCCCCAGAAGATATACCTAAAGCTTCCAGTTCCTCCTTGAAGATGTCCGCTTCTTCCTCGGTTATTTGAGAACTCAGGTCGATTTGCAGGTCAGATATAGAGGGGTCATCACCCTTTTTCCTGTAAACCCCTGAAAAGCCCGGTATGGATTCTTTTGCAATACTGACCAGCTGGTCGTTTATTTCTTTTTTAAACAGCACTTTTTCTTCGTTAGTGAGCTTGGGAAGTTTTTCCGCTTCCCCAAGCAGTTCTATTGACCTGTCTATGCTTTCTACAAGCTGTTTTCTTTCCTCTATGTTTTCCTCACTGTAATATTCTTCTTTTTCCGGGGAAACCCTCATTGAACCATAAGAATTAAGAGCGCTCTCTATGTTATTCAAAATATTAAATTGCCTGTTGATCTGGGGTTTGTAGTTATCCCTTCCCCTTGTGAGGATGCCCGTTTCCTCTTCAGAAAAAGTTTGTGATTCTTCCTGCAAAAGAGTTTTTCTTTCTTCAATCCTGGTAAGGTCGTGTTTATCCAGCCTGGTTATAAGCGACTTTAATTTATTTCTTCTCCTGTTATCAGGAGGAGAATTTAAAACCTTTTTTGTATCCATTAACAGGGTTTTTGCCTCATCAATTTCTCCCCAGATTCCCCATTTTTGCTTTTTAATCTGTTCTTTCTGTTTTTCATCAGACTGAAAAACCTTAAAAGAACGTTCAAGCATCTTTTTGCCCTGCTCAAGAGTTTTGTTATTCAGATAAGTTAATACCATTCCGTAATTCACCCGCAGCCTGCTCTGTATGGGCTCAGGTGCGGAGTTTATCAGTTTAAATGCTTGTCCTGCTGTATTATTGACTTTGTTTACCACAATAACATTGCCGATATCATCCTTACCCCTCCTGCCTGCTCTTCCTGACATCTGGTGGAACTTGCTTGCCGGTAGTTCCGAGTAGCCTTCGTAAGGTTGTACCAGGGAATCTATCACAACTGTCTTTGCCGGGAAATCAAGTCCTGCTGCTATTGTTTCCGTAGAAACCACAACTTTTAATGGCTTGTTTTTATCATTAAACACCTCTTCCACAAACTGTTTTACCGGTGCCAGCATTCCCCTGTGGTGGATTCCCACTCCTTTTTTCATTGCTTCGATGTATAATTCAAGATTGGTATAGGGTTGTTGCTGCTTTTTATTTTTCTCTATCTCTTCTTCGCCTGTTTCTTTAGTTTCAGGGGTTGGTTTGGTTTTTACTTTTTTCTTATCTGAATACTGCGCTTCCAGACGGGGATTGCCTTTTAACAAATAAGGGTTTTCCTTAAAAAACTTTTCTATCTTTTTTTCAATTACCTTCTGCTCTTTTTCGCTGGCAAGAGGTTTGCTTTTGCCTTCTACAAAAGCCTTTAAAGTCCTGTTACAGTCAGCTTTATTAAAAATAAAATAAATCATGGGGAAAAATTTTTCTTTATCATTTTCATGGTTTTGATAAATGTATTCAATTACTTTATGAGCAGGCAGACTGCTGCTTTTTTGTATGGACTTTTCTGTTTCTCCGCTAAAAAGTTTCTCAAGGCTGGTTTTATCATCATTAATCAATTGCCTTTTATTAAGAGAATCTATGAAAAACTTCTTTACCCTTTCAGTATTTTCAGTGCCCGGATAACCGGACACAGAATTTATTAAGCTGGCGGTTGTGCGGACCTTCTGTACCAGTGGATCTTTTGTATCAAAATTATCCAGGGCGTTAAAATCATCAAACTTTCTTCCTCTCAATGCAGCATTTAGACTATCCCGGTCTTTAAAAATATCCCTGATATTTTCTTCTATGTCGTTTATAATTTCAGGTTTGGTTTTTATATTAACAAGCTTTCGGGGTTCTTTGGAAGAAAGTACAAGCGCAAGCCTTTTTGCTTTTTCCGGTTTATAGTCCAGATACCTTACCAACCGGGATTCAAGCCTGGAATGGTCCACACCTTTAAACTTATTACTGTTTGTTATCTCGGTTTTATATTTGACAGAAGGGTTTATCAGCCTTGCAAAAAGCAGTAAAGAATCCTCATAAGGAGATTTTTTCTGATTATTGGCCAATTTTACCAGTTCGGCTTTTTCCTGGTCTATCCTGTCCTTATCGTTTTTTATTCCCTCATCTATATTCTTAATTTGTTTTGCAATTATAGATCCTGCTATTGTCTTGCCTGCTATACCTGCTGTAGGACTGAGTATTTCTTTTGCCCGCTCAAGCTTTTCTTTTTCCAGCTTATTCTGAATGGTTTCAAGATCCGTATTAATTAATTTCTGAAGGTTTTCTATCTGTATATTTTGTTTGAACTGACTGCTGTACCTGCTTTTTACCAGCTGTAAAGCGGAATAATCATAATTCTTCTGATTAAGGACTTTTTCTTTTGCTGCTATATTGGCTTCTATTGCCTGTTTTTCCTTTTCCGGGGAATAATCCGGCTGGTTTTCGGATGCGCCCATATAATCTACAAGCATTTTATAAAACGGCATTTCCGAATTATTTTTATTAAAAGCAACGTTTATTTGACGGTAAATATTTTCCCGGGGATTAAATTTTTCCAATAAAACAGTAGAGGATTCTATCCCGCTTTTTTCTTTGCGGATTAAGTCATAGAATTTTTTAAATTTTTTCTGGTTCAGCGCTTTTATAAATTCAGCATCAAGGTCATTATACTTGCCGCCTGACTCTTTTGTTTTTAACCCTTCTATAATACCCAGGGTTTCCTTAATTTGTTCGGTTAAAGGGTTTTCCGGGTCCAGCCTGTTTATATCCTCGGGTTTTTCAATCCTGGTTTCGCCTATCAGCTCAACGAATTGCTCCGGATCAGAGAAAATTTCATTAAAATTTTTATTTATTTTCTTTAAAGATGCTTGACTGTCCTGTAAATTCTTCAGCCTGGTTTTTTCTTTTTGAATATAGTTATCAAATTCTAAAAACCTTGGATTTTCTGCGAATTTTCTAAATTGAGAATTAAAAATTGCCGTCTGGTTTTTATTGAATACATTTTCCCCGTCTTCAAATTTTTTATTAGACAAATTATAAATTTCCCTGAAAAGTGGTAAAACCTTTTTGTAAGATTCATTTTTACAACCATCAGGACCAGAAAAACCAATTTCTGAAAATGCTTTATAACCCTCCGGATATCCCCTGATTTCCTTTACATTCTCCTGCATTTTTTCTAACAGGGGTTTTCGGGCGATTGACCTTTTATAAAGATTCTCTTGCAACCCAAAAAGGTTTTCAATTTCCCGGTTCAGGTTTTCTTTATCAGCCGAACTCGGTTTTTTTAGTTTGTCCTGATAAAACCTTCTTACCTCCTGTATTTTATTTTTTCCCATAAACTCTGAAACAGAATTAATCAGTCCGTATGTTTCCTGCTCTTTTTCCGGGATTTGATCCGGATTTTCAAGAAGGGACTTAAAGTGTGTTTTTATTTCATTTATTTTTTCCAGTTTTTCCTCAGGGTTCCGGCTTTTTATTTCTTTCATTTCCCCTGCCAGATATTTTTCAAAATTAGAAGGGTTAAATATCTTTATAAACAGGGACTGCAAGGTTTTATATTCATCCGTTGCAGGGTCAGGGTTTATTTTTTCAATCAGGTTGACAGTATCTGACAACATTTTTTTTGTTTCTATTTTATCAGGAGTCAGGGATTTTTCTCCTCCTAATACTCTTAAATCCTCATATCCCCTGATAGTCTTATTTTCTGTCAGCTCATCAATCTTATCGAAGTTTTGAATAATGTGGTTAACATTATTTTCAATACGATTAACCAGGTATTCTTCCCTGTTTATCAGTGCCGATTTAGCAAGCTCATCAGAAATAGCCCTTTCAAATTTGGAAGGATTGAACAGGTCTATAAAACTTGTATGCAAATTCGTTTTTTGTCCGTTGTCCATTTTTTGAAGAGTATTATCTACAATTTTTATCTTTCTGACAAGAGACTCCCCGCTGTCCAGACTGTCAAAATCCTTACTATTCTTAATCTTAACCGAACCAATAACCTCCCTTAGCCTTGCCGGATTCCGAAATATTCCTGATATACTCTTTTCAACACTATTTAACCTGTCATATCGTTTGTTAAAGCCGTCTATTACCTGATCATAGCCTGCTCCTTCAAGGTT
>Ga0081527_100480_pt1 | contig 19305 bp, 23 predicted proteins | sample HotLakmasection5_FD_70992 | JGI IMG/M metagenome (GOLD analysis project Ga0081527, IMG submission 70992) | Hypersaline microbial mat communities from Hot Lake, Washington, USA - Section #5 (SPADES assembly) (version 2) | ecosystem: Environmental > Aquatic > Non-marine Saline and Alkaline >... | reverse complement strand
AAAACAACGGATTCGCCCAAAGCGCCCGTCCTGTCCATCGTACCCTCCTTCGCCAACGCGCAGGCTGCCGATGGATTCAGAACTTCACCCCAATGTCACCCACTCTTTCGCCCGATTGCCCTGGGCCGAGAGCGCCTCCGGCTTGACGAAGGAGGAGCAGGCCAGGGTCGAGGCGCTGAAGCGGCGCGATGCCGAGGTGCGCGCCCATGAGCAGGCTCATGCCACCGTCGGCGGCCCCTATGCCGGCGCACCGCAATACGAGTACGAACGCGGGCCGGACGGGCGGCGCTATGCCGTCGGCGGCTCGGTCGCCATCGACGTGACGCCGATCAGCGGCGACCCCGAGGCGACCATCGCCAAGATGGAAGTCGTCAAGCGAGCCGCCCTGGCCCCCGCCGAGCCGTCCGCCGCCGACCGCGCCGTCGCCCGTCAGGCGGACCGGCATATGCAGGAGGCCAGGGCCGAGCTGCTGCGCCAGCGGGCAGCCGGCGGCGCCGGGCAGGATTCCGGATCGCACGATCCGGCGTCCTCCGGGCGCTCCGGCGAAGGTTTCGCCCGCGCCATCGCCGCCTATGCCGCCGCCCCGGCCGGCGGTGCGGCCGCATCGCCCGCACCTGCCCTGCTGAGGCAGATCGCTTGAGGCATCGCGGGCCGCCGGCCGTTACAGCCGGCGCACCAGGATCTCCGTCACCTCGTCGTCGGTCAGCACCAGCGGGTTGGTCTTCATGCTGCCGCCGCGGCTGTTGGCGACGACTCGGCCCAGGTCGTCCCGGCTCATGCCGTAGGTGCCCAGGCGCGGCACGCCGATCTCGTCGAGCAGGCCGCGCAGGTGGTCGACCAGGGCGGCCCGCGCCGCGTCCGGGCCCAGGTCGTCGCGCCCGGTCAGCAGCCGGCCGACGCGGGCGTACTTGTCCAGCGACGGGTGGCCGGGCTGGCGCCCCGCCAGGGCGGCGATGTTCACGTCGGTCGCCTCGGCCACCAGGGTGCCGCACACCACGCCGTGGGGCACGGGGAAGAACGCCCCCAGCGGCGAGGCGAGCCCGTGCACCGAGCCCAGGCCCGCCTGCGCCAGCACGATCCCGGAGAGCATGGACGCATACGCCATGCAGCTGCGCCCCGCCGCGGCGGCCGGCTCCTGCCCGCGCCACGCGTCCGGAAACCCGTCGCGGAACGCCGCCATGCCCGACCAGGCCAGCGCGTCGGTCATGGCGTTGGCGTTGGCCGAGACGTAGCTCTCCAGCAGCTGGGTGAAGGCGTCCATGCCGTTGGCGGCGATCACGCCGGGCGGGCAGGTGGCCAGCAGGTCCGGGTCGACCACCGCCACCCGCGCCACCAGCGCTTCGTCCCGGAACGACTTCTTGAAGCCGTCGGCGCCGCGCACGCTCAGCACGGCGTTCTTGGTGGCCTCGCTGCCGGTGCCGGCGGTGGTCGGCACCGCGACGAACGGCACCGCAGGTCCGCGGTAGGGAATGCCGCGGCCGACGCCCTCCAGGTGGTCCATCACCGAGTTGCCGTGCGGCAGCAGGCCGGCGATGGCCTTGGCGGCGTCCAGCGCGCTGCCGCCGCCGATGCCGATCACGACCTCGGCGCCGGCGGCGCGGTGCTCGGCCACGGCGCGGTCGACCAGCTCGGGCGACGGCTCGTCCTCGACCGCCACCGCCTGCCAATCGAGGCCGGCGCCGGTCAGGCTGTCGGTCAGCCGCGGCCATTCGGGCGAGGCCCGCAGCGAGCGGGCGCCGGTGACGACCAGGGCGCGGCGTCCGAACACGGCGGCCTCGGCGGCGATCCTGTCGCGCGTGCCGGCGCCGAACACGATGCGCGGCAGGCGGGCGAAGGTGAACGGGGCGATCTCCGTCATGCTCACCCCGCCGGCATCAGGCCGACATAGGGCACGCCCATACGCGGCTCTACCATCATGTCGGCGACCGCGTCGCGCCATGCCTTGTAGTGCGGCGTCTCCTTGTGCGCGGTCGCATCGTCGGGGCGGGCGTAGGCCTCGTACAGGACGAACCGGGTCGGGTCGGTCGGGTCCTGCAGCACGTCGAAGCGCCGGTTGCCGGGCTCCCTGACCGAGCCCTCGTGGTTCGGGCGGGTGGCGGCGATGAAGTCCTCGACGCGGTCCGGCTTGACGTGAACATGGACGAGCGTGACGTGCATGGCGGATCCTCCCAATCGGTGTGCCGGGCGCGCCGGCCCTTTCCGGGTGCCCAGGATTCCGGATCGGGAGCGGCGCCGCAAGACGGCTGTTCCGGGACGCGGCCGGCATCAGACGGTATTGCGTCCGGGGCCGCTTGGTATATATTGGTAACAACCATATGGAGTTGCTGTTCATGTCCCGCAACACGTCCATCAATCTTGGCGATCACTTGGCCAGCTTCGTCGATCGACAGGTTGCCTGCGGACGGTACGGTTCCGTCAGCGAGGTCGTGCGGGCGAGCCTGCGGCTGCTTGAAGAACATGAAATGAAAGTCGAAGCATTGCGGGCGGCCTTGATTGAAGGCGAGCAGAGCGGTCCGTCGACGCCCTTCGATTTCGACCGCTTTTTGGAAGAAAAGCGAAAGACAAAATCTTGAAAGGTTATGTATTTTCTCCCGCCGCGCAAAATGACCTTAGCAATATTTGGGATTATACTGCCCGGACCTGGGGTGTCGCCCAGGCCGAGCAGTATATATTGTTGATCCGGGAGGCATGTGAAGCTCTGGCCGAGGGCCGGAAGGAAGGGCGAGCCATTGATGATCTGCGACCGGGATACAGAAAGCTGGCGGCCGGTTCACACTTCCTTTTTTTCCGTTCAACGGACGCCGGCCATATTGATGTGGTTCGGATTCTTCATCAACGCATGGACGTTGGAAAGCATTTGTAGACCGGCCGCTTGGGGATAGCGGTCGTTGGGCACGGTGGTTGAATTGAGTGACTCGTTCCCACAACAACCTTTGGCTAAGCCGGCGTGCCGGGCTTGCCGAATGCAGGTGTCATCCCATAGCGTAGCGACATTCCGTGAACCGCTGGAGCCCGCCCATGGACGACCCCGCCAACGACAGCGCCCGGCGGCCGGTGACGGCCGAGGAGGTGGCGGCGGTATGCGATCGCCTGTTCGCCGAGGCCGGCGACAAGACGGCGGTCACCGTGCGGGCCGTGCGCCGGGTGCTGGGACGCGGATCGATGACCACGCTGGTCGCGCTGGTGCGCGAGTGGAAGGAGCGCGGCGTGGTGCCGCTGCCGCCGCGCGCCGAACTGCTGCCCGAGGACGAGCAGCGCGTGCTGGAGTTCGCCCGCCAGCTGTTCGGGGTCCTGATCGAGCGCGAGCGCGCCCTGCGCCATCGCGAGAAGCAGGAGGCCGAGGCGCGCGGCGGCGCCCTGGAGCAGGAGCTGACCGATCTCGCCGCCCAGCTCGACGAGTATCAGCAGGAACTGGATGCCGCCCAGGCGGAGCGCGAGCGCCTGAAAGCCGACCTCGACGTCGCCACGGCGCGGGCACGCGAACATGAGGAGCGCGCGGTGCGCCTCACCGAACGCACCGAGGCGCTGGCTGCGGAGCGCGACGCCGCGGCGGAGCGCACCGCGGCGCTGGCCCGCGATTTGGCCGCCGCCCGCGCCGAGGCGGCGGAGGCGCGCGGCGCCGAGCGGGTTCAGGCGGAGCAGGCCGCCGTCCTGCTCGGCCGCATCGACGCGCTGGAGGCCGACCGGCGGCGCGGCGAGGAAAACGCGGCCACGCTGCACCGCTCCCTGGCCGAACGCGACGGCGAGCTGTCGGGCCTGCGCGCCGAACTGGCCCACCGCGACGCCGAGATCCGCCGCCTCGGCGCCGACCGCGCCGATCTGACCCAGCGTCTGGCGGCGGCCGAGCGCACCGGAGAGGAGGCGCGGGTCGCCCGGACCCAAGCCGAGCAGACGGCGGCCGAGCTGCGCGGCCGTGTGGCCGCCCTGGAAGCCGAACGTGCCCGCCGCGACCGCGAGGCGCTCGAGGCCGCGGCCCAGGCGGCAGACCGTCCGGCAACCGAGGGGACGGAGCCGGCGCAGCAGTCAGCCGGAGGCTCGACCGAACCCTGACGCGGCGGGTTCCGGACTTGGGCCGGCTATCGCGAAGCGCGGCGCACGAGCGCGGCCGGTAAATCCGACCGGCTTTCCGACGGTGGCGCGCCGACGCTCCGGCTCACGCCGCGGCGGTGCGCTTGTCGTTGGGCGGCGGAGACAGGTAATCGGCGGCCAGGTCGGTGGAGAGGGCGGTGCGGCCGCACTCGGGGCATTCGACGCTGGGGCCGAGCGTGCGCACGGCGAACAGAGCGCCGCAGTCGCAGCGGATGCGATACACCTTGGCGAGCTTGGCTTCGATCTTCATGGCGGCACCCTTCATCGACCCTGTCAGACATGGGGACGATGACGGGAATGTGAAGCCGGCCCGCGGCGATCCGGCCCAGGCCGGGCCTCCCGAATCGCGGCGACGCGCCCCGGCCCGGCGCGCTCGGGGGGCCGGTTACGCCCGGTCGCTCAGCCCGTGACGCTTGGCCGGATACCAGTCGCGCGCCCGCAGCCGGCCGAACGGGTCGGGGCAGCTCCTGGGCAGCACGGCAGCGGCGATGCCGTGGCGCGCCAGGCCGTCGGGCGCGACCTCTCCCGAGGGAGCGGCACAGCCTTGCACGCGAATACCGGGCTACCGCGCCGCCGCCACGGCGCGTTTCGCCATCACCTTGACCAGGTGCGCGCGGTATTCGGCGGAGCCGTGGATGTCGTCGTTCATGTCGTCCGGCGGCACCCGGATCGGGTCCAGCGCCTCCGGCCGGAAGTCCCGGGCCAGCGCCGCTTCCATGTCCGTGGCGCGGAACACGCCGGTCATGGCGGCGCCGGTCACCGCGACGCGCACGCCGGCGCCGGTCGCGGCGACGAACACGCCGGCCATGGCGTACCGGCTGGCCGGGTTGGGGACCTTGCACCAGCCGGCCCGGACCGGCCTGGGGAAGCGCACCGCGACGATCAGCTCGTCCTCCTCCAGCGCCGTCTCGAACATGCCCCGGAAGAACGCGTCGGCGGCGATCGTGCGGCGGTCGGTGCGCACCGTGGCGTCCAGGCCCAGCACGGCGGCCGGGTAGTCGGCGATCGGGTCGTTGTTGGCCAGCGAACCGCCGAGGGTGCCGCGGTGACGCACCTGGGCGTCGCCGATCCCGCCGGCCAGCGCCGCCAGCGCCGGGATGAACCGGCGCACCGCCGGCGCGGCGGCGACCTCCGCATGCGTCGTCATGGCGCCGATGACAAGGCCCTGTTCCTCTGCGCGCACGCCGGTCAGCTCGGCCAGGCCGCCCAGGTCGATCAGCGCCGACGGCGCGGCCAGCCGCTGCTTCAGCGTCGGGATCAGGGTCATGCCGCCGGCCAGGAAGCGGGCATCCGGGTCGGCCCGCGCGGCGGCGACGGCGTCGGCCGCGCTGGCGGCCCTGCGATAGTCGAAGGCGTACATGGTGGAGCGTTCCTGCCTTGCCGGGCGGCGTGCGGGGCTGCCGGCGGCTACCCCGCGGCCGTCGCGCCGCCGCGCAGCGTCTCCGCACAGGCCAGCACGGCCGTCACGATGTTGTGGTAGCCGGTGCAGCGGCACAGGTTGCCCTCCAGCCATTCGCGCACGTCGTGTTCGGACGGCTCCGGGTTGACCCGCAGCAGGTCGACCGCGCTCATGATCATGCCGGGGGTGCAGAAGCCGCACTGCAGGCCGTGGTGCTCTCGAAAGGCCTCCTGCATCGGGTGCAGGGTCCCGTCGGCGGCGGCCAGCCCCTCGATGGTCCGCACGGCGCGGCCGTCGGCCTGGACCGCCAGCAGGGTGCAGGCCTTCACCGAGACGCCGTCGACGTGCACGACGCAGGCGCCGCACTGGCTGGTGTCGCAGCCGACGTGGGTGCCGGTCAGGCCCAACTCGTCGCGCAGGAGCTGCACGAGCAGCGTGCGCGGCTCGACCGCGCAGGTCACCGGCCCGCCGTTCACCGTCATGGATACGGTCACGGGCATCCGTTTCTCCCTGTGGCGGCATGCGGGGGCCGGACGGACCGGCAGCGTCACCCGCAGCCGTCTTCTGACATACGCGGGGCCGGGGATCCGGTCAACGGCGGCCCCGGTCCGCCCTGCACCGAACGGGGCCTGCCGCCGATCGCGTCCGCCGGTCGTGCGGCAGGCCCGGCGGTCGGCGAACGGCGGTGGGCGAGCGGCGGTGGGCACCCGTGCATCAGAAGTTCTGAACATCCTTCTTGAAGGACTCGTAGAGTTTTTTCGATGTTTCCTCGTCCCACTGGAACGGGTTCTCGGGAAGGAATTCCGAGTGCTGCTCCTCGAAGTACGTCCCATAGGTTACGATGGACAGGTTCGAGGGCTTTCCGCTGAAGGTTTTCAGATACTTTTTGAACCCGCTGTCCTTGTGGTATTCGAGCAGGTCGGGAAACGTGATGCCGGTCGATTTGCTCGCGCGCACCTGATCCTTGCCTTCGAAGGCGACCCGGCTGAGCTGATCGAACACCTCGAACAGGTCGTTGAGATCCAGCTTCTCAACGTCGCCGGCCTTGGAATTGAAGAAATAGTTCAGTATGCGGTCGGAGCCGTAGATCGAAAATATTGGAAACGGGTAGGATTTGTATATACCGCCGTGGGACGTGACCGGGATGCCCTGCGCCCGCAGCAGTGCGGCGCAAAAGAAGCAGCACTTCTTTGAAATTCCCAGACTGGACAGGTTCGATCCGTAAATATTCTCGTTGGTGAACTGCTTGATCTCCGTGTGTGCGCAGTCTTTCTTTGTTGTTAATGTTTTGCCCTTCTTCTTGAGCGTTGTAACCAGGCGTTTGTTCGAGTCGGTCCCCGACCGGACGGCGACCTTGGAGGCGCCGTATTTCCCGGCAAGCCATGACAAGGCTTGCGTTGCCCGGTCCCTGTTGGACTTCGAAAAGATGTTGACGTTGTTGCTGGAAACAATCAGTGTGGACCCGTCGACGAATGCGGACAGGCATTCCTGGCCGGAAAATCCGCTCTGTGTCTTCGGAAAGCCCTTGTTTAAAATGTACTCCTGGACGAGCGCAATATCCTTGCTAAGATCATCGAAATCGTCAAACGAAAGATCGTCATGAATGAACGGCTGCAGCTTGGTTCTCAACAGCATGAATGCAAGCTTCGCGAGATCGCGCGGTTTCGACTTTTTGGTGAAGCTGCCCAGTCGTTTCTTCAGGTGTCGCTCATAACTGCCGTACGGGCTGTACCTCCTGCGCTGCCGGCGGTTGCGGCGATCGGAGGTGAGGAACTCTTCCATCTCCTTGTCTTCAAGGGCGATCTCGCGTTCGATGTCCGAGCCTGAGAGGATTTCCTCGTCCTCGCTGTCCACTTCCATCCGTTGAATGACCGCCGGCGCCGAACCGCGCGCGGGGCGGACGGGGGCCGCTGCGGACCGCGGCTGTGCGATCGCAGGCGGCCGGTGCGGCGCCGGTCCGGCAGCAGGGGCGGGCGGCGGCGTTGCCGCCCGGCGCGGAGCCGACGGCTGGGCCGTTCCGGCACCGGACGGCTGCGGTGCGTTGACCCCCTGCGGCACCGGCGGCGGCATCCGCCGGGCCGGCTGGGCGGCGTGCGCGACCGGTGCCGGCTGGCCGGACCGAACCGGATGACCTCCGGCAGCCGCCGGGCCCGACCGGCCCGCCGCGGCCTGCGGCACGGCCATGGCAGGCTGGACCGCGCGCGCCGTCGGCTGGGGCGCATTGACGCCGGGCGGCACCGGGGGCGGCGCGGGCCGCGCGGCGCGCGAGTGAGGAGGTGGTGTGCTCGGCTGCCCGGCCATGGCTTGCGCAACGGCCCTGGCCGGCTGGACGGCCTGACCGGTCGGCTGCGGCGCGTTGACGCCGTGCGGGACGGGAGGTGGCGTACGGCGCATCATGGCGCGGTCCTCAAGAGTGCTTCGACAGGCAGGCCCTTTCTCCGGGGTGTCGGGCCGCCGATCAGTACCCGGTTGGCCGGCCGCCGAGCGGCACGGTCTCGTAGCCGCCATAGGCGTTCACGTAGACGTGATACTGCGTGCCGTTGGCGTCGCTGATGTTGTAGTGCGGCACCATTCCATTCGGAAAGATGTGCTGGTACTGCATGGCCCAGACTTCGAACCCGGAATACCAATGGCGCGACAACTGATAGCCCTGGGGAACCCAGTACAGAAGCCCGTTGACGGTCTGCCAGGGGTTGTACTGTTGCTGCTGGTTCTGGGCGGGCTGGACGATGCCGGGCCGCGGCGCGACGGTGCGCACGGGCAGGGTCGGGACGGCGGGGCGTTGACCCCGGTCGGCACGGGCGGCGGATTGCGGGACTCGCGGGTCATCGTCACCTCGATTGCCGCCGTGCCCGGTGCCCGGTGCCCGGTGCGTATTGCGGGTGGCATCGGGCAGCCTAGCACGATTTTTCCCGCCGCACCGGATTTCCCGCAGCCGCCCGCCGGCGCGCCGCAGTCGCCATCGGGCCGGCAGCGCACCGCGTGTTTGCGGACCCGGGCCGGGACGGGACGCAGGGTCGGAGGCCGGCGCGAGCCGACTATTCGATCTGCAGCCCGTCGGCGACGGCGTGGTTGACGAGGGTCGTGGCCCCGTGCCAGTCGGCGAACACGAACCGGTTGCTCATGTTCATGACCTCGTCCTTGTGGTCGTCCAGCCATTCCCGGCCGAGGTCGGAAACGGGCCGCAGGGCGATCAGCTTTCCGTATGAAACGACCTTTAAATCAGGCATTTGCACCCTCCAACGGGATGTCGGTGCGACGCTTCTTCAATCCCCGTTCGAACAACCGACCGGCATGCCGCGGTCGACCGTAAATCTTCAAGATTGCGCAGGCGTGCGGCGGGCCGATTAGTTGCCCATGTCGTGGCGCTGGCCCCGACAACGAAGTGAGTCCTTTTCGGGACAGTCAGTATTTCTTGCATTTTCGAAAATTGAAGCATAAAAATCATAAAAATGCAAAGATGCTAACGATCACATTATTGCTTTTTCGGCCCGTTGACAGGGCTGATGCTCAAGTATCGCAATCCGGGTCTCGCCTTGTTTCGTTCGGCGGCCGGCAACGGCGGCGGACGGAACCGGAGACGGGAGATGATCGTCAACGGCGTCCGGCCAGCCGACATCATGATGACCCGCGCGATGCGCCGCCGCCGGATGCGCCGCGCCGCCCGGGCCTGTGGGGTCCTGGCGCTGGTGTGCGCGATCTGCTTCGGGCTGATCGTTATGCTGTTCGGCATGGCGGGCGGGTCGGCGGACCGGGCCGCGATGCCATGCCCGTCCGCGGCGTTTGGCGTTGCAAGTCGGGATGCCATCGCTCTTGACACTTCGACTTTTCTAGGGATATCACTCTTTGCGAGACGGCGAGACGGCGAGACGGCACGGGACGGGCAGGGCATGCGGGAACCTCGGGCGGCGCAAGGACTGGCGGCTCTCGGCAACCGCACGCGGCTGCGGCTGTTCCGCGCCCTGGTGCGCGCCGGCAACGAGGGACTGAACGTCGGCGACCTGCAGCGCCTGCTTGGCGTCCCCGGTTCAACCCTGGCCCACCACCTGGCGACGCTGGCCCGTGCCGGGCTGGTCGTGCAGGAGCGCCGCGGCCGGGAGGTGGTGTCGCGGGCGGACTATGCGGCCATGCGCGGCCTGATCGAATACCTGACCGAGGCGTGCTGCACCGGTGTCCGGCTCGAGGGGGCCGGTTGCGGCAGGGACGGAGACCCCGAACGGGACGAGGACGCGGCCTGAGGTTTCGTGCCTGAAATCACGATTTTTCTAGAGGAGTCGTAGAGATGTCCGCAAGGCTGTTGACTCTCGCCGTGCCGGGCGGCCGGTCCGTCTGGATCGATCCGGTGTGGTTCGCCGTCGCCGCGGTGCTCGCCGGGCTGTTCCTGATCGTACCGGACCAGGGCGAGGCGAGCCTGCTGTTCACGGCGGAGAGCCTGTGGGGCGTGCTGCCGTTCCTGGCCGGTTCGGTCGCCGTCGCCGCCTATGCCAAGGCGAGCGGGGCGGACAACCTGATCGCCCGCGCGTTCCAGGGGCACGCGGCGCTGATGGTCGTGTTCGCCGCGCTGATGGGGGCACTGTCGCCGTTCTGCTCGTGCGGCGTCATTCCGCTGATCGCCGCGCTGCTGGCCATGGGCGTGCCGCTGACCGCGGTGATGGCGTTCTGGCTGGCCTCGCCGATCATGGACCCGTCGATGTTCGTGCTCACCGCAGGCGTCCTGGGGACCGGGTTTGCGGTTGCCAAGACGACGGCGGCGATCGGGCTCGGCCTGTTCGGCGGCTTCGGCCTGCTCGCCCTGCAGCGGACCGGCCTGTTCGAGCGGCCGTTGCGCGACGGCATCGGCAACGGCGGCTGCGGCGGCGCCAAGATCCGCAACCCCAAGGCCGTCGTCTGGCGCTTCTGGGCGGAGCCGGCCCGGCGCGAGGCGTTCGCGAAGGAGGCGCGCGGCAACGGCCTGTTCCTGGGCAAATGGCTGACGCTGGCCTTCCTGCTCGAAAGCCTGATGCTGGCCTACGTGCCGGCCGATCTGGTCGCGAGCGCGGTGGGCGGCGGCGGCTGGCTGCCGGTTGCCGGTGCGGCGCTGGTCGGGGTGCCGGCCTACCTCAACGGCTACGCCGCCCTGCCGCTGGTCGCCGGTCTGGTCGAGCAGGGCATGGCGCCCGGCGCGGCGATGGCGTTCCTGGTTGCCGGCGGCGTGACCAGCATCCCGGCCGCGATCGCCGTGTTCGCGCTGGCCCGGCTGCCCGTTTTCCTGGCGTACCTGGCGTTCGCCCTGTCCGGCGCCATGCTGGCCGGCCTGGCCTACGGTGCCCTGGTTTGGAGCTGACCAATCTGATCCAGGACAACGTAAGGCTGCCGTCCGCGGGCTGGGTCGGCGGCGACCGCTGGCCGCCAGGGGCGCCTACTGGGGCCGGGTCCACGCCCTCGGGCGCTGGGACGGCGTCCTGATCTGCTGTGACGAGCCGGAGCCGGGCGTCTATCCGGACTGGCGCCGGCTGGGGGTCGGCGTCCCGCCGACCACGGGTGGCGGGACGCCGCTTGTCCGGAGAGGCCGATGCCTGATCGGCCGCGCAGGTCACCGGCTGATCTGGCCGCGGGCCCGCTCCTCCATGCGGATGCAGCCGCGCAGCACGCTGTAACTGCCGGCGCCGCCGGCGGTCGCCACCTGGGTACAGTGCGCCAGGATCCGCGGCTCGATCGCGCGGCCGGCCAGATCCGTGCGGGCCGCCGCCTCCATGCGCCGGCACCCGGCCTCGACGGCGTAGCTGCCGCCGCCGCCGGCCGCGGCGACCTCGGCACAGTGCGCTGCGGTGTCGAATGCCGGCAGATCGGCGCCGACGGTCGGCGCCGGGGCGGCCGCGCCGTGTCCGGCATGGATGCACCGCCCGGCCGCGCCGATCGCGATCTGCTCGTCGCTCTGGCGCAGCACGCACGCGGCCAGGGGGGTGGCCCGGCCGGGCAGCGCGTCGCCATCCGTCTGCCGGCCGGCGGCCAGGTCGGTCAGCAGCAGATAGTAGATGGCGGTGGCACCGCGCGCGTCGGCGTCGGCGGCGCGCCAGTCGCCGACCGTGGCCTCCAGCGGCAGGGTCTGCCCGGCCGCCGGGGCGGCGGCCAGGAGCGCGGCCAGGGCGGCCGCGGCGATGCTACGCATGCTAATCTCCGGCTGAGGGAGTCACCCATGGACACTCGCGATCCGGCGCTGACGAGTCAAGCGCTCAGCCGCCCGCTGGTGACGGCGGACGAGCTGCCGCCCGTGCTGCGCGAGATCGCCGAGCTGACCTCTGTCCCCGCCGCGCTGGCGCTGGCGCTTCGCTTCGGAAGTGCGACGCCGTGGGCCGGCCCCGACAATCGGCTTGACCGTATATATGGGCAGTCGTATATACGGGGCATGAGCTTCGACCCGCACCCGTTCGTGGCCGTCCTGGCCGACCCGACCCGCCTGCGCGCGCTCGTCCTCCTCGATGCGGAGGGCGAGCTGTGCGTGTGCGAGCTGACCGCCGCGCTGGAGGTGTCGCAGCCCAAGATGTCGCGCCACCTGGCCGCCCTGCGCGAGCTGGGGGTGGTCGCCGACCGCCGCGAGGCCAACCGGGTCTACTACCGCCTGGCGCCGGGTCTGCCGGACTGGGCGCGGCAGGTGGTCCGGCAGCTCGCTGTCGGCCTGGACGAGTGGGGCCAGCGGACGGGCGACCGGGCGCGGCTGCGCGCCATGCCGAACCGTCCGCCGCGCCATGCCGCCGCGTAGATCGAGAGGCGCGTAGACCGCGAGAAGGGACCCTGATGGATATCGACTGGCGACAGGAAGGCCGCATCATCCTCCTGCTCACCGGCGTGTTCCTGGCCCTGCTGTGGATGCCGGTGGGGACGCCGCGGTTCGACGCGGCGGTGCACGAGGCGCTGGCCCTGGCCCACTGGTATGCGCGCGAGCACGTCATCCTGTGCCTGCTGCCGGCCTTCCTGATCGCCGGGGCAATGGCCGCGTTCATCAGCCAGGGCGCGATCCTGAAGTACCTGGGCGCCGAGGCGAACAAGGCGCTGGCCTACGGCGTCGCCGCGGTGTCGGGCACGGTGCTGGCGGTGTGCTCGTGCACCGTGCTGCCGCTGTTCGGCGGGCTGTACCGGCGCGGCGCCGGACTGGGGCCGGCCATCGCCTTCCTGTATTCGGGGCCGGCCATCAACGTGCTGGCGATCGTGCTGACGGCCAATGTGCTGGGGGCGGAGCTGGGCCTGGCGCGGGCGGTCGGCGCGATCGGCTTCGCCGCGGTGATCGGCGGTGCCATGCACCTGCTCTACCGGCGCGAGGAGGCGGCGGCGCGGCGCGGCGGCCTGGTCCTGCCCGAGGGCGACGGCCGGCCGCTGCCCGACACCGTGCTGCTGTTCGCGCTGATGATCGGCGTGCTGGTGTTCGCCAACTGGGCGCCGGCGGCGTCGGCGGGCGGAGCCTGGGCGGCGGTGCATGCCTGGAAGTGGCCGGCCACGGCGGCGCTGGCGGCCGGCCTGGCCCTGCTGCTGGTGGTCCGCTATGGCTGGGACGCTTGGCGCATGGCGCTGCTGGCGGCGGCGGTGGCGGCGCTCGCGATGCTGTTCCCGGAACAGCCGCAGGTGCCGTTCGCCGCCGGCGTGGTCGGGCTGATGGCGCTGGCGGCAGTCCAGCCGGGCGCCGGCCAGGAGTGGTTCGAGCAGAGCTGGGGCTTCGCCAAGCTGATCCTGCCGCTGCTGTTCGTCGGCGTGCTGATTGCCGGGTTCCTGCTCGGCCGGCCCGGCGAGCAGGGGCTGGTGCCATCGGCCTGGGTGGCGGCGGCGGTGGGCGGCAACTCGCTGGGCGCCAACCTGGTGGCCTCGGTGATCGGCGCCTTCATGTACTTCGCCACGCTGACCGAGGTGCCGATCGTGCAGGGGCTGCTCGGCGCCGGCATGGGCAAGGGGCCGGCGCTGGCGCTGCTGCTGGCCGGGCCGGCGCTGTCGCTGCCCAACATGCTGGTCATCCGCAGCATCCTGGGCACCGAGAAGACCCTGGTCTATGTGGCGCTGGTGGTGGTCATGGCGACCGCCTCGGGCCTCGTCTACGGCAGCCTGTGATCCCTTGAGACAAGGAGACGGACCATGATCGAACTGAAGGTGCTCGGCACCGGCTGCGCCAAGTGCACACGGCTGGCCGAAAACGCCGAGGCGGCGGCGCAGGCGCTCGGCCTCGACTACCGGCTGGACAAGGTCACCGACCGCGACGCCATCACCGATGCCGGCGTGCTGGTGACCCCGGCGCTGCAGATCGGCGACCGTATTGCCGTTTCCGGCAAGGTGCCGACGGTCGACCAGATCAAGGCGATGCTGGGCTGAACCGCGGCCGGTGAGGCCGTTGCGGCGTGCCGCGGCGGCACGGATGCGAGGTCAGAGCCGCCGCTCGCCCAGCGACCGGCCCAGTTCCAGCGCCGCCATGAAGCGGGCGGCGGCACGGCGCAGCAGCGGGCCGGTCTCGGCCATGGCCTGGTCCAGGGTCATCGGCCGGTCGGGCAGGGGCACGACGGCGGCCAGCCCTTCGGCGCGGAAGGCGGCCGGGTCGCCCTCGACGGCGCCGGCAAAGGCGGCGGCCGGGACCCCGGCGTTGCGGGCGATGCGCGCGACCCCGACGGGCACCTTGCCGTACAGCGACTGGCTGTCCAGCTTGCCCTCGCCGGTGACCACCAGGTCGGCCCCGCGCACGGCCTCGCCCAGGCCGGCGAGCTCGGCGACCAGCGCAATCCCGTCACGTACCGCGACGTCCAGCACCGAGCGCAGCAGGAAGGCGATGCCGCCGGCCGCGCCGCTGCCGGGCGCGTCGCGCGCGTCGCGGCCGGTGGTTTCCATGACCACCCCGGCGAAGTGCGCCATGGCCGCCTCGACGTCGTCGACGCGGTCCGGCGCCAGGCCCTTCTGCGGGCCGAACACGCGCGCGGCGCCGTCCGGCCCCAGCAGCGGGTTGGTCACGTCGGTCGCCAGCGTCAGCGCGACGCCGCGCAGCCGCGGGTCCAGGCCGGCGGTGTCGAGCCGCGCCACGGCGCGCAGGCTGCCGCCGCGCGCCTCCAGGTCCCGCCCGTCGGCGTCGAGCAGGCGGGCGCCGAGCGCCGCCAGGATGCCGGTGCCGGCGTCGACCGTGGCGCTGCCGCCGAGCCCGATCACGATCTCCGCGGCGCCCCGGTCCAGGGCGGCGGCGATCAGCTGGCCGGTGCCGAAGGTGGTGGTCCGGGTCGGGTCGCGCTCGGCGTCGGCCAGCAGCGGCAGGCCGGAGGCGGCGGCCATCTCGATCACGGCCAGGCGGCGGTCCGGCACCCAGCCCCAACCGGCCTCGACCGGCCGGCCGAGCGGGTCGGCCACCGTCGCCGTCTGGCGCCGGCCGTCCAGCGCGGTCAGCACGGCCTCGACGGTGCCCTCGCCGCCGTCGGCCATCGGGCGGGGGACGGTCTCGGCATCGGGACGGATGTCGCGCACGCCGTCGGCGATGGCGGCGGCGGCCTGGGCGGCGGTCAGCGCGCCCTTGAAGGAGTCGGGGGCGACGACGATGCGCATGGGCGGTCTCCCGCGGGGCTGATCTGTAACGTCCGGGCCGGCCCGACGGTGCCGCGGATTGTGCGGGACGCGCCGATCGGCCATCCTTTCGCGCATTCAAGGAGAAGGCGGGGGCGCCGGTGGACATCTATCATGCCTGGTTCGACCTGAAGGAGGGCGTCGGCGATGCCGAATTCGCCGAGCACCTGCGCAGCTACATGGCCCACCTGGAGGGGCAGGGGCTGGTCGCCGGCTGGCGGCTGACCCGCCGCAAGCTGGGCCTGGGCCCGCCGCACCTGCCGGAGTTCCACCTGATGATGGACACCGAGGGCTTGGCCCAGCTCGACGCGGCGTTCGCCCTGGTCTCGACGCGCTCGATGCCGGTCGAAGGCCTGCACCACGCCGTCAACAGCCGGGTCCGCAACGTGACCTTCGCACTGTACCGCGACTTCCCCGACCCGGGCCGGCGGACGGGGGAGGAGCGGTTCTAGCCGCGCCCCAGCCCCCCGAGCATGAATCCGATTTGCGGCGGCTCGAAGCCGGCTCGGTATGCGGGTGCCTGGAACTGCGAATCAACCCAACGGGCCGCCCTGAGCCGGCTGTACACGAACTTGACCGCATCGTTGCTGTGGAAAAATGCATTGGGTGTCGGTGCCGGATCCGTGCCGGGTCGCCCCAAAGACTGATTCTTAAAAAGGGTTATCCAAGTCAACCCGTCCGAATTAATTAGAACGCTTCAATAGCCGAAGTATCTGTGTTCCTTCTGACGCAGTGTCGCAAAACCCCGTTCTCGGCACATTGCAGATCGGCAAAGTCCGTTGACAGGGAGAGTGGCGGACTGTCTTTTTGCATGCAGCACTTTTGCAATAATCACGCACGCCGGTCGCGTCGTGCGACGCGTAAGTGCTGTTGCTCGATTGTACAGCCGAAAGGGGGCGGAGAATGAAGAGAGTTGTTGCATGCCTTGTCCTGATCATGACAGCGCCTGTCATGGCCCTGGCTCAGGAGACCTCGGAATTCGAATGGGGCTCGCAAAGCGGAAACTTCGACGTGACGCTGGGCGGCAGTGGATCGAACGACAACGATTTTGACAGTGGCAATTTCGGTGTCAACGGCAGCTTCGGCTATTTCTTTACCGACAACATCCTGGTCAGTGTGCGGCAGAGCTTTAACGGCAGCCTGGGCGACGAAAACGACTTCAACGGTTCGACCCGCATCGCGGCGGACTACGTTTTCGACTTCGGACGCTGGCAGCCTTTCGTCGGGGCGCAGGTCGGCGGCATCTACGGCGAGAACGTTGACAATACCGGTATCGCGGGCCCGGAAGGCGGCCTGCGCGTCTACGTCAACCCGTTCACGTACATGTTCGGTCAGGTCGAATACCAGTTCCTGTTCGAGGACTCAGGGGATCTCGAGGACAACTTCAACGACGGTGTCTTTGTCTACACCGTTGGAATCGGGTTCAACTTCTCTGGGCCGACGCGGGAACCGCGTGCGTTGCCCTGAGCGGGCCGGCAACGGGCGGCCGATCACGGCCGCCCGGATCCGGCGCAGTAGCCGGACGCGACGACTGTGGCCGGGGCGGCCGCACCTCACCCCGGTGGTGCGGGCCGGGTGACGGCTTCCCAGTGCAGGCTCTGGCCGAGGCCCTCGGCGGTATTGCCCAGGGCGGCCAGGCAGGCCTCGGCGCGGCGCTCGGGAATCGAGACGGCGAAGCGTATGGCGTAGGACTCGCCGTCGGGGCCGGGCCGGGTCTCGCAGGTCATCCGCACGACGTTGGCGCCAAAGTCGCCGAACACCTCGGCCAGCCTCGCCACCAGCCCCGGCCGGTCGCGGCCCAGGCACTCCACCCGGTGAGTGACCGTGCCGGAGGCGCCCTGCAGCGCGCCCAGCTCGAACCGATGCACCTCGATGCGGGCGTCGGCCAGTTCCGGCAGGTCCGCGAGCGCGGCCTTCACGGCGCCGGCATCCACCTCGTCGGGCAGCTCGCACAGGCTGGCGAACTCCGCGCCTTCGCCCAGCACTGTGAACGAGGCGTCGCCCAGATTGGCGCCGAGGTCGAACAGCCGCGCCGCCACCGCGGCGACGAGCCCGACACGGTCGGGGCAGAAGATCGATACGAGGGCATGATGGGCCATGTCCGGGCCTCCCGGTTTCGGAGTGCGCCAGCGGCGCGGCCAGCCCGATAGCACCGGAACCGGCCGTGGGGCAATTGCCGTAGGGCGGCAGCCGAGTGCGCACGCCGTTCGATGCGCGGATCCTCGGCTGCAGGTTGCTCCCGGATTATCCCCGACGTGAGCATTTGCGCGCGTGCGTCAGAAAAGAATCGGAATGACCACAAAGCTGGTCGTATTGAATGGTCCCGGCCCCGCGCCATGTAAGGCGCGGCCGAAAGCAAATGCGGCCGATGGAGGGACAGGTGAATCACGACGAGCAGCAAGTCATTAATGATCTCTTCGGCAAGCTGCATCAGGCCGGGCAGCAGTCCGGGCCGCGCGATGCCGAAGCCGAGGAGTACATTCGCACCCATGTCGCGCAGCAGCCGGCCGCGCCGTACTACATGGCGCAGGCCATCGTCGTGCAGGAGGAGGCACTGAAGGCGGCGCAGGCGCGCATCGACCAACTGGAACAGGCGGCCGCGTCCCGACCGGCCGGCGGCGGCTTCCTGGGCAGCCTGTTCGGCGGCGGAGCGGCCAGCGTGCCGCCGCCGGCGCCGCCGGTCGGGTCCCGCCTCGGGCACGGTCACAGCCACGGAAACGCGGCGCACGCGCACGGCGCCCACCATGGCGGCGGCTTCATGGGCGGCGCGCTGCAGACGGCCATGGCCGTGGCCGGCGGCGTGATCGTCGGCAACATGCTGGCCGACCTGCTCATGCCCGCCGAGGCCGCCGCCGAGCCGCCCCCGGAGGAGCCGCCGGCCGAGGATCCGGCCTTCGAGGAGCCGGAGGACATGGCCCTCGGCGAGGAGGAGTTCTGACCGCCACCCACCCCGGCGCGCCGGCCGATGCCGCCGGCGCGCCGGGTTATGGTCTTGAACCGGCTGCATGGTGTTCCGTCATTCCGTAGACATTATGTCGGATTAAAGGTGGCTCGTCTCACAATGCGCTGATTGCGAGGGTTGCGCCGGGTAGGCCCGGTACCTTGCCTCTTCCGGCGGTGGCCAAGGCGGGCCGGGACGGTCCGGTGGCCACGCTTGGCCGGCTCGGGGCAACGGAGAAGGGTGTCTCGCGGCTGGTCGAGCGGCTGAGCGCGTTGCCGACCGGGGTCTGCGAGATCGGCTGGAAAACGCAGAGCCGGCTGTGCCGGCGCTATCGGGCCTTGGCGGCTGGCGGAAAGCGGCCCACGGTGGCGATCACGGCGGTGGTGCGCGAGCTGGCCGGGTTCGTCTGGGCGATCAACGGCGCGGCCTGCGCCGACAGCTGACCATGGCGCGGCCGGTTCGCCGACCGGCCCGCCTGAATGCGATGCGTGCCCAGGTCCGGGGGCGGTGCCGATGGCTGGGGGTACCCTCGTCCCAGCCTTCCGGCCGATGCCCCGCATCGACGCCGGCTCGTAGAGTGAGGCAGCCCCGGACGTTTGCACGGTCCAGCAGCGGTATCCAATCCGCGCATCAGAGGTTGATCGACCGCCGCGACGATCCGCACCGCCCCCGACCTTGGGCACGCGTCTACATCCGACCTTCCGTCTTGCGCCAGCGCGGCGCCGGATCGGTCACTGTCGCCTCAGGGCTTGAAATCCGACATCAGGGTTGGCCGGAGCAAAGCGATGCCCGACGCTCCGCCGTTGCCACGGGCGCGAACGGTCCATCGGCAACCTCGCCGCCGGGCCGGCGAAAGACCCGCCGGTATTGCGGCCAGTGCGCCGTGCGCAATGGCGAGGGCGCGCGGCGGGTGTCGCTTCGCCTGGGCGCCGCGCGGTGCTTGGCCGGAGGGGCCGGACGCCCAGCTCTGCCGCGAGCTCGACCCGCTGAAATAGCCCCGGTCATTGGCGGCACTGGCTGCTTCTGGCTCCACGGGATGACAGGGTTCGATTACCGCTAAACACGCGATGAGCTGAGTTGGCTGCTGCACCAGTGCGCGGGGTTCGACGGAGTCTACCGTGTGTTCACCAAATTGCCACTGTTCGACGATGGCCTGCGGCTCTGGGGGGCAGGCGGGTGGTGCAGAGGGCATTATCACCCCTCCTTATTCGTTGCAGCTTGGATTGGGGCTTGGTGATGCCAGCGTCGGGGGTTTGGGCTGGTGCGATGCGCGTGACGCGAGTCCCGGCCCGTGGTCGGGCGCGGGCAGTTGGGCCGAGGC
>Ga0081527_100479_pt1 | contig 19317 bp, 16 predicted proteins | sample HotLakmasection5_FD_70992 | JGI IMG/M metagenome (GOLD analysis project Ga0081527, IMG submission 70992) | Hypersaline microbial mat communities from Hot Lake, Washington, USA - Section #5 (SPADES assembly) (version 2) | ecosystem: Environmental > Aquatic > Non-marine Saline and Alkaline >... | reverse complement strand
CTACAACCACAGCCGTATCCACACCGCTCTCAAGATGCCACCGGCTGCCTATGCTGTCCAACACTTCCCAGACAACTGTCTTCACAAATTGGGAGCTTGACAATATCTAATTACAAGATATTGACTCCTGTCAAAACGCATTTGGTTCTGTATAGCTACATCGGCAGACCACCTCCACTGGTAGACACTCGCTCCCAACCGAGTTGTAGTATTCTTGCTCGCGGCACGTCGCTTTAGCGTACTATAGACTGCACGGGGGTCTCGCATGACATGTATGCAGCGAGCATCGGGCCAAAGAGAGAAGATTAGTTCAGTAAACTTATCATCATGTGGTGTCTTTTCGACCCAATATTTCTTATGAAGTTGATTTGTTGCTGCACCATAAGCCAGAATAGCTGCAGTAAGGTATTGACCGGAATTCTCTATTGGACCGGATAAATATTGGTAAAAACGTTCCTTTATCGTAAAATATGAGACCTCTCTCAAATAGCGGTTATAGTATTCATCACGCTTAATAAAATGTTGAAACAGAACCTCTTCTGCAAGAGAGACCTTTGCATATGGGGAAAGCTTTGGTAGTCCTCTGAATAACTTCCTGAAAAAGTGCGATTCTGCAAAGTTGACCAATAGATCTGGGTGTCCGTCCAAAAGACTTTGAAGCAGAGTTGTACCAGAGCGTGGGAGTCCCAATATAAAGACTGGCCTTATGCTTTGCATCTCAACCTCTTTTTTTACTCCACTCACTAACAAATCCGGCTAGATTTTTAGTCAAGTTACCATAAGTCATTTCAAAACTGAATTGTTCTGTAACTTGCTGTCGCGCCAAATGACTTTGTTCAATTGCAAAACTTGACTTACCTATAATGCTTAAGCAATGTTCGCCCAACTCCACGTTGTTGTCGCTTAGAAATATTCCTTTGTTTGGAATGATATTCATGCCATGTACAGCATTGTGTGTTGCCGCAACTGGAACTCCGAGGGCCATCGCCTCAATTAGACGACTGCGAAATCCAAATTGACCTTCAAACGGACAGATAACTGTATGCATAGTTTTTAGCAGTGTCTGAATGTCGTCTAAGTATCCTGGGACTCGAACGCGAGGATCATTGCTCGCCAGGGTCTGAATCTCTGCTGGTGGACCCGCGCCAATAATCCAAAACTCGGTTTGTGGAAATTTGTTCCAAACATGGGGCATTATCTTATTGTAACATTGCAGAGCCTCTATTTGGTTGTAAGGATTCTTTAGATTGCCATAATAAGCTATCCTGGGTGGATTACTAGGTGCCCAACTGTACCGCCATGCTTCGACATCGATACCCATGGGTGCATAGAATAGCAATTTGTCTGGTATGTGAGTTCGCACATAATCATACTCAGCTTGGTTGATAGCGATTAATGCATCGAATCTTTTCCATGCATTGTGTTCATGTGTGCGATACTGCCGCAACAGTCGTTCTTTTAGAGCGTTAGGTATCGTTTTGTGCTGTAGTTGACGCTGGTAGGATTTCCACAGGAGATCGTGCATATCTAGCACACAAGGTATGCCCCGGCTCTGAAAGTAACCGGTACTATCTACTGCATGCCAATACTCATATACTACCAACTCAACCTGATCTAAACCAGGCAGTCGCGCTATACGTTCAGGCGCGAACTCTAGCTTACCGATACGATAATTTGATGTCTTCAACCCAGTTGTAAGGCTATAAATATATCCTAGGATTCGGTGCATTCTTTTACTTACTGTGTTTGTACCATAGCGTGAGGGTAACACAATAGAACCGTCGCAGTATTCGCTAAGGTTATTCTTGACTTCATTAATGAGCCCGCTTGGCGCAAAGGTCATAAATGTAACGTGGAAGCGCTCCCTGAAAGCTTCAAGCTTGTATCGTACGCGACGTTGCTGACCAGCGGAACCGGGAAAGGGTAGTACGTGCGAGATGACTAGCAAATGCGGTTTAGACATTCTCTGCTATCTGCCGAACTGCAATGATGTGATGGGGATATTTGCCTGAGCGGCGCTTATTAAGAGCGCTAACAGCTTGTATATCGTACTTCGCCTCACGTAAAATCGCTTGCACTCGATTATCGTTGGCTTCATCGTGCACTTCGATAATAATCTTTAGTTCTTGGACATTGTTTAACAATTCAGTGGCGCCTTCTAGAACTAGGGCTTCTGCACCTTCTACATCTATTTTTATAACATCTGGCTGTATATAATAGTTGTACAAATCATCAAGTGTAGTAGTTTGAACGGTGATGGTGCTACCACTGCTCTCTTTGGTATTCAGCCTTGCACGGGTGCCATCCAGAAGTGCTAGTTCAGCATAGCCTGTCTTGTCCGAAACAGCTTTCTCGATCAGCGTATAATTGATTATGCCATTAACGTCGAGATTATAGCGAATGGCATTAACGTTGTTTGGTGCTGGATCAATGGAATATATGTGCCCATCCGGTCCAGATAATTGTGCTGCCAACAAACTAAAATACCCAACATTGGCACCAATGTCAAAGAACACCTGACCTGGTTTCAGGTGTTTCAGAAGTAGCTCTTCAATAGCGCGTTCGTAGATGCCCAGTCGAACATAGCGAGTGGCTCGGAATGTCTTCCCCCGCAGTGGACCAAATAGAATTGTGGATTCGTGCTCAGGCATGAGCCGTCGTATAGCAGCTCTTGTTGGACGTTTAAGTCTTCCAAACCACAAGTTAGAAACAATATCTCTGCTGAATGTCATCGGCTTCACCTTTGCGTAATTTACCTTTTCGTGAGAGGATCGCCCTATACTTGGATTCTGGAGCCTTGCTGTGCTTTTTGATGTGGTTACAGGTGTTGGCATTCAAAATCTTGCTCACCATATCGCCAGTGAGCTTTAGATGATTAACGAAAAAAGAAACGATGAACTCTTGGATCGGTATGTTTGCAAAGGAAAATAATCTACCTGTCCGATCTAGTTGTGCTAAAGCGCTGATCGCCCGCTCTTGAATATATACGACGTTGAGGCGTTGACTTGAAAAACAGGTGTTTTCCTCTATCTTTGGTATTTCTTCTTTCGTTATATCTTCGCTAGGCTCAGTAAGGTCTCAGCTACTCTCGTGCCGGCACAGCCATCCAATCTATTACCAAACATATTTTGTAAAAACTGAGCTTGTACATCATCAAACCTGTCGGCGCTATTTAGACCGTATTGAATCATCTCAGCCATATCCTGTGGTGATCGAGCGATCATTACACCTCCACTGCGCGTGACGGGGATATAATGATCGAATTCATCTGTATGGCGTTTGTAACGTAAGTGATTTGGTAGATTGCTGCCTGGTGGATCAAATCCTAAGTTGATGACTGGTTTGCGGTGCAACATTAGTTCTAGCGATATGGTAGAAGCTGCATTAATGCCTAAAGCGCATTCACGCAGCATACTGGTAAGAATGCGTTGGTCCTCTTGAGTTGGTATGAACCATTTTTCATCCCACTCCATGGGAGGGAAATAAACATTATCGTGACCAGACTTCGTGAGAGCTCTCATCTCGTTACTGATTCCTTTGATATAATTACGGACAACGAGCTGTGGTTTCTGTGGCATCTTGCGCAATAGGTCGATTACAAGCTGCACTGTCCTGTGTTCTTCTGGAAAGTGACGGTCAATTCCGGTTGTATAGAGGACGAAAGGCCGCTTGGGATCAAAACCTACGCGTTTCGCCAGTTCTTCTCGTGATAGCCAGTAGCTATCTCGGAAGTGAAAGTCAAACTGTGGGGTTCCTGTTATATGTACCCGATCCGGTTCAATGTTAGGATATATTCTCAAAAAATCGTTTTTGATTGATTTTGTCCATACCAGATAGTGGTGATATGGTTCCATGATTCGGCTACGTGAGGTGAGATTATCCCAACTAAACACAAATCCTGCTGTCTTAATGCCTTTGTGATAAGCCACACGCACCGGTAAACTACTGGCGTTACCATGTACATGCGAAGTGTTGAACACAAGTTCAGGACGCAGTTCGTCAAAAAGGCGATCGAATTCTTGAGTCGGGCGCATTCTTAGAGTGAGGGCTCGCTCTATTCGTCCCAAGGCTTCAACAGTTGGACGATTTCCGAGTGTCCAAATGAACGCTTTCCAGGCTTTGCGTAGTGTTTTTTGCCGTATGGTCCTCATCTGCGCGTCATGCATCTCAATACGATTGCGTGCAACACCGCTTCCTAACCACTGAAAGTGTGCATTATGGACAATTGTCCGAAAGCGCCTTACAAGTGTATTCTCTGGGTATTCCCTTAGCGGATAAACCGCTTGTGTGTAAGGTGAAAACTGAGCCTTAAAACCTTCATCATCGATTACAGACAGCAGGGTAACTGTCGCATTTTCAGACAGGACTCGTAACGTATCCGAATAAAGGAAAGAGCGCACGGCTTCCCCGCGAGGAATTATCATGACAATGTGGGGGAAATTTGCCATAGACTAAAGCAGTCCCTCTAGCCGATCTAGTGCAGTCCAAAATCCTTCGCCACCGTTCTCATGACCTTGCCAGATTTCGGGTATAAAGGACGAATCGGGACATACTCTGTTTAGCTGGTCGGCTAATGCCGGAAAATCTATTTCACCTTGCCCAATCTGTAAGCCCTCGCTATCCACACCTGCCGCATCTACAATGTGCAAGTGTGCAGTGTATGGTCCAACACGATCAACAAACTCTTTGAACGACCAACCGAAATGATTGCAAGCTAGTTTTGAGTGTGACACATCTAAACACAATCGATAGCCATATTTATGACAAAACTGTGCTGTATCCTCAGCAGACACAAAAAGATTCAAGAACAATTGGCCGCCGAAATACCATGGGAATGGGGGAAGGGTCTGACCAACAATTTCAACTCCATCAGCATCAATCTCTCTGAGGCTATCTGCAATACGTGCGTACATTTCAGGTATCTTCTCAAGTTCGACAAATCCGTCTTGGGTAAAGCCTCCTAAGCTCGCAACGATTAGAGGTTTGCTCGAGGCTGTGAAGTATTTCTTCAGTTCACGTGTTAAGTTAACCACGCGCTGTAGCTCGTATATTGACCTTTTTCTGTGGTTCTCGTCTTCAGCAGCTAGGTTCAGAATATGATCCCCCCGGAACAAATCTGGACTATGGACTATCAGACCGAAATCAAGGGCATGATCGAAGTATTTCGTATAATCCTCATCCATATCCTTATAACTCAAATGAAATTCAAGAAAATCTGGCTGCGCATTCTGCACAAGCTGGCGATAATCATGGTAACGAACCGGTATTCCCCAAGGGCGTTTAAACTGATAGCTACGGGGGCGTGGAATGTCATCTTTCAGATCTGTTGCAAAGAAGAACTCTCCTGGCGCCATATCTCTCTTTGAAATGCGTCCGAGTAGCTCTGGAAGGTAATTCGGCTGCAATCCCCTCCCAGGACTCTTGATCGCAATCATATTTCGACGAATTGTTTCACCACGCTTGATCGGAACTGTGGCAACCAGGCTTTTTGACAAATTGACGCGATTCATTCTCTCGCCCTGAGTTATCTGACGCGGGGCTGCACTTCCGAGAGATTCTTCAACCTGACGTATGGCAGTTACCATTTGTGCGAATTCATCGGGTAGAAGACTAACTTTGTGGTCGTTACCTTCCATGTTCCGGTCAAACGTGAAATGTTTCTCGATTACCTTTGCCCCCATAGCTACCGCAGCTACTGGCACGTGGTAACCTCTTTCGTGGCCTGAGTATCCAACAAAGCAATTCCCCAATTCAGCGAGCCGCTTCATATAACGCAGGTTGACATCTTTGAATGGGGCCGGATATGTAGAGTTGCACTGCAGTAAAATGTACTGCGCGCCTAAATTTTGAAGTAGTGAAATACTCTCTTTGATCTCTGGTTCGTCCGACATGCCAGTCGAACACAAGATAGGTTTGCCAGTAGAGGCTAATGCTTTTAGCATTTCGTGATTTGTCATGTCTGCCGAAGCGACTTTGTAACCTGGCATACCATAAGCGTTTAAGCGTTCTAGGCTTTTCAAATCCCATGGAGTACATAATGGGATTAAGCCTTGTCTCTTGCAGTGGTCGAATACTTGAAACATCTGCTCTGGTGGCAACTCAAACCGATTGAGGAGATCAAGAGTGTACTGTGAACCTAGATTTTCGCTTGCATCGCTTGCATTCCCTGCATTTACATATAGTTCCTCGAGGTCGCGCATCTGGAACTTCGCGCAGTCAGCTCCAGCCCTTGCAGCTGCATCAATGAGTTGAAGTGCACGCTCTAGACTCCCATTGTGGTTGATGCCTATTTCAGCAATTACAAAAGTTGCTGATTGCTCTTCGATTGTGAAGCTACCTATTTGAATCTCGGGACTACGATGGCGAGCAACTGCGACGAGATGATTTTGGGAATCAATAATAGGCACATAGTCCACTCTATTTAGTAGCTTGGAGATGGCTTCAGGAGAATCACCTACTGATGCATATATGAAGTCTCTGTTTATGATTTCAGATAGCGTCTGTTTCATTTCGACGAGAGACTGCTTCGCGAGCCATCGCATTAAGTCTCCGTTTGTGAATAAACCCATTAGATGATTATGATCATCAACGACGAACACGATACTGGCTCGGTTATGCGTAATTCTTTCGAGGGCGATGTTTATCGATGCTGCCTCGTGTAGGGTAAATCGTTTTGTATTACGGTCTATAATCATTGAGTCACGCAGTTTTCGGTGTAGTTAGCATAGATAGGAGGTTGGCTTTAGGTGGATTGATGGTGGCGCATTAGCGCTTCAATTATTTCTATATCGCCTGGCTCGTCAACAGCAAAGAATGATCGCATGTCCTGCATATGGTAAAGTGCGATCTTACCACCAAGGCGATTGTTATATTGTCGTAGTACCCACGGCTTGAATATGTAAAATGAACCGTTTTCGATATAGTCATCAGGTTTGTTCTGACGCAAAGGACGGTATCTAGAGTCATAATTCAATGCTTTCACCCCAGAGAAATCTTTGCGCCATACGAAAACATGGAAAGTGTTGACTGACAACATTGAATCAACATCTTCAATGATGAACTGCTCTATTGCCTTTTTTACGTCATCCTTCAGCCTGATTGGAGAAGTCGCTTGAAGAAATACTACCAAATCAGGAGTATAGCTCTCCACCTCTTGTAAGTGGTTCAGAACATGAAGGAGTGCCGACTCGCTGCTAGCGCTGTCACCGCTTATATCAGAAGGTCGCCACACGACCTCAGCACCATAGTCTGACGCAATCGTACCTATTTCATCATCATCGGTCGAAACAATGGTTCGAGTAATCGCATGTGTCTGCAGTGCGTGCTCAATACTGTGGGCAAGTAACGGTTTACCAGCAACGAGGTAGACGTTTTTTCGAGGAATACCTTTGGATCCGCCTCGTGCAGGGATAATCGCTATTATCTTAAGTGCATGCATCATTGACCACCGTATCAAGTATTTGCATTAACTTTTGTCCAGCGACTTCCCAATTCAATTCATCTTCAAATCGCTTACGTGTTGTTCTCCTCAATCTGGTATATCTTTTGGGATCATTGATTAGTTTTTTAATCTCTGCAACATATGCTTCTGCAGGGCTATTAGCAGGTAGTACGACTCCGGATATTCCGTCTTTCACCGAAGTAGCAATTCCCCCTACGGCATTCGTAATCGTTGGCGTTCCAAAAGCAGCGGCTTCCGAAGTGACTATTGGCGATGGATCGAAGACGGCAGGATGAATAAGTAAGTGAGCACTTCTATAAAAATTCGTATACTGCTCAAGTTGTTTAGGATCATCCTTACGAAATGTGCCCACGTACGTGATGTAAGGACAATCACGACCTTCAATTCCACATACAGTCAGCCTGGCACTAGTACCTTTCTCATTTAGGATTTTTGCTACTTGAATAGCAGTATCAAGGTTCTTCCTACGTGGATCTCTCCCTACGAAGAGTAATCGGATTGGCAAATCGAGGCTAACTTCGTCGATTTTTGTTGGTATGACTTGAGCTGGTAACGCGGCTGGGTTAGGGAAGACATGTATGTTTGATTCAGGTATGCCAAGATCTTCCTTAAGACAATTTGCAGCCCAACTGCTGTGAGTAATGATAGAACTGGCACGTTTCAAGGCTTTATTCTGGATATCCTCCATAAGTCGTTGACCTATACGACCATGTCCGTATTTGTAGTGGCGAAAGGCTGCCTTATAGGTTGTGTCAACACGATAGACGCTTGGTACCGATCCTCTATAGTACGCAAGTGAAGTTGGATACATCGTGAGAATAACCTGAGGACGAAACGACTCTACTGTGCCTTCAAGTTGTCTTGCTACTTCTTTTGCGACTGAGTAGTGAAACCTGGTGTAATGGTTTTTGGTCATCTTTGTATACGAGCGAGCCATCAATTGTTCGATAGCGTTTCCGGATACGTCAAAAGGCCCTAGTATCTTTGTTTGGATACCATTGTTGACAAGCGCAGAGTACAGTTGATAATCTGCTCCACTACCGCCGTGAGGGTTCAAAGGATCGTGCTTATAAGCAACATATAGAACTTTCATTGTTGTCAACTAAACTATTGCTTCATATGGGCAATTACCGACTGAAACTAGTAGGCTGCTTGAATTTGTACAGAGCAATTCTACTCCTTCTGATTTCAACAATTCTCGAGCCTGGCTCACTGCATGAATAACGCCTCCGATACTGCCATCTAGTGATAGAGCAGTGGAATGAAGACCTCTTTTTTGGGCCATATGTTCGCGTTGTTGTTTCTTCTTGCTTAACGTTAGTCGATGTTTAACGGCGTGCTGTTCAAAGTCATGACCGTAGAATGGCGTATGTTGCACCATATCTACGCCTACTAGCTTTATTTTACTACTAGGATATAATACACTTGCTAGATTAATTGCTACCGTAAGTGATCCTCTGCAGTTAACGAAAGGTTTATCTATCGAGTCGGACCAGAGTCGTTCATATAGTGATAAATCGCGAGAGTTAACAATTGTAATTGGCCTTAGAGATCCCTTACGTAACGGAACAAAGTAACCGTTCTTAGCTAGCGTATTCAATCTCCATTTCATACCCCTCAATATGCCGCGAGCAGAATATGAAAAATACTTTTTGATGTACTTCGAATTTACAAAAAACGAGCCTCGCATTCTTGTTGATTCCAAAACGTCTAAGGATTTACTTAACACATACAGACCAACCTCACCCATGTCAACAAGAAGCAAGTCGTTGGGAATAATACCGATGTAGTGCCAAAACATCATGAATTTGTTCATTGCAAGTGTGTACGGTGAGTTGTGTAAGTGCAATCTTTCTGTCTCAGTCAAAGCTAGTATTGATGGACTCGAACCTAATATGTAGGCAGTGCTATCATCACGCATTTTCCCACCCCAGTATAACTTACTTGTAGAACTTTTTGCATCAATGTCGTGATAATTACTGCTTGCGATATTGGTCATTCAGTTTGACATCCAATGGCTGCGCTTAATCCTCAAAGACTTCCTGGCATATACCACAATGCTAAACCTATTTCTCAAACTCAATTAATACCAATTTAGCATACCAAAATTCAGCTGAGTGGCTTTGCAAAGCGCATAATGGGTCGCATAAGCCTTTTGACAGGCAAAAGCATTTGATGCATAAACCTTACTCTCTCGAGCGAGTTTATGTATGCTATTATCTCTTCAACAAGTTTGGCGTCCACCTTAGCTATTACCGAAGTATCTTTTTCATAGAGTGCTTGGATGCGTTCAGTGCCCGCAATACGTCGAAAACCAGCAATCGCCATCAAGTAATCCAGTGTCTTCAGAGTGAAATGGTAAACATGTGCATTCTGTAAATACCTAGCAATATCTCGGCGATATGAGTACTTGAGCCAAAAAAGACCTGGAACTGCTATATAAACGTATCCATTAGTAGTTAACATTCGTTGAAGTTGCTTCAATTCGATTACTGGGTCTCGGAAATGCTCTACTACGTGCGATAACACAATCAAGTCAGCTGGCAGATCTGAAGCAAGTACTTGTGATGAGCCGTGTCTTAGGTCAAGTCCTTTTTTTCGACCTACGTCTAAGTAATCAGCCCCTAAATCGCATCCAACTACTTCTGCACCTGTAGCTACCTTGAAGTAGTGGAGAATACCACCTGATCCGCAGCCAACCTCGAAAACACGTTTAGGCTGTATTCCAGCGCCTGCCAGAAAGGAAGCTATGTCTCTTCCCTGATTGACTTCCTTGTTGAAGAGTGGTAAGCCCCTTACGGGGTCTGGCACATAAACTGAGCGATAGTGATGGGCATAGAATCGAGTAATCGACTCGGGAGATAGGTAAGGATCGGTTCTCATCAAGGCACAATGCCTGCATAAAACTGTACGTACCTCTAATCCATATCTGTCTCGACAGGCTATCACAACATCCTGTTGAGTGCCACATATGCATGGATTAGGGCTGAGAGTCAGTGAATTATCTCGAACGGCTTTACGAAATAGGCCTAGCGCCGTTTCTTGATTGAGGGTAAGTTCTATAGACGCAGTAGTTGCTTTCCGTAAGCGTTTTACCAGTGGGTTGTGACAATCATGCATTATCATTCACCATGTTCACCCACTCTACGGGTAACTTAATCACACCAGGGCGGTGTTCAGCATACCCTCTGTTACTATTATCTGTTATAGTTTCCACTAGTTTAAATGATAAAGCATTATGATATGATTCTATAGTGGTTTTGTTTATTAAACCAACACTTATATCTGCTGTATAATACCCTGCCTTCAAATAAACCGTTGGTATGGAAAGCAAATAGTGGTGTACCCCCAGTGGGCGCTTTGATAGCATTACTGGATGCATATCAGTATCAAAAGTTAGTGCGACTTCTAAACCATTGCGCCTCAGCAAGAGTGCAACGTTTGATCCTAAAGTTTGCTCATGGACAGCATATTGGATTTCGATGTTCACTGTTTCCCCGACTTCAAAAACGTCATTTGACAAGCCTCTCGATTCTTGAACACCAACATACAAAATCTGTAATGGCTTGCCAGTATCTCTAGGAAAGAATGTCTTCTTATCTACAACTTCAAACTGCATCATGTAGCGATTCAAAGCTTGCGACACGGGGCCAAAGTACTGACTTGTACCGTCTTGGAGTAAAAGCCCCCACTGGCACAGGCTCTGAACAGCTCCCATATTGTGGCTCACAAAAAGTACAGTGCGACCTTCACCAGCTACATCGCTCATTTTGCCCAGGCATTTCTTCTGGAATTCAGCATCACCTACTGCTAAAACCTCATCGACAACAAGGATTTCTGGCTCGAGGTGGGCCGCCACCGCGAACCCTAGCCGCAGTCCCATCCCACTCGAGTAGTGCTTGACCGGTGTATCTATGAACCTCTCTACACCGGCGAAATCGATGATCTCGTCGAACTTGCGGTCGATGTCACGGCGGCTCATGCCCAGAATCGCACCGTTCAGGTAGACGTTCTCGCGCCCGGTCAGCTCTGGGTGAAAACCTGTCCCTACTTCTAGCAATGCTCCAACACGCCCGTAGACATCCACCCATCCCATCGTTGGTTCAGTGATCCTAGATAGGATCTTTAGGAGAGTGGATTTACCTGCTCCGTTGCGCCCGATGATTCCGACGACTTCACCGTGCTTGACCTCAAAGTTGATGTCTTTCAGCGCCCAGATTTCTTCCTTTAGACCAGCAGCACCATATGCCTGACCGCGCCACAGATCGCGTGCTCGACGAAAAGGCGCAATGGCCGTGCGAGCAAGCACATCGCGGAAGGTAGTGTACTTCTCCTGAGGGCCACCAATGCGGTACATCTTGCTGAGGTTTTCAACCCGGATTGCTATGTTAGTCATTTTATAACCACGTTTTTATGCTGATATGTGACGTCGGAGATAGTTTGGTTAACTTCGATAGTAGGTAACCAACCTATCATCCTGTGAATACGCGTGATATCAGGAACACGGCGACTCATGTCTTCAAAACCTGGAGCGTATGCTTCAGAATACGGTACAAAGACTATCTCCGACTCACTATTTGTGATCTCTTTGACAAGCTTTGCAAGGTCTAGAATGGTGATCTCAGTTGTTCCACCAATGTTGAACACACGCTCATCATCTAATGATAAAACTGCTAGTTTGCAGATTGCTTCAGTAACATCGCGTACGTCACAAAAACATCTTGATTGCTGTCCGTCACCATAGACAGTGATTGGTTTGTTGTTCAGTGCTTGACGAACAAAGCGAGGAATAACCATCCCATATCGACTGCTTTGCCGTGGCCCCACTGTATTGAAGAGGCGGAACACTACTGCATCTAGACCGTACTCACGTCTATAAGCAAGTGCCAAGAATTCATCAACCATTTTACTTGCAGCGTAGCCCCAACGACTCTTGCTAGTGGCACCTAACAATACATCATCTTCCTCGGAAAATGGCACTTTAGCACCTTTGCCATACACCTCAGATGTGCTTGCCACAAGCACTCGTTTACCGTATCTGAGCCCGGCTTGTAGAACTGACTCAGTTCCTCTAACATTCGTTTCAATCGTGTGGACCGGACGTTCTACGACAAGTTCTACACCTACCGCGGCAGCGAGATGAATGATGACATTACTTTCAGACGCCATTCTATCAAGTACTACTTGTTCATTGACATCTGCTCTCGCGAACTGAAAATTAGTATTCGTCAGAAGATGAGAAATGTTGTCAACTGATCCTGTTGATAAGTCATCAATAACAGCCACACGATGACCATCATTAACCAGTTTTTCTGCTAAGTGTGATCCGATAAATCCTGCACCGCCTGTAATCAAATAGTTGTTCATCGATTGGCACTTACCTACGCTGTACCTGAATAGTGTGGGTTCCGTTCGAACAAAACCCATGTATAAAATTTAAGACTTGAGATAATCGAGAAACACAACGCTGGATCAGGGCAGTCTCAATCCGAATAAGGCAGCGGTTTCTTTGAAGAAGAGAAATTACTAAAGGATTTTCTAAGTGTATTAATTCTGATTATTGATTTGATAACTAGTTCCAAATTCAAGCGGATAAATCAGATTTTCTGCAGATGCCAATCAAATGACAAGTTCCTGTAGCTTGTTCTTTCAACGCAGCTTGTGTTGTTTGCCATTGGGACATGAAATTACTCAAAGCACTCACGCTCGTTCTCAATGGGCTTCTTACCGACCAGGATCGTAGACCCCATTTATGCAAGCGTCCGCTCTTCACCGCGTAATGCACGTCAGTTGCTTCAAAATAGAGAGAAAGCAGTCCAAATAGCTGTTCACGTGTATAGTGGCGTTTATGATCAGGATTGGTAATGTTGGTAACAAAATCGCCGTTGGGAGTCGTCATAACAAAATGACCTCCAGGCCTTAAGACGTTGTAAACGTTGGCTACGAATTCTCTATCTTTTTCGACATGTTCCAGTACCTCTATAGCCACTACTACGTCATATGACCTATCAGGCAAAGATGTATTTTCCATATTATCGTAGATAATATCCTTAATGTTGCTCCGTCGCGCTAGTGTTTGCTGAACAATCTGGGAATTGATCCCAAGATTAAGCTTATATTGCACTTCTGTTTCTCTAGGTACGTCACTGATGGTTACTGAAGCGTCCAGCCCTATAGTGTAGTGGGACTTGCGACCACCAACGTCAAGGAGCTGAACCTTAGTATCTTCTTTTGCATTCACTATAGATTTCAATATTCGGTGCGCGTGGTAATGAAGTGGTATGAAAAATGGCCTTAGCAGAGTGTATTGCACTTCAAACGGAGTCATTTCAGTTTAAAGACCTTCCTCATACCACATCTGCGAACGTCTTTTCCATCCGTCGGAAGTAGAAAAGACCACTGATAAACAAGATAAGTGCTGCGACAGTTGAGACCACAATGACTGGACCGGGGGCTGTATCCGTTCCCAAAAGAGCCCATCGAAAACCTTCAACCACACCCGCCATGGGATTAATTCCGTAGATTGCACGTAGTGTTTCGTTCTCTATCAGGCTACTTGGATAGGCAATCGGGGTAGCGAATAACCAAAACTGTGTTAGGAAAGGCACCGTGTACCGCACATCACGAAACTGTACATTCATTGCACTCAGCCAAAGTCCGACTCCAAGCGATGTCACGAAGGCCAGCAGCAAAAACAAGGGTAGGAAAACCACGTTACCGGTCGGAACAATTCCGAAGAATAGCATCATGAAGATGAGCACGATAAACGCCAAGACGAAGTCCACCGCGCCTGATAGCACTGTTGCAATCGGAATCACCAATCGTGGGAAATACACCTTCTTGATGAGGTTGGCGCTGCCAACCAGGCTGTTCGATGACATGGTCAAACCAGTTGCAAAGAACGTCCATGGGACGAGTGCGGCATAACTCCAGATTGGATAGGGGACACCATCAGACGGAATCTGAGCAAGTCGGCCAAAGAAGAGACTGAACACAACCATCGTCATGAACGGTTGAATGATCGCCCAGGCCGCACCAAGTACTGTCTGCTTGTAGCGTACTTTGATGTCGCGCCAAGTAAGGAAATACAGAAGCTCTCTGTACTCCCACAACTCGTGCAGTTTGAGCGAAACCCACCCTTTGGAGGGTTCAATCCGCAAGTGAGGAAGAGGAGCTTCTGAAGCCTTTTCTTGGATTTCTTCTTTATGAGGACTTTCTGTAATGCTTGTCATATAAGATGTACTGCTTCCGGGCAGGCTCCGCCGTTGCGACATACGCTGAGCGTTGTCGACGAGCAAATAGATATATAGCCACCGCGCCTGAGCAGCGCGAATCAGATCAGAGTAACACGCGTCTAGCGCGTGCGGCGCTTTTCAATCGCGTTGGCGTTGAGCTTCGTCTTCATCTCACGGCCGAGCCAGTGCAGTAGAACCTGCACGCGCTCTTCGCCACTGAGATGGGCATCAAAAATGGCATCGTATCCCGCAAAAGGGCCGCTTGTGATTCGGACAGTGTCGCCCTTTTCAAGGCCGTCTAGGTGAAGGCCGCCAGCTGTGTTGATTTCAGCGATGCGTTCGCGTAGTTTCCCGATGAAGATATCGGGAACTATAGCGGGTTCACCGCCGAACTCGACCAGGCCGACTGCACCAGGCACCCAGGTGAGGGTACTCGTGCCGACCTCGTCCAGATCTGCATTAACAAACAGGTAACGCGGGAAATACGACCGAATCCGAGCCGAACGCGGATTCACAGGATTCACCTTGATGGTGGGATGATAGACTGCGATGTCGTGAGAGCGAAGATAGTTGGCGACTTGAATCTCTTTGCGTGGTTTACTGAAAATGGTATACCACTGCACGGACCCTGTCCTTCCACGTTGGCCGACTCAGATCAGGTAATAACCATTTTTGAGCTGCACCTTAGCATTCTATAACAGATTGTCCAATCAACCAAGTTAAGATTTCTTAGATAATTTTTATATAAAATATACAATCGCCCTAGTTTAGATGGTTTTTTGATAAGGTGTTAGTAACAAATAATTAGTAGCTAAACCACACCCCACGAAACCTTAGCGTATCACAAGCAGTCACGTTGCACCAGATAGACCTCAGCACGCTGCCTGTTCTGGATTCGCATATCTGGCGTTGTTTTCGACGGTCGGGCATGCCTATCAGAAAGACTATTTGCTAAGTCAGGTTCACATGACTTCTGATGAACTCCTCGATCCTGGCCTGAAAATCCTTCGTCACCGTTGGATCGCCCCACCACACCATATGCCCAAACTGATCCACCGTAATGAGTTCTGATCTGGGAATCTTAGCATGCGCATGCGTCGCATTCTCGTAGGGAACATCGCCATCATACCGACTATGCACAATGAGCGTTGGTGCCCGTGTCTGATCAAGCGGCAGATCATCCAGCGATTCCTGCACCCTGAGATCGTTCATCACCCCTGCAAAGCGAGGTAGCGCTGGCACAATCGCATCTGCCAACGCCATGACTTGCCGACGCTGCTGCGGATCATCCAGAATCTGCTCGATGTAGCGTTTGCCTGTTTTCATATCATACGTTGTTTCAGTGCGAACATAATCCTGCAGCGCCAGAGCAGGCAGCCGTTTCATCGCCTGGTTGATGAGGAAATACGCCGGGTTCTGGAACTGCGGCGTCATTACTAGTTTGCCCAATGTACTGTCTAGTTGATCGTGGGACAACGGCGTGCGCTGCGTGATCGCGGAAAGCAGAACGAGCGCTTTGGTTCGTTGTGGATGCCGCAGAGCAAATTGCAGCGCCGCGGGTCCACCTGCCGAAACGCCGACGACAGCGACGTTATTGATGTTGAGCTTGTCTAGCAGTGCTGCGGCGAGGTCGGCCTGAGCTTCAGGCGAGCCATTGTCAGCCAGCGGAGTTCCCAGATAGCCAGGGCGATCCGGTGTCAGCAGCGTGAATCCCGCATGGATGAGGTGCTCGAGCGTGAACCAGCCATTGTGACCAACATTCCCACCATGGAAATGCAGCACCACTGGCCCACTGCCACGCAGATCATACTCAACCTGACCGAGCGCAGTCTGAACGATATAGCTTTCTGATGAAACGCGGATCGTTTGTGCTTCGAGCCAGCGGCGATAGTACGCAACCAGCGCAATGAGGAGCAGACCAACTAAGGCAAATAGCCATCTCATAGTGTTGATCACTCACATACAATCAGCACCTGATTACCACTTTAGCATGAAGACGGGCTCAGAGGAACTGCATCAGAAGTTCCGTCTCAAGTGACTCAACTGACTCAACTGACTCAACCCCAATTTCGCAACTTGAAAGCAGTTTTTGACACCCGAGGAAAAATCTGGAAATTCAGCAGAATGATGTGTCTCAACCTGAGTAAGTTGAGACATCTGAGTCACACAGAGAGAAACAAAAGAGGTTGACTCAACTTACTCAACTGACTCAACCTCAATTCTGATACTTTGCAGCAAGTTTTTGCACGCTGTCTCAAGTGACTCAACTTACTCAACCCAGAATATGCGATGGGAGTTGCCAAACGCGCACCCTCTGGCCCTGAAACCGCTTTTGCACGCTGAGATTATTCGGTCCCGGCACTAGCATCCCGTCCTCTTTGAGCTGATTGCCAATCGCCTGCAGCGTGAAGTTGATCGGCTGAATCTTTGCGACCTCGCGGAATGCGATATCCGGAATGATGTACGTGAACCCGTCCGCGACATAGCCGATCACCGGCACGCTCGGTGGATGCTCACGCGGATGATTCGGATCCTCAATGATGGCGCGTCCGCTGGCGGCCAGCTGTTGAATGATATCCACATACAGCTGACTTGCGCGTTCTTCCTGCATTGCCTGCGCCGTTTCAACGACCAGCGCACGCCAGCCCGGCAGGATATCTGCGCAGCCCTGCTCATCCAGGAATCTATCCAGCATGTGATAGATCGTCGTCAGCACCGCCCAGTTGCCGATCACGCGCCCGGTGCTGTTTGCACGCATACCCGCCGCTTTGATCTGGGTGCGGTAGCCACTGTCGCACAGTGACAGCCGTCTCACCAGCTCTTCTTGCAGTTCACCAGTATCTGCTTGCTTGGCGATCCATGCCGCCAGATACGCGGTGAATCCCGGCAGATGCCGTCTGAGTTGATCCGCCGCATTCAGCGCATCGCCACCCGGATCGCGTTGTTCCCACGGCGGCAGCTCCAGCACAATCATACGCGCCAGGACGGAAGGCTCACCTTCGACTGTTGTCTCACCGGTGGAGAGGATATGCCCACGGCACGCCCGATCCTGCCGCTGCTGCGCCTCTCGCGTCAGACGACCGCGCCCCATGTTGCGCGAGTAGCTCTGCATGAACCGTGTGAAGTTGCGACTGTCCGCATAGATGTGCTTGTAGTCATCGATCCAGTAGAGCGCATCCGCCAGCGAATACCCCAGCGCCTCGACCGCGTTGATCGTGTCGCCCCATTGTGCCGGTGGTGAATCCCGCAAGAACTCGCCATAGAGGCTCGTCATTAAGGAAGCAATCTCGCTCTTGCCGCTGCCCGTCGTGCCGACCAGGTGCAGCGCTGGCTTGTGCGTTGCCTTCGGGAAGAAGCGCTGGAACAGCGGCAGACAGCCAAACGCGATCAGCGTCGGTGCCAGATCGGGCGGAAATACCTTGATCATCGCCTCGAACGCTTTGGCGCTGTCCTCAAACTTCGTTTCTGCCAGTCGGTAATCTCGCAGCCGCGGCTCTAACTCGACCTCATGCACTTCCTCTTTAATGCCGCCTGCATCAATGCTGTGCGATGGTGTGATATAGGTCCAGCGCCCATCGATCTTCGTCCAGCCCATGAAGCGGTAGCTGTTCCGCGTCGGATAGTTGCCGGAGATGCTCAGAATAGCTGGCGTCAGATGCTTGGCCATGCCTGCTCGCACGGTGTAGGCTTCGCCAGCTCGCCCGGCGATATACCGCCGCAATGCGGAATCGTCGCCGAAGACCTCGCTAGGCACATCGATCTTCGCTGTGCTGCCGTGGCGTTGTAGCTCCAGAATGGCGACGTGCTCCGCCTGACCATCATCATCGACGCGTGATACGCGCTCTAGCAACTTCGCTGACCAGTCCGCGACCGTCTTCTCGATCATCCCGCGCTCTGACTGCCGCTGATAGATGATCTTGCCGTCCATCTCGGCGTAGTGCTCCGTCTCGCGGAAATCCTCCACCTCTGAGCGTTCTAGCTGCTTCCGGCTCTGGCGATACAGCCGATCCAGGTCGCTAATCTTCAGCCCGTCCCCGCAGATGGCCTTCAGCTTTTGCCGTTCCTCAGCCCACTCGATCGGATTGAGCTTCGCGCAGGCCTCGACTGCCTCGGTAATCTGCTTCGTCGTCGGGCGATCCTGATTCTTGTACTGCCCGATGATCTGCGCCACCTGGTCCTGCGGCGTCAGGATCGGCTCACGGGCAGGCCGACTGTACGCGCTGCTGATCGTCGCCTGGGCCTGTTTCTCACGTGCTGGTGACGGTTCGCTGCTGTCGCCATCCGCCACATAACGCTGAACCAGGTTGTTCTCCGCCTCCGCCTGACTGTAGCCCGCATCCCGCATCTGGCACGCCGCTGCGAACAACTCACTGTTGCGATTGCCATTGTTCGCGCCCGTCGTCAGATATTTCTCCGTGCGCGGTGGCAGCGTGTGCAGCCCGTTCCCGTTGAGCGTCAGCACTTTGGGTGCCTGTATGATCTTCGGCGCGGGTGCCGTCTCCAGCCAACTGAACGTCTCGATCGCATACTGCCGATCCGGCGTGCTGTCGATCAGCTCAACCAGTGCGCCTTCGCGCTCCGGCTTGGTGTTGATCGTACCTGGCAGTCGCCTGATGCCCG
>Ga0081527_100478_pt1 | contig 19320 bp, 16 predicted proteins | sample HotLakmasection5_FD_70992 | JGI IMG/M metagenome (GOLD analysis project Ga0081527, IMG submission 70992) | Hypersaline microbial mat communities from Hot Lake, Washington, USA - Section #5 (SPADES assembly) (version 2) | ecosystem: Environmental > Aquatic > Non-marine Saline and Alkaline >... | reverse complement strand
CACGCTCGCCACGCGAAGAAGAATTATTATTCGATCACCCAGATAGCCGTCTCCACACTGGCGAGCGTGGTCAATGGCCGCCAGAACTGGGGCATTCCCAAAACACTGGCCAACTTTGATGTCGAAACGCTGCCGAACGGCACTCAGCATTTCGCTATGCACGTCGATAACCAGCCAGCACTGGACATCGCAACCCGCACACGCGGGCCGCAGCTACCGTTTAACACGCGCTGGTTGCCATTTCGTCCCACCATCATCCAGCAGCGCGATGATGGTCAACTGCTGACCACTGCGCCATTTGGTAAAGGGCGCGTCCAACTGGCAAAACTGGACCATATAACGGTAAACACAGACATGTTCCCGGATTTCAGCCAGTTGCGGCCTGTTGGCGTGGTACGGGCGACACAATTCGAGTTGACTTTTCCCCCACCGGCAACAATTCTCAATGGAGCGGACGATGCAGCTCAGTAACCGGCGCATTGTCATTACTGGTGCGGCATCTGGTATCGGATGGGCGCTGCTGGAGCAACTCGCCCGCCAGCCCGGACACATCGTCGCTGTAGATCGCGCCCATATCGACTTGAACGTGCTCAAACGGTCGGTCGCCAATATCCATACATTCAAAGCCGACCTCAGCCAGCCACAGGAGATCGATACCGTATTCACTTTTGCTCAAGAAGTGATGGGCGGGCTGGATATATTCTTTGCCAATGCCGGTTTCGCCTACTACGAAACCGTTAAGCCGGACTGGCAGCGTGTACGCAGCCTGTACGAAGTCAACGTGTTTTCACCGCTTTACACGCTGGCGAAAATGGCGCAGATCAACCACCAACAACCCTACGCAGTGATCATCACAGCTTCAGCGATGGCCCATACCGCCCTGCCCGGTTATGCGCACTATGCTGCAACCAAAGCGGCCCTGCATCGCTTCGCCGAAGCTTATCGCTACGAAATGCCAGAAAATGGGCATCTGATGCTGGTATATCCCATCGCAACCCGTACACGCTTTTTTGCCAGTGCTGCCAACAACACACCTAAGGCCTACCCGACACAGACACCCGATTATGTCGCCGGACGGATAATTGCAGGTTTGCAAAAAGGTAAGAAGCGGGTCTATCCATCGACATTATACCGGGTCATGTACACACTGCCACTGATGGAAAGTCTGTACCAGATTTATGCAAACTGGCAGTTCCGTCAATGGATTAAGCATCAGAAAGCCTGAATTGATGATAAACTCTTAGCAGTCGGGGCATGTGTGCTGCAAGAAGTCATCCGACTGCCATCATAGACTATTGCAATCAACAACATCAGGAGCGTGTTCATTGCACATCTGGCGTCTGGCATGGAGCCGATTCAATCTCATTGCATCCGTTATTGGCGATGTCCAGGGGCGGGGTCTGGTGATGCTGTTCTACTTCACCATCCTCGTGCCTTTCGCTCTGATCTCCCGTTTCACCAACGATCATCTGCGCCTTCGGTCATTTCACACCGATCAACCCAAATGGCTGGACCGCCCACCGACCGATGACAATCTAGACTCGGCCCGAGAGCAAGGTTGACGAAGCCTCATGTATATTCTGGGAATATCCTGTTTTTATCATGACTCCGCCGCCGCGCTCATCCACAATGGCGACATCGTCGCTGCGGCGATGGAAGAACGCTTCACACGCAAGAAACACGACAACGGCTTCCCGACAAGGGCCGTTGAATTCTGCCTGAAGCAGGCCGGGATCACCGGGCCCGACCTGGATTATGTCGTATTCTATGAGAAACCGCTGGTCAAGCTGGAGCGTATTCTGCTGACCACGCTCAACACATTTCCGCACTCATCGGACGTATGGCGCGAGGCCATGCTAAGCTGGCTCAAAGAAAAGCTGTGGATCAAGAACATTATTCAGAAAGAAGTCGGTATGCCCTATGACCGGCTGCTCTTCTGCGACCACCACATGAGCCATGCCGCCAGTGCCTTTTTCGCCAGTCCGTTCAAAGAAGCAGCGGTCCTCACCGTCGATGGCGTCGGCGAATGGACGACAACAACGCTCGGCAAAGCCACCAGCCTGTGGGAAGGAGAAGCCAGCGGCCAGAACGAAATTAATCTGTTCAGCGAGCAGCGATTCCCGCATTCGCTGGGGCTGCTGTACTCGGCCTTTACGGCCTTCCTGGGTTTCCGAGTCAACAACGGCGAATATAAGGTTATGGGCATGTCCCCATATGGTGAGCCGCGCTACATGGATAGAATGGAGCGCGTCTTCCGGCTGAACCCGCAGGACGGCAGCTTCGACCTGAATATGGACTATTTCAGCTTTCACCAATCGGCGACCAGCAGCTTCAATGGCCGCTTTGTCGAATTGTTTGGCCAACCGCGCCCGCCTGATGAAGAATTCTTCACGATGATGACCAACCCAGAACGTTCGGCGGAACAGGCGGCCATCAAACGCAACCAGCACTATGCCGATGTCGCCGCCAGTGTGCAGCGTGTGACCGAGGACACGCTCATCGCTACCGCCAACTATCTGCACCGCGAAACCGGACTGGACAAACTGGTGATGGCTGGTGGCGTCGCGCTCAACACCAAAGCCAACTATCGCGTCCTGTCGGAGACGCCATTCGACGAAATCTACATCCAGCCAGCCGCCGGTGACGACGGCGGTGCATTGGGTGCGGCGCTGTGGGCCTATCATGTTGTGCTGGGCCAGCCAAGACGTGCTGCCATGCCTCATGCCTATTGGGGCCAGGCCTACAGTGAAGCCGAATGCCGCGAATTCCTGGACAGCGCGGGTGTCCCTTACGAGTCCTTTGCCGACCGTGACGACGAACTGCTGAACATCCTGGCCGAAGAACTCACGCGAGAGCAGGTAATCGGATTTCATCAGGGCCGTTTTGAGTGGGGGCCGCGCGCCCTGGGCAATCGCAGTATCCTGGCGGACCCGCGCCGCGAAGAGATGAAAGAAGTTGTCAACACCAAAATCAAATTCCGTGAGCCGTTCCGTCCCTTCGCGCCAGTCATTCTCAAAGAACGCGCCACGGAGTATTTCGACTACCCCAATGTCGACAAACATGAGGCGCCGCGCTACATGCTGATGGTCAGTCCGGTCAACCCGGATAAACAGGACCAGATCGCTGCTGTCTCTCACATGGGTACCGGACGACTTCAGCTCATCGACCGTGAAACCAACCCGCGCTATTATGGGCTGGTCGAGCGCTTCGGCCAGATCACTGGCGTGCCAGTCGTGCTGAATACGTCGTTCAATCTGCGCGGCGAGCCTATCGTCAACACGCCCCGAGAGGCGTATAATACCTTCAGAAACAGTGATATTGATCTACTTGTATTGGGATCATTGTTAGTCCGCAAATAATCCACCACAGGGGGCAAGTGTAAGGCCATGCAGGATTTTCTGGTTAGGCTGGGAGTGATGGGCGAGTTGCTGCGTTTTCTCTGGAAACGCAAACTCTACTGGCTTATTCCAATGGTGATGACCCTATTCGTCTTCGCCATCATAATCGTCCTGGGCAATACCAGCGGTATCGCACCGTTTGTGTATACCCTGTTCTAGAAAACCGGTTGCCGCAAACTCACCACAACCGCGACATCAGAAGGCGCTCTCCTGAGCCGGGAGCGCCCCGAACGATCAGGGTGAATCATATGGAACGACCTTTGCTGGACGCCGTTATCGTCTGTATCATCTTTGCTGTTATCTTTGGTCCGCTGACCGCTCGTAGTTCGCTGCGCAGAGAGCCTGTTCACGGTGGCCTGCTGCCGGTACTGTTCAATCTCCTCGGCGCTAGCGCACTGGTAGCCGTGCTGCCTGGCGTCATCGCTGCGCTGGTGCTAGGCGGTGGATTTCGTCTCGCGTTTCCGTTGGCGCTGGCGTGTGTGGCCATAAGTCTTGGCGCACTGATGATCTTCGCCGCGCTGGAATATCCGGCCCGCAGCCGATTCGAGGCCGAACAGCAGCGCAAAACAGAACAGGGCTGGACCGAAGAGGATGCCAGACGCTCTGGCCTGTAACAACTACACAGAATCTAAACCGACAATCACTTTGCCGCATTCCTGCCAACAGAAAGATAGATGTTCATGCCTCGCGCCTTATTAAGCGTTTACGACAAAACGGCCATTGAATCGTTTGCGACCAGTCTCGTCAACATGGGTTGGGAGCTGATTGCCAGTGGTGGCACCCGGCAGGCACTGATTGACGCCGGCCTCCCAGTGCAATCCGTTGATGAAGAAACGGGCGTTCCGGCCATGCTCGGCGGACGAGTCAAAACACTGCACCCAGCCATTTTCGCTGGCATTCTGGCACGCGATAACGAATCCGACCGTGATGATCTCGACCGTATGGGTTACAGTCGAATCGATATGGTGGTCTGCAATCTGTACCCGTTCCAGGAAACGATCAGCCGGGCCGGAACCACACTTCAGGATGCGATTGAAGAAATCGACATCGGCGGTGTCTCACTGCTGCGTGCAGCCGCCAAGAACTTCCTGTACACGACTGTCATCTGTGACCCTGCCGATTACGAAGCCGTGACCGCCGAAATTCAGGCCAACAACGCCGTCGATCTGGCGCTGAGGCGGTCGCTCGCCGTCAAAGTGTTTGCCCACACCCGCGACTACGACACCGCCATTCATGCATTTCTGTCACGTGGGACGGTCAACAACACTGAAACCACGGTCGAACTTCCAGCCAAGCTGTCGATTGGCATGCAGAAGGTAGAGGATCTGCGCTATGGAGAGAATCCTCACCAGGGCGCTGCCTATTACAGCCAGTCATCCACTGATGGACCACTGGGCGGCAAACTGCTGGGTGGCAAGCAGCTTTCTTACAACAACATTCTAGACCTTGACGCCGCCTGGCGCGCTGTGAGCAGCTTCAGCGATCCTTCCGTAGTGATCGTCAAGCATCTGAATCCCTGCGGCATCGCCAGCGCCGCCAGCATCGCCCAGGCCTACTCGCCCGCTCTTGAAAGCGATCCGGTATCTGCCTTTGGCGGCGTAATTGCCGTCAATCGCATGGTTGACCTGGACTTTGTGGAAACACTCGGTTCGTTGTTCGTCGAGGCAATCGCGGCGCCGTCATTCAGTTCCGAGGCTGCGGAAGTGCTTAACGAAAAACGCAAAAACTGCCGCCTGCTTCAGATTCCGTTCCCATTCAGCGGCGCTGAGTTTGAACTACGCAAAGTTCAACACGGTATGCTGGTCCAGCATGCAGACACGGGCGATCCTGAAGGCACGCTGCTGCGTACAGTGACCGAGCGCGCACCCACAACTGAGGAAATGAGCGCGCTGCAATTCGCCTGGAAGTGCGTCACGCACGTCAAATCGAACGCAATCGTGCTGGCCATACCCAGCGCTACGGTAGGCATCGGCGGTGGCCTGCCCAGCCGTGTGGACGCCGCTCAGATCGCCGTTGCCAAAGCTGGCGAAAGGGCCAGGGGCGCGGTTATGGCGTCGGATGCGTTTTTCCCCTTCGCCGATGGTGTCAAAGCGGCCATTGACGCTGGTGTGACCGCCATCATCCAGCCGGGCGGGTCTATCCGGGATGCGGAAGTCATCGAAGCAGCCAACCGCGCCGATATCGCCATGGTGATGACCGGGATACGCCATTTCCGCCACTGAGTGCGCTGGCAAAGTGGTCAATTCTGACCTTGCTTGCGCCTGCGGCAGTTGCTATAATGCCCGCATAAGCAAACCGCCACCGTAGCTCAACGGCAGAGCATACGCTTCGTAAGCGTGAGGTTATGGGTTCAAATCCCATCGGTGGCTTTTCTCCAAATGCCCGCACAGATGCTGCTGCGGGCGTTCTTGTGTCAGGACAGAAAACTATGGACACCGACGCACATTTTACGGATCGGCACCCTGTCACAATCGCCGTCGCGGGTGGCACCGGTTCTGGCAAAACCACCGTCTCCAACGCCCTGCTGGATCGGGTTGGCCATCGTCATATCGCTTATATCCCCCACGACGCCTATTATAAAGACCTGCGCCACCTGCCACCTCAGCAACTTTACACCTTCAATTTCGACCATCCTGATGCGCTCGACACGCATCTTATGATCGAACACGTCAAACAGTTGCAGGCCGGCCAACCGGTCGAAATCCCCATCTATGATTTTACGGTTCACCAGCGCACCGAACGCACGCAGACCGTTGGGCCGCAGCCCATTATTCTGGTCGAGGGTATTCTGATTTTTGGCGACGCCGCCCTGCGCGAACTGTTCGACGTCAAAATCTATGTCGATACTGACGCGGATCTACGTTTCATCCGTCGTCTTCAGCGCGATATTGTCGAACGTGGTCGCACAATGGAGTCGGTAATCGAACAGTACCTGAATACCGTACGCCCGATGCATCTCAAGTTTGTGGAACCAAGTAAACGCTACGCGGATGTCATCATACCTGAAGGTGGATTCAATATGGTCGCCATCGACATGGTCGCCGCTCGCATTCGCAACATGCTCGAAACCGGCCATTCTCAAGCGACCGACGCCAGGGATTGACACCCAAAGTGGGCGCATGCTATACTCCGCCTCAAGAAAATACGCCCATCAAAGACTTTGACCGGGAAGAGTAGATAATTTTCCTTACGCCAGAGAGTGCAGGTCACAGGCTGGAAGCCTGCTCGTAACGGCTTATCGAACGTCACCCGTGAGTCGCTGGTCCGAAGAGCACTATGTTCCATATCAGCTCACTAAGATCAGCCGGCAGCGCCCGTTATCGCGCCAACAAGTGCGGCAGATTCATCTGCCGAAACAAGGTGGTACCGCGAGAGCCTACCCTCCCGTCCTTGTATTGCAGGATGAGAGGGTTTTTTGTTGCATCGGGAGGAAATCATGGCGAAAAATGCGGCATCAAACAGAATCAGTAACAACACCACTGATTTCTACGATGCGATTGCCGAATACTACCCCTACTTCTACCGGGACTGGGAAACACAGCTCCAACGCGAGGGGCTAAGCCTGCGCGCAATCTTCCGCAATAAAGGTGTGGAACGCGTTCTGGATGCCTCGTGCGGGGCCGGGACGCAGGCCGTGTCGCTGGCCCAGTTGGGCTTCAGCGTCGTCGCCGCTGACCCCAGCCCCGGCATGTTGCACCAGGCGAACCAGATTGCTGAACAGTACGGCGTTACGGACAAAGTCGAGTTTCACCGCTCCGGCTTCCTTGACCTGCCCGATGTCGTCGAGGGGCCATTCGATGCCATCATCAGCAAGGGCAACGCCCTGCCACATCTACTGCTCGACGACGAGATCGAGACCACCCTGCTGATCTTCTTTGATCTGTTGCGGCCTGGCGGCTTGCTCGTCATCGGCATGCGCGACTTCGGCCCGTTTATGGAAGACCGTCCGCGCTTCATACCTGGATTCATTAGTACCGACGACGATGACGCCGAGTTCATCACCTTTGACGTATGGGAATGGCAGGAAGGCCCACCGGTAATCGCCACCCAGAATCTCTATATTGTCAAAGGCAAAGGCAGCAACTACCAGGCGATCAAACAGCAGGTTACGTTCAGGCCACTGTCGACAGACGAGGTAAAGGTCGTACTGCTAGAGGTCGGCTTTGAGGACATTATCGACCAGCCAGACCGCGCCGAGCGGGTGCTCGTGGCGCGCAAACCATTGACAACCAGTTCATAATTCGCACACAGGATTACATAGCATGGCTACCGAAATCAAGCGCCAGATGCCCAAGAATTTTGATTTTGCTGAGGCGGAAAGCCGCCTGTATGACTGGTGGGAACAGAACGGCTGGTTCAGGCCGGAATGCGCCCCGCCAGATGCGGAACCGTTCACCATCAGCATGCCACCGCCCAATGTAACTGGCGCGCTCCACATTGGCCACGCGCTCTTCTCCACCCTGGAAGACCTCATGATTCGCTACGAGCGCATGCGTGGCAAGGCGGCCCTGTGGGTTCCTGGAACCGATCACGCCGGCATCGCCACCCAGCTTCAGGTGGAGAAGATGCTGGAAAAACAGGGAACCAATCGAGAGGCGCTTGGTCGCGAGGAATTTCTGCGCCGCACCTGGGCCTGGAAAGCAGAATATGGCGGCACCATCATCCGCCAACTTCGCCGCCTGGGCGCAAGCTGCGACTGGTCGCGAGAACGCTTCACGCTGGACGAAGGGCTTTCCAACGCCGTGCAGGAAGTCTTTGTCCGCCTGTACGAAGAAGGGCTGATCTATCGCGGACCGCGCCTGGTGAACTGGTCACCAGGTTTGCAGACTGCCGTGTCCGACCTGGAAGTGGAACGATCTGAGGAAACCAGTAAGCTGTATTATTTCAAGTATCCAGTGGAGGGCGGCGAATTTCTGCCGGTGGCTACTACCCGCCCAGAGACGATCCTGGGTGATACGGCGGTCTGCGTCCACCCTGATGACGACCGCTACCGGCATTTTGTCGGCAAGAATGCCTACGTGCCCATGCTCAACCGCGAGATTCCGATCATCGCCGACGAATACGTTGACCGTGAGTTCGGCACTGGCGCGCTCAAAATCACACCCGCACACGACTTCAACGACTACAGGATCGGAGAGCAGCACAGCCTGCCTGTGGTCAACGTCCTGACGCAGAAGGCCACCATGAACGAAAACGCTGGTCCCTACGAAGGGCTGGACCGTTTCGAGTGCCGCAAGCGCCTGTGGGCCGATATGGAAACCGCCGGGCTGACCATCAAGACCGAAGATCACACGATGGTCGTTCCGCGCAGCCAGCGCGGCGGAGAGGTCATCGAGCCACTCATCAGCACACAGTGGTTCCTGAAGATTCAGCCGCTGGCCGAGCGAGCACTGAAAGCCGTCCGCGAAGGCGAAATCAAAATCGTGCCGGAACGCTTCGAGCGTGTCTATTATCACTGGTTGGAAAACATTGAAGACTGGTGCATCAGCCGCCAGCTCTGGTGGGGCCATCGTATCCCTGCCTGGTATCACGAGGACGGGCGCATCCACGTGGGCCGCACCGCGCCGGAAGGCAACGGCTGGACGCCGGAGGAGGACGTGCTGGATACCTGGTTCAGCAGCGGACTGTGGCCCTTCAGCACACTTGGCTGGCCAGAAGATACACCAGACCTGCGCCGCTACTATCCCACCGACATTATGGAGACAGGCTACGACATTCTGTTCTTCTGGGTGGCGCGCATGATTATGATGGGCCTGTGGTTCACGGATAAACCACCGTTCCACACCGTCTATCTGCACGGACTCGTCAGAGATGCCAAGGGCCGTAAGATCAGCAAAACGCTGGGCAACACTATTGATCCGCTGGAACTGATCGACAAGTACGGCGCGGACCCGCTGCGCTTCACCCTGGTGACCAGCGGCACGCCCGGCAACGATGTCAACCTGGACCCCAACCGCATTGAAGGTGAATGGCGCTTCGTCAACAAAATCTGGCAGATGGCGAACTTCATCACCGCTAACCTGGGTGAAGAGTCAATCCCTGTCGGGCTACCCGTCGCAAATGAACTGGACCTGCCCTCGCGCTGGATTCTGAGCCGTCTGAACCAGCTCATCGGTACTGTGCAGCGGTTATTCGACACCTACCAATACGGCGAGGCTGGGCGTCAAATTCGATCATTCCTGTGGGATGAATTCGCCGACTGGTACATCGAGATGAGCAAGAACGCGCTCTACAGTGACGATGCCACTGCACGCACTCACACCTTGCAGATGCTAGTCCATGTGATGGATACCAGCCTGCGCCTTCTGCATCCGTTTATGCCTTTCGCCACCGAGGAAATCTGGCGCTACCTGCCCCATTCCGGTGAGGCTCTCATCATCGCTGACTGGCCGCAGGCCAGCTCCAAACTGATCGACCATGACGCCGAGAACCGGATGAGCATTCTCATGGATATGGTCCGGGGGATTCGCGCGACGCGCATCGAATACAATGTGGACCCTGGTCGCAAAGTCACCGCGCAGGCTGCACCCGGCAGCTTCCGCGACATCATTGAAGCGCACACTTATCTGTTTGCGCGGCTGTGCAACGTCGCCAACATGGAAATACTGGCCAACGGCACACAGGCACCGGAAGACGCGGCCTCGATTGTCGTTAGCGATGTGACGGTGTATCTGCCCCTGGCTGGCATGATCGACATCGAGGCCGAAGTTGAACGGCTGAGTAAAGAGCTTGAACGCCTCGATCAGCAGATCAGCAAGACGCAGGGCATGCTCGCTAACGAGCAGTTTGTCAACCGGGCCAAGCCCGAAGTCGTCCAGCGCGAGCGCGACCGGCTCATCGAACTGGAGGCCAGCAGCACCAGCATCCGCGACCGGCTGGCACAACTGAGCAGCAAATAATCAACGAACCCCAACAGACGATACAAGCAAGTCCCCGGCTGAAAAACACCGGGGACTTAACATTTAAGTCTAGGAGCTGCCCGTCAGGTCTGATTGTTGTTTTTGAGGAAGATCTTACGGCCTGCTTCCTGCGCCGCCCGCCGAATATCGGCGTTGGGGTCCTGCCTGAAAACCTGCTGCAACGGTTCGAGCGCATCAGGGTCGGACAAAAGCTCCAACTCCCGAATAGCCTTCAGCCGCACTTCAGGATTTTTGTCCTTTAATCGCGCAATGTGGTAAGCGACCACCCGCTTAACCAACGACATGAATAACCCTTCCCAGAGGTCATGAAACAGATTGCAGGTTCATTACTTAAACCCGTTGGCTTCTGTAACTGCCATTATATATCAAAACAGCATGCGCGTGCGATTATTCGACACAGGCCAGTTATGGTCGTCTTTTGCCCTCGCAGCAAGGCACTAACCTGCGTATAATTGGCCTCTGTTAGCTGTTTGTTCTGATGATGCAGAGAACCGATCTTGGCCGCACCGCACAAGATTTGCCCAATTTGCCAGACACCCAACCACCGCAACGCATCAATATGTTCTACCTGCGGCAAAACGCTCGGCAATGTCAGCGCTGCTGGTGACCAGCCCCAAACGCCGCGCGCGGTGGAGACGCTTTCATACGATTATCGACACGGTGAAACCGACCTGTTTGAAGGTGATCTTCACCGCACAGGACAGGCATACCTGCGTGGACTGCTGGTGCTGCTGGTCTTAGTCATGTTGGGCGGGCTGGTGCTGGCATTAGGGCCAACATTGCTGGATTCAGTTTCTTCATCCGATACCAACAACAGAAGCAATAATAACGCGGCAGACAGCAGCGGCGGGCGCGCCCCGGTTACCCTGCCGACCGTCACGCCAGCGCCGCCTAGCGCCACAGCGCCACCCACTATCGAGCCAACGGAAGTACCGCAGCCCACCGCCACGCCGGAACCGTGCATGCAGGAAGTTCTCACCACCGATACCGGCCTGTATGATGTGGTGCTGCGCTGCGGTCACGTTAGCATGAATGTCATCCCGTTGGTGGCGGAAATCAACAATCTGGACAATATCAATCTCATTCGTCCGGGTCAGGTACTGGAAATACCCTGGCCGACATCCACGCCAGCCCCTGACGCGCCGGCAGAAGCGCCTGCCGAAGCAGACGATGAGGCCAGTGCCGACGACGGTGACGCTGTTGCCGCCAGCCAACCGGGAGCCTTTGACGAAGACTTTGATCCACTCTTTGTACCCACTGCCACGCTACCACCAGGGATTATGTTCCACACGGTGCAGCGCGACGAGAACATCATCGTTATCGGGATGCAATACGATGCCAGTGTTGAGGTACTGTCACAACTGAACCCGGAGATTACATTTTCTCAGTGCGAGTTCGGCCAGCGTTTTGGTGGACCGCGCTGCACCGTCCAGCTACGCGAAAATCAGCTTATTCGGGTGCCAGCACCTACTGCTGAGCCCACTCTGTCACCGACACCATCAGGCAGCGAAACTCCCACACTCACACCGACCGCTACATTCAACGCGCCGGTCCAGCAAAGTCCCAGTGATCGCGCCTTTTTTGATCGTGACGATCTGATAACGCTGCGCTGGGTGCCAACCGGAACCCTGGGTGCCGATCAGGTGTATCGGCTGCGCGTGGAGGATACGACAGCAGGCGTGGTCTACACGACAACCACACGCGACACCTCTTTCGTTGTCCCTGAGGACTGGCAGGGAGAAGGCGAATCTAATCGTCACAATTATGCCTGGTCCGTAAGTGTCATTAATCTGACTGATCCGGATAACCCCCAGTACACGACAGAGACTTTGACGTTTACGTGGGAAAGCCGTTAGTTGAGGCACATTATGCGAAAATTCATCGTTTTCAGCGCACTCTCTGTTCTGACGATTATGCTGGTTGGGTGCAACTTCGATGTACAGGATGCCACGCCGACAGTCGAAAGTATCGTCGAAGAACCCATTGACCCGCTGCCTGACACCATCGGCACCGCGTCGCCGACACCTTCAGCATCACCCACCCCGATCCAGCAGGTGCGGATTTCCACACCGTCGCTGGTGCCTACCCTGCAACCCACCGAGACTCTCCTACCGACAGAGACGCCCGGCCCCTGGGAATATGAAATCCAGCAGGGTGACGTACTCACCCTGCTAATCCAGCGACCACCCTTTAACTACCGTACAATGGATGTCATCTCCGAAATCGTGAGACTGAACGACAATATTCCCAATGCGGACTCGCTGCCCGGTCCGGGTAATGTCATCCTGATTCCCCGCCCCACAGCCACGCCCATACCAGAAGGCATTGAACTGACGCAGGAGATTGCAGCAACGCGCCGGGTTGATGTACGCGGCCTGCCAGCAAACACCGAATTTGACTGTCACATTGTCCAGCCGGGCGAGGTGACGGTCGGCATTGTCGAACAGTACGGTGGTCTGACCCTGGAACTGATGAGCCAGCTCAACGCGGACATCAATTTCTCTGGCTGCAATTTTGAAGAGCCTGGCGGCGGCCCCGATTGTAATCCGGTCATTCGTGAAGGCCAGTGCGTATTGGTGCCCATGCCAACGCCCACCCCAACGCTATCGCCAACACCATCCGGCAGCGAGACACCGACATCCACGCCGACCTATCCACCTGCTCGCCTCATTTCACCGCCAGAGGGCGCGCTGGTGCCGCCTGGCATTCTTACCCTTCAATGGACCAGTGTGGGTGTTCTTCAACCTGGAGAATACTATCTGGTAGAAGTAGTAGATACGACCGCAGAAACTATCTGGAACGATGCCACGCGCAGTACCAACATTCGCCTGCCAGAATCGCTGATACCATCCAGCGGCGAACTTCATCAGTTCACCTGGAATGTTTCTATCGCGACTATCAATGATGATGGAACCTTCACCCGCGTTCAGGGAGTTCCACTGCGAGAAGGTCGCTTCACCTGGCAGAGTCGTTAAACGCGGCGGCTGAATTCGCGGGCAAGCTGGTCACCGCTCATGTGAACGATCGTGGTTGCCCCTTCAGGGCTGACCATAGGGGACTGACAACGTTCCAACTGGCGTACCAGAGCCTGCATGTCATCCGGGCTGAGAATTTGCCCGGCTTTATAGGCCGCACAGCCACAAATATAGGTGATCAGCCGGTCTTCCAGGCCACCCGCATCAGACCGTTTACTGGCCAGTATTTCGACCATGCCACGCAGCACGGCATCCGGTTCGGCCTGTTTAAGTATCACAGGCACAGCCCGTATAGCGAAAGTCGCCGGGCCAAATGGTTCGACGCTAAAACCCAGCGTGGCCAGCAGGTCCAGATGCTGTTCCACTGTCTGCGCCTCAGAAGCGCTCATATCAACAGTATAAGGCACGGTTACACCCTGTTGCGGAACTCCAGCCCCCAACGCATAAGCCTCCATGAGTTCTTCATACAGCACACGTTGATGCGCATTGTGCTGGTCGATCAGGTACATTCCAGCTGGCCCTTCGGTGACGATATACATCGCCCCTACCTGCCCGATAACGCGCAGTACCGGCAGCGTGCGCGGCCTGGCTGGTCCGCCTGGCCCTTCCGGAAAATGCGTCAGGTCGTCCTCATCGGCTCGCTGACGGCGTTTTGCAACTCGATCATCAGTATTATCGAAGGCCGGTATGGGCGACTGTGATTCCCAGTAACTTTTCTGGACCGTGGCTTCGAAACTGTGTGACGGCGATCCATGCAGATCGGGCCGTTGACTATCCACCAGCACCCGGCGTACAGCTCGCTGAACAGCGGCGAAAACCGCGCCCGGATTTCGGAACCGGACCTCGGCTTTTGTCGGATGTACGTTGACGTCCACATCCTGCGGCGACATGCCGATCATGAGTACCGCGACCGGGTAACGTCCCGGTTTAAGCAATCCCTGATAGGCCTGGACGACAGCATATGTCAGATTACTGTCGAGTATCCAGCGACCGTTGATAAACAAAGCAATATGCGACCGCTCCGAGCGTGACAGGCTCGGTGTGGACGTGAATCCACTCACGTTGACAGCCGGTGCCACATCGGTGGCCGCTGCTGCCAGTTCGACCGGCAGCAGATCACGCACACCATCCAGCCCCAGCACATGCGCCAACACGTCGATAAGCTGGCCGCTGCCACTGGATCGAAAAGCCTCGCGCCCATCCTGCTCGAGAGAAAACCGGACCTGCGGATATGCCATCGCATAGCGCATGACGAGCGTGACAATATGACGTTTTTCTGTCGTCTCTTTCTTCAGGAATTTGAGACGGGCCGGGGTGTTGTAAAACAGATTCTCAACACTGATAATCGTCCCAGCCGGCGATCCTGCCGGTTCATGCTTAACGAGGTTTCCACCCTCAACCCGTATCGTCGTACCAGCCGGCTCACCACGATAGCGCGTCGTCATAGAGATGCGACTCACCGAGGCAATGCTCGCCAATGCTTCGCCACGAAAACCAAGCGTCGTAATCGCCTGCAGGTCGTCCACCGTCTGAAGTTTGCTGGTCGCATGTCGCGCAAACGCCAGCTTGACCTCTGCCGCTGGTATACCAGTGCCGTCATCGCTGACACGAATCAGCTTACGGCCACCGCCGTCGATTGTCACATGAATATGTGAAGCGCCAGCATCCAGTGCGTTTTCCAGAAGCTCTTTGACGACCGATGCTGGTCGTTCCACAACCTCGCCGGCTGCAATCTGAGATACGAGCGGATCAGGCAGTACTTGGATGGGCATAATATCATTCCGGAATCTGAACGAACGGGCAAATCGACAGCCACTTCAGAACAAGCATATTTGAACGATGGCGAATGCGTATCTGGAGATGTGTCAACAACAAAACGAGGAAATTCCAGCGTATCAGGCATCCGGCTGGACTGCCGGAAAAAGGTTATCACCAGCCAGAGGTATACTGATATAGAATGTGCTGCCCTCACCCTCTACACTTTCGACCCAGGCATCACCACCATGATGGCGAGCAACACTCCGTACGATGAACAATCCCAGCCCGGTGCCTTTGATACGCTTATGCTCTTTACGGAGGAGCCGCACATGACGCTGGAACAGCCGTCCTTTCTGTTCGTCGCTGATGCCCAATCCGTCATCACGAACGCTGAACAGGACCATGTCGTCATGGCGCTGCAAATCGACCACAATATGGCCGCCATTAGGCGTATATTTGATTGCATTGTCAACCAGATTGGTGATTGCCCGTTCCAGCATCGTGAAGTCCACATTGACGATGGGCACCTCTCCGGTGACCTGGTGGACAATCGTCAGTTCCTGCTTCTCCGCTGGCACCAGATGATTCTGGACAATCTGTTCTGTCAACTCCGCCAGGTTACATGGCCCGCGCTCCATCTCGTAAAACCCTGTCTGTGGATCAAATCGCCCAGCGTCCTGAATTCGGTCCACAAGCGAAGTCATCTGTTCGACACCCGACAGGATCTTTTCGACGTAGTACATCTGTTGATCGTCGAGTTCACCCACCATGCCCGACTCCAACATGCTGGCGAACCCTTTGATCGATGTTAATGGCGACCGTAAATCGTGGGACACCAGATGGATGAATTCCCCTTGATTCCTGCAGAGCTTATCCTGAGTGGCTTGCAGCATAACACCACGCCCTACCACCATTAAGGCATCGATGAGTGATAATAGCGAATCGTGCTGCTGCTGGTTAAGGTCTGGCGTATCACTGAAGACCAGCCACAGCATACCACTTAGTTCTTCGTCCACATATATTGGCGCAGCCAACCAGGGTATGCCCTCATCGACAACCGCTGCAGCCGATGGCGGGTTTACCTGATACGGACTTGACAGCGAACCAGCTATTTGTCGTACTGTGCTTTGAGTCAGGTCGGGTGGCGCATCCAACTGTGAGGTGATAATCAGGCATTGCTCATTGCAGATCACCAGCCCCGCCCCAGCAGCAGCGGTGGCCTGCATAATATATTCGAGAAGTTTGCAGAGGCTGGCCGCTGATGAAGGTGTGCTGGCGATCATATGCATAACCTTCTCCAGGACAGTATTGTCGGTATGGCTACTGGCCTGCAATAAAGACATGGCATTCCCTACCTGTAACTGCGCATTCATGCCTGGATCACACCAGGCCGATTCGCAGTGCAAATGAAAAACTCAAGCGTGAAGTTCATCAGGGTTGATAATTAATTCTCACCAGAATCGCTTTTAAGGATTATAATATATTCGGGATTCAGTGGGCAAGTGAGTGGTGTCACGATTAATCGGGGGGCTACATTCCTTGCACCGCCATTTCTTTCATGCTAGACTTTGTTATCGTTCTATTACAAAGTAGAATTCAAAATGGCAGACAAAATTCTTATCACCGACGATGACGTTGATAGCTTACGCCTGATTGGTATCATGCTGCAACGACAGGGTTATCAGGTTGTCGTTGCCAGTACGGGCAACCAGGCACTTGCCAAAGCAACCAGCGAACTGCCTGACCTCATCATACTTGACATTATGATGCCAGATATGAATGGTTATGAGGTCTGCCGCCGCTTACGGGCAAACCCGGTAACCAAGCACATCCCCATCATCATGTTTACCGCCAAGACGATGATCGATGACAAAGTAGCTGGCTTCGAAGCCGGAGCTGATGACTACCTGACCAAGCCCACCCACCCCGCAGAACTGGCATCAAGAGTCAGGGCTATACTGACACGCACACCCACCCCACAGGGTACATCTGCGCCGGCTCCGAACGAGCCACCCGCCGGTTATTCGGTTGGTATTATTGGCACCAAAGGTGGCCTGGGCGTATCAACACTGGCGCTCAATCTGGCGACTGCGCTCAGAAAAATGGGAGAAGCCCCCTTCCTGGCGGATTTTTGCCTGGGTAAAAGCAGTTTGAATCTCTACATGGGCGCGGAATCTTCTGGGATGGGCATTGTCGCCAGCCGTTCAGCCGCACAGATAAGCGCCGCCCTCATCGAAGAGCATATGGTCACCAGTTCGAGCGGCGTGCGCGCGCTGCTGGCTTCCTGCAAGCCTCAGGAAGCGCTGATCAATGTCAAACCAGACGTCGCCAACGCCATCGCCCATACGCTGCGCCAATTGGGCCGCCCGGTGATTTATGACCTGGGTGCAGGCTATTCGTCGCTTATTCACAATATACATCGAGACATGGAACGTCTGATTATCACTGTAGAGCCAGCCGGCGTCTCACTCAAGATGGCGCGCGATCTGCTAAAAGAGCTGGCTAAGAACGGCAAACATCGCATTGATATTGTGGTGTTCACCCGCACGCAGATACCCCTACAACTTTCCTGGCACGATGTCGAACACGAACTCAACCACCAGGTACGTGCGGTCATCTCGCCAGCACCAGAACTGGCTTTCCGCGCGGTGGAAGCGGGCGTGCCCATTGTTTTGCACGAACCCAATGCAATTGTCTCCAGCCAGATTATCAAACTCGCAGAGACAATCAAATCGGCGCTGCCTCAGAAAACGCGCTAAACTGGATCAGGCACAAACTGATCAAGCCATGCGCGACCAGGACCGGCCCTGTGCTCCACTGACCGTTAGTGGGGCAATCTGTACGTCGTTTAACGAAAGCCATGCCCTAACCGATGTTCCCCGAAACCCGACTTGAATTAGTCCAGCGCGCGGCTCGCCTGTTCAAAGAGTCTAAATTCGGCGTTGTCTTTACCGGAGCCGGGGTCAGTACAGACTCCGGTATACCCGACTTCCGCAGCCCGGATTCCGGACTATGGCGCAACGTAGACCCGATGGCGGTCGCCAGTATCTACGGTTTCCGTCATAACCCTGAGGGCTTCTACAACTGGGTGCGTCCACTGGCTCTCAAGACCATCAATGCACAACCCAATGCCGCCCACCACGCTATCGCCGCGCTGGAACGCATGGGATATGTTCAGGCGGTCATCACACAGAACATCGACATGCTGCATTCGCGTGCGGGTAGCAGCCTTATCTATGAACTGCACGGACATATGCGCCAGGCCACCTGCATTCATTGCTTTACAATCTATGATGGCGAAGACATCATGCGAACGTTTTTGGAGGACAATCGGGTACCCCACTGCCCCAAATGCAGAGGTGTTATCAAACCCAATGTCATCCTGTTTGGAGAGCAGCTCCCAATACGCGAGCTGCAAGGCGCACAGGATGTCACCCGCAGAAGTGATGTTATGCTCATCGTCGGCTCGTCACTGGAAGTAGCGCCCGCCAGTGACATCCCTGTTCTTGCCAGCCGCACCGGAGCCAGGCTCATCATCATCAACCTGGACTCGACCCCGGCAGACCACATGGCGGATGTGGTCATCCACGGACGCGCGGCAGAAGTTTTGCCCGAAATCGTGCATCAACTGGAGCGCATGACATGAGTCCAGACTCGCACCCCGAACGCGAAGCGAGTTTACTCTCTCACTACGAACGTATAATCGAAATCAGCCGCCAGCTTAACTCAACCTATGACCACGTTGCCCTATTGCAGCAGATTGTCGCAGCGGCTGCCGAACTGGTCAACTGTGAGGCAGCCTCTATTCTGCTCATCGACCCGACCACCGGCGAACTTCGCTTCGAAATCGCAACCAACATGAATCCCAACGAAGCGCAGCACATCATTATCCCTATGGAAGGCAGCATTGCCGGCTGGATTGCAAGGCACGGCGAACCGCGTGTCATCCAGGACACAACACGGGAGCCGGGTCACTTTCAGGAAATCGATCAGCTTATTGACTTCCATACGACAAACCTGCTGGGCGTGCCCATGAGCACGCACGTAAAAGTGATCGGCGTACTGGAAGTCGTCAACAAGCGAGACAGACAGCGCTTCAACGATATTGACATCAACACACTGACGACACTCGCCAGCCAGGCCGCTGTCGCCATCGAAAACGCCCGCCCCTTTCCCCAGCGCGAACTTCACGCCGCGATGGCGCACCGGTCGTGCCGAACAAGACCGCCGCTGTGCCCCACACCTCCCCCGGGACGCGCACTACAGTGG
>Ga0081527_100473_pt1 | contig 19587 bp, 20 predicted proteins | sample HotLakmasection5_FD_70992 | JGI IMG/M metagenome (GOLD analysis project Ga0081527, IMG submission 70992) | Hypersaline microbial mat communities from Hot Lake, Washington, USA - Section #5 (SPADES assembly) (version 2) | ecosystem: Environmental > Aquatic > Non-marine Saline and Alkaline >... | reverse complement strand
GCCTGTAATCGTTTTTTCTTGGCTACCCAGTAGGCAAAAGTGCCGGCCTTTAAGCCATGCTCGAGGCAGAACTGTTTTTGAGTAACTCCAGAGGTCTTCCATTGATCCACCAGGGCAAACATGGCCTCGGTCTTAGTCTTTGCTGTCATCGTTTTTTGACAAGCAAGCTATCACCCTCATCACTCAGCCAAAAGATGTAGTTGGTCGGGTGGATACGTTTGAGCAGCAGGCACCCGACCATAAAGTGAATCGGCATGGCGGGTTGCCCGTTATGGCTGAAATGACTGGCATAGGCCTGCATAAAGTAGTCACACTCAATGCGGCCAGCCCTTGATCGGTGTCAATAAAGTCTGTAAGAAGGGGACGGAAAATATCGTGCTGGGTTGAATTCTAAGATGAACCTATCATAAGTTGAAAGGGTTTAGACTAAAAAGGGTTATTTTCTTGCATAAAAAAGACATTAAAAAACCCACTTTTAAGCACTTTAAATAACTGATATGATTGTCTTTATAGTATCATTCAGAACCGAGTAATTAATAATAATATCTAAAAAAGATCCAACTTAATTGAGTCTTCTTTGTATTGATAGAAAGCATTTTTGAATTTTTTTTCCAATTTAAAAATCGGGTGTTCTGACATATCTCTTTTGAAATAATTATACCAAATATATTGGATTGTAAGTGTTGGACTATTGTGTATCCTTCTTTTAAAATGATTTAAGTCCCACGTGTTATTACCATGGTAACATCTAATAAACAAGTATCCAAACGCTTTATTTATTGACGTGTATTTTTTTTTCTTCCAGTTATTCAAATAAACAGTGTCCTCCCCCTTTTGAGCGTCTGGATAACGTATACTTTTAGAATTTACATGCATTATACTACCAGGAATTCCACCATTTAAAGTGCCAATAAAAGGCAGGTTTTTAAACTCAGGACTATTGATATGAGTGAGAGAGCTTTCAAGGCAGCATGCTTCAAACCCTTTATTAATTACGTTAGCTTGAACGGTCAATCTGTCAGCGTGATACCAGTCATCGTCATCCCATTGTGCAATATAATCTCCTTTTGCAATATCTAAAGATATATTGCGAAGCTCACCGAGGTTTAATTTCTCTTTATTTTTTATTCGAACATAGTTTATTCTGTTCACTGGAATAGTAGATAACAAATTGCTATAATCATCCCTTCCATCATCAATAATTATTAACTCTTTATTTTTATATGATTGCCGCAAAAAGCATTTTATTGATCTATTAGCTAACTTTTTCCTATTAGCGGTAATCATCAAGCAGCTTATTAAAGGATGTGAGGACATACTAATATTACACTTTTAGTGTGTTTCTTTTGTATTCTAAATTAAGCAATATACTTGGCATTAAATTTTTATGAGTGATACAAACGATTCTATACCTTGTGAATCAGAAATCTATTTCGTTTTCTAAATTTTTTGTTTATCACTTTCAAATTGGCTGTTTCTGTTTAATATTGATTTTACATGAGTAATTATCAAAATAAGCTAGCTCATATTCCTTTTTAATTCCAAGCTCGCAATCTATATACTTGAGTTCCTCGATTTTCAACAGCATAGGGAGTTCCTGTCCCACCTGCATCAACTAAACTAACTTTTCCTCCTAGATCTACCCAAGCGAAAGACTCCTCATTCCAACGATAAACAGCATTGCTTTCACCTACAGTCCAAACTTCACCGCCTCCAGCCCCAATATCTACAGCCTTGCCAGGCATACTTTGCCATGTTTGACCACGAAGACGATAAATTTGTCTGTCATTAATTACCCAGGGTGCTCCATTGCTATCAACAGTTATTACTGACGCCTTACCACCAAAGTCTTCCCAAGAAAAGCTTGATTCATTCCATCTATACGCTGAACCACTTTCGCCTAAAACCCAAACAGAATCTCCACCACCAGCAGCAATATCTACAGCCTTTCCAGGCATACTTTGCCAGGTTTGACCACGAAGACGATAAATTTGTTTGTTATTAATCACCCATGGTGTTCCATTGCTATCAACAGTTATTACTGACGCTTTACCACCAAAGTCTTCCCAAGAAAAGCTTGATTCATTCCATCTATACGCTGAGTTATCACGGCCCAGTACCCAAACTACATCAGTACTGTCACCCCCAACAGCTATTGCTTTAGCATGCCCTGGAAGATTTTCCCACACCTGTGCATTAATATCTGTCACTAACAGGATAACAAATAAATAAAAAATAAAGACTGTAAATATTGTGAGGTTTTTAATTGAAGGCATAGTGTTTTGTTGTTGTATTTAATATTAACTAGTTGTTCAATCTAATAATGGTTTTTTAGCTTTGTTAAATTTTATAAACATGTCTTAAAAACATAACTTTTTAGTACATCCTTACAAATCTACTGCGTTGCAGAATGTATTTTAAATCAATTTACTAAATGAAAATGCATAATCTAAAACAGTAATCGGTCATTTAAAAGCATTTTATTAGATTCGATTTTTATCTTCCAGCCATTGTGCAAGCGCTGGTAAAAAAAACATTGCAGCTAACAGTGTAGTAATTACACCAATGAGTGCAAGCTCACCAATAGATCTAAGTCCAGGATGAAAACTAAATAACAATCCAATAAAACCCACCATTGTAGTTAATGTTCCTATAACGCAATGCTCCCCAGTAGAGCGTAACACTCCAATTATGTTTCCTTTTCCTTTTTCTCGGTATCGGCTTGCAATGTGAATACCATCATCATTTGCAATTCCAATAATTGCCGGTAAAACTACGAGATTAAAGAAGTTTAATTTCAAGGCCATTAATTCCATCGTTAATAACATCCACAACAGACCAAAAGTTAATGGTAAAAGGGCAAGCATCGCCCATTTGAATGAACGGAAGTAATTCAACATAATAGCAATGATAACGATAAATACAAGACCCACCATCCATGGTGCTTCCCGTTGCATTAACATTAACATATCTGCCGCAATAATTGACGTAGAGCTAGCATGATATACTTCCCCGCTATTAAGTTCAATCATACCTACTTCGTTGGCAAATGCAATTGATTGACGTCCATCAGATAATTCTACTCCCGGAAAAATCATCACAAAAGTACCCAATTCTCCGGATTGAGTTTCAAACATGTCTTTAAGATAATCTGGAACGTCCTCCAAAGCTATAGGTTCTGTTGTCTGTGAAGCTTTTTTCAATTTATTTATCTCTTCAGAACTGTTTTGTTCAAAAAAAGATCGCGAAAGTAAATCACGAATATCATCAATGCGCTGCAAACGTTTCTGTATTTTCTCTTCTTCTAAAGGATATCTTTCCTGCAAAGTTTGAACATTCCTTATAGTAGTATTCGGGTTGTTTGATGCCATTTCCTCAAGATATTCAGCAATACGGGTAGCTTCTTTTTGGGAGTCTGCCACAACGTAAGCGGGATTGCTCCCCCGGCGAGCACTTGAAGAACCATCTACAATAGCTTTTTTTGCCTCATATTCCGGATAACTTGGATCTAATTTATCAAAGTTATATTCGAAAGAGACCCTGGGCAGAAAGACAAGTGCCAGAACGGCAGCAATGATACTGAGAACTAATACCGATCGCGCTGCAGGAAACCTTTTCCCCGATTTTCCCCCATATTCTACATAATTTCCGTCAACATTTAAATTCAAAAGATGAGCCCTTTCAAAGATTGTAATGACTGCCGGCATGACAAGGAGCATAGCAATAATCGCAAAAATAATCCCTATTCCGGCTATAAAACCAAACTCACTGAATCCTTTGAAATCAGCAATCATTAATACAAATAATGCTGCTGCGGTTGTTGAAGCAGCAACCATAACTGCTTTACCAGTAGTTATAAAGGTATTTTCAGCTGCAACTTTTATAGGTTTGCCCGACACCCGTTCCTCCGTGTAACGCCCATAGTAGTGCACTCCGAAGTCGATACCTAGCCCAAAGAGCAACAGGGCAAGGGTTGATGTCATTAGGTTTAGGTTTCCAATAATGAAGGCGGCCGTACCAAATGTCCAGGCAAGACTCATTAACAGCGGTATCCCAATAATTAAAGTAATAATGGGTAATCTGAGGATTTCCTGGAAAAGGATTTTGGCAGAAAACCGCCCCCCCGATCGTGCATAGTACGATTTATATAAAAAATAAAAGATAACAATTAGCAAAACAGCAGATGCCCCGATACCAAACGTTTTAGCCACATCATTACGAATAGCCTGAACCTGGATACTTCTGTGCATAAGCCGGCCGGCTAATACAGTTTCCATTTCAGGATGGTAAGACTGCGGTTCCAATTCGGCTATGAGCTCCTCCATATCTTGGTATAATGCATTGATAAATCGAACATTTGTCTGAGACCCAGATGGGAAGAATCGCAACGTCATGGAGGTGCTATCCTCATGTATTGGATATTCATTTCCTACCAGCCAATTATACAGATCTTCAAATTCTTCAAGATCTTCTTCATCTCCTGTTCCATCATTATCACTTTCTTCTTCCTCATCTAAATCAAAGTAAAAGGGATTTGCCTCAAGACTCACCTCTTCAACTTCACTTTCAAGGTAATTCTGTACCCGGACCAACTCATCGTCAGTTGCAAAATATAATGCATTATTACTTAAAAACTCAGTTTCTCGCCTGTACTCAACACTGCTTAGGTATGGCTCTCCGCCTCGAGTCATAGCCATTGCCCTAGGTATGAGATCATCCGCAAATGCTTTAGAAGCCTCAAAGGAGGGGCTTATAATACCAACTGCAACATCACTTCCTTCTCCACCAACAGTGCTTCTTATTTTTTCGAGAGCAACTATACTTGGGGAGTCTTCTGGAATAAGATTAGCGAAATCAGTTTCAATATCAAGATCCATTGCCAGCATACCTCCGTAAACAGAAAGTAAAAGACTCGCAACTATTATTTTTATGGGATTTGATGTAACGTAGCCAATTATTGAACTCAAGTAACGATGCTTCTCTTTCATAGGTATTTAGAATAAAATTTATCTGTAAATAAATATACTTAACTAAATGTAACCGTTTATTACTATCTGTTTAGCATTTTTTAAAACTTAAAAAGCATGCTGAAATTAATGAACGATAAAGTAATTGAAATGTCCAGATCGGGCCGGGCTTCCATGAATCTGCATTTTACCAATACCCCTGTGATCGTAGTATTCACCCCCAACTAGCCTACGAGCTAAATTTCTGGCGATCCAATTGAGATCATCAAACACGGAGCGTCTGTCAATTTCATTTTGATGAAAAAATTTAATTTTACGGCCATCTTCAAGGTAAATATGAAATTCTTTCGGAAATTCTTTGTTTGTTGAGTTGTAATCAATCAAGTCCTCCTCAACTTTAACAGTATTTGCAGAAACTTTACCCTCATCATTACTCAGTTGATAACCTATCAAATCATGACGATCAGAAATCTGGGGATTTAAAAAATATGTGAGCTCCCAATTTTTTTCTGAAGTATGTTGAACAAATCGATACCCGCTTTGTAGTAATTTTCCGGGATTTCCAAACTGATGGGTGTGGTCCATATATACTGTACCTGTCACATCCTTTACATTATCATCAATACCTGCATATCCACTCACACGAGCAAACGGAATGTGAGTAATAATGCCAATACTTTTTCCATTTACTTCATAAAGACCGTCCCCATATTTTATTCCTTTATGAATATCTTCAAAGTGCAGATGGATCTTAAACCTGTCACCTGATTTATCAGTGTTAATATAAATTTCATGACTCTGAGGAAGTTTACCTTTAAACCATATGTTATCCTGACGTGGGTTGATATCAAATTTATACTCCACCTCATCCTGCGCAAGATTTTCAAGAGGATATTCACGATTTATTTCGTAATTCTGGCCATCCAGGTTATACATGGATACCCGTATACCACTGACTGATGAATGTATGTTGGAAACTGAAAAAATTATATACAAGCTCATTCCGTTGTCTAAATAGATTTGGTAGTTCCAAAACTCACTAAAGGAAAGGCCACCAAGAGTTTTAGCCCAAATATCGTCATCATCCGGAGTACTGATTTCAGCACTATTTTGGGCTATTCCAGGGACAGAGGTAATTAATAGTATGAGTGTAACGAATAAAAATAAAGCCTTTTTAAAAAAACTTCTGAATAGTGATAATCGATGCTTAAAATTCATAGGAAAACTAATTTTGTTTAATTCTTCTCATCATTTCATATCACAACTGGTGCATAATTTAAATCGCCAATATCACTATAAACAATTACGCCACCCTACTCATTGTATCTCTTACTTGATTCCAATTACCTCTCAACTACTTAAGTGTATTGAAATTCATTTTATTTTAAATACTTTTTCTGAAACCATAAAGATTGTCTCTTTAATAAATTAGGGACAAAATATATATAATATTTTGCCCTGCCAAATATGAATTGTCAAATTAATCAACCAAAATGAACTCATTAAATTGAGATACCTTCGATCAGATTGGATATCTTCATTATTGAAAATTCCCTGTGAAGACTTTGTAAAACCGGTAACTTCCTTGCTAACTTTTCACCCTCTATTCATTATTTGCAAACTGAAGCTACTAACTTTGAACCTTCAATTGCCTAGATTGAGATCAAATCATCATTTTGTTATTCTGAAAGCTCTATCTATTCGTTCTATTCATTTAAAATTATTTTAATATTACTCTTATCGTATGAAAATAGTCTATGTACAATCATACCCAATTTATCATGACGGGCTTAGTTGCGAGGCCTGGATGGAATTGGATAACCGCGATAAATGGATGCCGGCTCTTACTTCAGCACTGGGCCATAACACAGAACTTTGGTGTGCCGGAAAAGAATCATTAACAAGCACCTATTGTTGGGATCATCAGACTTCATTTACTATTCGGGTATTTAAATCAGATCCAAAATTTGGCAATAGCAAAAGGGACCAGTGCAGCGAGATGATAACGCACGCCAAATTAACCGAAACAGATCTATTTTTGTTAAAAGGTGTTGATGGTGGAGTTGGACTGCAGCTACTAAAAAAGTATATCTTACCTCATAATATACCCTTCATTTTTATAGTGGGCGGAGAGTTTCGATCTCCCTATAATAGCAAAGCCTTGTCCATTCTTTGTGAAACCGAATATCAGTTAAAGCACTTAAATGCTGAGCAGCCCTGGCACAAAACTTTATTTGGGAACAGATCCAACTTCAATTCACACATTTTACCAAAATCTGTGGATACAAACCTGTTTTCTCCTAAACCTGACCTGGTTAAAAAATGGGATGTCATATCGATGGGACGTCTTATATCCTATTATAAAGATTATTCAGCTCTTGAATCCCTATCTCATACCTGCAGTGTTGCGATGATTGGTTGTGGCCCTGAGGCGAACATACTTCGCAAAAAGATGCCTCATATCACATGGATTGGGTATATACCGAACCATGAAATTCCAGAATATCTTGTCCAGGCAAAATGTTTTTTTTATACAAGCCTGAATGACTTCTTCCCAAGAGTAATCCCTGAAGCGGCTGCCTGCGGTTTACCCGTAATAGCATTTCAGAAAGCTATTAAACCGGATGTTTTACCACACCATATAGGGCTACGAATAAGTAATGGAGAAGTAAACAATCAGATCGCTAGTCTGTTACAGAATGAGAAAAGACTCCGGAATATAGGGATTAACGCCCGCAATTATGCCGTTGAAAGATGGAATAAACAGTCCACCTTATCTATTTTAAAAGAATTACTGTAGCATTGATGAAGATTTTACCGACTAGCTTTCAGGGGTATATTACAAAAATCCGTGCCTTTATTCGGACAGAAACAGGTCGTAAACTGGCCATGGTTTCAAAACATCTTTTTAACGGTGCTTTAATTTACATTATTCTCTACCAGATATATACGATTGGCGTGACCGATGTCCTGAAAAGCCTGCCTGTAAACCCATTATTTTATCTCATTTTTGTAGTGATTTTTTTAACTCTGCCCTTTTCAGAATTTCTCATATATAAGCGTTTTGTCCCATTAAAACTGCTGGAAAGTCAGCGTATCTTTCATATAAAGCGAGTCTATAATAAAGTATTTATCGGTTATTCGGGGGAAGCATACCTATTTGCTTGGCTTAAAAAACAATATAAACGTACCATAAAAGAAGTTTTTGAGTTTGTCAGGGATAATAATACCATCTCAATCATCACCTCTTGGATTGTGGTTGCCAGCTTGTCAGGCTGGTTATTAATGACTGATGAAACAGGTTTGGTAAGTAAAGTTCAGGAGGAGATACGTCTATTTCTGGCTCTCATTTTTGTTCTGATCGTTTTATTAATCATTCTTGCCACGATATTTCGTCAAAAACTTTATGACCTTAATTTTAAAGACAGTTCGTACATTTTTTCAGTCCATTTCTTCAGAACCATTATACTTGCAGTATTACAAGTTTTACAGTGGTATGTTGTGATCCCCCTGGCGGGCTTCAAACTACTGTTCAACTTTGTAGCTATACAGATGGTGATAGGAAAAATACCTTTTGTCCCTAACAAAGAACTCATCTTTCTCTCGTTAAGTATCTATTTATCTCAATTTATTGAATTACCCGTTGAACAATTCACCAGCCTCCTAATCGTCAATCTGATACTAGAAAAACTGTTTGGGCTTTTTGCTTTATTCCTTTACAAAAAATCTTTTTGAAACATCCTAATAATTACTTGGCTCAATTGCGATGACCCGGATTAAAAAAATATTCAACCGAATTCGAATTATATGTAAAGTCAGTTCAAAACTGAGAGCCGACAGTTTTTCTGGAATACGCATGCTATTTGGAGGTATTTGGTTTCTTATAAATGATACATGGAAAAGCCAGCTTCATTTTAGCGCAATGATTTCATACTCCGGAAAGGTTCACCGATTTTATTTTAAAGATGTTGGCGATTTTGAGCTTTTGGATGAAATATTTTTACAGTCTGCCTATCTGCTGCTTAAAGAATTAGAACCCAATCCAATCATTTTGGATTTAGGAGCAAACATCGGAGTTTCTACTCTCTTTTTTGCAATGTGTTGGCCCAATTCAGAGATTCACAGCGTGGAACCCGATCCCGAAAATTTCCGAAGGCTTTGTGAGAATACAAAATCGCTACATAATATTTTTTGTCACCAGAAAGTGATTTGGTCTGATGATGTGAAAGTTCCTTTTTATGTCAATAAGCACAGAGGTTCCTCTTCATCAATATTTAAGACCTCGTCCAAACAGCATTGTGTTTATCTTCAGGCTTATTCACTCAGTCAGTTTCTTGATCATATATCCAAAGAAAAAATCACGCTTTTAAAAATTGATATTGAAGGTGCAGAAGAGGCAGTTTTCTCAACATTTAACGAATTTCACAGAATTGAAGTGATTGCTGGAGAACTGCATCATGATTATTGTAACACAGAGGACCTATTAAACGCTTTGCATAAATATTACAACCAGGTTCAAATACACACCTTGAAACATAAACGTGATTACGTGTTTGCGAGTCGCCAATATATTTAAAGAAAAATCAATTAATTTGATGTCAAGTATTTAACATAGCAGACTTAAAAATATTAATTGTCAAAATAACCAAATGTTTAAATTAATTTTCATTATGGGATAGATTAGTCAGTAATTATAAACTTTCTGTATAAAGAAAATCTCTCAAAATCTCGTTTATTATCATCAAATGAAACTGATTCAATATTTAGTTTATTATAAATTTTAACTGTTCTGTAATCAGATTCATCAAAAACCAAGGCACTTAACTCTATATATGTTGTAGTATCTGGTCTAATTTCGAATAAAATAGTCTAGTCGGTAGCAGTAGCCAAATATTCATATTTTAGGCTTTCAGTTGTGTTAGAGTTGATTCTTGCAACATCTATATCTAGCAAATAATTTCCAGGTCTTAATAATATATAACAATAAAAGTCCTCGGATATTCCATACCTAGTTTCATCGCGTTTAAATTGTTCGTACATCAGTTCCTCTCCTGTCAATCTAAGTGAAAAATATAATTGGTAATCGTTAGACCTCATTACTCTTCTCCAAGAATCATATGCTGTTGAACTATTAAAATCTCTTGAAAACTTAATTTTTAATACACCAGCATTATCATTGGTTTGTAGATTTTTAATGTAGTTTATGTGGCTTTTTTTCTGATAAATATTCTTTTTGGGGTGTTCAATTTCTGTCGTGATAAAAGTAATCATCAAAATTATTAAGGAGTATGTTGTATTCATATTTATGAAAGTTATGATGCTATTGACATTGCATACCTATCATACCATATTTTTTGCTTTGCTGAATATTTTATAATAATCTTTCTCTTAAAGGTGCCATAAAATAGTTTTGTTGAAGTACTCCCCAATATTTAGACCACTGAGTACGGTTTGTTAGTTTATTCTAAGCGATGTTGAGGTAGAGATCTTTTGGTTTTCTTCAATCAATGCCCTGATGTCTTTTTTGATTATATATTTTGACAAAAGTATCTATTCCCTGGTACAGTTCCAATCCATTGCCTGCAGGGTTTAGATAAATATGTTTTTGTTTGATGGTCCATAACCAGCACTCAATAAATACATTATCAGTTGCACATCCCTTCCCATTCATACTAATACGTATCTTATAGCTCTTCAGGGTATCTACCCAGTAAGCACACGTATACTGACTACCCTTATCAAAGTTAACGATCCCAAGGACTCCATGCTCGGCATTTGCTTATTTTAGTAGCTCAGTTTGTGTTTCTTTTTCCAGGGAATTGGGGACCTGCCGACCGACAATTTATCCGGCTCTACACATCAATGACAGTGCTCAAATACATGAGCCCTTTCTTCATGGGAATATAGCTGACGTCGATCACCACAGCTGCTTGGGCCAGGTGATAGATGTATGATGCAACAATACGGATGAATGCATTTCACTTGTCCCAGTCGGGAAAGGTTTTTCTTAAGATAAATGGTCTCAATACCCATCTTTCGCAACAATTGACGTATTCTTTTGCTATTGTAATCCAACCCCAACTCAGCCACTTCATCCTGCATGCCCAGCACAATCTGTGGCGGATCTTTGGTAAATAACCGATCCATCAACCTAGATGAGGTGCAGGTTCTGCGCAGACTCACCTACAGGGGTATAGTAGAGTCTGCTTATGTTAACCGTCAACAAATCAGCCTGTCGGCGTATGCTCCAACAGTGGGCCGAATCAACAAGGGTTTTATGCTGGTTCAAAGTCCGATTTTCTTTAACCTTTTTTTAAAAAATCATTCTCCACCTTCAGCTGTCCGATTTGACTGTACAAGCCATCTGCGTTCACTGCTGGCTGTTGGATCTGCATCGCCGATGGAAGCTCCGTCAAACGCAAGGTCGGCATGGTGCAAAAACTCGTGTTTCCACTTCGAGATTTGATTGGGGCGAACCTTCAAAGCGAGTGGCCAGTTCCGCCAGACATTGACATTCCTTTAACGCCTCTATAACTACGGTGGCTCTATGAAGTACTCCCCATTTGTTGGACCACTGGTTAATGTTTCTTAGTTAGAATTTAAGCTGCACGGTGATATAGTTCCACAGGTTTCTTTCGGTTAATTCCCTGATGTCTTCGATTGTTATACTTGTCTACAAAAGCACTGATCCCATGAAACAGGGACAAACCTGTTTGTGGAGGATTCAAATAGATATACTTTTGCTTGAGGGTTCTAAACCAACGCTCAATAATTGCATTATCCGTTGCCCGCCCTTTGCCATCCATACTGATGCGAATGGTAAATTCCTGGAGAGTTTCTACCCAGCGTGCACACGTGTACTGAGGCCCCAGGTCAGAGTTCATGATTTCCGGGCTTCCAACTCTTGCAATGGCTTCCCGCAGCAGTGTGGTTTGATTCTCCTTTTCCAGAGAGTTGGAGAGCTGCCAGCCGACCAGATACCGGCTATACAGATCAATGATCGCTGACAGGTACATAAACCCACGCTTCATCGGGATATAAGTGATATCAATCGACCAAACCTGATTCGGCCGAGTAATTTTCAAATGACGTAGCAGATAAGGATGTACATACTTTGCATGACCCAGCCGCGATAGGTTTCTTTTTGGATAAATGGGCTCTACACCCATTTTACGCAGCAATCGCCGGATCCGTTTAATGTTGTAGCGCATCCCAATCTCAGCCAGTTCATCTTGCATACCCAGTACGCCCAATGTCGGATCGTCGGTAAAGAGCCGATCCATGGCCGCCATCAGGCGCAGGTTTTCTCTGGATTCACCCAGTCCCTTGTAATAAACTGTACCGCGAGACACAGAAAGTAGCTCGCATTGGCGGCGGATACTCAGCGGGTGTGATGGATCCACATAGGTTCTTCGCTCGTTCACAGTCCGGTTTTCTTTAAGCTTTTTTTTATAAAGTCATTCTCCACTTTCATCTGTCCGATTTGAGAATAGAGTTCTTTGAGATCCACCTTCTCAGAATCGTCAGATCCAGAGGAAGACCCGTCAAAGGCCTGCTCGGCATTGTCCAGAAACTCGCGTTTCCATTTGGATATTTGATTGGGACGGATTTCAAAATGTGTGGCCAATTCAGCCAGGCTTTTCTGTTCTTTAAGGGCTTCAATGGCAACGGTAGCCTTGAATTTAGCTGAAAATTTTCGTCGGGTTCGCTTCATCGGTTTGATCTGTTTTAAGGTTAATATACAAACTTAACCGATGGTCCAGTTTTTGGGGAGTATTACACTAAACTTACCAGTAAATTTTCGTCATGTTAGTTTTATTGGTTTTCTATATGTTCTTTTAATAAACAAACTTAACCAATGGTCCGATTTTTGAGGAGTATTACATAGCCCCCGTCTTTAAACAATGACACTTTATTAAACACTACTTTTTATTTTATTCCTCTAAGCCACCTTTTAATTTTAGGATGCTCTCTCTTTAAAATTTCCATAGTTTTTTTATAATCGGGGTCATTTTTTAACAGTTCATTTGCAAGCAAATCACTAAAATTATTGCCTGTGGACATTTTTTGTAAAGGTAGCTCATTTTTCATTAATCGTTCATAAAAGCTCGGACATACTTCTATATAGCTTTTTGCACTTCGAATAGCTAAATTTTTAATAAAATTAGAGTTATTGTTCGAATAATTCGTGTAACTATTGAATATCTCTGTATAAAATTCATCATAATTGATATGTCTATCACCGCCAAGAGAATTAAAGCTACATGTGTTGTTTTGTCCAACAGCAACTAAATTTATTATTATAAGTTTTACAAATAAGATTGCTAGGGTATACTTTATTACTTTCATAATTTAATTTTTCAATTTAACGTTTGATTGGTAGTTTTTTATGTTTCCACATATTGTACAATTATAAAAGCCCTTTCTGCTATTGACCTCTTGAAAACCTTCATCATCTTCCCAAATAATTTTTAACCAATAATAATTTGCCAACACAAAACCAGATTCAACAGAAAAAGTCAAGTCCAACCTTTCACGATCGGTATCCATCAAAAACGTTTCCGTTTGCATTAGTTTCACGTCGCTTCTATCACCAGCCTCCCACCACCATTCAAATGTCATATTCACGTTTTTAGGAGATGGTTTTTGCTCAAAAAGAGTACTCTTATCATTAAATTCTCTTTCTAAAATCAAGGAACTTGATATACTATTAATATTACTTCCATCTGCCGGCTCACTTATAAACCGAACATCAATTGTTGTTTCTGAATCACCTTTTCCACAACCAAACAATATTGTTACTACGATAATGGTAATTATTGTAAATACTTTTTTCATTTTTAACTTGATTTATTTAAAAATTACTTTTAGATATTTTCTTTTTACAGAAGGAAATAACAACTAAATATTTGAAGGTACATATCCACAGCTGTTTAATGAAGAAGATGATATTTTGTGTGATATAACTTCAGTTTTACTGCATATCATCTTTTCAAACTCTTTTACCCCATTATTATTAATGATGATTACATTTGCACAGCCTTCTGTTATTTCAATGTTTATTAATACCTCTCGTTTATCATCACTCAACCTACTAATGCCTGTGAAATCAAGTCTAAACTCCTCAATAAAAGGTGTATTTAAATTTTTGTATTCTACTTCAGTTTGTTTGGTCTTAATAGATAGATAATCAATACTAACTATAGTATTAGGATCTTTTGAATCGAGATATATAGAAAATGTTGTACAGCTGTTAAAGTCTTCATAATCACAACTAGATAATAATATTGTAATGAAAAATACTTTTATAAATACCTTTTTAAATTCCATAACCTTTTATTTAACATAAAGATATATTTTATCCTCAAAGAAAAATTTTGATAGTTTAGACGGGTAATCAGGTATGCTTTCTGCTAATTTGTCTGCTTCGTAGATTACTCTTGAATCACCTACCTCCATGAAGTTATTATCGAGATCATTCTCTTTTTTAGTTACAATAAAACCAAATTGAAAATCAATTATTCCATCTGAAGATTTGGTCCCAGAGTAGATGGAAGCTGTATGAAAAGAAACAGTATGTGTTCCCTCATCTATCGTGCTTTTAGTTTCCAGATAAACTGAGAATGTTTGTCCCGAACCTGCTATAAAAGCACCTATACCTTCGCCAATATCTCTTCCACTATCTGACTGATAATTTAACTCTATATTTAAATCTGCAGTTTGTTTGCTGAATTTGTAAGTATAATTATTGAATCTTATGTTTCCATTTAATTGCTCCTGCGTATTTGCGTAGTAATTTCCTTCAATATTTGGTGGATTAAGGCCTTTATGAATTGTTAATCCTTCATCCTCCAATATTTCAATATCTTTTTCTGTCATGAAATCATTTACTTCTGGAGGGACATCATCTATACCTTCATCGGTTATAAAGTTTCTCTGATTTCCATAACCTGTGCCTGCACTATTGGTTGCATAGGCTCTGACAAAATATCGAGTATTAGGAAAAAGGCTGGTTATATCGCTTGTAAAATTGCCAAGACCATCTCCATCGTCACTGCATGAGTCATTCAATGTCGGATTCTCAGATGTGCTCCAGCATACGCCACGGTTAGTAACTATGGCCTTGCCATCATTTGTAATATTGCCTCCACTTACAGCTGAGTTAGCTGAAATGGATGAAACTGATGAGGTCTCAATGGTGGGTTTCGTAATGACAGGCTCTGTTCTAAAGTCTAATAATTCTCCATATCCAACACCTACTCCATTCTCTGCATAAGCTCTAGCATAATATTCTGTATCTGGATTTAAATCAGTAATATTACTTGTAAATTCACCATTTCCACTTCCTTCAGAAATGCAATTATGTTCCAAAGTTGGAGGCCCCTCTTGACTCCAGCAAACTCCACGTTCTGTAATTGTTGATCCTCCATCATCTGATATATTTACTTTTGCTGTGATATTTGTTTCTTCAATACTAATTATCTCGCTACTACCTATTTCTGGCACTTGGTTTGGCGGTGGGCAATCAGAGGGATTAAATGTGCCTAAGATCGAAACAATGGCAGCAGCTAAGGGAGCTGGCCCTCCAGTAGCTATAAACTCAGAGGGATCAGGCAGAATAAGTTCTTTAGCCATTTTTAAAGATGAACCAATTCTTCCAGTGATACTTCTATAGTCAGTGTAACTTTTCTCAACATAAGTTCGATAGATACCTGCTATTTCGCCTTCAAACAAAGCTACCGCCTCCACTGACGGACCTGCACTACCTGCAAATGAAGCAGAAAATGTGAGTTCTTTTACACCACCATGAACTGGTTTAGAAGCAAAGGCCACAGGACACTGAACCATATTTTCAACAAAGGCAGACTCATTCCACCATTCCACCTCATGTACATATCCAACGCTCGCGCCTACATCAAGACCAACTACTTTACTCAAGGCGGTTGAAACACCAAGGGCATAAGATCTGCCCGATCCCTCAAACCGATTCTTTACTGATTGTTGATTTGGTTTTATGTTCCACAACCATTTTCTAAGTCCGGTGAATCCATTATTATTTCTCAATCCTCCTCCTGCACCCACACCGATTCCTGCTCCAACACCACAAAATGAATAAGTGTATACTGCTCTATCCATATTTACAAAATCATATATGTAATCCGACCCGCCACCTCCACGAGCACTCAATTGTCCTGCGATTTTAACCCCTATACCTTTTGAAACACCTGAGAAGACTTCTACACTTCTGGCAAATCCTAAACCAAAATTGTTTGTACACACCGCCTTGTTTATTGATTTGCCTCGTTTACTCATCTCTGAAGACATTGCATCAAACTGTCTTTTAACCGCTTCTTGAAAGTCTTCAACAGAATAGTATTTATTCAGAGTATTAATTAATGCATCTATATCAGCTTCCAAGCTATCAATGTCTGTCGATTCAGAGTTGATCTGCCTATCGTAAAGTGAGACCAATTCATCAGGAAATATTGTACTTGCTTTTTCGAGAACATTCTCTTTCTTAGCATTAAATTCTTCTTCTGGGCTGATAGAATTATCCGAACAGGATGTTAGCACAAAACATGAGATAAGTCCTCCTAAAAGAACAAGTATTTTAAATTGATTATTTGTATAAAACATCTTTTGCAAATAGGAAGGGGATTGATGATTATATTTCATTGGTTTAGGAGTTGGTCGCATTTATGTCTCACTCATTGTAGTTGGATGAATCTGCATAAAATTGAAAAAAAACTTACCTATTAAGCAACATTTAAATTTTTCAAAACTTTATATATTATATCCATATACTCCCAACAGGTTTTTGTTACTGCAGAAAATTTTTTTAAAATTTATTTAGCAGATTAAAAAATACTGAACCCCATACTATATTGAACGAGATAACAAATAGTTGGCAGAAATGGGATTGGATGAGCTGGCCACCAAGTGGGAAATCAAATACCCGATTGTGATTGCCTTCTTACAGGATAACTGTGATAAGCTGACCACTGACTTCCAGTATACCGTACCATTCCAAAAACTTATTTACACAACCAATACTGTAGAGGGCTAGAACTGGCAAATCCGAAAAGTAATATGGACGAAAGGAGCCTTTATCAGTAACGTCGTCTTGTTAAAGCTGATCTACTACCTGGTAACACTAAATATTGAAAAGAAGTGGACAACTCCGCTTCAAAACTGGAGCTTGACTGTTTAACAGCTGGCGATTAGATTTGGAGACCGTCTGAAGTACTCCCTAATTGTCGGACCACTAATTAAGAGTTCTTAGTTAAATTTATACTGCACGATAATAGATTTCAACGGGTTTCTTTTGGTTAATTCCTTGATGTTCACGGTTGTTGTATGTATCTACATAAGCTTCTGATTCCATGAAACAAGGACAATCCTGTTTGTGGTGGATTCAAATAAATATACTTTTGCTTGATTGTTCTAAACCAACGCTCAATAAACGCATTATTGGTTGCCCGCCCTTTACCATCCATACTGATGCGAATGGTATACTCACGCAGAGTTTCTACCCAGTGTGCACACGTGTACTGAGGCCCCTGGTCAGAGTTCATCATTTCCAGGCTTCCATATCTTTTAATGGCTTCACGTAGCAGAGTGGTTTGATTCTCCTTTTCCAATGAGTTGGAGAGCTGCCAGCCGACTATAAAACGGCTATACAGGTCAATGATCGCTGACAGGTACATAAATCCACGCTTCATCGGAATATAGGTGATATCAATCGCCCAAACCTGATTCGGCCGGGTAATCTTCAATTCACGCAACAAATAGGGATGCACATACTTTGCGTGACCCAACCGGGAAAGGTTCCTTTTTGGGTAAATGGGCTCGACACCCATTTTACGTAGTAGTCGCCGAAAACGCTTACTGTTGTAGCGCATCCCAATCTCGGCAAGTTCATCTTGCATACCCAGTACGACCAATGTCGGATCGCCGGTAAACAACCGGTCCATAGCTGCCATCAGCCGCAGATTTTCATCGGATTCACCTACACCCTTGTAATATACCGTACTGCGAGCCACATCCAGTAACTCGCACTGGTGACGGATACTTAGAGAGTGTGATGGATCCACAGAGTTTCTTCGCTGATTCACAGTCCGGTTTTCTTTACGCTTTTTTTTAAAAAGTCATTCTCCACTTTCAGCTGTCCGATCTGAGAATACAGTTCTTTCACATCCACTTGCTCAGTCTTATCTATGGGTGAAGATGATCCGTCAAAGGCCTGCTCGGCATTGTCCAGAAACTCTCATTTCCATTTGGAGATTTGATTGGGATGGATTTCAAATTGGCTGGCCAATTCAGCAAGGCTTTTCTGTTCTTTAAGGACTTCAATGGCTAAGGTAGCCTTAAATTTTGCTGATAATTTTCGTCGGGTTCGTTTCATCGGTTTGGTCTGTTTTTAGGTTAATATACAAACTTAACCGATGGTCCAGTTTTTGGGGGGAGTATTACACTTTGACTTTTAACCGGACACTACTGAGTGTGAACCATAAAAACGGAATCCCCTACAATATTTTTTCATTCAAATTTGAGATTAGCCATAAAATGTCTTTCTTGAAGTTACTTAGGCAATCATCACGTTAACAAACCCACAATAGAGCTATGAAATAATTGTTTTTACAATTCTCATCTCTTTGATTTCCACATTATCCATAGCGCAAGACGGTAATTTTACAGGTCAAAACAGCTTAAATAATGAAGTAAAGTTTGAGAAAACAGATGTTTTCTTACCGCTTGTAATGAAACTTGATAACCCCTGTGAGGATAGCTTATATCTTGAATTAAAAGAAATACCACTGGATGAAATGAGTTATAGACAATTTGAAGTATTTAGAGATAAAGACAAGGCTTGTAATGAGTACATGAATGAAGAAGCCAATAAAGCTTGGTTTACTATTCCACAATATCATAATAAAAACCACTTCAAACAGGGTGGGGGTGCAGAGAGAGAAATGCGCTTAATTGGCCGCTTTCATTTAAAGTATGAAATTCATGAAATTCCTGAACCATACAAGCACCGGACGCGCCATCATAGATAATCGAGGATTATGTGCTGGGTATTCATATATCCCTGGGCTTCTTTGTATTTCTTTTCGTGGCATGGCGCGTCATATTCCGGTTGTATGAGGGCTTTCCAGAGAATGTCGGGGAGAATGTTTTAGAGCGCTGGACTGCTTATGTGGTACACAGGGTAATATTGCTCTTGTTAGCACTTATGGTTATTACGGGTCCGATGTACCTATTTACGGAAAATGAGTGCGTTAATTTTTTTAATTGGTTTTCGATTTGTGTGCCTCTTGAAAACTTGTCGGTCATTCATGAACCCATGGAATGGCTGCATGTAAACACGGCCATATATTTGCTACCGGCATTACTCGTACTGCACTTCATTGGCGCAATCCGGCACTACGTAGCACGTGGAAAACAGGAAAGCCCTTCAGATCTATGAGTAATTCCATATCGCAGGTTGAATATTTCATTCCAGCCCCCTAAAAGACTGGACACAAATTAAACCTGGAAAGTTTATAATTTGTGATTATGACAATACATAGAAAAACCTGGAGTAAATCCGAAAAATTAGCAGTCATCCATATGGCCA
>Ga0081527_100472_pt1 | contig 19604 bp, 17 predicted proteins | sample HotLakmasection5_FD_70992 | JGI IMG/M metagenome (GOLD analysis project Ga0081527, IMG submission 70992) | Hypersaline microbial mat communities from Hot Lake, Washington, USA - Section #5 (SPADES assembly) (version 2) | ecosystem: Environmental > Aquatic > Non-marine Saline and Alkaline >... | reverse complement strand
AGCGCGAAGACCCACAGCCCGAATCCCCCCAGCGCCGCGAATAGCAAGACGACCGTCAACACCTGAAACACCCGCCTGGCGCGGCGTTCGAGCGCGGCCTCGTGCAATTTCCGCGCTTGTTCGGTGGCCTCACGTTGGGCGCGGGCGTCGAGGCTGGCCTGCAAATAGTCTTTCTCGCGCGGCGTCAGGGAAATCTCGGTGACTTTCGCCCACGCCTCGAATTGCTCCAGCCGACCGCCACGTAGTAGATAGCTGGCGTCGTGGTTGGCCTGACGCCAATCCACCACCAGTGTCGAGAGTTGGTGTTGCAGGCGAAGCTCGGTGCGGCTGTCGTTGATCCAGCCACGCAGGCGATTCCACTCACGCAGGATGGCCTCATGTGCGACTTCAACGGTTGGCTGGCGCGTTTCGGCATCGTGATCCATCGAAAGTAGGCGGTAAGCCGCGAACTGGTCGATGATCTCCTCCATGAGATCGGTGTTATCCGTCAGTGATAGTAGTTCAGCCTGTGCTGCTCGACGACGCGTATCTTCCGCACCTTCACCCAGCGTTACCAATCGCATGAACATCTGGTGCGCCAATTCTTTGCCTGTATCGGTGAGACTGAGATAGATCTCATCGGCACGGTTCGCCAGCGCGCCCACCGCGCCGCCAATCTCGCGGTAGGCATCATGTGTCAACAAACGACCTTTACGCCGATCAAAGAGTTCCGTCAGGGCATATTGCAGCAGTGGCAGCGCCCCGGACTGATAGTTCATCTCGCTGACGGTCTGCTCGACCAGTCCCTGCTCGAAGGTTACGCCGACACGCTCCGCCGGACCGCGAATCGCCCGTTCCAGCCCCTTTGCGCTGAGGGGAAGTACTGTTTCCATACGGCTGCGGATCAATTCGCCAAATTCGGGATAAAGCAAGGGGCGGTCATAGTAGTCGGCGCGCAGGGTGATGATCACGCGCACCCGGCTTCGCACATCGCTGACAGCCGTGTAGAGCAGATTCAGAAAATGCTGGCGATCTGTTTCATCCTCTACCAGTGTGAACACTTCCTCGAACTGATCTACGACAATAACCAGTTCAGTGTCGTTACCGGGCAGAATAATATCCGCCACACGTAGCAGACCGCGCTCGTCGCGTCTCAATTGATCATTCAGATTGCCGGATTGATTCGCAGCCACACGTATCAGAGCCGTTTCTAGCTTATCGAGTGGATGCGTACCGGGTATCATATCGACAACAAACCATTTTTCCGAACCAGATAGCGCGCCGCGCCATAGTGCCGGGATTAGCCCTGCTTTCACCAGACTCGATTTTCCGCTGCCAGATGGACCGACTACGGCAAGAAAACGCTGGTACGGGTGTTTTTCCTGCAGGTGGTGGATTAGTTTTTGTGTTAATTCCTCACGCCCGAAGAAATCACGTGCATCGCTGGTCTGGAAAGCGTGCAGTCCTTTATATGGGTTTTCTAGCTCCGGCAGTGAAATCGACATTGCCTCCTGATCGATGTCTAGTAGGGCAGAAGTGGTGTCACCGGTCACAATGAGTTTGAGTTCACGGGCACGGATAATGGCCTGTACCCTGCTGCGAACACCAAGCTTGCTGTAAACCTGGCGGATATGCCACTTGACTGTTGCAAGTGTCACGACTAACTGGTCGGCAATCTCACGGTTGCTCATGCCTTGCGCAACCATAGAAAGAATCTCCTGTTCGCGCATGGTCAACTGTTCAACGACGCTGGCCTCCTGCCGGTCGCCGCGTCCGATACCTTCCCGGAATGCGATCGCTAGTGCAAGCACATCGGGATAGCGCTTGTCGGGGTCTTTGGCTGTAGCTTTCTGGATGATCTCATTGATTTCGTCACGTACATCATCGGGTAGATTGGTGATCTGCGGCAGGGGATCGTTAATGTGCTTATAGAGCCGTTCGATAGTTGAGGCGCTCTTGAATGGATGCTCACCTGTGATCATTTCATATAGCGTCACGCCGAGACTGTAGATGTCTGTGCGAGGGGTAACCGGCTCACTGCGAGCTTGCTCTGGTGAGATGTAGTCCAGTGAACCGACCACCGCATCGGCACCGGTCATTCCGTCTGTCAATCCGGTGAGGTCTTTGGCGATGCCGAAATCCGCCAGATAGGCGTTGCCGTCTTCGTCCAGAAGGACGTTGCCGGGTTTGATGTCCCGGTGGATCACATTGCTCCGGTGGGCAAAATCGAGCGCCGACGCCAGTTGATCGAGTATCTGCGACGCAGCGAAAAGTTCATATGCACCATCCTGAAGTGATTGAAGTACGCTGCCTCCACGCAAATAGCGCATGACAAGGTATGCACCGTTTGGGTCGCGCCAGTAGTCGTACAAAGGCGTGATATGCGGATGCTCTAATCGAGCAATGGTGTAGGCTTCAGATTCAAAGCGGCGGATGAAATCGGGATTGTTGGCAAGACCCGGTAGGATGATCTTGACGGCAACTTCACGGTCAATGGTGGATTGCTTCGCCCGGTAGACTGCCCCGAATCCGCCTGCGCCGATTCTTTCTTCTAGTTTGTAGCCTTTAAGAAAAGTCTGCTCTAAATTTTCCACGATGTGCCTGCCTATCGCCTTTTCCCCCATTATATGAGAACAGACAATCATCTGGTAAGAAACCTATACTTTTCCCCGCCCCTGTCAAAGTAGGAAAACGGTTTAGCCTTCACGATGATCAGCGCGTCTCGCCATTCTTGTATTCGACTTGCCAACAACACCAAAACTACCCGGTCGCGCGGTCTCTATTGCGGACGAGCTACTTGCCGTTCCGACACGATCACCTGCTGGCGCAGGCACATGTTTTCCGCGATCAACTCGTTCTTGCTGCGCGACGGGATGCTGGGCACGCTCCAGCGCGAACAACCGACCTGGCGTCAAAAATTCGACGCTGGCGAGGTTGAAACAGCCATGAAGCTGCTGGAGCGGCATCCAGGGCATGACATCAAGTATGCCGCTCTTCGTGGATTGACCGTAGGTAAAAGTTCGCGGCAGGCGGCGAAGGCGTTAGGGCATAACGTCAATACGTTGCAATCCCATCGCCGATGGGCGAACAAAGAGCTTGCACGAGTCTACGGCTGCACCGCATGAGGTCAGCCGTTTTTGTTTGTGTGGCTGGTGAGCGCGTGTTCGCACACGTTCATCAGCCTCATATTTTTTGCGAGGGGAAGCGACACATCGACTTCATTACCCAGAGTGTGGCCATCTCATAGTTTGCGCCGGAAATCAGTCATCACCGATGGTCAGCAAGGTAATCCGGTCTTCATAACGCTTAAAATCGGCGGTGTTGAGGGTCAGCAAAGTATCAATGCTGTTCGCCAGCATCGCGGCGACGATGTTCGCGTCATGAATCTGCTTGCCACTGACCGAGTAATCCCGCAGCAGCGTGAGCAGCATATTGGTGGTGGCGCTTGTTTCGTCCGCGACTCGGAACAACGTCAAAACCATGTCCATCTGAGCAAGTATCTGCTTCCTCGTCAGTGGCGTTTTCAGGGTGTGTGGATGCGTCAACTGCACCAGTAGTTCACGAATGATCTGGCGACTAACCCATAACTCGGTTTCAGCTTTCCGCTGTTCCATTACCAACGTTCGGCACACCTCAGATTCTGGAAACTGGTCGATCAGGCTTCGCAGCAATACATTGGTATCGACAAGGGCTTTACCGGCCATCGTCATCGTACCAGTCTTCACGGCGGATGGATGGCGCTTCATTGACTTCCACGCTTAACACAGCGGCATTGAACTCTTGTATCCATTCCTCTGCTGTGAGCGGCTGCTGCTTGCGTCGGGTGAGCCTTTCTAATAAATCATCCTGCTCCGCCTCTGGAAGCTGTTCGATCAATTCCACCAGCGTTTCATAGGGAATCGTTAACTGTACAGCCATCGCTATGACCTCTCTTTCTCACATCCTTTGTTTCCATTATACGCCATCACACCTCGCCATACGGATATTTCGTCGTGTCTTCGATCAACCGGCGCTCGGCCTCATCCAGGCCGAAGGCATCGTAGACAATATCATTCAGGCGTGTTTCCAGGTCGATGATCTGATTTGTGAAGGCCTGATGTTTGGCTTTCTCACCGGCCAGATAGCCGCGCCACTCCGACCGTTTGCCCAACGGAATCTCGCGCCCGAAGCGGCGGTTGATCTCATCACTGAGCGCCTTTTCGTCCTCAAGCTCCCACCACTTATACAGCGCCACCCGCGTGCTGATCGGCTCGCCGTCGAACTCGTTGACCAGCGTCTGCCGGAAGTCCTCGTGCAGTCCATAGCGTGACCGCGCCAGCCCGGTGATTTCCTCGGCGATGGGCGGCCAGATCGCTCTCCTGCTGCGTGGTCAGGTCGGGGATGGGCAGGCGTTCGATGAATTGCATCTTGGCACGATATTGCCAGAGACCGCCTCGCAATCGTAGTGGGATACCGATTTGAGAGAGCACAAACCACAGGGTTCTAGAATTTAGTATAGGTAAGATAGCTTCGGTGGATGGAATAGCCAAGAAACACGTCATGTCTACGTAAACCTCCGCATCATCCCAAGAATAACGAGGTATCTTCATTATGTCTGGCCACAAAATCTTTTTCTCGACAAACTTGTGATATATGCCCATCTGAGGCTGTTGTAGTTCATACCACTCGTGAGTATCAATCGTCGCGCGGGCTTCTAAATCTGTTTTAAAGTCGCTCAAGTATTTCTCAACTGCTGGATAGTTTTTTATCGGAATTCCACGATAAGTAAATATCAAATAGTCAGCCTGTTGTTGATACCAGGGACGCAGGTCTTGGCCCCGCACCACAGGTTTGATGATCTCGTTGCTTCGGTTGTCCTGACTCACAAGCAAATCGCGAGTTTCTTTGTTAATAAAAAAGGCATTGTTTAGACCAGTTTTTACCCCAGTGAATAGCTGCCCTACGACCGTCTCGCCGAAGGTTGCTCTTCCGTTCACAAGTTTTTGCATTAAAAGTGTTAGTTCAACTGGTTGGAATTTCCATTCATCCAAGCCTGTTGCTTCGCTCAGGCTGTCTACCCATTCGCCGCTTTCCAGCGCCCCTTGAAGGTCAGCGAAGCGCAAGGCGTCCTCAATGAACAGGTTGCGGAAGGTGTCGCCGCCTTTGCCCCCACGCATAATCGCAATCGTCGGGTAGACCATCTCCGCACCCCGGAAGGGCTGGTTCTCGCCGAAGTTGGCGACCCACTCCATCCCGGCGTTGTCGTGGATGTACTCGCGGAAGGGTTTGGCGCTGTTGCTGTTCATGTACGTGCCGCTGGTGATGTAGCCCAGGCGGTGCGCGTCTTTCGCAAACTGCAAGCCGCGCTCGTAGAAGTAGAGGAACAGGTCAGCGGTGCCGCTGTAAACCTCGTACTGCGCCTGCAAGAAGGGCTTCACCGGCTGGATGCGCTCCTGCCGCACATAGGGTGGGTTGCCGATTACGGCGTCGAAGCCGGGCGTCTCCTTCGGAGCGCCATTCGCATCGTAGAAAATCTCCGGGAAGGCCAGTTCCCAGTGGAAGAAACGCTGTTCGCGGGCGATCCGCGCCGCCTCATTCACGATCCCCTGCACGGCGGGCGGCAGGGCGCCGCTGGCGCTGAAGCCGCGCACGGTCTTCCACTGCTCCGCCGTCAGTTCCAGCCCGAAGTAACGCGCCGTCCACACATCGGCGGCCTGCTCCCAGGCGCTCAGGCGCTGGGTCAGGTCGGCGTAAAGCTGCTCCTGCCGCTTCACGTCTTTCACGTCCTCGGCGCGGGTGTTTTCAATCGCGGCCATCTGCGCCACGGCAAAGCTCACGCCCTCGGTGAAGTCGGCATCGCTGAACATGCTCAACTGCCCGGCGGCGGCGGCTTCGGCGGCTTTCTTCTCGGCTTTTGCCCGCTTCTTGCGGCGCTTCTTCTCTTCTTCTATAGAGACGGCGCTGTCGTCAATCTCGCTGAGGCTGGCTGAGGCTGGTGCCTACCAGGCTGTTGCCCACGCGAATGTGGTGGTCAAGGAAGCTCAGTGGCTTGCCCTTTGCCAGCGTGGTCAGCCACATGCTCAGCTTCGCCAGTTCCACGGCCAAGGGGTTGATGTCCACCGCGTAGATGCAGGCGCTCGCCACCTGCCGTTTCCAGTAGATCAGCTCGTCCTCGTCGCCCAGGTCAGCCGGGCGCAGCGCGAGCGAGGTGAGCCATTCGGCGATGTAGCTGGTCACATCGACCACAAAATGCCCGCTGCCGGTGGCCGGATCGAGCACGTTCAGCGCCAGCACCTCACGCACCAGCGCCGCGCCGTCACGGACGTGCCATGTGCCTTCGTCGTCCAGGTCGGCATGGCGGGCGGTGATGGCTTCCAGCAGTGGGCCGACGGTCTTTTCCACGATGAAGCGCACGATGTAATCCGGCGTGTAGTAGCTGCCGGTCACCTTGCGCTCGTTGCTGCCCGTCCGTAAGTAAACCTGCCCCGGCTGCTTCACCACCGGGTCGCCGTCCTTCGCCGGGGCGTAGCGTTCGTCTTTGCCCTTCGTGGTCAGCGGCTCGCGGGCGATGTCGAGTTCGTATTCCAGCAGCTTCTCGTAGATGCTGCCCAGGTGGCGCACATCCAGATCGCGGTAATCGACAAAGACGCGCTTGCCGTTGTCGGTCACACGGGCCAGCTTGTCCAGCGCGGGGATCAGGTAGGCATCGCCGACGGTGTTGTCGGCCAGGAAGGGGTGTTCGCCATCGTTAAACAGGCGTCCGTTGTAGGGCGGCAGGTCAAGGCGCTCGTCCCCGGCGTCGATAGCGAAGAACAGGTCACGCAGGCGGTTGTAGACCTCGCCGCTGTCCGGGTTGAGCTTGTGCGAGAAATCCAGCGCGTGGGCGACGGTGCGCTTGACGGCGTTCAGGCTGCGCCGGTTGGTGTATTCGTCGTTGGCGTGCAGCGGCAGAATCTCGCGGCTCTCCGCATAGAAGATGAACAGCAGCCGGTAGAGCAGCACCAGACTCTGCTCGTAGATATCCCGTAGCGTGGCGGGGTCGGCGGTCAGGCGGTTGCGGCGGTAATCCAGGAAGCCCTGGGCGATCATCTCCAGCGCCTCATAGACCTCGTCTTCGAGCTTGTCGGTCAGCTTCTGCGCGAAGTCCTCACTGCCTGCCAGTACCTTCCGCAGCCAGCCGGACGTAAACGCCTCGCGCCGGAAGAAGGCATAGAAGTAGAGGAATGCATCCACGTTGCCGCTTTCCAGCAGGTGATCGAGATCAATGGCGTAGTAGCTGTTGTACTTGCTGCTGTCGCGGTGGTACAGTCGCCAGGTGCGGCCATCGGTGAGGATGCCCCAGGGCAGTTCGCTGTAGCGCAGGTACTCGTCGATCTGCTGGGCGGGGTTGCGCTGTCCCGGGGCGGACTGGTCGAGGTTCACGCCCCAGCGTTTGGCATCGCCCACCGCCAGCGCGTGCGCGATCTGCTCCGGCGCGTAAATTTCGCTGGTCAGGGCGCGGGCTTCGTTCTCCGTCACCACGAAGACGTAATCCGGCTTGCGGTAGCCGCGTTCCCGGTAGCGGATTTTGACCTGCACGGAGAAGTACAGGCTCAGCGTATCCAGCACGGGCTTCACCCACTGCTCCTCAAGCTGGGATTCGTCCAGCGCGGCGGGGTTGGTGTGTGACCGCAGGTCGCGCAGGTGCGCGAGGGCGGATTTTGCCTCGGCAAAGAGGGTGGCGTCCCACTCCGGCAGAGTCGGGACGATTTCGTTCAGGTAGTAATCGGCAAACAGCCCGTTGTTCAGGTGGCTGGCCCCCACCAACGGGTTCTGTGATGACTCAGGCATTGATGAACACTCACTTACTTGCCATAACGCAATAATTGTCACTCATTATAGTGCAAGTAAGCCAAGTTGACCTATGCCGTCGTCACATATCCAGCGGCGGCGATTGCACGCCCGGATTATCCTCGCGCAGCAGCGTGCGCTCATCAATCTCACGCCAGGGCTGAATCTCCGCGCCGTGCAGGCGTCCCCAGGTTTTGGCGGCGCGTTCCGTCCGCTCCGGCCCATGATCGGCCAGCATCCGGTTGAACTTCGGCTCGGCATCGGCGAGATAGGCTCGCCCGTCATCGCCGCCCATGCGCATCAGTTCCAGGCGTTCATAGCGCAAGTCCCCATCCGGCTGGACGTGGTAGCGCAGCACGTCGATGCTGTAGACATCGGCGGCTGGCTCACCCAGCGGCGTCCCGGCACGGAAGCAGTAGTTGGCAGCCTTGCCACCCAGTTCAGGCAGAATTTGCTGGCTCATGAGGTCTTTCTCCTGGATTTACGAGCGGGCAGATCGCGGGTGTAGGTGCAGTTCGGGTAAGCCGAGCAGCCAATGAAATGTCCCTTCTTGCCTTTGCGTTTCACCAGCACCTGACCGCAGTCGGGGCAGTCCTCCCCAATCCGGGCGCGTTGGAGGCGCTGCTGGCGAGCGGCTGCTTCCGCCGCAGCCACGTGCGGTGCAACCTGCTCCCAGAAGCGCGACAACACCACCTCACCCGACAGGTTGCCTGCCGCAATCGCGTCAAGGTCGGCTTCCAGACGGGCGGTGAAGTCGGGTGCGAACAGGTCAGGGAACCCGGTCAACAGGTAGTCGCAGATCAGCCGTCCGCGTTCGGTGGGTTCCAGCTTGCGGTCGCGGCGCGTCTGGATATAGCCACGTTCGCGCAGCGTGGCGAGGGTGCTGGCGTAAGTAGAAGGTCTGCCGACTCCAGCGCGTTCCAACGCCGCGACGAGCGAGGCTTCGGTGTAGCGTTTGGGCGGTCGGGTGACGTGTGCGACCGGTTCCCAGGCCGTCAGGCGCAGACCTTCACCCTCGCGCAGCGGCGGTAGATGGGGGTCAGCTTCGTCGGCCTCGCTCTCCTCTGCCTCAACATCGTAAACACGCCGCCAGCCATCAAAGTCCATGTGTCGTCCCTTCGCCGTGAAGACCGTCTCCTCGGTTTCGACATCCCGCACGGTGACCTGTGTCTCCTGAAAACGAGCGGGGCACATCTGGCTGGCGATGAAACGCGACCAGATGAGCGTGTAGAGGCGCAGCCAATCGGCGTCGATAAACGGGGCAATCTGCTCCGGCGTGCGGGCAGAGTCGGTGGGCCGGATGGCCTCATGCGCTTCCTGCGCGATCTGACTCCGTTCGGAATAGGTCGGCGGCTTATCCGGCAGGTAATCCCGGCCATAGGCTTGCAGGATCACCGCCCGTGCACCCTCAGCAGCCTCTGGCGCGACCTGAACGGAATCCGTCCGCATGTAGGTGATGAGACCGGCCTGTTGTCCGAGCATCTCGACCCCTTCGTAGAGTGCCTGGGCGTGGATCATGGTCGTCTCCGGCTCCCAGCCGAGATAGACGGAAGCCGCCTGTTGCAGCGTGCTGGTGGTGAAGGGCGGGGATGGGCGGCGTATGGTCTCACGGGTAGTGATGGCGGTCACGCGGTAACGACGGTCGGCCAGGGGGCGCATCCGGTCACGGACGGCGGCTTCATCCGGCAAGTCCGGTTCGTTACCCTGCCATGCCGTCAGCGTCGCGGTGAACTCGCCGTCGCGCCCCTCAAAGGTGGCCGCCAGCGACCAGCGCGTCTGCGGCTGAAAGGCGGCAATCGCCCGCTCCCGTTCGACCACCAGACGCAACCCAACCGTCTGCACGCGCCCGGCGGACAACCCGCCCTCGTCGAAGTGCGTCCACAACAGGGGCGAGAGCGCATAGCCCACCAGCCGGTCGACGACCCGGCGGGCCTGCTGAGCGGCGATCAGCGCAGCATCCAGGCGGCGCGGGGCGGCCACTGCGGCCCTGACCGCCGCCTCTGTGATCGACTGGAAGGTCACGCGGTAGACCGGGCAGCGCGGCCTGAGCAGCTCGACCAGGTGCCAGGCGATGGCCTCGCCCTCACGATCCGGGTCGGTGGCGAGGTAGAGCGCATCAGCGGATTTCAGCAGCCCCCTGAGCCGCTTCACCAGGTCACGTTTGCCGGGGAGCAGGGTGTAGGTCTGCTTGAAGCCGTCGGCAGGATCAACGCCCAATTCCCGTTCGGGCAGGTCACGCAGGTGGCCGAGGGTCGCGGTGATGACGAACTCATCGTCCAGGAAACCGCGCAGCGTTTTAATCTTGGCCGGACTCTCGACGATCAGCAGCTTCCTAGCCATCGGGCACCGCCTCCCCCGGCACCATCAGGCCGTACTCGGCCAGCAGCGCGATGTCAGCCGCGACATCATCTTTTTCAGGCGAGTCGTGCTGGCCGCGTGGTTCGGCGGCGAACGCTTCCGGGGGCAGATGCCGTCGCAGCGCCCGCAGGCGCAGCTTGAGAAAGAGCGGCCACTCGCGGTAGGCGTGATAGGCCTGCTGCTCCATCTCCTGCCAGGGGGTGAGCCGGGTCGGTTTACGCGCCATGTCAGATGTCCAGGTCTCGCGCCGGAGCCGGCAGCGGTTCAGTATCTTCGATGTCGGGCGCACGTGATAGCTGTGCGGTCAGCGGATCCGCGCGCCGTTCGAGCCATTCGGCATCGACAGCGTGCCAGTCGCGGCTCGGTTCGGCACCGTGGCCCCGCGCCCAGACAGTGGCAGCCTGGATGGTCGGACCCGTCCCCTCGTCGGCCAGCATCCGGTTGAATTTGTCAGCAGCGTCGGCGACATAGGCGGCATCTGCCGGGGTGACGCGCACGAACTCCGCGGCAGCGAAATGGTAGTCCGCGCCATCACGCTCGACGCTGACCAGGTCGAGGCTGTGGGCCTGGATGGTATCATCCATATCGAGCGCGGGTCCGGCACGGAAGGTGTAGCCCATACTGGCTTCCAGTTCCGCCTGGCGGGTGGTGGTGAAGGGGTCGGGCGGCCCCTGGGTGAACAGGCGCGGGTCGACCCGGTCAGCTCGGAATTCGCCGTTCTCCACGGCGATCTTCTCGACTTCGCGCATCTCGGCTTCCAGGCCCTGTTCATCGCGGATACGGCGCAGCATCTCACCTTCGACGCGGGCATCGCCGGGACGGTCGTATTCGCCAAGGGCCACCTCCTGCATCCCGAAACCGGTTTCCGTTTTCCAGGTCTTGATGCTCTGCAACTCGTAGAGGCCCTGGGGCTGGGCGATGACATCGTAGGTATAGTCGATCCCGGCGATTTCGGTCTCGCGCAGGGTAGTGAAGGGGTCGGGCGGTCCTTCCGTGAACAACCGCCCATCCGGGCGCGCCGGATCGAGGGTGCGCTCGGCGACGGCCAGGCGTTCCGCCCGGTGCATAGCGGGTTCCAGACCCTCTTTTTCCTTGATGGCGACCAGCTCCCGCTCAGCCTCAAAAGCATCCTCAAGTGTGTCGTAGGTGCCCAGTGCCAGCGACTGCTGGCCCTCCGGCCAGGACTTGACGACTTCCAGCGTCGGCTCCAGACCGTCGCCGAAGCCCCCGGCAAAGTAGTAGATCGGCTTATCGTCGTTCAAATCGGGCAATTCAGGTGCATCACGCATGATCGTGTCGATCCTTTCATCTTGTTGGTTGAACTTATGTGGAATGGAAGCGCCGCAGCTCGCCCTCACTGGGGCGGTTATGGAGAAACCAGATGCCCTCCTCCTGCACATCGAGCAGGAAGTGGAAGCGCGGCAAATTGGCGATGATCTCGCGGTGCTGGTCGTTGAAGTGCTGGAAGGCGGCATCCTCTTTGAAGACGTGCAGCCCCTGGCGCTGGTTGAAGATCACGCGGATGGGACAGTTCTCGAACACCAGCCGCGCCTTGCCATCGAGCAGGACGCTCATCTGCTGGTTCAGTAACAAATCACCCAAGAATTGTGCCGTTTGACTTGAGCGACGTGGCACGGGCTTTCGATGGTTCGTTCGCGTCGCGTTTCGCCTACCTGGAAGCCAGTCAGCTGACTGACGCTTCCGCTTTTGATTCGGAGATATAGAGGAACAATGGCTAAGCAAACAAAGAAACAACAACAGAACCCCAACAGCCTGACCGCAGGCGTTATCACCGTTGGTTTGGACATCGGTTACGGCGTGGTGAAGGTTGTCACCAATGATGGCGCGTTCGCCTTCCCTTCCGTCATGGGTCACGCCCGTGAAATCAAGTTCCAGCAGGAGACGATCCAGCAGAAGTATCCCGGCGACCAGATCAATGACGACGAAGGGACATGGTTTGTCGGCGACCTCGCGCTGGCACAACTTCCGCCTGGTGAACTGCTCCGTCTGCGCGGACGCACCGCAAACGAAAAGACGATGGGCAATACCTTCCGCCAGCGCCTCGCCAAAGTCGCTATCGGCAAGCTGGTGCAGGGGGTGTGGGGGCGGGATGTGGTGCATCTGCGCGTGAGTACCGGGCTTCCGGTAGATCATATGCGAGATGCCGCCGAACTGAAGGAAGCCCTGCTCGGTCAGCATCTCATCAAGACGGATAGCTGTGAGGTCATCGCCAATGTGACTGAAGTCATCGTGATGCCGCAACCGTATGGTTCAGCCTATTCGCAGATGCTCACGCCCACCGGCGAGATCAATGTCTATCACACCTACATGCGAACAGGGATCGTGGATGTGGGCACCTACACCGTCGATATTGCGCTGGATGATGACGGCGAGTTTGTGGACAGCGAGAGCGGCAGTGTTGAAGGTGGTGTGTACACCGCGCAGGAACGCATCTCCGCCATGCTGGAGCGCGATTACCGCGAGAAGATGCCCTACAAGATCATCGAGCAGGTTCTCCGCACGGGCATTTTCACCGCCAGCGGCAAACCCATCGACTACAGCGATGAGGTCGAGGAGGCACTCTCCCCTCTTCGGAGCGCAACGGTCAATCTGATGAGTGAGAAGTGGCAGCGTGGAACAACCGTCGATGTCATCTACCTGAGTGGCGGTGGCGCGGAACTGGTCTACGAGCAGATCGTCGAAGCCTACCCACAAACGAAGTTAGTGCCGGAAGCGCAGATGGCGAACGCGAGAGGCTATCTCTACTACGCCAACTTCGCCAGCCGCGAAAGATAGTTCAGAGAGCGGGTCTTACGAGTATTTACAGTCTGTATTTACACGTAAGACCCCTTCATGGAGAGGGAAACATGGCAAAACATCGAACCAAGAAACGCAACTACCGGATGATCAATTTCAAGGTGTACTACGACACTGACCAGGATATCCTGGACTGGTGGGAAGGGATCGAAGCGGGCGAACGAAGCGATGCTGTACGCGACCTGATCCGGGAGCAGTTAGGCATCGTCCGACGCAGACCGAGCAAAGCACCGATCATCGACTTACCGGAGCTGCTGGAAGTGCGCCGCGACACGTTATGGATACGGGATGCGCTCAACGACATGCCTGCCTATCTGGAACGGGTGATCCAGCATGTGGCTGCCAACACCGTCGTTCAGCCAGCCGTAGTAGGACAGCATCCACCCAGAGCATCACCACCTGTTCAGAGGGACGAAACTGCTCTGACGGATGACGATGCCGAGCGTCGGACGAAGCGCATGAGGAAAGCCACATGGTGATCTGTTCCGCATGTCCGACGCAGCAGCCCGCTGGCGCGGCCTGGTATCGCTGTGCCAGCCACAGCGATACTCCCATGACCCTGAAGAACCTCTGTGGTTTTCATAAGTCCACTAAGGGTCATGGGAAGCCAGCTAAATCACTGGCTCCTCAACGCCGGAGGGGCTTGGTGCAGCGCCTGCTGGCGTCTGCACCCATGCGGCGGTGTTCCATTCCGCCGCATCCCTCGACGTGGTTTTCCACGCCGAGCGACCACACCCGCGATCGTTTTCACGGTGTGTGGTGGTGTTGCCCAAGTGGGCAACCCGTCAGCCCGTCCTGCGACGGCTGACCAAAGCAAAACGACAAGTACAGGAGAGCGAAATGATTCACCGAGAAGTGATTGCCGAAGTCGCCAGACGACTGCCACACCGCACTCAGCGCGATGTGGCGGAGGTGGTCGAAGTGCTGACAGAAGTCTGGTTCGCCGAGTTAGTGAATGGGAGAAGCATCATCATGCCCGACATCGGGCGATTGAGCATCGAGGTGCAGGACATGAAAGCCGGTGGGCTGCTGGCTCAGCATGGACGACTGCGCCGGGTGTATGGGCGCTTTCGTCCTACCGAGAATCTGAAATTAGCTATGCAGGAGGTTGACCTTGAACAAACGTAAGAACCGCGACGGTTACACCGAGCGCCTGAGCGTGGGCTTCACGCCGGAGCAGATGCGCCGCTTGGAAGAGATTCTGCGCGTCCGTGCCCGGCAGGGACGGATGCAAAACAAGACAGATCTGATTAGGGATGCGCTCAATCTCTATCTATCGCACCAGGACGACATCCCTGGCACACGCGCCGCCATCACGCGCAAGCTCGAAGGTCGGCTGGATGCGGTGGAAGAGCAGCTTCAGCGGCAGAGTGACCTGCTGGAGAAAATGGTCGCCTTCTTCAAGCGTAAGCGGGAGGCGTAGGACATGGATCGCAAATTGATGTGTGTTTCGAATGTGAAGTACAAAAAGCCCACCGCCAACGAGAGTAAGCGCATGGGCAATCTGTTGAAATATCTGACGTACAGAGAATCGCGCACTGAGAAAGCCCGTCATGCCGGAGGGCGTGAGCGCTGGCTGGATCGGGGTATGGGTGGTTCAGTGGCAGAAATCGCTGATCGCTGTGAAGCCTACCAGAGCGAGCATGTGTTGATGTTCAGCATCGTGCTTAATCCCAACACCGACCTGATTCGCATGGTGCCGCCGGAGCGCCGCGAGCAATTTGTGCGTCAGCTCACCGAGCGCACGATGAACGACTTCTTCGATGCCAGAGGCATTGATACTGGGGTCGAGTGGAGCGCGGTTTTGCACCATCGTCAAACCGATGGTGATGAAGCGCCGGGTCAGGATAACCCGCATAGCCATGTGGTGCTGCCGGGCACGTACTACGATGCCGATGAAGGACGACGCAAGCCGCTGTATTTCTCGCGCAACCGCGAGGTCAATCACATCGACATGCTGCATGAGGTCACGCAGGAGAATATGGTCGCGCTCATGGATCGTTTCGCCGGACGTGATTGGGAGCAGCGTTACGATGCGCTCGCCGCTGTGCGCGAACGGCAGGAACAGGTTGCCCATATAGAGGAAGCGCACGGGCATGAGCCGGAGATTGGCCCGGTGTGGGCAGGTGTGCGGCGGACAGACGAGGACACCAGCGCAATAGGATTCTACGGCAATTTTCAGAACCGCGAAGGTCAAACGACTCTGCAATTCCGCCCGGTGATGGCTGACCTCGATCATGAGGAAGCCGAACTGCTCGCCATCCAACTCAAGGAGCAGTTACGTGAACGACGTAACCAGCGTGAGATTGATACCGATGACAAAAACTATCCAACTCTTGACCGATAACGCACACAGGAGCCGGAAGCGCACACCGTCGCCAAACGAACGCGCTTCTAGCCCCTGTGGGCACCATTTAGAAAGTGATTCAAGTATGACACAGAAAACGACAGCGAACAACGAACGAATCGCTGCGAGAAGCGATTTTCTCACGGCGTTGTACCCGGATGTGCCGGATAAGCTCTGGCTGGAACTGCGCTGTATTCATCCCGAAACAGGCGAAGTCCGGTCATTCTGGGCGCAGCCTGATAGCGACCAACAGCGCGAAGCGATCTTCAAGCAGGCAGAGAAACTCAATGCTGAGGGTTACGGCGTGTACTTCGCGCCCTGCCTACGCCGAGAGAAGAAAGGGAGCGCGGCATCGGCGGCGCTCGTGCCTGCTTTGTGGGTCGATGTCGATTGTGATGGCGACCCGATCCAGCGCGACAAGGGACTGGCAAAGCTACAGGAATTTGAGCCTGCACCATCCCTCATCGTCGATAGTGGCGGCGGCTGGCACGGATTTTGGCTGCTGGACAAGCCGTACTTGCTGGATACCGATGATGACAAGCAACGCATCGCTCATATCCTGCATGGGCTTTTCAAAGCACTGGATGGGGATGAAGCTTATGTGAAGTCGGTAGCATCTGTGATGCGCTTGCCGGATAGCATTAATACCAAACCTGACCGCGATGGCGCAACGGTACAGGTGATCGAATGCCATCCAGCTCGGCGTTATACGCTGACCAGCTTCGATTGGCTGGAGGTGAAGCCGCAGTTGAACGGTCACACACCGATGTTCTCGACCAACGGCAACGGACACCATCCACTGCCGCCGAGAACAGAACAGTATCTCGCTAGCGGAGCGCACAACGGCAGCCGCAACGCTGAACTGTTCGCTGCCGCCTGCCAGATGCGCGATGCGGGTTACAGTCAGAGCGATGCGGAACGGGAACTCGTCGCTCGGCATGTCGCGGATGGGGATGGCAGCGAGAATCCCGCCTCGCGTGAGAAGGAAGCCAGAGCAACCATCGCCAGCGCCTACCGCCAATCGCCACGCGAACCCATCGCCGCGCCGAAAGAATATGCCCGTCAGGTGGTCGGTCAGCTTGTCGGGCGCTTTGAAGTTGAGCATAAAACAGAACGTCCGACGGCAGCACAAATCGCCGAAGTCGTCGAAGCCTGTGTCCATCTCAATGCAGTGGAATGGGCGGAGGAACGTCAGCGCCTCAAAGCCTTATGCGGCGATGGACTGAAAATCAGTGACATTGACCGCCTCCATAAGGAAAAGAAGCGCGAACTGGAACGCCAGCGCCAGCAGGAGTATATCGATACCGAGAGTTATGTCCTGTTGGATGGCAGGATGGTCTACCGCAAGGAGAGCTATCGCGGCACGCTGGAGAAGACCGTCGCCGATTGGTGTGCCACCGCGCTGCATCAGACCTGCCAAGTCGATGACGACGGCAAGGAAACCCATCACACCGCACTGGAACTGCGTCGTGGCGAATCCGTCAAGCGGCTGGATGTGCCGGGTGATGTGTTCGTCGATGATGTTGCGCTCAGGCGCTTCATCGGGGCGAATGCAGGGTCACGGTACGTCGTTCGAGCTGGGATGTCGAAGCATCTCGTACCTGCGATTGTGCAACTGTCGGGGGAGTTCCCGACCCACCGCCACTACAACTTCATGGGCTGGATGCAGTTGGATGGTCGCTGGGTCTATGTTTCACCGCAGGACTGCATCACGGCGAAGGGCAAGCTGGCTGAACCGCCATCTGTCGAATTGGATCACCGTCTGCGCGATTACGGTCTGCAAGCGGCAAGCTGGGGCGACAGCCTGGCGGCATTCGATGCGGTAACGAAGGTCTTGCCGCCGCATCTCGCACCCTGCCTGATCGCGTTTGCACTCCTGCCCGTGCTTCAACGTTTCTTCCCGACAACCGCTACACGGCCCGCCGTGCATCTGGTCGGCACATCAGGCAGTGGTAAATCCGAAATCGCATCCCTGCTGAGCAGCTTCTACGGGAACTTTTCACGCGATACGCCGCCCGCCCAGTGGGGCGACACCATCAACACCGTCGAGACGTTAGGCTATCCGCTGGCGGATACCATCTTCTGGGTCGATGACTACAAAAGTATTTATGCCGATGAGAAGACCTTCACCCGATTCTTGCAGTCGTATTCAAGAGGTATGGGGCGCGGACGGCTGACCCGTGAGGCGAAAGTCCGCCAGGAGAAGCCCTGTCGCGGGCTGATCCTCTCCACTGGCGAGACGACCATCGAGGGCGAGATGTCGGTGATCGCGCGGATGCTCGTGCTGGAAGTTCCACCCTGGGAGAAGCGTGATCCGGATGGGCAGGCGCTCGTTCATGCTGAAGGTTTACGCGATAGTCTGCCAGGATTCACTGCTCACTTTGCGTCCTGGGTCGCAAAACAGCTTGAAAGCGGCAACCTGAAGGAAGAAATCACTGATCGTTTCAGCCAGAATGTGAAGGGTTACAAGGCGAAGCTCGCCGCCGAGATTGGCAGGCAGTCCAACAACGACCGCGTGGTCAAGAACTGGGCGGTGCTGGTGACGGTCTACCAGCTATTGTTGAAGTTTCTGAGTGAGATGGATGAGGACTATCTGCTTCCAGGCTGGCAGGATGTGATCGTCGAGAGCGTCCGCACACTGCGTCAGGAACGCGCCAGTGAGGTCTTTCTGGATATTCTGGGGCAGCTCATTGCTGGTGGGCAGGCGGTGATTGACGAGGACATTAAGAACCCGCGTGAGTTTCCGCCTGGTGTGACGGTGGTTGGCTACAAAGATGAGGGCTTCGTCTATCTGCTACCGGAGATTGCTCACCGGGAAGTCAATCGGGTTCAGCCGCTGCGCTTCACCGTAACAGCTATTGGGATGCAGTTGAAGGAGGATGGACTGCTTATCCCCGGCGCGAATAACCTTAGTACACAGAAGCGAGTACGCGGCGGCAGAGTGCGTTTCTGGCAGCTTACCTGTGAATCTTTGGGTTGTGACACTTGAGCCGCCTGAGACGGGCGACGCCTAGCCTGCAAAACTAACCGCACGAGTGCCAGTATCTGTATTGTGCCAGTTGAGACACTTGAGACTCTCTAAATGGGAGTCTCAACAATCTAGTGCAAATTCATCCAAATTATTCATTGTGCGCTAGCACTATCAACGATATTTTGGATGAATTTGATGATTGATGGGCAGACATCTGGAAACATCAAATTTATTACGAAAGCCACTACTGCAATAACAACTATCGTCCAAAAAATATTTACTAAGACTTCCCCCACATTGGAACTTTTCTGCGTCGTAGAAATACCCTTAATTGAACCAGTAGGCGAAACTCGCGACTTTGGTGAACTTGCGGATGTAATTGTTGGTTGAGATGCAGATGTTTTTCTAGGTGTTATAGTGGCAGCTTCTTTAGCACGAGGTGTTGCTTTATCCGTATCATGACTAATCTTACGCCTTGACTTAACTAAGTCGGATGATGGAATAACATAGTCATCATTACGATCATCATCGGATGAGAGTACGCGACGACGTGCAATCGTGGTGTTACCGGGATCCTGGTCACTTACCCAATCAATGTCATCTACATTCTTCAGGTCAATTGAGACTACCCGTCGTGTTTTGATAATAGGCTCATGGGAGGTAGCAGTTCCGGATAACAGACCTTCGATCTGAATGTTCTTTTGTTCAGCTATTTTGGCAATTTCGCGATACCACTCTGAAAGAGGTGGGCATTCTTGAAAGTTTGGACTCTCCCATGCGCCAACAAATAACTCTACTAGGCGTTTAGAACCTTGCTCCGTAAGAGCATCGACAAGAGCCTTGAAAGCATCAGTTTTCTTGTGCAAATCATCGTTAGATGCAAAATAGCTCTCCTCGCCACTCAATGCTCTTACATCTGCGGAGTACCAGCTCATCATCTCAGCAATTAAAACCGCTCCCCCGAATCTATCACTCTCTTGGCACCACTGATGTTCCTGTCCATGTTTCTGATGTGTATAGCCCTTTTGCCCACCTATAAATGTGGGTTTCTACCAAAACCAGGACCAAACATATCTTCAATGTCAATTAGCTCAACACGTTTCCTTTTCGGATCAACAATAACATTATTACTGCAAATGTCGCAATGAGCACAATTCTTGTCCTCAAGAACTTTGAGGACCACGCAAAGATTAGCAGCCGTGTACTGACCCCCTGAGATTGGACACGCTGCTAAATGCAGTATCATAGTCCATGAAAGGGAGCAGTCAGATGGGCAAGAGACGTAAGTTTACACCAGAGTTCAAGAGTCAGGTCGTGCTGCAA
>Ga0081527_100470_pt1 | contig 19633 bp, 16 predicted proteins | sample HotLakmasection5_FD_70992 | JGI IMG/M metagenome (GOLD analysis project Ga0081527, IMG submission 70992) | Hypersaline microbial mat communities from Hot Lake, Washington, USA - Section #5 (SPADES assembly) (version 2) | ecosystem: Environmental > Aquatic > Non-marine Saline and Alkaline >... | reverse complement strand
ATCGATTGGGATTGTTTAGAGTATGTTAATCGTCGTTATTCAGTTCCCAGACATTGTTGGCACGGTCGATATCAGCCATTCTTCCGGACGGATCAATTTCAATCCTGGCAATGTCGGCAACCGGCCGTTCGATAGACAGTTCATATTCCGGGAACACCCATGGCCAGTCCTCAACAACTTCCCGCTCAATTTTCGGGAATTCATTCTCTTTCTCCCCCCACATGATTCGCATTGGGATGTAGTAGTGTTTGATGCTGCCGTCGGTAAATTCCACTTCTACATCAAGGGGCATTGGCATCAGGCCAATCCGGCTGAGCGTGGCAACAGATCCGTTATCTGAATCCTGAACGGAGGTTACTTCATAATCGATGGTTTTGGTGGTTTCAACCCAATACTCGTAATACCAGTCGAGCACCATTCCGCTTTCGCGTTCAGCAATTCGAAGGAAATCGTAGCCGGTAGGATGCTTGAATTTCCACTCCTCGTAAAATCGGTTGAGTGTTCGTTTCAGTACATCATCCCCGATCACATATCCCAGCTGATGCAGAAACATAGCGCCTTTTGTGTAGCTGGCCATGCCATACGCAGAGTTAGTCACATAGTGATCGGCGTGGATGTGCATCGGCTCTTCAATTCCGGCTTCCACAGTTCTAAAATATCCATTATAGCGGGAGAGCATCGGGTCACCTTCACCATCGTTAAACAGGTGGTTCATGATAAACGATGAAACATAGCTGGTAAACCCTTCATCAATCCACTGATCTTTGGTTTCATTATTTCCAATGACTCCTTCATACCAGGCATGTACAAATTCATGAACGGTTACACCAACCAAACTCTGAAGATTCCGGTTTCCGGTGATGAGTGTACCCATTGTATACTCCATTCCGCCGTCGCCACCCTGAATAACGATATATTCATCGTACTCGTAGTCACCGTAGTTTTCAATCATATACTGAAATGCTTTAACCGTGTGCTCCGGCAGGGCTTCCCAGTTTGCAACCAGTTCGCTTTGGCGATCTTCAGGGGCATTTTCTGCAACGGGATCGGTTTGGTAGAAGAATCGCAGCAGCGGGCCGTCAGGAACTTGCGCTGTGGTATGTGTATAGTCGGGATCAGCAGCCCACATAAAATCGTGAACGTCTTCAGAACGGAAGTGCCACGTCAGTTTTTCACCATCCGGACGATTTACCTGCATGTCGGCTGTTTCATATCCGTGACCCACTTCTTCAGGATTTTGCAAAATGGAACCGGCACCAACCACATAATCCTTGTCGATATGAATTTTTACGTCAAAGGTTCCAAATGGCGCATAGAACTCTCTTCCGATATAAGGATTCGGGTGCCATCCGTTTTCGTCATAGGCGGCAATTTTTGGAAACCACTGAGACATGGAATAGCGAACTCCCTCGGAATTATCACGACCTGATCGCCGGGTTTGCAACGGAACCTGAGCTTCATGTTCCATTTCAAACACTACACTATCGCCGGGTGCAATCGGCTCATTCAGGTGAACTTCCATAATGGTGCCTTCAACGGTAAACTCTACTTCCTCACCGTCCTGCTTAATCCAGTCAATTTCCTGATATCCGATTTCTGTTTCGTCATAATTATAAATTCTGTCGCGTACCCGTCTGTCCGGATCGGCAATTTCACGCGATCGTTTATCCATCATACTATTTGGCTGAAATGCATTGAAAAAGAGATGGTAGAACACTCTGTCCAGCGAATCGGGCGAATTGTTATGGTAGGTCAATTTCTGGTAACCCTGATAGCGATTTGTTTCAACATCAAAATCGATATCCATTTCATAATCAACGGCCTGCTGCCAGTATCCCGGCTTTTGTGCAATGCTGTTTGAGGGTAATGTAAATGTGGCTAACAGCACAGCTGCTGCCAAAATCAGTGTTAATTTGTATTTAAACATGATCGTATCAGGTTTTGTGATAGGTAGAGGTTTTAGGTTGAAATATGGTTAAAATGATGTGCGGCTTGCAAATGCCCGGCTCAATGTGGCTTCGTCGATATATTCGAGTTCCGTGCCCATCGGGATGCCGTAGGCAATGCGGGTTACTTTAATGTTGTAATTGAGCAGCAGTTTGTTGACGTAATAGGATGTCGCTTCACCCTCGGCATCCGGATTCAGGGCTAGGATAACTTCTTCCACTTGCTCACCATCATCAGCAATTCGCTGCAGGAGCTCTTTGATGCGTATGTCATCGGGGCCAATATTATCCAGCGGCGAGATCGTTCCGCCAAGTACATGATAGCGTCCGCGAAATTCATTGGTCTTTTCAATGATGTAAACATCCTGGAACTCCTCGACCACGCAGATTACACCGTTTTTTCGCTTGGGGTTGCTGCATATGGAGCACGGATCCTGATCGGTGATGGTGCCGCACACAGAGCACCGTTTTACAGATTTTTTGAGCTGAACAAGAGAGTCTGCCAGCGTCATTACGCGCTCATCAGACTGTTTAAGAAGATGAATGGCAATTCTCTGGGCGGATTTTCGTCCGGTTCCGGGCAGTTTGGCCAGCTCTTCTATCGCGCGTTCTAAAACTTCGGAGGTAATTTGCATTCGTTAGATTGAGAATATTGAGAAATGATTGACGGCAATTGCTGCCGATACGCTTACAAATGTTTAGAGGCCAAACTTACTCATATCCATCCCGGGAATTCCGCCGCCGGGGAGCATGTCTTTGTAAATATCCTGCATTTTCTCTTTGCCGGCTTCTTCGGCTTTTTCGAGAGCTTTATTCACACCGGCTACCACGAGGTCTTCGAGCATCTCTTTATCCTCAGGGTCGATCACATCTTTGTCAATCTCAATGCTGATTATTTCCCGTTTGCCGTTCGCTTTTACTTTTACCATGCCGCCGCCGGCATCTGCCTCAACAATAACTTCACCCAGTTTTTCCTGGGCTTCTTTCACTTTGGCTTGCATGTCATTCAGCTTGCCAAACATATCGGCCATATTAAATTGACTCATAACAGAAATTGATTTTGATTAGTATCAGATTGTTTCAAAAATAACATTAATCGAGTTGAAAATGTTTTAGCAAAGCTCTTTTAAATGTTAAATGATATTTAGTACTCCAGTTCCGCTCCAAAAAGCTCTACAATTTTTTTCAGATGCGGATCCTTTTTTTGTATCTCTTTAAAACGTTCATAGGGACTTACAGTCTCTTTTTTCTTTTCTTCAGAATGTTCTACTGTACAAGAAAAACGTATAAATGATCCGGTCATTCTCTTAAAAAGTGAGGAGAGGAGTTGTTGATTCTCATCTACAAGATTTGTGGCAAATTCGTTGTCAACGGCTACAATAAGGGTAGACCCTTTAAGCTCTTTGAGCTTGAACCGTAAAATCTGGAAATAGAGCATTTGCGGGGCATTTTCCTTCACAGTGTTGAGAAATGGTTTCCAGCAATTTTCAACATCTTCGAGGCAGGAAATTTGTTGTGACCCGGTATTCTCTTCACTCTTTTTTTGAGATGTTGTTGCCCGTTCAACTCCATTCGAGGAACTGATTCCTTTCACAAATCCCAGTGAAGGCCGGATAGATAAAAAATCATCCTCACTCTCTTCATCCGGGCGATCTTCAACCATAGTGTCTGTTGAAAAGTCTGCCGGGTGTGGAGCTTCCTCCGTTTTTGTGACGGGGTTGCTTGAAGCTAGAGCTGAATTTTTTGGGTTATTTTCGGATTTTTTTTCTGAAACAACACTTTCCGTCGGTGTGTTGTCAACCGCCTTGGTTTCTGCCGGCTCCTCGTCGGGTTCTTGCTGTTCCGCTTTTTGAGCAGGCTTGGGCTTCGGAGCCTGAGATTTAGGAATCTCTATCTGGCTGCTGCCGTTTTTTTTTAACTGCTCGAGGCCGCTGATTAGCTTGTTCAACTCTTTGGTGCGGCTCATGTGAATCAGTTTGAGCATCAGGATTTCGAAATGGACCCTGGGTTGCTGCACATCACGGATTTTCACCTGGGCTTCACTAACCAGATGGAGCATCCTCATCAGCTCTTCGTCAGTAAAGTGTTCGGCGGCCGACTTGTATCGATCCTTTGTTTCTGCCGTTGCTTCAACCAAATACATCTGATCAGATTGCCGGGCCACGTAGAGATTCCGGAGATGCTCCGTCAAAGAAACGAGAAACTCCTGAATATCCACGCCGTTTTTGATGAGCCGGTTGATTAGCTCGAGGCCGGTTTTGGCATCCTGTTTCTGAACAGCGTTTGAGTACTCAAAAAGCTGGTCGTGGCCCACAACATTCAGTGCCTGAAGCAGTTCGCTGTGCTGAATTGTGGTGCCACAAAATGCGATTGCCTGATCCATCAGTCCCAGGGCATCGCGGAGGGCGCCATCTGCTTTTTTGGCAATTACATGAAGCGACTCATCATCAATGGTGATATTCTCATCGGCGCAAATAGCCTTCAGGCGTTCTACAATCTCTTCAACACTGATACGCTTGAAATCAAATCGCTGAACCCTGGACAGGATTGTGGGCAGCACTTTATGCGGCTCTGTTGTTGCGAAAATAAAAATCGCATACGAAGGGGGTTCTTCAAGTGTTTTCAACAGGGCATTGAAGGCCTGCTTACTCAGCATATGAACCTCATCGATGATGAACACCTTATACCGGCCGTTTTGCGGAGGAATCCGAACAGTTTCACGCAGCTGATGCACATCTTCCACTTTGTTGTTGGAGGCGGCATCAATCTCAACAATGTTTAGCGTCTGGTTGAGGGATTCGCCGTCTACGGAGCTGTCAATCTCATTGATGGTGCGGGCGAGAACCCTTGCCATGGTTGTTTTACCCACTCCGCGCGGACCGCTGAACATATAAGCATGTGATATGCGATTCTGTTTGATCGCATTTTTCAGTGTACTGCTTACATGATCCTGAGACACAATGTCGGCAAAGGATTGGGGTCTGTACTTTCGGGTAAGTGCGCGGTAATTATCGGCCATGGTTACTCGTTTTAAATTTCGATGAAAGGTACAAAATTTGATGCTTTTGTCGGAATATAATCCGATATATGAAGAACGGATTATGAAAAATGGTGATTGGGTTCGGTGGCGTTGTGTTTGATTTGAAAAGTGTTACAATCTATTCTGATTCTTTAAATGAAATCGGCCTGTTAGGGTGGTATTTTATTGAAAATCCGTTAATTTGTGCAGCCTTATGCGAGAAAAACATTTATACATCATTTTAATTGCAGCGGTGATCATTTTTTTGCCGTTTGTTGAAGCCATTCAGGCGCAGCCTCAGCGCGCTTATGAGCGCGGTTTGGAAGAGCTCTACAGAAACAACGTTACGCGGGCGCTTGACATCTGGTATGAAGCTTATGAAGGCGATGGGAGTGTTGACTCCAGGATTGGGTTTGATTATATCAAAGAGGTAACCGACCGGGGGCTGGTAGAGTACTACGACCAGGCTACGGAGCTCTATTACCGGGCTATATCGGACGGTGAAGGGATGGAGAGCAGAGTTGCCATCCGCAAGGAGATCGACCGCATGCGTCCTATTGTAGGTGAGGGAATTTACCGGCAATGGGATGAATGGTGGGGAGAAGAAAATCCGAAGCTCTCTGTGGATATGCGGGGATACTGGATCCAGGAAGATCCTACTCCATCACGAACGGCAAATGAGCGCTTGATTGAACACTGGCAGCGAATATCTGAAGCACAGGACCGGTTCAGAAAAAATAACAACACAGTTTTTAATACAGACGACCGTGCCCTCATCTATATTCGGTATGGTGAGCCGGATCGCATCCGGAATGGGATTCTTACACTTCAAAGCAGCAATATTCGGGAGTGGTTGAAGAATCAGGTGAATCCTTACACGCGCAGTGAACGGGAAGAGATGTCGGGGCAGGACGACCATGAGCGTGAGTTTGCTGAAAATATTCAGATAGATCGGCTTCAGGATTCTATCTATGAGTTTCATCAATATCCGGAATATGAAATTTGGTTTTATGAAGGGGTAACAGCCGAAAGCTCCGAACCGTTGATTTTTGTTTTTGGCACCGACGCCGACAGTGATGAATTCAGACTGCAACGCAGTGTGGAGAGCCTGATACCGGAGCGGGCGTACAACCCGGAGCGTGAACTGATGGGTGATTCAATTGAATTTACAAGAGCGGGATTAACTCCGGCTCTGATGCTTCAGCTGATGTACTATGAACAGCTTGCACAGACAGAATCCTTTTTTCAGGAACGTCTCACTACACTTCGGGATCGTGTGCTGGAGCAGGGAGCACAGGCATTTCGGGGTCTCGATCTGGAATTCCGGTCTGAAAGTGCAGATTTGTTGAATAGCCGAATTGGCAACTCTCCGGTAACGCGCTCCACGTACGCTGATCAAATTCCTTCAATACCCATCGATGTTTACCAGTACCGTTTTCTGAATGAAGATTTGGAGCCGGTTATTATGACTTTTATTGAGAGTTCGGCACGGGAATCTTTTATGATCGATTATCACAGAAACCGCGGGCAGTATGATGTAGATGAATCAATGCTTTCAAACGGCAGAGATGTGAGTGAGATTTTCAACTACTATGAGCTGAACCATCTGCTAAAGGAATATGATGAGTCGTGGAATACGATCAAAACAGAGACTCACAATCCGCCGCTGATACTCGACAGAGGAGAGGGCCGGAGTAACTCGCGAACCATTATAGAAAGTGAACACCGTGGCAGGATGAATGTAGCCGCATCTGCAGAGCTTATGAATTTCAACCCCGATACCCGGGCAGTGTACGAAACGCCCTACAATCCGGCACTTCGGGGACTTGGAAAAGTTCAGGTTCGACAGCCGGAGCCTCTTGTTTCACACCCAGATTCACTTGAGATGGCTGACTTGATACTCGGCTATCAAAAGACGGATCAGTACACAGAGCCTTTTCCATTTATTGTAGCCAATGAGCGGGTGGTGCCGTTTGAAGAGACGCTTGTACTTCATTTTGAAGTGTATAATCTGGCAAACAGAGAGGATGGATTTACCCACTTCGAACTCACCTACCGAATCCTCCCCGTTGATGATTCAGGCAGAGTGCTTACCGATCAGACGGAATTTATTCTGACGCTCAATTTTGTAAACGAGCATCGACAGGTAGAGGAAGACCTTGAAATTGAAACAGCTGAACTCTCACCCGGCCTGTATGACCTTCAGGTAGTAGTAGAAGATATGGTGACAGGGCAGCAGAGTAATAGATCGGTGCGATTTGAGGTAGTTGAGGAGGAGTAAAGGGCATCGGTTACCGAAGACCATCCCACCCTTCCGCCCGTTCCTCTCCGGCAGTAATGGCTAAGTCGAGCCGGTTTTGCATGGGTGGAAGCTGACAGGTTGTAAAAAGGTTATAGGCACATGGTGGATTATAGATCTTGTTGAAATCGATGATTGTATAATCACTCCCTTCTTCCGGATAGTCGATATAGATGTAGCGTCCGCCCTGATAGGTATCGATTTCGTTGGTTTGATCTCCCACAATCAGGAACATTTGTTCATCAGTGCCCTCCAGTGCGTCGAGTGTGTATAGCTCACCGTCTTTCATGAATTCAATAGCTCCGGGCGAGGGGGTATCAACCTGTTGACCTAAAACATTGACAATTGAGATAGTCTCATCTTCTTGAGCCGGAATGAATTTTGCCTTCAAGTGCCAATCCGGATCGATAGGGTAACGGTCAAATCCGGTAAAGTCGTCAACTTTTGGATTGTCTTCATTGTAGAGCCGGATTCCGATCAGATCCTCCCGTTCAATGATGAGCCATTCAAGTGAGTCGTACTCAATTGAAAGAGCCTCTTCCCCGTCGTAAATTTCCTTTTGCTGAAATGATTCCCCATCATGAATAAAATCGACCCCATCGGCCGCCTGCAGGAGCACACTCCCGTTGCTCAAGATAAATTCACCCGCATATTCAGGGATTGTCCCATCGGGAAGTGTGATATCCACATCTTGGCCCGAGCCGAAACTGTTTTCACCTTCATTAAGCCAGTACATGCCGGCCAGTCTCATCCAGCCGGTTGGATTGGTCAGGCTCTCCATTCTGCTATTCTGCCATTCATCAAACTTCTCCTGATAATCATCGGGTAGCGGAGCCCGGCCGAGATCGGTGCGGGTGCAGGCACACACAAATAAAATTGCAGCTGTAAGCAGTGCGGATCTGTAAAGCATTACTGTAGAGGCGGTAAAGACTAGGTTGACAGGCTTTGATTGCCTGTTTAGGATCTTAAACAGAAACTACTGAATTGGGAGTTCAATTCTGAATGTGGTTCCCTGTCCGGGTTCACTCTGAACTGAAATAGTGCCGTTGTGCAGTTCCACAATCTGTTTAGTGATAGAAAGCCCGAGGCCGGTTGTTTCTTCACCGCGCAAGCCTTCTCGTTTTGCGTCGGTAAACTTGTCAAACAGCGTTGGAAACTTATCTTTGGATATGCCGATACCGGTATCCCTGATCTCGATGATGAGTTTGCCGGAAGCAGTTTCCGCCTCAAGGGTTACCGTTCCGCCATCCGGGGTAAATTTGATGGCGTTTGAAATGAGGTTGTCTAATACCCGGATTATTTTCTCCCGGTTAAGCCGTAATTCAGGAAGATCATTTTTGCATATAACATCAAACCGAAGGTTGTGTTTAGCGGCAGATATTTCAAACGATTTTCGGATATGATCGAAAAGTTCAAACAGGTTGACCGGTGCTTTTTCGATTTGATAGTCTTCATTCTCCATGGATGAGAGTTCCAGGAGTTCTGCTGCAAGACACAGTGCGTTTTCAAGTTTGTCATTGGCTGCGGAAATTAGTTCCCGGTGCTCTGGATTCTTAATTTCATGGATCAGTACACTGTTGAGTGAGACAGCAGCTGAAATGGGGTTGCGAATGTCGTGAACGATCGTTGATACAAGCCAGTTTTTTTCTTCGATCAGCTCCCGAAGTTTGCGTTCGGATTTCTTCCTGCCGGTTATATCCCGGCAAACGGCATAGGTTCGCTCTAAATTTCCATTTTCATCGTATTGATAACTAACATGATCTTCCCGCCAGATGTAGGTTCCATCACCCGTTTGGGCACGAAACTGGTATGTGCCGTCAGAAGCCATGTTCTTCATTTTATCATGAAACTCCTTCTTTATCCTGGCTTTGTCAACCGGGTGAATGACCGGGCGAAGTGATCCTTTCGTGCTATTAATATACTCTTCAAAGGAGTTGTAGCGCATCAATCTTAAAAAACCGGGAGAGACAAATGTAGTGGTTTCTTTATCAATGATGATAATGCCATCGGACGAATTTTTAGCCATCAGCTCGTACTTGCGCTGAGTCTCGGTCAGTTTTCTCTCTGTTTCAATATGTTCGGTTATATCCTGAACCGTGCCGAATATGGCCTTGGAAGATTCAGAGTCGATGTCGGGCTGACCGATACACCGGATCCATTTCGAAATATTTTGACTGCACCGAATCTGATAGATGTCCGATTTTATATCGTTATGCTCAAGGATAGATGCCATGCAGTTCTGAAACCGTTCACTGTCATTATCGGAAGCAAACCGCTCCAGAAGTTCTTCAATGCCTGAAAGTTCATATTTATCAATGCCGAAAATATTCTGTGCATTTATGCTCAGCTCTACAACGGAAGAATTTTTCTGATATGTCCACACTCCCATTTTGGCAGTAGCCAGAGCACGGTTCAGTAAATCGTGTTGCTTGATCATTTAATTTTCTGATGAATTGCTGAGTGACAGCTTTGAATAGTTGGCTTTGCAAAACCTTTAATATCATCCTGAAATTAATGAAGGATCTCCTAATACAGGTTTAATTGTAGTTTTGAAATTCTTCGCGGACTCAGAATGACATAAATGGCCGGTTTTGAAAAAACCCTCGAATAACACTACAATTTACCGCTTTATTTAATCACGGGAACTTGTTAGAACTACCTAAAATGAGTAATGCTGTTTATACCTATCTGGAATTAAAGAGTTGTTTTTATTTGAATAAATTGTTCCGGTTTTTAACCGCAAGATTAACTTTTGATACATACAGAATTATCTAATATTCTGAGGACTCCAAATTGTGCTGAATTCAATACACCCGATCATGAATATTCACCTGAAAAAACTTCTTCCACTACTTCTGCTGATTAGCAGCGTTTTTATATCCTGTACGCAATCTGATACGGGAGATGATTTTACGGTTATCGTTAATGCTCAAATTATGGATGGATCGGGCGAGGATCAGTTTCGCGGAGATGTCCTGATTCGAAACGGCAAAATTGAGGAGGTCGGAACCGTTAACCCGGGCAGCTACCCGGAAGCCCGGGTGATTGATGCTGCCGGAAGAGTTTTGGTACCGGGATTTATTGATCTTCACTCCCATGGCGATCCGCTGGAAACTCCGCGATTTGATAACTTCCTTGCGATGGGAGTGACAACCATCAGTATTGGGCAGGATGGCGGAAGCCCGAATACAGATGATGTGGAAAACTGGATGAACGAAGTTGACTCCGTTCAGACCGGGCCGAATATTCTCCATTTTAAAGGGCATGGCACATTGAGGCGTGTAACCGAAACTCCGCAGCAGCCCGAACTTGCCGACAATAAGCTGCAGGAGATGGTTGAACTGCTCCGGAATTCGATGGAAGCCGGATCATTTGGAATGACGACAGGCCTGGAATATAGCTTTGGCCGGTATACGTCCATGGAGGAACTTGTTGCACTGGCCGAAGTGGTTGCAGAGTATGACGGTGTGGTGATGAGCCATGTCAGGAATGAGGATGATGATCAAATTGAGGTATCCATCTCTGAACTGATAGAACAGGGTGAGAAGTCCGGGGCTAACGTTCACGTTTCGCACATCAAAATTGTGTATGCCAATGATCCGAATCGGGCTGAAGATGTACTTCAGTTGATGAATGAAGCGCGAAACAGAGGAGTGAATATTACTGCGGATGTCTATCCGTACGAGGCGAGCTTTACAGGGATTTCCATTCTGTTTCCCGACTGGGCAACGGAAGGTGATTTCGATGAGATTGTTGCCGAACGCCGGGAAGAATTGGCTGAATACCTGAGAAACCGGGTCAATATGAGAAATGGGCCGGAAGCCACACTTTTTGGAACAGCACCTTGGGCGGGTATGACCCTGGCCGAAGTGGCAGATTCCCTCAATAAACCGTTCGAGGATGTGCTGATTGATGACATCGGGCCGGGTGGTGCAAGCGCGGCCTATTTTGTGATGAATGAAGATGTCATGAAGCGATTTTTGCAGGATCCGCACGTGATGGTCAGCTCAGATGGCAGCCCGACGATGCGTCATCCTCGGGGTTACGGAAGTTTTGCAAAGATCATCAAAGAGTATGCGGTTAACGGAGATCTGCTGACGCTTGAAGAGGCGATACATAAAATGACCGGACAATCTGCCGAGCTTCTTGGATTGAGCGATCCTGAAAAAGTGGAAACTCCAAGAGGATTTATAAGAGAGGGTTTTGCCGCGGATCTGGTTCTTTTTGATCCTGAGCTGGTTGAGGATATCGCCACTTTTGAAGAACCGCACCGGCTTGCTCAGGGCTTCGACTGGGTATTTGTGAACGGAGTTCCGGTGATTGAGAGCGGTGAGCTGAACGAGCAGCGCCCTGCAGGTGTAATTCGAAGAAAGTAATCTTAGTCCGTCAGACCGCTTCAAGCGGTCAGACGGATTTACTTGAAAACTAATTACTCGAGGCAAGCCTTAAACTCGTGCCACGAGTTTGTATTAAATAACGCAATTGTCCGCTCGGAGCGTTCTGGAGGGGGTTGAAGTGTTTTTAATAGTCCGGCAAGTTTACACCCCTGTGTAAGGAGGGGATTAAGGGGAGGTAGATTCAAGTAAAAACACTGTAAAGTCCTGACAGTGTTAAATATCATAAAGTATTAAATGCTTACAGTAATCCAACCCGAAACTTTCTGATTGGATAAGCTGCCCGGTTGATTAGATTGTTTTCTTTTAAATTTGAGGCAATTTTACCTGTCTGACCGCTTCAAGCGATCAGACGGATTTACTTGATTCAAGCAAATTACTCGAGGCATGCCTTAAAGTCGTGCCACGAGTTTGTATTAAATAATCCATCTGACCGCCCGGTGCGCACTGATGGGAATTAGTACCCCGCTTCACGATCTACTTTGTGCAGGAGTTCCATCCCGGAGAGCATCCGCTTGTAGTTTTCCAGTATCAACTCTGCTGATTCTTTTGGATCCGTAACAGATGCGATGTGAGGAGTGATGGTGATTTTGTTGCGTCCCCAGAACGGGTGTGATTCCGGCAAGGGTTCTTCAGAAAAAACATCCAGTGTGGCATGGGAGATCAGATCTGTATCCAAGGCGTAGATCAAATCTTCTTCCACAAGATGGTCGCCTCTTGCAACATTAATCAGGAAGGAAGGTTTTTTTAGTCCCTTAAATAACTCCAGGTCCAAAATTCCGTTCGTATCCGGTGTGAGAGGCAGCAGGCAAACCGCGATGTTGGTCTGCGCCAGGAAGGAGCCGAACTCATCTTCACTGTAACAGCTGACACCCTTAATACTTTTTTTGATCCTGGACCAGCCGGTTACGTTAAATCCATTCCGGCTCAGTCGGACTGCCGTCTCCCTGCCAATTGCTCCGAGCCCCATCACCCCTACAGTTATATCCTCTTTTTTGATAGACTCAAGGGGTTTCCATATCGCTCGGCGCTGCTGATCGAGATAGTGATCCGTTTTTCTGACGATGTTAAGTACTGCGGTTAACACATAGTCGGACATTTGCCCGGAGAGTGAGGGTGCGACAATTCGGGTAAACTGAACCGATTCCGGGATTGTACTGTCACTGAGCAGGTGATCCACTCCGGCACCAAGCGATGAGATCACTTTAAGATTGGGGAATTTTTCAAAAATATTGGAAGGATGCCTCCACGCCACAGCAAATTGAACGCGATCAGAATTCTTCACCCCTGGCCACATATCAATATCCAGGTTTGGATCGAGTTCCAGTAGGGCTTCTTTGTAGGGTTTAAGATTTCGGGTCTTGGATACCAGCAGCAGTGACATTAAGTGCAATTACATTCATATTTTCAGGTCGTTTAAAATAGCAGAATTCTGATGCATCAGGAAGCACAAAAATGGAAGTGCTTAGTTTACCTTTCCGGACTCGATCAGATATCAAAAAATCTAACATCCTCCTCCACAACCGGATAGAATTATTGGGAAAGATGAATATAAGATTGTTATTTAACATTAATCACACATATATTGGATATGTGTGTTAACTAAATCAACAGTCTATGAAAGCAGCTATCGCCTATCCTAAAAATGTTCTGATTAAATCACAATCTGCAGGGTTGAACGAAACCGGATTCCCATCTCCGGCCACCGATCACATGGAGAGAAGGCTCAATTTACACGAGCACATCGTAAAGCACCCGTCATCCACGTTTTTCAGCCGGGTTGGGGGAGAATCAAACAACAGCCTCGGTGTAAATAACGGGGATATCTTGGTGGTTGATCGTTCACAGGCTCCCAAGAACAATTCGCTGGTTCTGGCTGTGATAGATGGGGAAATTACGATCTGCAGAGTTGAATATCGTGCGAATGAGTGGTTTTTGAAACTTGGTGACGGCAGTCTCCGCCCGGTGAATTTCGATGATGAAACAGTGATCTGGGGAAAGGTCACTCATGTAGTTCATGCCGTTTAGTTAACAAACAAAATTGGATCCATGCCCTCGGCTTTTGCTCTGATCGATTGCAACAATTTTTACGCCTCCTGTGAACGGGTTTTTGATCCCTCCCTTCGAAAACGTCCGGTTGTGATTCTGTCTAACAATGATGGCTGTGTGATTGCCCGATCAGATGAAGCAAAAAGTAGCGGGATTGAGATGGGAGTACCGGAATTCAAAATCCGGAAATTCGTTCGGGAGAGGAAGGTTGCGGTTCGGTCCTCAAATTATGCGCTATATGGCGATATGAGCCGTCGCGTGATGGAAACCATTCAAGCGGTAACGCCCAACATGGAAGTCTATAGCATTGACGAAGCATTCGCTGAAATATCGGGGCGAAATCATCAGGAGATTATTGAGAAGGGTAAAGAGATCAGAAGAAGGGTTTTGCAGTGGACCGGGATTCCCGTATCTGTGGGCCTGGCCCGAACCAAAACACTAGCAAAACTGGCCAATGAAACGGCAAAATCGGATGAGAAGTCCGGTGGTGTGATGGCGCTTCGTTCAAAGCATGATCATCGTAATCTGCTAAAGGGTACGTCGGTAGATGAAATCTGGGGAGTGGGAAGAAATTATTCGAAAACTCTGAAAAAGCACGGGATTTTCACAGCCTGGGACTTGATACAGCAGCCCGACTCTTGGATTCGCGCCAAGATGAAAGTTACCGGATTGCGAACGGTCTGGGAACTGCGCGGCCATTCTTGTCTGGAGATTGAGCATGCGGTTGACCAGCGGAAGGGAATTCTGAGCTCAAGGTCGTTTGGCCGGCCTGTATATGATTTAAACGACTTGATGGAGGCGGTGTCATCATTTACAGAGCGGGCATCCGAAAAGTTGAGAAAACAGAACAGTCTTGCCGGAATGATTACGGTTACACTGGTGACCGATAAATATTCAAATCCCGGTTTGCCCTATAAATTCGGATTGAATGTGGATCTTGAAACGCCAACGGCAGATTTAACCACATTGATTTCAGTGGCAAGAAAGTGTGCGGCACATCTTTTTGAGAAAGGACGAAAGTATAAGAAGGCCTGGGTGATGCTTACCGGATTGGTGCCCGATTCTGAAATTCAAACCGGGCTCTTTTTTGAGGTGGACTACACACCGCAGAAAAAATCACTGATGGATAGTCTGGATCAAATCAACTCAAAGTTTGGCAATCGAACGCTTCATTCAGCATCATCCGGAATTGATCAGTCCTGGCAGATGAAGCAGCAGTTTTTGAGCCCAAAATACACCACCAGGTGGGATGAGATTTTAACCGTTCGTGCTTAATCGGGTTTTATTTGAAACGATACGACAAGCGAGCGTACGGAAAGATCTGCCACCTTTTTTGATCGGCTGTATCAAGTTGTTGGAGATCACCCCTATAGCGTATTCTGGTTTCCGCAGAGAGTCGGGAGTTGAAAACATATTGATGCCGGATTTCCAGCAGCAAGATATTATTCCAGTAATCTGAGGATGTGAGCAGGGATGGCTCAAGTGTTGCTGCGATAATGCCAAGATGATGGTTTTCAAAAAGATTTCTAACACTCACGTTGCTCTGGAAGCCGAATCCGCCGGCTTTATCACCATTGGTGTTTATAAAGCCAACCATCTCATTTTCGGGTCTGTTGAAACTGTATGCAATCTCCCCGCCCCACTGCAGTTCACGTCCGGTTCCGATATCCCAGGTGAGTATGCTTTTTAAAGATGCTGCAAGATAGTCTGCCCGGTCACCTGCAGAATTTTCAATCAGGGCATCGGGCGTGTAATTAATATCCAGGGAAACGTTCTCGATAGCTCTGTTTTCTATAGACCGCGTGATGGATGTATAGAGAGAAATCGGAGAATCATCCGTCGTAATCTGAATCGGGGACCTGAATGCGTTTGTGGGCGGATTGTGATAGTGGTATTGCAAAATAAAATCGGTGCTCCATAGTTGAGCCGGTTTCAGTGTAAGCATCACTCCGTCCGTCCATCTTACATCCGTGTTTGGGCTGTCATGCCGCTGGATGCTGTTTGATATTACTCCGGGGATACTGTAGTTGGTTTGAAATCGGCCAATTCGAAATGAGAAGCGATCACTTGCAGATACATTGATGTAAGCCTCGTCAAATGCTCCCTCGCCCATTTTCAGGCCTCCGTTTCCGGCAGCTGAGGTGTGCAGGCCGGGATCGAGATTGATATCCCTGCTGGTCATACGGATGCCGTATCGTGCCCGGAGGTAAACGTTTTCATGAATATTAAACCTTAATCCTGTGCGGCTGCGCAGTCGCATCTCATGAACATCTAAGTCAGAGCCATCGCGCTGTTCGCCCATCTGGCTGAAATATCCGAAACGCAGATCACCGATTAGAAAGAGTGTTTCGCTGTCGTTCATTGGAATCTGAGCTTGCGCACGATTCACGGCAAACAGTGAAAAAATCGCAAAACCGATTGCAAAGAGAATTGAAAGAAGAGTTGAGGAAAGCTTATTCATAACGGCTGAATTAAATGAATACTTAATTATATAATAAGCATGAATTATGAATTAGATAAAAAGATCTAAAAAAAATTTATAAAAAAAGACTGCAAATTGCATGAAAACGTAAGCGTTGTTTGAAATCCGGAAATTTCGTGCGTAATTACAAAAGTATCTTAAACCAAATAAATTGATATGACATCCGGTCGCATTTCTTTCATTTTTATACTGCTTATAACAATAGTTTTCACGGCCTCCTGCGGCTCAAGTGAAGAATCCGGTGCCAGGGAGGTTATGATCATTTCCGGTGCTACTTTGTTTGACGGATACGGAGGTGATCCGATACCTAATAGTGTGATAGTCGTAAAAGACGGACGTATTGAATGTGTCGGTGAGGACGGTAATTGTGAATTACCGTCTGGTGCCGATATAGTGGACGCTGAGGGAGATTACATCACACCCGGCATGATTGATGTACATATGCACTTTTTCCAAACCGGTTTTTTCGACAGCCGTCCGGATGCTCTGGACCTGAATGATACGTACCCGTTTCCAGAAGTAGCGGCCTACCAGCAGCTGAATCCTGAACGGTACTATGACAGCTATCTCTGTTCGGGCGTAACGGGCGTATATGATGTTGGGGGAGCTACATGGTCCGTCGGCCTGCAGGAACATGCAGAAAATCATTCAATGGCTCCGCATGTTGCGGCTGCGGGTCCGCTGATTACTCCGGCTCAGGGTGCGCCGTTTGACCTGCCTTCCGACAAAATACTTGTTCCACTGAATTCAGCAGAGGATGGTATCAAAACGGTTCAATACCTTTCATCACTGGGAAGCACAGGCATCAAATTCTGGCAGATCGATGCCGCGAACGAGGATTATATGGACAGAGTGGAGGCCGCCGCCGGGGAAATTGGAAGGCGTGAAAATCAAATGATTGCCCACGCTACGACCCTGGAACAGGCTAAGGCGGCTTTACACAACGGGACCAAACTTTTGGTTCACAGTGTCAGCGACCGTGAGGTGGACGACGAGTTCATTAATCTGGCACTTGAAAATGGCACGATTTATAATCCGACACTGATCGTAAGCAGTGGATACGTACTGGCTTATCGTGCAGCCGCCGGGATTGAATCGTTTGAAATCACCGATCCGAATGGGTGTGTGGATGACAAGACCCGGGAGCTGATGGAGACGGCATCCCAATTCACTGATCATCCCGGACTGACCGGAGGTTTGATGGATCGAATTCAAAACTTCGATCCTGAAAATGACAGAATTTCTGAAACCGACGTTTTAAATTTGATGAAAGTGTATGAAGCCGGCATTCCGATAGCGGTTGGAACAGACGCCGGAAATCCCGGAACATTGCACGGTATTTCTATATTTGATGAACTGGAGGCGATGCAGGATGCCGGAATTTCTGCATCCGACCTGATTGAAATGGCCACGAAGAACGGAGCTATGGCCATGCGAAGGCTGGATGATTTCGGGACACTGGAATCGGGTAAACTTGCAAATCTACTGATTCTGGATGATGACCCATCTGAAAACATAGCCAATATGAGATCTGTCCGTGAAGTAATGGTTAAGGGAAAGTGGAATGAGTGAGAGAATCAGATCTGCAATTGTAATCAACCGTTTTAATTTTACGGACTGTCTCAATATTTCTATAATGAGCAAACGGTTGTGTAATCCAATGCTTTGAAAGCTCCGTCTGCGTTCGAATGGTGCCCCGGAATATCTACGGATTTGATGATTAAAGCACTACTACGGCTCGGTACATCGAAAAAGCAGATAGAGGGCAGTTTTGGCGAGGTGTGCCTGCTTGAAGCGCAGGTTAGCCGTTTAAACTTAGTTAAGTATCCTTTGCTTTAATTCTGAGAAGACGAAAAGTTGCATTTAAGTTTTTTGGGCAACCATAAGGAAAATAGGAAATAGTTTAGTCTCACCGTTTTCATTTACCTCTTGTTCCATTTTGTAGGCTGTGGAAAAATTAATTTTTGTAAAGCCCAGTTCCTCCGCCAAACTTGCTAGCTGTTTTCGATCAAAACCTTTATGAACATCGTCAACATCATGACCATGAAAGGAGCCATCTTCTTTATCAAGATCAGCTACACAAAGGTATCCTCCAGGATTTAACAACTCATAAAATTTGCTAAGGATTAGTTGTGTATCTGAAATGTGGTGGAGAGTCATCATAGTATAAACTAAATCAAAACGCTTGCCGGGTAACGGATCGCTTGTTAGATCAAGTTTGACTGAATTCATATCATCAGCTGATCTCGTTCTTATTTTGTCCCGCAGTACTTCCAACATTCCTGTCGAGCTATCAGCTAAAGTAATGGAACCTATTTTTTCACGGAGTTCGAAACTAAGCTGCCCGGTTCCACAGCCATAATCGAAAGCAGACATATTGATAGAAAGTGGGACCTGTGAACTAATGACATCCGCAATACTTCTCGCGCGTTCTTGACTTTCAGGTGTATCCCATTCTTTGGCTTCTTCATCAAATCGTGACATAACGTAAAGGTTAAACTAAATTTTGGATAGGATATAAATAAATGGAACTAAAATGCTTTAATCTGATACTGGTTTACAAAAACGGCTAACGGTTTGGCGTTTGTGCGGTGAGTCGATGATTTTCCCAAAGCCCAGAAGCCAGAACGAATCCGCACGAACCGCTGGTTATGATACCGGTTAATTGTAATGAGTCCACATTCTAATTACTTTGACAATTTTCTCATTTTCGTAGACTTGGTACACTAAACGGTGCTGGATATTGATCCTTCTTGAATAAGCCCCTTCCAAATTTCCAACCAATTTTTCGTAGGGAGGATAGTCTGCAAAAGGATCTTCCTTAATAATTTCAAGCAAGTCCTCAATTTTTGATTTTAACCCTGATGAAGCTGCTTTCTTTGCATCCTTTTTTGCCTGTTTGGTATAAACGAGTTTGTAATTACTCACCAGTCGAGCTCTTCATCGGTTTCTTCAAGAGGTGTATTTATTCCTTCAACGATGGACTCTTGCATTCCTGGAATAGAGGTCAGAAATAGTGTTTCCTGAATAGCTCGCCAATCATCCTCACTGATCAAAACTGCATTTGATCGCTTTCCTGTGATTTGGATTGGCTTGTGTGTGTCAGATGCCTCATCGAGCAGACGATAAATATCTTTTCGCGCTTGAGTAGCTGTCAGTGTTTTCATAGAAGTATGGATTTATTGTTTCTTTTATAAACGTACGCAATACCGTACATATTGTCAACAAATAAGAAGAGGTAGCATAACGGTGTGGCGGCTAACCGGCGGGACGAAAAGCTCTCCATGTCCCGAAATACAAAATCCGTCCGGTTGAGCCGCTTGATCTTTACAAAAAGGACGTCCCCACCTAGATTGTAGTTTCCACACAAACAAACTAAGGAGGACGTCATGATCCACATAGGATTCGATTTACATAGCCGAAATATGACTCTTGAAGCAATAA
>Ga0081527_100469_pt1 | contig 19639 bp, 20 predicted proteins | sample HotLakmasection5_FD_70992 | JGI IMG/M metagenome (GOLD analysis project Ga0081527, IMG submission 70992) | Hypersaline microbial mat communities from Hot Lake, Washington, USA - Section #5 (SPADES assembly) (version 2) | ecosystem: Environmental > Aquatic > Non-marine Saline and Alkaline >... | reverse complement strand
GGGGGAAGACCGCGTACGCACGATGACGTCGAGCGGGCGTATGCAGGGGTATATCGTTGCGCTGCTTCCGGTCCTTATGTTCCTTGCCGTTTATGTATTCAGTCGGGATTCAATGGAAGCATTCTTTTCCAGTCCCGTCGGATATGTCATTGTGTCCCTAGGCGTAATCCTGAATTTATTAGGGCTTTATGTTATTCAAAAAATTAGTGTAGTTGAGGTGTGAGCATGGGAATACTTGCTGCTATATGTGGTGGCTGCGCTGTCTTTATTATTGCGTGGAAATCGTTACTGATTCAGCCCACAGTGGTGGAACGTCCTGTTCCTAAAGAAAAAAACCTGCTTCTGGTGCTAGTTCCCGTGCTGGGTGTGGTGGCGACCTTGACCAGAGGGTTGATGTGGAAGTCTTTTGGGGGCTGGGCACAACGAAAACTCGACGCGGCTGGAATGAGGGCCTATTTGACGGTGGAGGAACTATTTGCGGCACATTTTGTCTTGTTGGCTATTGGGTGGATGGCCAGCTCGCCTTATCCTGACAGCTTTCGTTGGCTCATTATAGGGTCTGCGATTGTGTTTCCGGAATTAACGATATATTCATTAATTAGCGCGCGACACGCTAAAATTCGCAGAGAAATGCCTTATTTTACGGATATGTTGGCGATGTGTACGGGGGCGGGACTTGATTTCGGCGCGGCCATCGATCGCGTTCTGTCCCGGTCAAAAGATGGGCCGCTTATAGATGAATTCAGAACCGCACGACGGGATAATACATTGGGTAAGTCTCAACAAGATGCACTGGCAAGTATGGCCGATCGTGTGCAATTGCCTGAATTGACATCTTTTGTGGCGATTATTGTTCAGGCAATGAGGATGGGAGGGGCTGTTACGGGGATATTGGAGGCCCAAGCAGAAAAAATGCGTATCGAGCGATATGAAAAAGCGGAACGGTTAGGTACACAGGCACAACAAAAGATTATTATGCCGCTATTGTTGTTAATTTTGCCTGCTTTTGTATTGCTTGGTATTGTACCGTTGATGTTTGCAATGGCTCGACCTATTTTCGAAGGGGGGCTATTATCTGGTCCCGGTTTTTAGGTGTGCAAGCCGGGAGGTAGGGAATGAGCCGACAACTCGACATAGTGGTTCGTAGTGAATCGAGTGATCCAAAACAGTATCGGTTTCGAAAAAAAACGGTGACAGTTGGGCGAGGGTGCGATGTTGATCTGTCAATATCCGGGGATCCACGGATATCCCGCTGCCACCTGATCCTGCGTCCGAAGGGTAAGAACAAATTTGAGCTGTTAGACCGAAGCCGAGCGGGTACGTTTCACAATGGGAACCCCGTCCAACGTGGTGTGTTCTCTTATGGCACAATCTTTTTGCTTGGGCGTACCGAACTGCAGGTTGGTATGCCTCGGGAGAAGACGACGCCACGAAGTATACAGCGGCGGGTGTGGATGAACAGTGCGGCGGGAAAAGTCGTTGGCTATGTCCTGGTGATTGTTTTTGCGATTGTTCTTCTGGCCATGGCAATGCGGGGGAATCGCGACGGGGGACAACGGGCCGGTGGCACAGACGTATTGCCTCGTGAATTAATTAATACGGGCCAGTTGGATAAGGCACGGGAAACCCTGAACGAATTGATCAACACCGGGAACGCATCGGTAGAGGAAGAGGAACTTTACTATTTCGTATTGGAACTCAAAGACAAATGGCAGACGGCTAAAAATACTGAACGTCGCATGGACTTGGGGGGAGCTCGTGATCAGTGGCAAATGATAGTGTACACACTGCCTAATGAGTGGGCAGAACTCGGGGTGTGGATTGAGTCCAATCATATAAATCGTTTGGCTAAACGGATAAGCAATGACGGAAATCAATAAAACTGTCTTGATAGAAAGCGCGAAACCCCATCGCAGAGTAGTCATTGATCGCCTTCCTTTCGTCATAGGCAGCGGCCTTCAAGCCGAATTGGCTATACAAGATGAGCATGTGTCAGAGGTGCATGCTTGCATAGTAGAATATCAAAACAAACTGGGCATATTTGATCTGGGGAGTCGCAACGGAACCTATGTTATTCCGGCGAAGCGAGAAAAACAGGGAGATGGCATTAAGCCGGTGCCCGCAGTGAAAGATGTTCAGTCGGCCGTTGCGGGATGTGACGTGACACCGCTCCTACTCGAGCCGGGAATGAATATCGCCTTTGCCTCCAATATCTGGACCGTAGACGTAAGTGAACAAGGGCTCAAAGTTTCTCAAGTGGATAAAGAAGCATCCGCGCGTCAAACTAAAATGTCACCCCCGCCATCTGCTATGGGGTCCGGCCCCAAGGTTAACGTAGCCTTGGAAATGGTAATGGGACCGGAGGTAGGTCGTTATATAAGTATAACTTCTCTGCCTGTAATCGTAGGGCGATCATGCAAAAAATCAGATATTGCTCTCGAGGATTGTACGGCCGTATCCGGCGAGCATCTCTCCATCTCAATGGATAAAAAGGGTAGAGTGTTTGTGGAAGACTTGAATAGTCGTAACGGAACTCAGATCAATGGTAAACACATATCAGGACGAACACAGATACGAGACAAATCTACGGTAACGCTTTCAAAAGAAGTTGCTTTCAAAGTGCACATAAACAAAAGGAAAACTGTGCTCCCTCGGGTGTTACTTATGTTGTCTGCATTAGTAGGCCTGCTTGTTGTGTTGAATTTCGGCATTACTAGAACCAATAAAGAAAACGCGACTCATGATCTAAACGATGGAGAATCTGTTGTTAACGGTGATATTATTAGCGAAGATGGATGGCGAAAGTGGTTGGGGCAGTATGACGAATATCCATTGGCCGGTCTGCAGAAGGAATATGAGTCGATCTCCTTCGTAGAGGTCTCGGAGCACTGGGACGTTTTAACAAACAGGGTAGAGCAGCTGTCGGAACTGCTGGCTACGAATAGAGATGTCACTCAAGCTGTATATAAAGTGGATGGCTGGCAAAAGTCTGCGGAGAGGACGGGGATGGCATCGGAAATACCGCTCGAAATATTAAACAGGTACGCAATGAATCTGGTACTTGAAAGTGTGCGCGTTGCTGTTTTGGATGCAATCCGACATAACCAATTAGATAAGGCAAGAGATAATATCAGAATAATTAATCCATGGATCGCCGACAACGTGTATTGGCAGAAGGTGCAGAAAGTTGAAGAGAATCTGCGGACTATGTCCACGTTAGCGGATCATTCTTTCAGCTCTGAATGGTCTAGTAACTCTGAGTGGAATGAGCGGGTAGAAGATATCACGAGTCTCGTTGCCGGCGAGTCGGGACTAGCATCAGCGACACAAGAATGCCGTGAACAAATTGAGAAAGAACTTATACAGAAAATGATTGAGTCGGCAAAGAATCAAGAGAATGTCGTTGAGCGGTTACGTGTTTTGCGTTGCGCACAGCAAATCGACTCGCATAGTGAGGTGATTGCTGCTGAAGTTGAGGCACTGCGGCCTAAACTTGAGCCAGAATACCGGCGTGTCCTATTTGGCGGTATAATGGGTGAAAGGCGGCAAGTGCTTCTGGAACTGACCAATTCTGCGGATTGGACAGGACAGTATAGGGGGCGACTAAAAAATTAATTTAATACTGGCTTATTGCCAGATTCTGCCCTCCGTTGAACATTAAAAAAGTTTTTTAATCGCACCGGGCTTGCGGGGCATGGTATAAAGAACCCATGACAGATGCTACGCCAACCACGTCGAACGCTGCGTCCCCGGAACAATTTGCGCGGGTGCACGGATCACCCGGTGAAGCGCCGCGCTCGTTGGGTTTATTCCTGATGATCTGGCCGTTTCTGCTGGTGTTTTTGTTGCTGGGTTATCTGATCCGCGCGTTGTGGCCTTATCCCGACATGTCGCATATGGCGATCGGAGTCGCGTTGCTGGGACTGGCGGGTTTGCTGGCGTGGTTTGTGTCCGGGGGGCGGGCGCGTTGGGAGTTGTATATCAAAGGCGCGCGCGGCGAAGAATGGGTGGCCCGTACGCTGGCGTTTCTGCCTGCCTCGTATTCTGTGTACCACGGCGTGCGCCATGCCGGGCCTCCGCTGCTGGGGGCCGGAGGGGATTATGATCATATTGTGGTAGGTCCGACCGGCGTTTTTCTGGTGGAAACAAAAAATTGGTCCGGAAACATCCGCGTGCAGGACGGGCGTATTGTGTATGACGGGCGGGAACCCTCACGCCCGCCTTTGGAGCAAGTGAAAGACGCCGCCGCGCGACTGCGACAGGAGCTGCGCGATCAAGCGAGCGTGGATGTGGAGGTAAAACCGGTTTTGTGTTTTGTGCACGGTCGTTTGCCCGGCGGACAGACCGGCGTAGGCGGTGTGCTTATCTGTTCCGGGCGCGCGTTGCGGGAAGTGCTGCTTGAAACCCCGGAACAGGTGCTTGGAAAAGCGGCGCGCGAAAAGATGGAGTTCTGTCTGAACCAACGCATGGAGGAATCGTTATGAAAAGGGTCTTGTTACCACTGGCGGAAGGCGTGGAGGAAATGGAAGCGGTTATTCTTATAGATGTGCTGCGTCGCGCGGCATGGAACGTGGTGTCGGCGGGACTGGAAGCCGGTCCGGTTACGGCATCGCGCGGCGTGCGTTTATTGCCTGACGCGGATTGGGATGATTTAGCTTTAGGGGAGTTTGATGTCTTTTTGCTGCCCGGCGGAGGCGGCGGAACCGAGCAGCTTTGCGCGGATGAACGGGTTGTTAACGCCGCGCGCGAATTTGCGGCGTCCGGACGTTGGGTTGCGGCGATATGCGCCGCTCCGCTGGTGCTGCACAAAGCCGGGTTGCTGGAAGGTAAATCCTTCACATCCTATCCATCTGTAAAAGACAACCTTCCCGTGACGGGCTATAAAGAGGAGCCGGTTGTGCAAGACGGCAACTTGTTTACGAGCCGTGGCCCCGGCACGGCGTTTGCGTTGGCGCTTGCGTTGATTTCCGCTCTGGAAAATCCCGCCAAAGCCCAAGCCGTCGCCGCCGACATGCTTTATTCCGTGTAACGTACCGCGGTCGGGACGGAGCCCGACCCTCCGGCGTCCTCAAAAAAAGATGTGTTTGCAATGGGAGGGACGCCCTCCGTGGCGTCCGGAGAAAATGAGGCCATTGATGGGGACATAGAAATAATGGCATATCAATAGTATCTTTTTCAGCATGAACATGTTACAACAGAATCCTTAACCATTCGGCTTGCGATGGCCATTGATGGGGACATAGAAATAATGGCATATCAATAGTATCTTTTTCAGCATGAACATGTTACAACAGAATCCTTAACCATTCGGCTTGCGATGAATGTTCATAATCCCACAAATTCAAAAACAATCGGACATAAAGCCAAGGCCACAGATTCTATGTCCCTAATGCCCCCTCATATCATGTTTATTTCAAATATATTGCGAATATTTTGTTAAAAAGTGTAAGGAACAGCGACCAAAACTTCAACCATATTATTGCTTGCCTCACCGTATAAAGACTGCTACGTAACCTTCCTGAAAATAGCAAGTTACACATTGCACAGCGGAACAGTGCAGGAACCTAAGAAAAACTACTCAATAACTTGTTCGATCTTGAGACAAGACCGACGATGGCGTAGTGTCAGAACATGAAGACGGTATACATCGAAACATCAATCCCGAGCTTCTACCACGAGACGCGTCCGGAGCCCGAGATGGTGGCTAGGCGGCACTGGACGCGCCGTTGGTGGGACGAGTGTGCCTCCCTATATGACCTCGTCACGAGTGAAGGCGTGATCGCCGAGCTGCAGGAAGGTGAGTACGATACCCAAACGGCTGCCATCGCGCTGGTGGCCGACCTGCCTCAACTGGAAGTCGTTGATGAGATCGCGGATGTTATCGACGTGTATCTCGCGAACCACCTGATGCCCAGAGAGCGCCTTGGGGACGCGCTACACTTGGCGCTCGCGTCCTATCACAAGGTGGATTTTCTTCTGACCTGGAACTGTACGCACATCGCAAACGCCAACAAGTTCGAGCATATCCGCATCATCAACACACGCCTTGGACTGTTCGTCCCGACGCTTGTGACGCCCATGGAATTGTGTGAGGAGGTATCACCATGACCGATGCAACATTACAGCGCGTATGGAATTCGAGAGAGGCAATCTCCCGGCGGTGCGACTTCGATTCGCACAAGCTGGTCCAGTTCTACCAATCCCGACAGAAGCCGGATCGAACAAGACGATCCAGGCGATTGCAAGTGGCGCGCGAACGCTCCACTTCCAACGCCTGATCGTTCACGTGATCCGAGGACGCGCTTCGCGCGTCCTCGGATTGGCGCCTTCTGCTCTCCTTCTGCTCAGCGATGGGTCGCGCATGCTTCGATTAGATGAACCGCCCCGCACGTGCGAGGTGGTGTGGGAGCTGGGGGCGAAACGCCCCCGGCCACCTGATTCGCTTCTGAAAAAAGATAATGTGAAAATAGGACGGTCGTGTATACTACATCAGTTGTTTTGGAGATATGCATATGAAAAAAGAATTCAATGTTGTGATTGAGCAAGACGAAGACGGCTATTTTGTAGCCTCGGTACCATCTCTGCGCGGATGCCATACACAAGCCAAGAGCCTGGATGTCTTGATGAAACGGATCAAAGAGGCCATTGAATTGTGTCTGGAGGTTGAGGAACCCGTTTCCAATCATTTTATCGGCGTTCAGCGAGTTGCCGTAATGGCATGAGTACGTTTCCGACAATCAAGGGCAATCAACTAATCAAAGCTTTGCGACGCCTTGGATTCAATGTGATCAGGATCAAAGGCAGCCATCATTTTCTGCAACATTCTGATGGGAGATGCACCGTAGTTCCCGTTCATCGAGGCGAATCAATTGGAGGCGGTCTGCTCGCTCAAATACTTCGAGACTGCGAAATTACGCGGGAAGAACTACTGAAAGAAATCTAAGCGAACAATCGCCTGCTCCGTACGCTTCTGCTCCTTCTGCTCAAGGACTCATATCTTTTCAACAGCGATGGGTCGCGCGCATGCTTCGATTAGATGAACCGCCCCGCACGTGCGGGGTGGTGTGGGAGCTGGGGGCGAAACGCCCCCGGCCACCCGATTGACGTTCGCCAAGAAAATGACATTTGACAGTCCGCCCCTGATTCTGTACATTGATGTACAAATTGGAGTAATGCCATGAACACGGTGACCTTGACAGATTTCAGAAGCCATGCATCAGGCATGCTGACGAGAGTTGAACGCGGCGAGACTCTTGTGGTGCTGCGTCATGGGCGCCCGATTGCAGAAATATTGCCTTTCGAACAGAAAGGCCGTTCCCTTCCTTCCTGGAAAAGTCAAGCTTTGCGCTTGTCGGCCAAGGGCGCTGGACTTGCTTCGGCAATCCTTAAGGAACGCGCTCATGAAAACGTATCTTGATTCATCTGCGTTCGCAAAGCGTTTTGTGGACGAAGCAGGAAGCGACAAGGTCGAAAATGTTTGCGCCCAAGCATCGCAGCTCGGACTGAGTATAATCTGCGTGCCCGAGATCGTGTCGGCGCTCAATCGTAGAAAAAGGGAACGATCGCTCACTGCGGATCAATACGCCGAAGCAAAGCAGCGGCTTCTTGATGATGTCCGCGATGCGGACATCATCAACCTTGCAGTGTCTGTCGTTGGCTCCGCAATTACCGTTCTGGAATCTGGCCCAGTTAGAGCAATGGACGCATTACATATAGCCTGTGCTCTTGAATGGGGTGCGCAGCTTTTCGTCTCTTCAGACAAGAAACAACTGAAAGTAGCTCGTCGCTTAGGATTGAAGACGCACCAAGTATAGGCAGGCGAACAAAAGCATCCATCGTATTTTTGAATGGCTGGCGCCATTCAAAAGCGATGATGCTCGACGTGTACGCCCGGCATGGGCACTAATTGATGGTAGGACTGATGGGGACATAGAAATAATGGCACTCGCGCTTTCTCGGCGTCTGTTGCAAACCTTGACCTGTCTATAATTTTGCGTTGACGCGTCTAGTAGCGCTGGCATACTTACCGCTTTCATTTCAATAGTTTAACAGGAGATCGTATTCGTCATGGCTCGAATCAATTTTGGTGGCACCGTGGAAGATGTTATCACGCGCAAGGAGTTTTCTTTGGCTAAAGCCCGTAGCGTGCTTAAAAAAGAAACCCTCGCAGTGATCGGATACGGCGTGCAGGCGCCCGCGCAGGCTTTAAACCTCAGCGATAACGGGTTTAACGTCATTATCGGCGCGCGCAACTGGACCCAGGCGAAAAAAGACGGGTGGAAACCCGGCAAGACGTTGTTTTCCGTGGAAGATGCCTTGGCCAAAGGCACAATCATTATGTATCTGGTTTCCGACGCAGGCCAGCGTGATTTGTGGCCGGTGGTCAAAAAACACCTGGCACCAGGCAAAGCGCTTGTGTTTTCGCACGGCTTTTCCGTGGTGTACAAAGAGCAAACCAAAGTGATTCCTCCGAAAGACGTGGATGTGCTGCTGGTTGCGCCAAAAGGGTCGGGCACATCGGTGCGCCGCAATTTTCTGGCAGGCACCGGCATCAATTCAAGCTACGCGGTGTTTCAGGATGCTACAGGCAAAGCGAAAGACCGTTGCGTGGCCATCGGTATCGGCATCGGTTCCGGCTATTTGTTCCCTACCACGTTCCAGCGCGAAGTGTATAGCGACTTGACGGGCGAACGCGGCGTGCTTATGGGCGCTCTCGCGGGCATCATGGAAGCGCAATACGAAGTGTTGCGTAAAAACGGTCACTCGCCCAGCGAAGCGTTTAATGAAACCGTCGAGGAATTAACGCAAAGCCTGATCCGGCTTGTGGATGAAAACGGCATGGACTGGATGTACGCCAATTGCTCGACCACGGCGCAGCGCGGCGCGTTGGATTGGAAACCGAAATTCAAAAAAGCCACCCTTCCGGTGTTTAAGGCACTGTACGATTCCGTGAAAACCGGCAAAGAAACGCGGCGCGTGTTAACCACATGCGGGAAATCCAATTACAAGGAAATGTTGTCCAAGGAACTGGATGTGCTGGGCAACTCGGAAATGTGGCAAGCCGGCAAAGCTGTGCGCTCGTTGCGTCCCAAAAATAAAGCGGTCACCATTACCCGTCAGACCAAAGGCGTCGCGGGGCGGACCATGAAATAACAGGCAGTCCTTTCCCCCGGAATGGAGGTGCGGTGGAGTCGTTTCTGGAGTTTCGGGACGTAACCAAGTCCTATGGACGGATTCATGCGGTTGATCAGGTTTCCCTGACCGTGAAGCGCGGGGAATTCTTTTCCCTGCTGGGGCCGAGCGGGTGCGGGAAAACCACCTTGCTGCGCATGCTGGCCGGATTTGAACAGCCGGATCAAGGCCGTATTTTCCTCGATGGCGAAGATATCACGGACTTGCCGCCCAACCGCCGTAAAGTCAATACCATCTTCCAGAATTACGCGCTGTTTCCCCACATGACTGTGCGCGAAAACATCGCGTTCGGGCCGCGTGTTGCCAAGCGCCCGTCCGGGGAAATCCACGAGGAAGTCGAGCGCATGCTGGCGTTAATCATGCTGGAGGAACATGCGGAAAAATATCCTCATCAAGTCAGTGGCGGCCAGAAACAACGCGTAGCCATCGCGCGCGCGTTGATCAATAAACCGCGCGTACTGCTTCTGGATGAACCCTTGGCGGCGTTGGACTTGAAGCTGCGACAGCACATGCTCGTGGAACTGGAACGCATTCATGATCAAGTCGGCATCACGTTTCTATACGTCACGCACGATCAGGGCGAAGCGATGAGTTTAAGCGACCGCATCGCGGTGATGAAACAAGGCCATGTGGAGCAACTCGGACGCCCGGCCGAAATTTATGAAGCGCCGGTAAGTAGTTTTGTTGCGTCGTTTATCGGCGACACCAATTTCTTTGACGGAGAAGTGCTGGACACAGCCGGCACGGATTACTTGCGCCTGCGCGTGGAAGGTTTGCCCGAGGTATGGTGTTACAACGATAAGAAAAAAAACATCGGCGATCTGGTCCATTTAAGTGTTCGTCCCGAAAAATTCCGGATTTCAAAAGATGTCCCGTCGGACGAGCCTAATCTCAACAGTGTGCAAGCGCGCGTGGAGGATATTATTTATCTGGGGTCGTTGACGCGGTTCCGGGTGCGGGCCGGTGACGTGCTTATTGCCGTCACGCAGCAGCACAGCCGGTTTCTGCTTGATCAGGAACCAATCCAATGGGAAGACGATGTATGGATATCGTGGCATGCCGACGACAGTTACATGCTGGACCGCGTTACCCCTGAATCGCCGGGCACAAACGGAGACGTCGGGTCATGAGCGCGTCCCGCCATCGCGCGGAGTGGTGGATCACCAGTCCCTCTTTTATCTGGTTGTTGGTGTTGTTTGTTGTTCCGACGCTTATGATTTTTGTCATTACGTTCCGTCCGTCCGATCCGTGGGGCGGCATTGGGGATGGATGGACTTTGGAAACCTTGCGCCGTATTTTCAGCGGGCATTACGGCGCGATTATCTGGCGTACGTTCTGGATTAGCGCTGTCGCCACCGCGCTTTGCATGGCATTGGCTTTGCCTAGTGGATACTTCATTGCCCGCGCTTCGCTGCGCTGGCGCAGTACGTTGTTGCTATTGGTCATTATTCCATTCTGGACCAGTTTTCTGATTCGTATTTTTGCATGGAAAGTCCTTTTGCATCCTGACGGCTATGTAAAACAAGCGCTGGTATTTCTCCGTCTGATGGATGCGGATACATCGCTGTTATACCGTTCGGAATCGGTTTTGCTGGTGTTGGTGTATACGTTGTTGCCTTTTGCGATTCTTCCGATTTATGCGGCGGCGGAGAAATTCGATTTTTCTTTAATGGAAGCCGCACGGGATCTTGGCGCAGGCAAAATACGCGCATGGCTTCGCGTGTTTCTGCCCGGCATACAGCGGGGCTTGGTGACAGCTGTCGTGATGGTGTTTATTCCGGCGCTGGGCTCGTATGTCATCCCGGACATTGTGGGCGGTCCGACCAGCGAAATGATCGGCAATAAAATCGCGCAACGCACGTTTGTGGACCGCAATCTGCCGCACGCAAGCGGGTTGGCCGCGGGATTGACACTGGCTGTGCTGGCGCCCATGCTGATGGTGTTGTATATGCAGGCCCGGCGCCCGGCGAGCAAACAGGGGGCGCGATGAAGCGTAGTAACATTCCCTTGTACACAACCGTGGCGGTGCTTGTCTTTTTTTATCTGCCTATCGCGGTTCTGATCCTGCATTCGTTTAATGCGTCGCGGTTTAGCGGGGCGTGGGAAGGATTTTCGTTGCGCTGGTATATCCGCTTGTTTCAAGAGCCCGACATTTGGCATGCATTTCGCAATACGATGGTCGTGGCGCTGATCGCGACCACGGCTTCGGTGACGCTTGGCGTAGCCGCCGCGTTTGCGTTGCACCGGTATCACACACGGTTGCAACGTATTCATTACATCATGATTTATACGCCGCTTGTCGTGCCTGATATTTTGATGGGGATGAGTCTCCTTTTGTTTTTTGTCGCGATAGGCGCAAAGCTTGGGCTTGGCACTATTGTGCTGGCCCATACTTCGTTTTGCGTCAGTTATGTTGCGATGGTAGTGCTTGCCCGGTTGCAGGATTTCGATTTTTCCGTGATGGAAGCCGCGCAGGATCTGGGCGCGGGGTGGTGGACTGCCACCGTAAAAATTCTGTTGCCGATGCTGGCGCCAGGCATCGCCGCCGGCGCCTTGCTTGCGTTTACGTTATCTATTGACGACTTTGTGATTACTTTTTTTGTGACGGGTCCGGGGGCCACGACGCTACCGATCCAAATTTACAGCATGATCAAACATGGCTCGCCCCCGTTGATCAATGCCTTGTCAACGATCTTAATCATGGTAACATTTGTCCTTGTGTGGTCGGTTCAAAAACTAATGGAGGATAAACACGCATGAAGAGTGTAAAGAAACTAATGCTTGCGGTCGTGTTGGCGGGGTTGGTGGCTGGATGCGGTCGGAGCACGCCGACATTGCATGTGTACAATTGGGCGGATTATATGCATCCCGATCTGGTAGCGCAGTTCGAGGAGGAATTTAATTGCAAAGTCCGCATTGATACGTTCGATTCCAACGAATCCATGTTTGCGCGTCTACGCGCGGGCGCGTCGGGGTACGACTTGATTTTTCCCAGCAGTTACATGGTGCAAATCATGGCTAACCACGAGATGCTCCAACCGCTTGATCATGCGTTAATTCCGAATCTGGCGAATGTGGACCCCGCGTACCTGGCGCTGGCCGCGGATCCCGAATCGAAATATTCCGTGCCTTATATGCTAAGCAATGCGGGCCTCGCGTATCGCGCCGATCGCGTGGAAGATATGGAGCCTTCGTGGGGTATGCTGGATCGCGAGGATTTAAGCGGGCGTATGACTATGCTGAACGATATGCGGGAAACCATCGGCGCCGCGCTTAAATTTCTGGGCTATAGCATTAACACCGTCAACGAGCAGGAACTGGAAGAAGCCCGCGACGTTGTCATCCGCTGGAAACGCAATCTTGCCAAATTCGAAAACGAGCAATACAAAAACGGCATTGCTTCCGGCGAATTCCTTCTGGTGCACGGCTACAATGGCGACATCATGCAAGTGATGGAGGAAAACGAAGATGTTGTGTATTTCGTGCCGCGGGAAGGTGTGTCTATCGCGCTGGACGAAATGGTGATTCCGTTGGATGCGCGCGAGGTTGATTTAGCGCACGCGTTTATTAACTTTTTGCATCGTCCCGAGGTCGCCGCAGAAAACACCGAATACGTGTATTTCCTTTGTCCTAACCAGGCGGCATATCCATTAATTGACGAAGAATTGTTAAGCGATCCGTCCATCAATCTGCCACCGGAGATACTTGCCAAAAGCGAAGTCATTGAAGATCTCGGTGAAAACAACCGTCTGTACTCAGCTATGTGGGACGCCATTAAAGCCGCGAAATAAGCGGCAGCGTAAATTGGAATTAAAAATATGAAGATTATTCGCAGGATCATAGTTGGATTGCTATTGATTGTGTCTGTCGCGCTGGTCGCCTTCATTCTCTGGGGTGGCCAGATCATTAAACAAGCGGTGAACACTGCGGGTCCGCAAGTGATGGGTGTGCCGGTGCGCCTGAATGCCGCTCATTTCCGCCCGTTGCGCGGGGAAGTGAAGTTAAGCGGACTTTTTGTGGGCAATCCGGAAGGATTCAAAACCGAGAGCTTGTTTCAAATGAGCAACTTGGAAGTGGATTTGGACACAGCGTCGTTGTTTTCGGATGAAATCATTATCAACCGGATTTTGATTGATGCGCCGCAAATTACGTATGAGGTGGGTTTGAAACGGAACAACATCGGCGTTTTGCTGCAGGGTTTGGAAAAAGAAGCGGCGATAGAAGAGGAACAACCGCAAGAAGTGGCCGGGGATGCGCCTGCCAAAAAAGTGGTGATCAAGGAATTGGTTCTGGCCGATGCCCGGGCGCAAGTCAGTCTTACGGCCATGGGAGGACGCGTCGTGCCTGTGCAGTTGGCCACGATTACATTAAACGACCTTGGGGGAGAAGATCAAAGCCCCACACAAATGGCCGCGCAAGTGATGAATGCCGTGCTAGGCGCGGTGGTCAATGCTGTAGCCGGGGCGGGGGATCTGCTCGGTGACGGTGTGGCGGAAGCCTTGAAAGGCGCCGGGGCCGTCGTGGGCGTCGCCGGCGAAGGAACCAAAGCTGTTGCGGGGGCTGCCGGCGAAGGCGCTAAAGCGGTTACCGGCGCGGCGGAAGAAGGCTCCAAAGCTGTCGGGGATGCGGCGGGCAAAGGCGTCAAAGCCGTTGGTGGCCTTGTTGGGGAAGGCACAAAAGGCGTGCGTGGCTTGCTTGGTGGCAGGGAAAAAGAAGAAAATAAAGAGTAAGCTTCACAATCCAGTTGTAATCATAAAACGGATTTGATTGAATTAAATCCTGTGCCGTTTTGTGAGTTTTTATGATGACAGAATTATCGCAACCCGTTTACCTAACTGTTCCTGAAGCTGCCAAGCTTTGTGGAGTCTCGCGCAATACGCTTTTTACGTGGGTGCGAAAAGGAAAATTAAGCGCGTATCAGACGCCGGGTCGAACCAACTTGATCCGACCGTCCGATTTGGTGCTGTTTATGCAATCCAGTGGATTGTTTATTCCTGACTCGTTAAACGAAATGGCGCAACGGGACGCGGCGGAAAACACTGGGCCGGCCAAATCGGCAGCGGTCTCGCAAACGTCTATTTTGGTGGTGGACGACGATCCGGCAACGCGTAGTGTGATGGTGCGCGCGCTAAACAAAACGCACATGATGTACCAGGCGCAGACGGGATATGAAGCGTTGCATTTGTTAACCATTCACCCTGAAATTAACATGGTGTTGTTGGATTTACAAATGCCGGGGCAACACGGGCTTGAAACATTGAAGGAAATCAAGACCCTGCGTCCGGACGCACAGGTTATTATTGTCACGGGGTTTGCCCATGATATTCCGAATCATCTTGTGCAAAGTGGCCGTATTGCGCGGATTTTGGAAAAGCCGGTCACGGTGCCCGCACTGATAAGAGCGGTGGACGAATTATCGGAAAAGTAAGCGGTTATTCCTCCGACTCTATCGCCACAAGATCGCGAATGCGTTCAAGGCGCTTTGGGCCAAGCCCCTGCACGCGTAGCAATTGTTCCACCGAGGTATAAGGCCGCGCTTGTACAATCCGTTGCGCATACGTGGGGCCGATACCCGGTAGTAATTGAAGCGTGGCCTCATCGGCGGTATTGATATTCACGGGATTGTCCGGTTCAATGGTTATGCGACTGGCTTCTTGCACATCCGAGAGCTCGCGCAGTTCCGCCCGAATCGCATCACGCAATTCCACCAGCCGGTCGGGATCGGTTTCTGCCCAAATGCCCTGACGTTTCATCATCGCGGCAAGTTCCATGTCGCGCAAACGCCCGGCCATGTCATCCCGGTGTGTGCCGTCCGGGGTTTGACGCCCCACCCCGTGCGCGCGTGCCAGGCCGCGCGCAACCAATTCAGAACCCAAATCCTTTCCTTCCGCCGTCGTGACAAAGCCATAAATACGACCGCCTGCAGACCGTCCCATGGCGCTCGCGAATGACGTATGCACGGTGAAAGGTTCTGCTAACGCTTGCGCAGTGAACGCAGCGGCTTGTTGGCCAAAGTGCAGGCATCGCGCGGGATCCGACAAGCCAAAATAGCGGGTTTGTTCGCGTACGCGCCGCGCATCCACGCTCGACGCCGCGGTTGTTTCAGGCGCGTCTACAAAATATAAGCGCACCGTGTACTGCTGGCCGTCATGCTCAACCAGAAAACTGTCCCCGTCCAGCGCGCCGGAACCTACATAACGAACATCCCGCAACTCGGTCAACGGAGAAGCGGCATCCGCGCCTGTTGTTAGAAACAGCGCGACGAATAAACTTAAAGCTATTACGAATATACGCATCATTTTTTCACCATGGCAAAATATACCCTGACTTGTGAAAATAATCAATGTGAGAGCTGGCAGGGGTTGCGTGATGCGGAAATGGGCGGTGTTTGTTGGCGGACTGCCGTTGCATTTCAGCCGATGAATGGCGATAGTATAGGATCAACAAGCAAATGGAGGATAAAAAATGCATGCATATTATTTCAGCCGTTTCCCCCGGAGGCACGGAAATGAGTATTCCTGATCAATACACGATTGTCTGCCCGTATTGCGGGGAAACCACCGACATACACATTGACATCTACGGTGGATCAGAAGAGCTTCTGGAGGATTGCACGGTATGCTGTCGTCCGATTGTGCTTCATATCGTATGCGATGAGTCGGGAACACCCAGCGTTTCAGCCGCCACGGAATCTGAGTAATTGGTACTCAAATTAATTGCCGACCGTAAAGCGGATACGCATCCTAAAGGTTACTGCCGCCGACGGGATAACGGCCAAATCGAAATTCATAGTCTTTGCATGGAACACCCGGTCAGGCAAAAGCGAAGACATCCATGTTTTCGCGACGGGTGGGACGCTTTTCCCCATGCGCCATGCGGCGGATGTATTCCACGTTTTCGCGGGAAATCGTCGCCTCTCCACATCGTTCGCATACACAGGCGGGAATGCCTTCCACCATGACATAGTGCCCATTGATTTCAAAGACTTCCGCAATGCGCTCATTGCGAAAACTATCATTGCCGCAAACGTTGCACTTCATGACATGGGCCTCCTTGTTCGGTATTCGGTCCACTCCTCTGCGTTCGGTTCGTAAAGTATGATAATCTTTAACATATTCTCATTACTATAGCACACTTGAAGGTGTAAAGGGCGATTATTGCGCGTAAATCCCAGCCCAAGACAACTGGGAGAATATTTGTCGCCGGGATAGTCTTCCAGTAATTCAAAAGATTCCCCTGTATCCTGTATTTCCCGGTCGCTTATATTACGTTCCACCGCCCTCTTTAACGCATGACGACTGAACTCAAATTGCCCCCGCGATAAGAGGTTGCGAATCTCGAATATATTCATGGCGTGCCACCCTCTTGATGTGCTGCAGCGAGATTCAGGGCGAGGAGATTTTCAAGGATGGCATCTTCGGTCAGATCCGCAGGCCAGCCGTAAGCGGAGGCAACAGCGATGTCGAGTTTTTCATGCGCGGCGGCGAGCCAGGGCGGGCGTTCGTTGTATAGCTTCGTCAACGTGCGGTCCTTCAAGCGTGCCGCGCAATCGGCGTTCCGCGCAACCACACGCGGGTATCGGACCGTACCGACCTTGAACGTTCCGCGAACTTCCACCGTCGCTGGATCAATATAACGGTCCCACGGTCCGCCGACTGTGCCCGGAAATTCCAGCGCCTCGGTGGTGGTCCATTCAGGCGGGTTCAACCAAGTTTCCCGCAATTTGTTCAGTTCTTTGGCGGCCTCGGCAATCGTGGCATGGGCATCCTGCCCATGATTCACGGGCGGGACGCCCGTGCCACAGGGGAAAGGGAATGTTTCAAAGCAGGTGGTGGGGGTGTAGCGCGGGCGGGTCTCAAGCCGTGTACCAAGTTTCAGCGCCCAGACCTCGTGAAAGCGGGAGTGGAGGACGCCGAAGAAATAGTCGTCGGAGCGGGCGAAAATGAAGATGCCGTCATCGGGAAGAATTATCGGTTCATTCCACGTAAAGACACGATGCTTGGATACACGGGGTGTGGCGATATAGCGATGCAAGCGGGATAGATTTGTGCGCACGTCTGGGGCATTACGCTTATATAACCACCAGTTTTCTCTTGTTCTTTTTTCTTTATTGCGATCGCGTTTTGGCTTCACATGGCTAAGCACATGCTGGTATGGACTGTCATACAATCGAAAGTCTTCCAATGACATGCGGTCGCCACAATCAATTATCCATTGCCGATCCGGTCGCTGAACAATCGCCGTTCCGTTGAGCCATGGCTTTAGAATATCGGAGTTAGGTTTCCCGTGAGGATTTGGAGCGGCGAGTAATTCGATGGCGTGGTCTTCGGTAATGTTGAAATCGCCTGCTTTTTTTGTGCCGATAAAGGAAAGGTTCGCCATGCAACGTAGGGGTTGCGCGGTAGTTGTATCCGCAATAGCCGTCAAGTTAGAGTTGATCGTTTGAACCGTTGCGCCGTCGAGGATTCGTTCGGTTTCCGTTCCATCATCAAAGGCCACCATGGATACATGGACGTTTGCGCCGTCTAATACCCACGGGCGGTCGCTTTCCGCCCAAAAAATGGCGCCGCTCTCCTTGATGCGCTTCAACACTTCGCGATTTGCCCCGCCTCGTATGCCTTGCGTCGCAAGCAAGCCGGCACGCTTGCATTTCCCTGCTGCAATATGGGCTCTGGCTTTCTCGAACCAGTAACAGCAAAGATCTGCTCCGCCGGGCACTTGGCCTTTGTAGAGTTGCCAGAGTTGTTCTTGATATTCCCTGCCCAGTTCATTCCATATCTTGCTGCCTCCCAAAAACGGTGGATTTCCAATAATAAAATCCACCTTGGGCCATTCGGGTTCGCGTGGCGTGGTGGCATGGGCATCCTGCCCATGATCCACGGGCGGGACGCCCGTGCCACGGCCGACCCATTTCCATTCCGCCAATCCCGCGCGCGCCGGATTGGCGAGGACATACGCCACTTGTTTTCGGAAGTCGTCTTCGTTCCGAATAAGATGATCATAATATTCGGCCTGCCAAAACTCGCCAGTCCGGTTCAATAGCTTATTGGCCTCTTTGGACGTGTACGATTTCCATGAGTGTAAAATGTCGGGCAGTTGGTGTGTTCCCTCCGGACGAAGAATTACATGCACATGATTTGGCATTATGCACCACGCCAGCAAGGTGTAGCGATCGCCTTCAAAATGAGCCAGTGCGCCACGCACTGTTTCGGCGATGCGTTCGTCCTTTAGCCAACAGGCCCCATGGCCACTGTCGAGCCACTTTTCAACCTTTTCCGAATGCAGTGTCGCGAGGCGCTGGCGCTCCTCATCGGAAAGATCGCGTCCCAACTGACGCGCTGTTTTGACAATGTCCTCCCGTTCTGCGGACCATTGTCGCAGAACGTCTGAGGGTAGCGCGTCGCCTAACCGGAAACAGACGGCGTATGTGGCACCCGCTTGCGTCCAATGAGGCAAATATGCGCCGCGCCGGATGTTGACCGGTTCTAAAGGATTTACACCTGCGGCCGTGGCATGGGCATCCTGCCCATGATCCACGGGCGGGACGCCCGTGCCACGATTCAGGATAGCGTCCATGAGGCGGATGTTGCCGGACAATGGGCGCAGGATGGGTTCGGCGGGGAAGCCGAAGCCGTTGACACGTATCCATTGGAGCCAGCCGATCCAGACGGTCAATTGCGCGAGGTCGTGGGCGTAGGGATTGATTTCGATGCCGTAGAGCTGCGACGGGCCGACGAGCGGGAGGAAAGCGCCGAGTCCGTTGTCCGCTCCGAAGAGGATGGCTTCTTTCTCCAGGTCCTTAAGTCGAAGGAGGGCGACATAGAGAAAATTGCCAGACCCGCAAGCGGGATCGAGCACGGTCACATTCTGTAGACGGGTTAGAAACCGATGCAGGATGACGCCCGCCTCTTGTGTTGCTTTTTTGCGTATCGCGGCGCTGAGAGGCTTTCCCGTGGCATGGGCATCCTGCCCATGATTCACGGGCGGGACGCCCGTGCCACGCTTTTTCCCGGTCGTCAGGAGGTTTTCTATGATGGACCGGGATTCCGTCCACTCGCGGCGGAGCACGGACAGGATAACCGCGTCCACGAGCAATTCGATATCCGCCATGCCCGTAAAATGCGCGCCAAGTTGTGAGCGCTTGGTGGGGTCGAGACCCCGCTCGAAAAGGGTGCCAAAGATAGAGGGATCAACCGCGCTCCAATCCAAGTCGGCGGCAGCGGCGACGTGCTTAATCTCGTCGGCGGTCATATCGAGGGCGGATTGGTCATCAAAGAGGTTCCCGTTGAAATGCCGGATACTTTCCAGACCGAAATCGCCGCCGGTGGCCATGGTCTCGAACAGTTGCGCGAGCAGTTTTCCGAAACGGCCCGGTTCGCCGTGGGATTTTTCGACGATGCGGGTAAACACCATATCCGGCAACAGGCCCGTGTCTTCGGCAAAGAGA
>Ga0081527_100468_pt1 | contig 19666 bp, 16 predicted proteins | sample HotLakmasection5_FD_70992 | JGI IMG/M metagenome (GOLD analysis project Ga0081527, IMG submission 70992) | Hypersaline microbial mat communities from Hot Lake, Washington, USA - Section #5 (SPADES assembly) (version 2) | ecosystem: Environmental > Aquatic > Non-marine Saline and Alkaline >... | reverse complement strand
GAGCTGGCCGTCGCGCACCATCTCCCAGCTCGCGGCCCACAGCAGCGAGCGCGTGAGCGGATCGCTGACCGCGGACAGGCGATCGGTGGCGGTGCGCATGGAGGTGGCGTCCAGCACGGGCTTGCCGTAGGTGAGGTCGTCGTCGTTGACCACGAGCAGCGGCGCAGCAGGGACCCCCACCAGGCCCGGCACCGGGGTCCGCTCCCCGGTCACGTCCAGCTCGACCCGGTGATCGCGGACCAGCGCGCGACCGCTGTCCCGGTACGCCCCGATCGCGAGCCGGTGCGGGCGCAGGACCGGCGCATGCTCGGGCATACCGGCCAGACCGGCCCAGCTCGGCTCAGGGGACCGCTGGACCACCACCGCCTCGCGGTAGCGGTCGTCGTCACCGATCTCGACCTCCAGCTCCAGCTCGTTGAGGCCGGTGGTCAGCAGCCACGCGTCGCGCCAGCTGTCGAGCTCGCGGCCCGAGGCACGCTCGAGTGCCGCCAGGAAGTCGCTCAGGGTCGTGTTGCCCCAGGCGTGCCGATCGAAGTAGTCGCGACACCCGGCCAGGAAGCGGTCCTGGCCGACCCAGGCCACCAGCTGGCGCAGCACCGAGGCGCCCTTGGCGTAGGTGATGCCATCGAAGTTCTGGTGCACGCTCTCCACGTCCGGCATCTGGTCCGCGACCGGGTGGGTGGAGGGCAGCTGGTCCTGGAAGCGGGCCCACGCCTTCTCCGCGTCGTGGAAGGTCACCCAGGCGTCGCTCCACCTGGTGGCGCTCGCCTGCACCATCGTCGCCATGAAGGTGGCGAAGGACTCGTTCAGCCACAGGTCGTCCCACCAGCGCATCGTGACCAGGTCGCCGAACCACATGTGCGCCATCTCGTGGATGATCGTCTCCGCACGACGCTCGCGGGTGGCGTCGGTGACCTTGGAGCGGAACACGTAGGTCTCGGTGAAGGTCACGCAGCCGGGGTTCTCCATGGCACCGGCGGAGAACTCGGGGACGAACAGCTGGTCGTAGCGGTCCCCGAACGGGTAGTGCATCGCGAACAGCTCCTCGAAGGCCGCGAAGCTCTGCTTGGTCACCTCGAACAGCTCGTCGGCGTCCACGTGCTCGGCCAGGGAGCGGCGTGACCACCACGCCAGGTCGATCCCGGTGCCGTCGGGGCGCTCGTAGCGGTCCTCGACCGCGACGTAGGAGCCGGCCACGACCGCGGTCACGTAGGTGCTCAGCAGCGGCGTGATCGCGAAGCGCCAGGTCCCCGCCGCCCCGGGCGCGGGGCGTTCCAGCACCTGCGCGTTGGAGACCACCACCCACTCCTCGGGGGCGGTCACGTCCAGACCGAAGGTGGTCTTGAGGTCGGGCTGGTCGAAGCAGGCGTAGACGAGGTGGGCGTCGAAGGGTTCGAACTGGCTGTGGAGGTAGACGCGACCGTCGGTCGGGTCGACGAACCGGTGCAGACCGTTGCCCTCGTGCTGGTAGCCCATCGACGCCTCGACCTCGAGGTGGTGGTCACCGACGTCGAGGTGGGGGAGCTGCAGCCGCGTCGGCGTGACCGCCTCGGGTGGCAGGGCGACGCCGTCCAGGACCGCGCGGTGGACCGTCTGGGCGGTGAGGTCGACGAAGCTCGGGCCGGACTCGGCCACCGTGAACCGCAGCTCGGTCCGACTCACGAAGCGCTCGTCGCCGACGGTCAGGTCGAGGTGGACGCGCGTGTCGACCTTCGCGATCCGACGGGCGCGATCCTCCGCCTCGGCTCGGGTCAGGTTCTCGCGGATCGACTGCTGGTCGGCGTGCACGGTGGCGGTGTCGCGGGACATGGTGCCTCGTGGGAGCGGTCGGGACGATGGGACCGGACGACCGCCCCGATCGGCGCGCCGTCGCCCGGCAGGACGAGGGTAGGGCCACGGGCACGGCCCACGCCGCTGGCCGGCTCAGCTCGTGTCAGCCGGGAGGTCGTCGACGCGGCCGTGCCGTCCCGCACCCGCTCGGAAGGCCCGGACGCCGGCCTCGGCGCCGCCGGCCGCCAGGCTCGCGACCCCCAGATCGTGCTCGTGCAGCAGCGCCTCGTCGAGCGGGCGGTCGAAGGCCGCCCGGGTCGCCGCCAGGTCGCTGAGCATCGTGCGGCGCGGCCAACGTGCGAGCTCCTGGCCGAGCGCGACCGCTGCCGCCTCGGCGGTGCCGCTCGGTACCCCCCGGGTGGCCAGCGCGCGCCGCAGCGCCTCGTCCGCCCCGACCGGCCGGCCGGTCAGGACCAGGTCGAGCGCGACCCCGAGCCCGACCAGACGAGGCAGGCGGACCGTGCCTCCGTCGATGAGAGGGACGCCCACGCGGCGACAGAAGACCCCGAGGACCGCATCCTCGGCGACGATGCGCAGGTCGCACCACAGGGCCAGCTCGAGGCCCCCGGCCACGGCATGGCCCTCCACCGCCGCGATCGTCGGCAGCCGCGTCCGGGTACGTGTCGGCCCCATCGGGGCCACCGCCGAGCGTTCCAGACGGTTGCGCCGGTCAGGATCGTCGAGCGCGTGGAGGTCGGCGCCCGCACAGAAGGTGCCGCCGGTGCCGGCGAGCACGATGGCCGCCAGCTCGTCGTCCGCGTCCAGCTCGGCGACGGCCGAGGTGAGTGCGTCGGCGGTGGCCCGGTCGACGGCGTTGCGGTGTTCGGAGCGGTTGAGGCGCACGATCCCGACCGGGCCGTCACGGCGGCTCTCGACGTCCACTCCAACCTCCTGTTCGCGGGTCACGACGTGACGCTACTGCCGCATGTCGCGGTGCTGCCCTCGGCTAGCATCCAGGGGGACGTTGCGCCCCGTGTGGCGGGGCGACGGATCGATGACGTGGGAGCAGCCCACGGTGTGAGGGAGAACCTGATGCAGGAGTACACCAGCCCGGGTGAGGTCGAGGTACCGCTCGAGGAGAACCTCACGGCATCGCTGTGGCAGGCCGCGGCGGACCACCCGGAGCAGCCGATCGTTGCGATCCGCGTCGGTGACCGCTTCGTGGACTGGTCCACCCGCCAGTTCGTCGACGAGATCGTCGCCGTCGCCAAGGGTCTGATCGCCCACGGCATCGAGAAGGGCGACCGGGTCGTCGTGCACTCGAGCACCCGGATCGAGTGGACGATCCTCGACTACGCCATCTGGATGGCCGGCGGGGTCACCGTCCCGATCTACGAGACCTCCTCCTCGGAGCAGATCGACTGGATCGTCAACGACTCCGAGGCCAAGGCCGTCCTGACCGAGAACGCGGAGCTGAAGGCGCTCGTCGACGAGGTCGCCGACCGGCTCGTCACGATGCAGCACCTGCACGTGATCGAGGACGGGGCCCTGGAGACGCTCCGGCAGGCTGGTGCGGAGATCAGCGACGAGCAGGTCAGGGAGCGGTCGGAGGCCGCGACCGGTGAGGACCTCGCCACCATCGTCTACACCTCCGGGACCACGGGCCGCCCGAAGGGCTGCCTGATCACCCACCACAACTTCATCTGGGACGCGACGCAGACCGCCGCCGCGGCACCGGAGTTCTTCGTCGGTGGCATGCGGACCCTGTTCTTCCTCCCGCTGGCGCACATCTTCGCCCGGGTGGTGCAGACCACCTGCATCCGCAACGGGGTGGTGCTCGGCTACTCGACGGGGATCCCGCAGCTCACCGAGGAGCTGGCCATCTACAAGCCGGACTTCCTCATCGCGGTGCCGCGCGTGTTCGAGAAGGTCTTCAACGGGGCGCGCGCCAAGGCGGCGGCCGACGGCAAGGAGCGGATCTTCGACAAGGCGGCCCAGGTCGCCGAGGACTACTCGCGGCAGAAGATCGCCGGCAAGGTCTCGCTGGGGACCAACGTGCTGCACGCGGTCTTCGACCGGCTGGTCTACAGCAAGCTGCGCGGAGCCATGGGCGGCGAGATCAAGTACGCCGTCTCCGGTGGTGCAGCCCTCGGTGAACGGCTCACCCACTTCTTCATGGGGATCGGCGTCCACGTCTGCGAGGGCTACGGCCTGACCGAGACCACGGCCGTCTCGACCTTCAACCGTCCCTCGCTGACCCGTGTCGGGACGGTCGGCAAGCCGATCCCGGGGGCCTCGGCGAAGATCGCCGAGGACGGCGAGATCCTGCTCGGCGGGCACCACATCTTCCAGGGCTACCACAACAACCCGGAGGCCACCGCCGAGGTGCTCGAGAACGGCTGGTTCCACACCGGCGACCTCGGCCAGCTCGACGGTGAGGGTTTCCTCAAGATCACCGGACGCAAGAAGGAGCTCATCGTCACCGCTGGCGGCAAGAACGTCGCGCCGACGGTGCTCGAGGATCGGATCCGGGCACACGCGCTCATCGGGCAGTGCATGGTCATCGGTGATGGGCAACCCTTCATCGCTGCGCTGGTCACCATCGATCCCGAAGCCTTCCCCACCTGGGCCCAGGCCAACGGCAAGTCCGGCTCGGTCGCGGACCACATCGACGACCCCGACCTCAGGGCCGAGGTCCAGAAGGCCATCGACGACGCGAACAAGGCGGTGTCGAAGGCCGAGTCGATCCGGACCTTCAAGATCCTGCCCGACGACTTCGTGGTCGGTGTCGAGCTGAGCCAGAAGATGTCGGTCAAGCGGCACGTGGTCTCGGAGAAGTACCAGGACCAGATCGACGAGATCTACGCGGCCAAGAAGCCCGCCTGAGCCCGTCGGTATCCCGCGGCCCCGGTGTTCTCGCACCGGGGCCGTTCGGGTTCAGGCCGGCGGCTCGATGCGCGGGCGACGCTCCTGCCACCAGCGGGCGTCCAGCTCGCCGAGCGGGGTGGCCGGCGGCGCCTCCGCGATGATGTACTCATCGCGGATGGCCCGCCAGTCGTTGCGGGCCTCGAGCTGGCCCAGCACCGAGTTCAGTCCCCACTGGATGCGGTTCAGCAGCAGGTAGTCAGGTGGCAGGTTCAGCTGCCGCAGGACGTCGCTGAACGGCTCTCGCGGGTCGGTGGTGGAGCGGATGACCTCCGCCGCGAACGCCGAGGTGAACGTGAACGGCTGGTCGGCGACGACCGGACGGGTGTAGAGCCGGAACCACTCGAACACGCGGTCCTCGTCGACCCGGGCGTTGCGCGGCAGGAAGCCGGCGGTCCGCAGCGCGTCGATCGCGATGTCACGGTCACCGGTCGCGATGGCCTTCTCGATCGAACGCATCGAGGCGTACCGCTCCCGGGTGAACATCTTCACCGAGCCGTAGTCGAGGAAGGCCACCCGGCTGCCGCCGTCAGCGGCGGCGTTCGGTTCGATCAGGTAGTTCCCCGGGTGGGGATCGCCGTTGAACAGCCGGAAGCGCCCGATCGACCCGAAGGCGTAGCGGAAGATGATCTCGCCCACGCGTTGCCGCTCCTCGGCGTCGGCGGCGCCCGCGAAGAAGCTGAAGCGCTCCCCGTGGACGCGTTCGGACACCAGCACCCGTGGCCGGCAGAACTGACCGATGATGTCAGGGACGCGGATGAACGGGTGGTTCGCGTAGCGCGTGGCGAAAGCGCGCTGGTACTGGGCCTCGCGCTCGTAGTCGAGCTCGTCGTCGATGCGCTCACGCAGCTCGTCGAGCAGGGGCTCGATCTCCTGGTTGGGCGAGACGAGCCGTGCCAGCGGCGCGAACGCGGCGGCGTTCTCGAGGTCGGCGCGTACCGCTTCGGCGACCCCGGGGTACTGGACCTTGATCACGACGTCCCGACCGTCGTCGAGCTTGCCGACGTGCACCTGTCCGATCGAGGCGGCCGCCAGCGGTTCGGGATCGAAGGAGGCGAACACCGCCTCCGGCGGGGCGCCGTACTCCTCGGTCAGGACCTCGGTGATGGCGTCGGGATCGAAGGCCGGAGCGGCGTCGCGCAGGCTCGCCAGGGCGTCGTGGTAGGCGCTGCGTACCTCGGGCGGGAGGTCGAGGTCGACGAAGCTCAGCAGCTGGCCGAACTTCATCGCCGCGCCCTTCATCTCGCCGAGCACCACGGCGAGGTTGGCGGCGAGCTCCTCGTGCGCGGCGACGTCGTCGACGTCACCGCCGGCGAATCGCCGTGCCCGGGCGCCCGCGAGCCCGGTGGCGCCCCGGATGCCGGTGCGCGCCAGCCGCGAGCCGCGACGCACGCGTCCGCCGAGCCCTCTGTCAGCCACCGGTCACCTCCGCTGTTGCGGGCCGTTCGGTCGGTTCGTGGCCGCACGTCGTCGCGGGCGGGTCACTCCGCCATCTCGGCCAGGGGATTGCCCTCGGCCCGCGCTGCCGCCAGGCGGGTCGCCAGCTCGCTGCGGCGCGCCTCGCTCAGGCAGGCGCAGCCGACCTCGTAGGGGGCGTAGTGCCGCACGTCCATGCGGTGTGTCGGGCAGGCCGCCACCTCGAGACGGGTGATGGGTTCGGAGCGTGCCATCGGTCGACCTCCGGGATCGGGATGTGTCGTGCGGTGTGGGATGTGGGACAAAGCTGGGTGTGATCGGGTCCGGCGATGCGCTCGTCGCCGGTCTCAGACGTTGAAACGGAAGTGGATCACGTCACCATCCGCGACGACGTAGTCCTTGCCCTCGATCCGCAGGCGGCCCGCCTCGCGCGCAGCCGCCTCGGATCCCAGCCGGTCGTAGTCGTGGTAGGCGATGACCTCGGCCTTGATGAAGCCACGCTCGAAGTCGGTGTGGATCTCCCGGGCGGCACGCGGGGCGCTGGACCCGGCGGGCACGGTCCAGGCACGGACCTCCTTCGGCCCGGCGGTGAAGAACGTCCGCAGCCCGAGCAGCGCGTAGGCGTGCTCGATCAGCCGCTCGAGCCCGGAACGCTCGAGGCCGAGGTCGGCGAGGTACTCGGCACGCTCGTCGCCGTCGAGCTCTGCGAGTTCGGCCTCCACCTGGGCCGAGATGACGACCACCTCCGCCCCCTCGCGGGCGGCGATGACCCTGACCACCTCGACGTGGGGGTTGCCGGCACCCTCTCCGTCGGGTCCGAGCTCGTCCTCGGCGACGTTCGCGGCGTACAGCACGGGCTTGGCCGTCAGCAGCGACAGCTCCCGCCACAGCGACGGATCGAGCTCGCCTCGGAAGGTCCGTGCCACCTCCCCGTCCGCCAGGTGCTCGAACAGCGCTGCCACCTGGTCCCGCTCGCGCACCGCCTCCTTGGCGCTGCCCTTGGCGGCCCGCCTGGCGCGCTCCAGGCGCTTCTCCACCGTCTCGAGGTCCTTGAGGACCAGCTCCGTGGTGACCACCTCGATGTCACGTGCCGGATCGACCGAGCCGTCGACGTGCACGACGTCCTCGTCCTCGAAGCAGCGCACCACGTTGCACACGGCATCGACCTCGCGGATGTGCGCCAGGAACTGGTTGCCGAGCCCCTCGCCCTTCGAAGCGCCCGCGACCAGCCCGGCGATGTCCACGAACTCGATCGCGGTCGGCACCACCTTGGCCGGACGCACCAGCTCCGCCAGCCGATCGAGACGGTCGTCCGGCACAGCCACGACCCCGATGTTGGGGTCGATCGTGCAGAAGGGGAAGTTCGCGGCGTCCGCACCGGCCTGCGAGACGGCGTTGAACAGGGTGGACTTGCCGACGTTCGGCAGTCCGACCAGGCCGACCTTGAGCGCCATCGTGCGGTTCCGTTCTGTGTTCGCCTGCGCATCCCCGGAGCGGGGCTGCCGCCGGGCCGGGCCTCGGTTCGAGCGTCCGGGACCGGTGTTCGACCCCGACGCTGACAACGACCCGACGGTGCAGGGACCCGGCTCGGTCCGCGCTTGACCGCAGCGCTGATGCCGACCCTGGTGAGGGGGACGTCCGCTCATCGGCGACCCGGTGGTCACCGGTGCGCTGCCCGGGTGCTGGGGCGGGCTCACGGGCCCTCGGCCGAGCACCCCGCTCCGTCCCACGATGCTACCCGAGCCGGGCACGGTGCCGACCTGCCTGGATCCCCGTGCCGGTGGTCCGTGGCACCGCTGCGCGCGGGCGGCGGTCCGACCCCAGCGGTCCAGGGCGCCGATGGTGGCGCTGGTAGCGTCCACCGGCATGCGCATGCTCATCGCCCGGTGCTCGGCCGTCTACGACGGACGGCTGTCCTCGACGCTCACCTCCGCTGTGCGGCTGGTCATGGTCAAGGCCGACGGCTGCGTCGCGATCCACGCCGATGTCGGGGCCTACAAGCCCCTCAACTGGATGAACGCGCCGAACCACCTGGTCGAGGACGGCGACACCTGGGAGGTCACCAACCCCAAGGGGGAGCGGCTGACGATCACCTTCGAGGAGGTGCTGGACGAGCTGTCCTACGAGCTGGACACCGAGCGCGGGCTCACCCTCGACGGGGTCGAACGCGAGCTGCAGCTGCTCCTCGCCGACCACCCGGCCCACCTCGAACCGGGGCTGACGTGCGTGCAGCGGGAGTTCCGGACCGACCTCGGCCCCGTCGACCTGTTGTGCCGCGACGCCGAGGGGACCGCGGTCGCGGTCGAGATCAAGCGCATCGGGGAGATCGACGGGGTCGAGCAGCTGACCCGCTACCTCGACCGGCTGCAGCGCGACCCGTTGCTCGCGCCGGTGCGCGGGGTGCTCGCAGCGACCACGATCAAGCCGCAGGCCCGGGTGCTCGCCGAGGCCCGCGGGATCCGCTGGGTCGAGGTGGATCTCGGGCTGCTCCGGGGGGAGGAGGAGCCCCACCCCCGGCTGTTCTGATCCCCGCGTCGTACTGCGAGCCGCATCGGGTCGGCTGCGAGGCATCGCCGCGGTCCGGGCCAGCCGAGCCGAGCCGCGTTCGCGCACCACGGCATCGCGGGCCGCCGCTCGACGGTAGAGCTGGCTTCGAGCGGAAGTCCGTGTCAGCAAGCCGTCATCTCCATCACTTCTGTTCTTGACCGACGGAAGTGACCGCGTCTAGCGTCGCAAGTATGGACGATGTCGTCACCACCGCCGCACCGGGATCGGCTGGCCAGCTGCTCCAACTGGTGCGCGACGGTGTGGCGAAGACCCGGCCCCAGCTGGTCGTCGAATCCGGTGTGTCACGCGCGGTCGTCAGCCAACGCGTCGACGCCCTGCTGTCGGCCGGACTGCTGCGGGAGATGGGTCAGGCCGCGTCCACCGGGGGGCGTCCGGCCACCCGCCTGGCCTTCAACGCAGACGCAGGGTGGGTCCTGGTCGCCGACCTCGGTGCGACCCATGCCCGCGTGGCGGTCACGGACCTGATGGGCACGGTCCTGGCAGAACAGCCGGGCGACATCCGCATCGACGCCGGGCCGATGCAGGTCCTCTCCTGGGTGCGCCACCGGTTCGAGGCCCTGCTCGCAGACCTCGCTCCGGCACGTCCTGTCTGGGGCGTTGGTATCGGCGTGCCGGGCCCGGTGGAGCATGCGGCCGGGCGTGCTGTGTCCCCCCCGATCATGCCCGGCTGGGACGGCTACGCGGTCGCCGACCACTTCCAGGACCTCGGAGTGCCCGTCCTGGTCGACAACGACGTCAACATCATGGCTCTCGGGGAGTACCACGACCACTGGCGCCGCGAGGTCGATGACCTCCTGCTGATCAAGGTGGGGACCGGGATCGGCTGCGGCATCATCGCCTCCGGTCGACTGCACCGCGGGGCTCAGGGGGCAGCTGGCGACCTCGGGCACGTCCGGGTGCAAGGGCACGACGACGTCGTGTGCACGTGCGGCAACACCGGCTGTGTCGAGGCGGTCGCCGGCGGTCAGGCCATCGCAGACCGGCTCCGCGCGCAGGGCTACGACACGCCGGACGCGCGGGCGGTGGTCCAGCTGGTCCAGGAGGGCGACAGCATCGCCACCCGCGCCGTTCGTGAAGCCGGTCAGACACTCGGCCGGGTCGTGGCGACGGCCGTGAACCTGTTCAACCCCTCGGTGATCGTCATCGCCGGGGACGTCTCGTACGCGCGCGAGCAGCTCCTGGCAGGCGTCCGCGAGGTCGTCTACCAGCGATCCCTGCCGCTCGCGACCCGACATCTGCAGATCGTCGCGCCCCGGCTCGGTGACCGAGCTGGCATCCGCGGAGCAGGAGAGATGGTGGTCGAGCGACTGCTCGCACCTGCTGCCGTCGATGAGCTCGTCCACCGCTCCGTGGACGCGACCCCCGTCGTCAGCGGATGACCCCGCGGCGACCATCGGTACCGACCGGCCGGGGGACCCGGCCGACCCCCCGCAACGCGGCAGACACAGGGAGGTAAGGATGCGATCGATCCGTCAGCGCACGAACAGGTGGCTCGGGCTGGGGCTCGGGCTCGCCCTCGTGCTCACGGCATGCAACGGCGGGGAGACCGAACCCGCCGACCCCGATACCGACACGACCGAGGAGGAGACCGAGGAGGAGACGGAGGAGGAACCTGCGGACGATGCCGAGGCCGCGCCGGATGAGGGACCCTTCACCATCGGCGTCAGCAACGGTTTCACCGCGAGCGAGTGGCGGACGCAGATGATCGCCAACCTCGAGGAGGCTGCCGCCGAGTACCAGGAGCAGGGCCTGGTCGACGAGCTGATCATCGAGAACGACGACGTCGACGAGGCCGGGCAGATCGAGCAGATCCGCAACCTGGTCAACGCCGGGGTGGACGCCATCATCATCAACCCGAACTCGCCCGATGCCCTGAACGCCGCCTTCGACGAGGCAGCCGCTGAGGGCGTGCTGATCTACGCGGTCGACCAGGCGGTCACCAGCGAGAGCGTCACCAACGTGGTCATCGATCAGAGCGAGTGGGCACAGATCTCCGCTGAGTGGCTCGCGGATGAGGTCGGTGAGGGCGCGGAGATCGTCATGGTCAACGGCATCGCCGGCCACCCCGCCAATGAAGCGCGCGTCAGCGGCGCCATGAGCGTCTTCGAGGAGGCCGACATCGAGGTGCTGGCCAACGCCAACGCGGACTGGAGTCAGGCCGAAGGGCAGAGCGTGATGCAGGAGCTGCTCAGCCAGTACGGCGACCAGATCGACGGTGTCTGGGCCCAGGACGGGGTCGCTGAGGGGGTCCTCAGGGCACTGATCGACGCCGACCGGCTCGACCTGGCGACCACCGGTGAGGCACGCGCCGGGTATCTGCGCCTGTGGGACGAGAACGACGTCGACACCATCGGCGTCATCAACCCCCCCGGTGTCGCGGTCACCGCGCTCCGGGTCGCGTTGATGGAGCTGCAGGGTGAGACGCTCGACGGATCGCAGCTCACCGATGGCAACACCCTGCTGCTGCCGCTGCCGGACAGCTTCACCAACGAGAACCTCGACGAGGCGCTCGAGCGGGCGGAGGGCGAGCCCGACGGTTACTCCCTCGACGTCATCCTGAGCGAGGAGGAGGTCGCCGAGTTCTTCGAGTGAGCCGTCCGGTGTGACGGCGTCCCGGTGGTCCCGGCCCAGATGCACGAGGGGCCGGGACCACCGGCCCAAGGCGATCGCGCGGGAGGCGCGACCACGACCATGCAGGAGCCGATGCGGTGGCCTTCCTCGAGATGCGCGGTGTCGACAAGCGCTACGGCGGCGTCGTGGCCCTCGACGATGCGAGCCTGTCGGCCGAACGCGGCGAGGTCCACGGGCTGCTCGGCGCCAACGGTTCCGGCAAGAGCAGCCTCAACAAGATCCTCACCGGCGTCGTCGCCCCGGACCGCGCCACCATCGAGGTGGATGGCGTGGCCACCCGCATCCATCGGCCGCAGGACGCCCACCACAGCGGGATCGCCGCGGTGTACCAGGAACTCAGCCTGATCCCCGACCTCAGCGTCGCCGCCAACATCGTGTTGGCCTTCGAGAGCACACGGCTCGGCTTCGTCCAGCGTCGTCGGGACCGCGACCGTGCGGAAGCCCTCCTCGAGCGGTTCGCGCCGGCCTTCCACGGGGGCATCCTGCCGATCCAGGCGCCCGTCGGCTCCTTGAGCCCGGGCGAGCAGCAGATCGTGGAGATCGCCAAGGCCATCGCCCGGGAGCCGGACATCCTGGTGCTCGATGAGGCCACGGCCTCGCTGTACAGCGCACAGGTCGAGGTGGTCAGCGCCGTGGTGCGCGAGCTACGGGCCGCGGGGACGCTCGTCGTCTTCACCTCCCATCGGCTCGGAGAGGTCTACGACCTGTGCGACCGTGCGACGGTGCTGCGCAACGGTGCCGTCGCGGGCTCGGTGGCGCTCGCCGAGACCTCCGAGGCCGAACTGGTCGAGCTGATGGTCGGCTCGCTCGGCGCACCCCGCAGGCGGCCTGCTGCTGAGCGCGAGGAGGCAAAGAAGGTGCAGGGGGTGAGCGGTGTGCCCCGGCTCGAGGTCGTTGACCTGAGCACCGACAGGCTGGAGCAGGTCAGCTGCCGCGTCGCCCAGGGCGAGGTCCTCGGTCTGGGTGGCCTCGCCGGTCAGGGCCAGTCGGAGTTCCTGAACGCCCTCTTCGGCGCGGTACGGATCCGCCACGGCTCGGTGGAGGTCGATGGGCAGGCGGCGCTGACGCACCGACCGAAGCAGGCCGTCGATGCCGGGATCGCCCTCGTGCCCGGCGATCGCAACCGACAGGGCCTGTTCCCCGTGCGACCCATCCTGGAGAACCTGACCGTTCCCAGCATGCGCCGCCGTGCCCGTCTCGGTGTCCTGTCGGATGCGGCTGAGCGCGCTGCGGCGTCCCGTGCCGGCGACCAGCTCCAGATCAAGTTCGGGGCCCTCGATGACGGGGTGATGACCCTGTCCGGCGGCAACCAGCAGAAGGTGGTCGTCGGGAAGTGGCTCCTGACCGACCCGCGGGTCGTGCTGCTCGACGACCCGACCAAGGGCATCGACGTCCGTGCCAAGGCGGAGCTGTACGAGGTCATCGGCCAGCTCACCGAACGAGGTGTGGCGGTACTGCTCAACTCCAGCGACGACGACGAACTCCTGACACTCAGCCACCGCGTGCTCGTGTTCTTCGAGGGCCGGATCGTCAGCGTGCTCGCCGGCGACGACCTGACACGGGAGCGGCTGGTCGCCGACTCGCTCCAGGTGACGACATGAGCGCGCCTGAACGGTCGTCGACGAGCACGCTGCTGGACGACGCTCGCACGTGGCTTCTGCAGGGACGACTGCCGGTCACCACGGCGATCGTGCTGCTGCTGGCGACCCTGGTCGTCAACCTGGTCGTGGCGGACAACTTCCTCACCGCCTTCAACATCCGCTCGATCTTCGCCAACGTCATCCCGCTGGCCGCGGTGGCCGTCGGACAGACGGTCATCGTGCTCGGCCGCGGTATCGATCTGTCGCTCGGGGTGATCGCCACCCTCTCCAGTGTGGTCACGGTGTCGGTGGTGGAGACCCGCGGACTCACGGCTGCTCTGCTGACCGGGTTGGCGACGGGTGCCGCCTGCGGTCTGGTCAACGGCCTGCTCGTCGCGGTCGTCCGACTCCAACCGATCGTGGCGACCTTCGCGACGAGCTTCGTCTGGTCGGGCCTGGCGCTCTACGTGCTGCCGCCTGGCACTGCGGCCGCACCGCGCATGCCGGACGTGGTGGTCCAGGGCTACCGCGGCGCCTTCCTCGGGATCCCGAACGCTGCCTGGCTCCTGGCGCTGATCGGGGCGAGCTGGCTCGTCCTGAAGCGCACGCGACTGCTGCGGCACGTCTACGCCGTCGGCGGTGACGAGCACGCTGCCTTCGCCACCGGCGTGCGGGTCGGCCGTGTCCAGGTCATGACCTACGTGGTCGGGGGGACGTACGCGGCGTTCGCGTCCTTCGCGATGCTCGCCAACTCCGGTTCCGCGGATGCGCTCGCCGGCGGGGGACTCACCCTGGCCTCCATCGCTGCTCTGGTGATCGGTGGCACCCGGCTCTCCGGCGGAGCGGGCGGAGCGGGCGGGACGATCATCGGTGTGCTCGTACTCCAGCTGCTCACGAGCGTGCTGGTGGCCCTCAGGCCGCCGACGGACGTCCGGCAGCTGATCGACGGCCTGCTGGTGATCCTGGCGCTGGCGCTCGCAGGTCTGTGGGCTGGTCGGAGACGAGGACGATGAACCTCACGAAGCTCCGAGATCGGGTGCAGCCAGGCGAAGCGCGCGTCCTCCTGCGCAACCCGGTGGTCCTCTCCCTGCTGGTCCTGCTCGCCCTGTTCGTCTCCGGCAACCTCGTCGCCCCCGGCTTCGCTTCCTACGGCTCGTTCGTCAACACCCTGCGGATCGCCGCCTTCCTCGGGGTGATCGCCGCCGGACAGACCATCGTCATCCTCGGCGGCGGCGAGGGCATCGACCTCTCGGTGGGCAAGATCGCGACCTTCTCCACCGTGGTGGTCGCACAGGTGAGCCAGGGCCAGGACGAGCGACTGCTCCTCGCGCTGCTCACCGCACTCGCGTACTGCGGGCTCATCGGGCTCGCCAACGGTGTCGGTGTCGCGTACCTGCGCATCCCCCCGCTGGTGATGACCCTCGGCATGGTCGGCGTCGTCACCGGGATCATCCGGGTCTACTCCGGCGGGCAGCCCGAGGGCCGCGCTCCCGCGCTCCTCAGCCAGATGGTGAACGCGACCGCGCTGGGCGGCGTACGGGGATCGGTGTGGATCTGGCTGATCGTGGCAGCGTTCACCATCTGGCTGCTCCGACGGACCACGTTCGGCCGTCGGGTCTACGCCCTCGGCGCCAACCGTGAGGCGGCGTTCCTGTCGGGGATCAACGTCCAGCGCAACCTGGTGCTGCTCTACGTGGCGTCCTCGCTGTACGCGGCGCTCGGCGGGGTCATGCTGCTCGGCTTCGCCGGCGCCGCCTCCATCAACCTCGCCGACCAGTACCAGCTCATCTCGATCGCAGCCGTGGTGATCGGTGGCACGACGCTGGCCGGCGGCGTCGGTGGCTACCTGGGCACCGCCGTGGGTGCGGTGGTGCTCCAGACCATGCGCAACCTGTTGATCGTGCTCGACATCCCGGCGGCCGGCCGCCAGGTCGTCAACGGGGTGATCCTCATCGTGCTGCTGTCGCTGTATGGCCGGCAGCGACGGCTCCGGCAGTAGGCCCGCTAGGGAAAGGCAGAGACGTGACCGACAACCTGGGCATCGGGATCGTGGGGAGCGGCTTCATCGCCAACTTCCACGTGCAGAGCTGGACGGGTGTGCGAGGGGGCGACATCGTCGCGATCCAGAGCCGCAACGGCGGCACCGCACGCGCCCTGGCTGACCGGTGTCGGACGCTCGGTGTGGGCGATCCGACCGTCACCGACGATCTCGCGGAGCTGGTGAGGGATCCGCGGGTGGAGGCCGTGTGGGTGACCACGCCCAATCACGTCCGCGTCGAGACCATCGAACGCATCTGCGAGGAGGTCGCCTCCGGGCGGGCGGAGCTGCGTGGGATCGCCGTGGAGAAGCCGCTGGCCCGAACGCTGGCCGAGGCCAAACGGGTGGTCGCTGCGATCGAGGCGGCAGGGCTCGAGGCGGGCTACCTCGAGAACCAGGTCTTCGCGCCCGCGCTCGGGCGCGCGAAGGAGATCGTCTGGGCACGGGGCGCGAGCCTGGCGGGTGCGCCCTACCTGGCCCGCAGCGCCGAGGAGCACTCGGGCCCGCACCGGGCGTGGTTCTGGAACGGTCAGCTGCAGGGTGGCGGCGTCCTCAGCGACATGATGTGCCACTCGGTCGAAGCCAGCCGCTACCTGCTGACCCCACCTGGCCAGGACGCGGCCTCGTGGCTGACCCCACTGTCGGTCAGCGCCAGCATCGCGGCCCTGAAGTGGACGCGCCAGCGTTACGCCGACGAACTCGCCGACGCCTACCCCGGCGAGGTGGACTATCGGCGCCACCCGGCCGAGGACTACGCCCGTGCCACGGTCGAGTTCCGCAACGGTGACGGTGACCTCGTGATCGCCGAGGCCACCACGTCCTGGAGCTACGTCGGTGCGGGGCTGCGACTGTCCTTCGAGCTGCTCGGCCCGGAGTACTCCGCGCAGGTCAACACCCTGGACACGCCGGCGAGCATCTTCCTCAGCCGGGCGCTGCAGGGCGAGCAGGGCGAGGACCTGGTCGAGAAGCAGAACTCCGAGCAGGGATTGATGCCGCTGCTGGAGGACGAGGCGTTGACCTATGGCTACACCGGCGAGAACCGGCACATGGTCGAGGCCTTCCGTGCGCGACGCACCCCCCGGGAGACCGTCCACGATGGACTGATCGTCACGGAGTTGCTGATGGCCGCCTACCTCTCGGCGGAGTCCAGAGCGACCGTCGACCTCGCCGACGTCGATCTCGACGACTACGTGCCGCAGGTCGCGCAGGGCACCTGGGATCCCCTGGCAGGTCGTGGTCGGTGATGCCGTGCCCGGGCAGCAGCCGCCGGGGCCCGGTGGGGCGGCCACGCCCCGCGGCCGGCCGGCGGTGTCCGCGATGACCGGCGCAGCCACCCGCGTCGCCATCGATCTCGGAGGGACCAGGATCCGGGCGGCGCGGGTCTCGAGCGACGGCCAGCTGTTCCCGGGCGCCGATCTCGCGACGCCGACCGACGACCTGTCGGCCCTGCTCGCCGCCGTCGCCGAGGCGGTGGCACGCTGCGGCGCCGGCCATCCGGAAGAGGGTGCACGGACCGTGGTTGGCATGGGGATGCCCGGGGTGATCGACCGTGCGACCGGTCGGCTGATCCGGTGTCAGAACATCCCCGCCGCCGACGGTGTCGCCTTCCACGACCTGCTCGCGGCTCACCTTAGAGCCGAGGTCCGTCTCGACAACGACGTGAACCTCGCGGCCGTCGGGGAACGGAGCGCCGGGGCCGCCGCCGGCACCGAGGACCTCGTCGTGCTCTCGCTCGGAACGGGGGTCGGTGCGGGCATCGTCAGCGGGGGACGGCTGCTCCGTGGAGCGCATGGCCTGGCTGCTGAGGTCGCTGATCTCCCGCTCTTCGGCGATCCTTGGGACCCTGAGACCCGGTTCCAGGGGCCCCTGGAGCAGGCGATCGGCAGCGTCGGGCTCCTCCGTGACTACTGCGAACGTGGTGGCCGCGGGCAGGTCACGGACGTCGAGCAGCTCGTCGGACGCAGGGATCACGATCCGATCGCCGCGGCGGCGATCGCGCGGCTGGCTGAACGGGTGGTCATCACGATCCTCGCGCTGCGGGCGCTGCTCGACCCCGCCGTCGTGGTGCTCACCGGAGGGATCGGTGCTGCCCCGCCCGTCGTCGCCCTGGTGCAGGAGCTCGCCGGTGAGCTGTTGGGCGGCACCCTCGACGTGCAGGTCAGCGCGCTGGGCGCTGCCGCTGGCCTGCACGGCGCTGGCGTGCTGAGCCTCGGGCAGGTGGAGCCGTGGGTCGTGGCGCATCCACAGCGGTCGCCGGCCGTCGACGACTAGCCACCGGCCAGCCGAACGGCGGCGGCCAGCGCCGCGCGGGTCGAGGTGTCGGTGACCCTGGCCGCGTCCTCGGGCTGCCACCACACGACCTCGGGGGACTCCCCCGGGGATGGGGCCAGCACCGCCGACGCGTCCGCGCCCAGCAGGTAGCGCAGGTCGAGGTGGACGTGGCCACGGGGACCCTCGTGGACGTCGACGTGGAGCAGCAGGGGACCGGCGGCCGGGTGGACGGCGTCCAGCCCCGTCTCCTCCCGCGTCTCGCGCACGGCGGCCTGCCACGGTGCCTCGCCGGGTTCGAGGTGACCGCCGGGCTGCAGCCAACGGCCCAGCCGCTTGTGCCGATGCAGCAGCACCCGACCGGTGCCGTCCCGCACGATGGCCGAACCGGTCACATGGGTGGGATCGGCGCGCTCATCGAGTGGTGCCGGTAGCCACGCCACCAGTGCCCGGGTGCGCGCCAGGATGCGGGCCTCGACGTCGTCGCCCGGCTGATGCCGGGCGAGGTGCTCGAGCAGCTCCGCCGACCTCACGTGTGCCGTTCGAGCCCGATCTCGGTGACCAGCTCGGCGGGGGAGCGGCGGATGCCGATCACGAACGGGCCGAACTCCGCGTAGCGGACCGACGCCTCGTCGTAGCGCAGGGTGTAGACGATCGACTTGATGTCGGCGAGGTCGTGGGCGAACAGGCTGACGGCGTACTCCCAGTCGTCCAGGCCGGTGGAGGCGCTGACCAGCTGCAGGACCCGCCCGGTGTAGGCACGTCCCGATCGCCCGTGCTCACCCATCAGGCGCTTGCGTTCCTCGTAGTCCAGGGCGTACCAGTTGTCGGTGCCCTCCCGGCGGTGTGACATCGGGTAGAAGCACAGCAGCTGCCACTCGGGCATCTGCGGGTGCAGCTTCGACTCGGTGTAGGCGGCGATGCGCTCGGCGTACTGTTCGACGCGGCGGTCGAGATCCTCGCCGACGACGCCCTTGGCTGCCATCTCCTCGCGGTAGCGCTCCGGCGTGTCGGTGTACTCGCTGCCCTCGGTCAACGACAGGTAGGAGTCCACCAGGGTCAGCGCCGGCGCGGCGGCCGTGGCGGACAGAGCGGTCTGCAACGCCCGCAGTTGGGTGAGGTCGTCGCTGAGCGCCATGACGACGAGGTCGGCCTTGTGTCCGAGTCCCGTGAACAGGTGCAGCTGCACCCGCTCCTGCCAGGCCTCCAGGGTCGCGACGACCTCCTTGGCCGCCTGCGCCGGCAGGTGCGGGACGGCCGCGTGATCCACACGCAGGAACAGGTGCAGGACGCCCCAGCCGGTCCCGGGACGGGCGGGTGCTGGCATCGTGATGCTCCTCGACGGGCGGGCCCGGAGCGTACCGACGCCGTCAGGTGTGCCTCACTCCAGGATGGTCTTGCCCCGCACCGTCCCGTTCTCGGCCAGGTCGTAGACGAGGGGCACCCCGGTGCCGAGCTCGAGCGAGAGCACGCCCTCCTCGTCGAGCTCGTCGAGCTGCATCACGATCGAACGGTTCGAGTTCCCGTGGGCCACGACCAGCACGTCCTTGCCGAGCTTGATGTCACCGAGGATCGCCCGCTCGAAGAAGGGCAGGGTGCGCTCCGCGGTGTTCTTGAGCGCCTCGCCGTTCGGCGGCGGGGTCGCGTAGGAGCGGCGCCAGGTGTGCACCTGCTCCTTGCCGTAGCGCTCGGCGGTCTCCGCCTTGTTCAGTCCCTGCAGATCGCCGTAGTGGCGCTCGTTGAGGGCCTGATCGCGGATGATCGGCAGGTCGTGGAACCGCGCGACCTCCATGATGATCCTGAGCGTCTCCTGGGCCCGGGACAGCGCGGAGGTGTAGGCCACGTCGAAGTGGCGACCGGTGAGGCGTTCGCCGGCCTGCCGGGCCTCCTCCTCGCCCTTGGCGGTGAGCGGGACGTCGACCCATCCCGTGAAACGGTTCTCCAGGTTCCACAGGGACTGGCCGTGACGAACGAGGGCGAGGGTTGGCATGGTCGGGCCTTCTCGGGTCGGATGGTGGCCGGGGGAGCGGGCAGCGTTCGCTGTCGGTGGGAGACTAGAGGCCGGGCGGGCCGCTGTCCCCTGCACGTATCGCCGCCCGGAGCTCGAGCACCGCCCGGTGCAGGGCCAGGCTGCCCCTGGTCCTGAGCCTGCGAGCGATGGCCGGCTGCGTGACCCCGAGCGCCTGCGCGACGTCGACCTGCCGCTCGCCGTCGAGCAGCCCCAGCAGGGCCCGGCGGTCGCGGGCATCCAGCCGGGCCAGGAGCTGATCCTGGAGCAGCAGGTGGGCGTTGACCGCCGCGGCGGGCAGCGGATCGGCCCACCCCCCCCCGCCGCGCCAGCCGCCTCACGGCCTCCGACAGGCAGGCCGGGCCGTCGACGACGGGGACGCCGTGGATCTCCCGCCCCAGGCGCCGGCCGCGCGCGTCCAGGATGGCCACGACCCGGTACGGCGCGTGCTTGCTGCCGTGC
>Ga0081527_100467_pt1 | contig 19675 bp, 18 predicted proteins | sample HotLakmasection5_FD_70992 | JGI IMG/M metagenome (GOLD analysis project Ga0081527, IMG submission 70992) | Hypersaline microbial mat communities from Hot Lake, Washington, USA - Section #5 (SPADES assembly) (version 2) | ecosystem: Environmental > Aquatic > Non-marine Saline and Alkaline >... | reverse complement strand
TAAGGAATAAATAAAAAGTTTTTACGCCTTAAAATTTTCAAAAAATCTATATTTAACAAGTGCGCAGGCTACGCCTGCGCCACCTATAGGGCGGTTGTGGGTGGGGATTATTTTGAAAATTTTAAGTAAGAATTTTTTGTTGCTCCCTTAATCTGAATACCAGCGACCAGAGCAGCTCACATCGATAAAAATACGCAAAACCTCCTGAATAAATTAAATTCAGGAGGTCGCATGCTATTTATTTTATTTTTTAGCTATTGTAGCTAAATACTTTTCATCTATATGTTATTTAGTTGTATCTGTATTGATTTACTTATTAAATGAACGGAGACACCTCCTTTTTTTAACTACAATGAAAGTTTTGTAATTTTTTGTCTTTCTTCTTCTGATTTAGGTAACATGAGTGTCAATACGCCATCTTTGTAGTCTGCTTTGGCTTTTTGGTGATTTATTTTGGCTGGCAGCCCTACTGTGCGATTAAAACTGCCAACACAAAACTCTGACCTGTAAACCATAGTGTCTTCGCCATCTTCTTCTCTCTTGTATTCACCGGAAATGTTTACATAATCTTCGCCAACTTCAACGTTGATATCTTCTTTTCTCATACCGGCAATCTGAGCTTGTAAAATATACTGATTGCCTTTTTCTTTAAGTTCCAGCGGTATGTTTAAGAGGTTTTGCTCGTTTCCTGAATAATAAGAATCAAATATTCTGTTTACGACATTTTCAAACTCATCAAACGGTGAAAACAATCTTAAACTCTTTGCCGGGTTTCCATTTCTTCTCATTAAAGTTGTCATATAACATAACCTCCTTTCAAAACTAAAACCTGAAAATTTTGCCCAACAAATTTTAAAATATCTGTTTTGGATTTGTTTAACTTTAACTTTACCTTTCACTATTTAATTTACAAAATTTTTTGACCTAAACGCTTTTTTTTAAGGAAAATTTAAGCAGTATTAAAAAATCATTAAATCCACCTGTTATTAATACTCTTAATAAGTTTTCGATATCAGAAAGAACTATTAGCAGGATGTTGAAAAAGTAATAGATAAATACTGGTTTTTAGCTTTTGTAAATAATATAATTACTGTATAGTCAATATTTACAGGAGTTAAAGAACTATAAGAGGTTATTAAAACAAACAACAACAAATGTTTAGCTATATAAATCCTGAACAAAGAGTTCCCGAAAATCATCCTTTAAGAAAGCTGAAAATTATTGTAGATAAGATTCTTAAAAATATTTCACACCATTTTGACCAGATATACTCTGATTATGATGCGCCATTCATTCCTCAATAACCTTGTAGTAGAAACTCTTTTAAACCAGGCAACCGGTACTGCGGAAAGAAAAGCTTCACTTGAAATGGTGGATAAAATCAAGCCTCCTTCAAAAAGGATAACTCTGGCAGGTGATAAAGGATATGATGTTAAGGAATATACAGATGAATTAAGGAAGAAAAGTGTAGTCAATCATCCTGCAATGAATGATACAAACCGCAGGAGTTCGATAGACGGCAGGACTTACAGGCATAAAGGGATGGAACTTTTAAACTGGATATTCAAATTTACAGCAGCAGCTTACAATCTAATGAGGGTGACAAAGCTAATTCCGGCTTAATAGGGGGTTAGTGTGTTTAAAATACTAAAAACCATTTAAATAAAACAAAAATAGCACCTAAAAAACTTAAAATTTAATCATAACATAATAAATTAAGTGTATTAAATCCTAAAAAATCAAAAAATCCTATTTGAATGAATGTTTTTTCAACATCCTGCTAATATTGAAATGAGTTTATTTGAGTTTATTTTTAGGGGCACAATAATATAAATAGAACATTATTTCTGAAATTTACTGTCTGAATTTTTCAGAATATTTTAATTCCTGTAACAATTTGATTTAAAGAAAATGAAAATGTAAAATAAAAAATTATATGAAAGAAATAAAAAGTGAGAGAGATGGAAACAGATCAATTATCCGTGTCAATCAAGGAAAACTTGAAAAACAAATTTAAACAGCATACAGCAAAAATTGGTGTGATTGGACTGGGTTATGTAGGACTTCCGCTTGCTGTCTGTAAGGCAAAAATCGGGTTTAATGTAGTAGGTATAGAGAGATTCAACGAGAAAGTTGACAAGGTTAACCGTGGAGAAAACTATATCGAAGATGTTGACGACAACGAACTGAAAGAACTTGTGCAAAAAGGTAAAATTATAGCTACCACAAATTTTGAAGCTATAAAGGAACTCGATGCGATAATTATTTGTGTACCCACGCCATTAACAGTAAACAGGGATCCTGATATTCAGTTTATTCAATATGTAACAGACCAGATTTCCAAATACCTGAGGAAAGGGCAGCTGATAAGCCTAGAAAGCACAACTTACCCCGGAACAACCGAGGAAGTTATGCTGCCTATACTGGAAAAAAGCGGTTTAAAAGTCGGGGAAGACTTTTTCCTGACATTTTCACCCGAAAGGGTTGATCCGGGAAATGAAAGGTATAATACACATAATATAAGCAAAGTTCTCGGCGGTGTAACCCCGAATTGCACTGAGGTTGGAGTTGCTCTGTATAAAGAATCCATTCTCAATATTTATCCTTTAAGCTGCGCATCTGCCGCTGAAATGGTAAAGGTTTTTGAAAACACTTTCAGGGCTGTGAATATTGCTCTGGTTAATGAGTTACTGCTTTTATGCGACAGGATGGAACTTAATGTATGGGAAGTTCTGGATGCTGTAGCTACAAAACCATTTGGAATAATGAGCTTCTATCCGGGACCGGGGGTCGGCGGGCATTGTATCCCGATTGACCCGTTTTACCTCACATGGAAAGCAAGGGAATACAACTTCCATACAAGATTCATAGAGCTGGCGGGCGAGATCAACGCTTCTATGCCTAATTTTGTAAGACACAAGCTGGCACGGGTTTTGAACAAACAGAGAAAGACTGTCAACGGCGCAAAAGTGCTGATCCTTGGCGTTGCTTACAAAAAAGATATAAACGACTCCAGAGAGTCCCCTGCTGAGGATGTTATACGCTCTTTAAGACAGGACGGGGCGGAGATTTATTATAATGACCCGTTTGTACCTGAATATTCTGTAGATCAGGAAAATTTCAAGTCCACAGAGCTTACAGAGGAATTTTTGTCCTATGTTGATATAGCGGTCATTATTTCCAATCACTCATGTTACGATTATGACTGGATTGTAAAGCATTCAAATATTGTCCTTGATACAAGGAACGCTACAAAAGAAGTTAAAAACAATAAAGAAAAAATAATTTTATTATAGGTGAAAAATGAATATATGTGTTGTCGGATGCGGTCGCTGGGGAAAAAATCACGTAAAAAACCATTATGAACTTGGCTCTCTCTATGCTGTGTGTGATGGAAGCCAACAAATACGGGAGAATATAAAGGAAAATTATCAGGATATTGTGATTTACAACGATTTTAGCGAAGTCTTAAGTGATAAGAACATAGACGGAATTGTAATCGCAACCCCTGCCCAGACACATTTTGAGCTGGCGCAAAAGTCCTTAAAAGCAGGATTCCCGACATTTGTGGAAAAACCGATTTGCCTTAACCTTAAAGACAGCCAGAATTTGACAGCCCTCGCAGAATCCCTGGAGCTTCCGCTGATGGTGGGTCATATTCTTGAGTATCACCCGGCTGTTTTAAAAATGAAAGAGCTGGTTGATTCCGGCGAAATAGGCGAAATCAAGCATATCAGATGTACACGGATTAACCTCGGAAAGATCAGAAACAACGAAAATATATGGTGGAGCTTTGCCCCGCACGACCTTTCCATTATATTTAAGTTCATAAAAGATGATCCTGTTGAAGTTAAGGCATCTTCTTTCAGGCCTATACAGGAAGGGATTGAAGATACAGTATATGCTGACCTTTTTTTCAAAGACGGAAAAAGCGCACATATTCATGTAAGCTGGCTTGAGCCGGAAAAACTTCATCAGACTGTTGTTATTGGTGATAAAGGTATGCTGGTATTTAATGACACAAAGCAGGAAGACAAGTTGAAACTGGTAAAATACAACTATGACATGAGCAATGTTCTTTTAAATAAGGAAGAAGAAAGAATAGTTGATTTTGAACCGTTGCAACCCCTAAAACAGGAGTGTATGCATTTTATAGAATGTATCGAAAACAACAAACCCCCATTAACAGACGGAAAAAGTGCGTGCAGGGTGATGAAAGCAATTGAGGCGGTGGACCAAGCAGTTAAAGAGGAATTAATCAATGCCTGAGACCGGAACAGATAAGAAATATTTTGTGCATGAATCATCGTACGTGGATGAACCGTGCGAAATTGGCGAAGGGACAAAGATCTGGCATTTTTGCCATATTATGAAAGAATGCAGGATAGGTAAAAACTGCAAAATTGGTCAGAATGTTGTTGTGTCATACGGGGTTAAGATAGGTAATAACGTGAAAATCCAGAACAATGTTTCTGTTTACACGGGTGTTGTACTTGAAGACGATGTGTTTTGCGGCCCATCAATGGTGTTTACAAATATATTCAACCCCAGAAGTGCATACCCGAGAAACACAGCGGATGATTACCTTAAAACAATTGTGAGAAAAGGTGCTTCAATAGGTGCAAATGCAACTATAGTATGCGGTAATGAGATAGGGAAACACGCATTTATAGGCGCAGGTTCTGTTGTTACAAAAAATATTCCGGCTTATGCACTTGTATATGGCAATCCGGCACGGATTTCCGGCTGGGTGTGCGAATGCGGGGTTAGGCTGGACCTTGATAGTAACAAAGCTACCTGTAAAGAGTGTTCAAAGGAATACACACTGGAAAACAACTGCCTGACAAGGACAAAATAATGTTTGAAAAACCGGATTTTCCAGAAAGAATAACAATAGAGCTGACTAACCACTGCAACCTGAACTGCGATTTCTGCCCAAGGCATCATTCTGAAATGGATTTAGGCTATATGCCAGCGGAATTGTTCAGGAAAATAACTGACGAAGCAGCACAGCACCTTCCTGTATGCCTTGTGATGTTCCTCAGGGGCGAATCTTTATTACACCCTGAGCTTGTGGATTTTATAAAAACAATAAAACAAAAAGGTTTTGCGCCTGTCCAGCTTGCGTCCAACGGGCTCCTGCTTGATGATGCGATGGGCGAAAAGCTGATTGCGTCGGGACTGGATTTTATATCTTTTAGCCTGGATACAAATAACGATGAACTGTACAAAAAATCCCGCAAAAACGGCGACCTTGCTGTGAGCAGGCAAAATGTGATTAATTTTTCCCAAAAATGCGCAGAAAAAAGAAAACAGGGCATAAAAACTCCGGAAATACAGGTTTCAACTGTGGATATTGAGGAATACAGAGCAGAGCAGGAAGAATTCATAAGATTTTGGCTGCAATACGCCGACAGAGTCAGGGTTTATGCGGAACACAGCTCTGACGGCAGTTTCGGCAGTATATCCCGGGAACTTTTAAAACCAGGTAAAGACGAAAGAAAACCATGCAAAAAGGTTTATTCTGACATCATAATTTACTGGGACGGCAAAACCGCTCTTTGCAACCACGACTGGGACAACAGGCTCAGGCTTGGAAACGTGAATGAACAGAGTATACAGGAAATATGGAATTCTCAGGAATATGAGAAAGTGCGTAGAATGCATGAGACAGCGTGTTTTTCAGACGATATAGTATGCAAAAACTGCGATCACTGGCAGGTTTATTACACACAGGAGCAGTTTCTTGGCAGGCTCTACACACCTGAAACAGCGGGGCTTTAAATAGCAGTCATTGCAATTATGTTAAGAGGTTCGCCTGATTTTGCAAAGTTTTATATAATGTAAGCAAAGGATATGAATCTGGTTATTTAAGGGGAAAAATTGGTAAAACAAAGAGAATATATACAGATAGCAACACCTTACACCGATGAAGCCGACTACGAAGCCCTGAAAGCTCCGGTGTTCTCAGGCTGGCTAACTCAGGGGGCCAGGGTAAAGGAGTTTGAAACCAGGTTCTCCGGGCTTCATGGGGTTAAATACTCTCTGGCTACCACTTCCTGCACCACAGCCCTTCACCTTGCCCTGAAAGCCGTGGGGGTTGAACAGGGAGATACGGTAATTGTCCCTTCCTTTACATGGGTTGCAACAGCAAATGTAGTTGAAACCTGCGGAGCAAGAACAGTTTTTTGTGATGTGGACAGGGATACATATAATATAAACATAAAAGACCTTGAAAATAAGGTTGAGGAGCTTATAAAATCCGGACACAAGCCAAAGGCAGTTATTCCCGTGCATCTTTTCGGGCTTTGCGCTGATATGGGCGGGATTATGCAAATTGCCCAAAAATATGACATCAAAGTCATAGAAGACGCTGCCTGCGCTGTCAGCGCACAATATAAAGGCGAATTTGCCGGCGGGTTTGGCGATATAGGATGTTTTTCCTTCCATCCCAGAAAAATTATCACCACCGGGGAAGGCGGTATGTGCACCACAAACAGTGAAAAATATTCTGAAATAATGAACTGCCTGAGAAATCACGGAGCATCAGTCTCAGAAGAAGCAAGGCATGTAGGAAACAAACCCTATATAATGCCGGATTTTAACCTGGCTGGCTTTAATTACCGAATGTCTGACCTGCAAGGGGCAATAGGCATAACTCAACTCGATAAGCTGGAGATGTTGTTAAAGCAAAGAAAAGAAAAAGCCGCATTTTATGACGAGCAGCTAAGGGGAATCGAATGGCTAATAACTCCTGTTAAACCAGAAGGATACGAACATTCATATCAGTCTTATGTTTGTTATGTGGATGAGGAAAAAGCCGGTAAGTCCAGGAATGAAATTATGGAATTCCTGCATAACCGGGGAATAGCAACAAGACCCGGCACAATGGCAGTGCATGAGCTGGGATATTACAGGAATAAATATGGCTTAAACAGGGAAGATTGCCCGGTATCATCAGATTTATACGCTAAAACAATGAGCATCCCCCTTCACAACAACATGTCAGATGAGGATTACGAATACGTGATACAAACAATAAAGGAGATATAATGGAAGGCAAAAAAATATTTTTAACAGGCGGTGCCGGGTTTATTGGGACAAAAGTCATAGAAAAACTTATCAACTCTAATGAAATAGTTATTTATGACAGCTTTATCAGGGATTCATTAAGTACAACAGGTATAGCCGGGCATAAAAATCTGACAGTGATTAAGGGAGATGTCCTTGATTATGAACATCTTAAATCTTCCATGCAGGGTGCAAACATTGTATGTCATTTGGCGGCAATCGCAGGTGTAGACTGCGTGCTCAAAAGCCCCCTTAATACAATGAAAGTAAATGTAATAGGAACTTACAATGTTTTAAAAGCTGCCAGTGGACTTCCAAATCTTGACAGGTTTATGGACTTTTCAACCAGTGAAATTTTCGGGTCCAATGCATATAAAGTTGATGAAAAGTCTATTACTGCTCAGGGAACGGTTGGTGATACAAGATGGATGTACGCTGTAAGCAAGTTAACCGGGGAATATTTTGCCCATTCTTACTATAGTGAAATAAGTATGCCCACTGTATGCGTAAGACCCTTTAATATTTACGGTCCGGGGCAGGTTGGTACGGGTGCTATCAAAATATTTATACCTAAAGCAGTAAATAACGAGCCTATAACAATTCATGGCGATGGTTCCCAAATTAGGGCATGGTGTTATGTTGATGATATGGTGGATGGTATCCTGCTTGCGCTTGAAAAACCAGAGGCTATAGGAGAATCCATTAACATAGGTAACCCACAGAGCACAACCACGATTTATGACCTGGTGGAACGTATCATAAGGCTTGCAAATTCACATTCTACCATTGAATTTAAACCAATCCACTACACTGATATTGAATTGAGAATACCTAACATTGATAAGGCAAGGGAAATTCTTGGCTTTGAACCCAAAGTTAGCCTGGATAAAGGTATTTTAAAGACAATTGAATGGTATAAATTAAATAAAGATAAAGTATGAAAATTGATATTCTTGATAAAAAATACGAGGAAAAATACGAAGATTTCTTGCTAAGAAGCGAGAAAAGCCTGTTTTTTGTCTCAAATAAGTATCGACTATTCCTTAAAGAATTGTTAAAAGCTAAAGACTGTTATTTTCTTGCCGTTGATGATAATGACAATATCACCGGTGCATTGCCCGCATTTTTAAAAGAGAACGAAAAACACGGAAACGTCTTAAATTCCCTGCCGTTTTACGGGAGCAACGGGGGAATAATTGAGTATGAAAATAACGTAGAAGTAAAAAAAACCCTGCTTAATGCTCTTTATGACTATGCAAAAGAAAACAACTGCGTTTCAACTACAATTATCACATCCCCCTTTGAAGATAACCCGGATTTTTATGAAGAGAATGCTTTATATAATTACAAAGACAGTCGCATAGGACAGCTTACCCCATTGCCGGAGGTTTCTGATAATATTGGCGATGATTTGTTTAAAATGTTTGATGGAACAAAGAGAACTGATATTAGAAAGGCAATAAAACATAATCTACAGGTCAATTCAGAATACAGCAGGGATTCACTGGAGTTTTTGATGAATACTCATAAAGAAAATATGCTCTCAATAAACGGCACTCCAAAAACTGAAGAGTTTTTTGAATTTATCCCCAGTTATTTTGAATATGAAAAGGATTATAAAATATATACTGCTTTTTTAAGTGAAAACCCTATTTCAACTATGCTGGTTTTTTATTATAATAAAACTGCTGAATACTTTTGTCCTGCTGTAGTAGAAGAATACAGGACTTATCAGGGATTAAGCCTGTTAATATTTGAAGCAATGAAAGATGCAGTTAAAAAAGACTGTAAATGGTGGAACTGGGGAGGGACATGGAGCAGTCAGTGCGGAGTCTATGATTTTAAAAAGAAATGGGGAACACAGGATTTCCCGTATTATTACTATGTCAGGGTTTTTGATGAAAAAATCAAAACACTCTCAAAAAAAACCCTTTTAAAAGAATATCCTAATTTTTACGTTTTACCGTTTAGTGCTTTAAAACAATAGGGGAAAATTATGGGAAAAGATATTATATTACATCTGGGTATGCCTAAAGCTGCGTCAACTTATCTTCAGGAAGATGTTTTTCCATATGTTAATGAAATATATTGCGCTAATGGGGACAGGAATGTAGGTACGCCTTTGGGGGAATTACAAAAAAAAATCGCCTTTGAGAACCATTTGTTTCTGGATATTGAACAGGAAAAACAAAAAATATATGAGTATATAAATTCTCTTGAGCAGGATAAAATTTTATTCTCAAATGAAAACTTATTTGGCTCATATTTTGATAATTTCAGGGACCATAAGAATTTTGCCAATATCCTGAAACAAATATTTCCTGACGCCAGAGTCTTTGTTATATTCAGAAAACAGGATGAATGGCTGGAATCAGCATATGCTCAGACCCTTTTTCTTGGTTTTTCGGAAAAAATTGATGATTTTATGAATTACAGAAAATCAGAATTTCAGGGGCTTCAAAATTTCCCTTTCCACAAAATCGGGGTAAATGTAAATAATCTGGATTGGACAGTTTTTCTGGAAAACTATTTTAACCTGTTCGGCAGGGAAAATGTGCTTGCGTTACCGCAGGAATTACTGAAAAACAATGAAAAAGAATTTTTAAACAGATTTTACGATTTTTTTAATATTTCTGAGAGGTATTTTCCCACAGAACCGGGAGTCAGGCATAAAAAATATTCATTAATTTCTTCCCGTATAGCTTTAACAATAAATAAATTTTTAAATTCCCGGCAAAAGGTTAAATTAAGACGCTTTTTGCAGGACGGGCTGGATAAAATGCTTTATATAAAGTATGATTTTATTCACGGCTATACCAGAAAACAAATAATGAACCTTCATAAAGAATCAAACAAAAAACTCGCAGATATGATGGGCTTGGATTTGAGTCAGTATGGGTATTATTAAACTTTATGGAATTTGAAAAGATACAAAATATAAATGTAGAAAAAGAATCAAGCTGGAAAGATAAAATCTTTCTAACATTTGATGTTGAATGGGCAACTGATGAAGTTTTAAGTTATACTCTCGATATACTCCAAGAAAAAAATATTAAAGCAACTTTTTTTTGCACGCACCAGACATCTTTACTCGACAAAATGAGAGAAAACCCGAATATAGAGCTTGGAATTCATCCTAATTTTAACTTCTTACTTAATGGTGATTTTCGATATGGAAAGAATTACAAAGAAGTCATTGAGTATTACTTAAAAATTGTACCTGAAGCAGTTAGCGTTCGTTCTCATTCTTTAACCCAAAATTCAAGTATTCTTCAAGCCTTTTCTGATTTTGGATTAAAATATGATTGCAATCTTTTTATACCTTTAAATGGACATATAGAAAATAAACCTTTTTATTGCTGTAATAATAAATTGATTAGGGTTCCTTATTTTTGGGAAGATGATGTGTATTGTTCATCAAATGAAAAACCTGATATCAATGAATATATCAGCTATATAGGCCCCAAAATATTTGATTTTCATCCGATTCATATATTTCTTAATACTGAAAATCTTTCTCAGTATGAAAAATACAAACATTTTCCATCGGAATCTTATATAAATAAAAACCGTATAGGTATAAAAAACTTTTTTCAAGATTTAATAAAGGAAACAAATGAACATAGCGATAATTGGACGAACAGAAATTTTGTATAACACTGCAACCTTTTTGCATGAAAAAGGTTACAAGATAAAACTTATAATAACAGCCAAAGAAGCTCCTGAATATACTAAAAAAGCAGAAGATTTTAAAATTTTAGCAAATAAACTTGGCTGTGAATATTTATATACTTCAAAAATAAATGAAAAAAAGAATATTGAAATAATAAAAAAATGCAATATTGATATAGGTATCAGTATTAATTATCCAAATATAATTTCACAGGAAGTTATAAATTTATTCCCTTATGGAATTTTAAATTCGCATGGTGGAGACCTTCCCAAATATAGGGGAAATGCATGTCAAGCCTGGGCAATAATTAATGGTGAAGACAAAATAGGGTTGTGTATTCATAAGATGGTGGGTGGTGAGCTCGATAGCGGTGATATAATATCCAGAAGATATCTTGGTATTGATCATAATACCAAAATTGGATATATAGCTGACTGGATAACTAGAGAAACACCTCAATTATTTTTAGAAGCAATATCAAAGTTAGGAGAAAATAAAGACTATATTTTAGAAAAACAATCTCAAGACCCAAATAAAGCTTTAAGGTGTTATCCAAGAAAGCCTGAAGATGGTAAAATTGATTGGTATAAATCTGACATTGAGATTTTAAGACTAATAAATGCGTGTAATAAACCATATGATGGTGCTTTTTGCACATATAAGGGTGAAAAGCTTATTATTTGGAATGCTGAATTATATGATGATAATGAAAATTATCTGGCTATCCCCGGACAAATTTCGTATATAAACAATGAGGAAAAATATTGCGTTATTATTTCAGGGAAAGGGAAACTAAAGATAAACCAGGTAGAATACTTGCAAAAAATATGCACTCCTAACGAAATTTTTAAAAGTATAAGAGATCGTGTTATTTAGCTTCTTGAAATTTCATAGAGTATTTTTTCGAGTTTGGGATTATGAGATAAATGTAAAAATTTCAAGTTTTCTTTTCTATCTTGTAAGACATCTTTTATTAATTTTTTCAAATTTTCTTTATTTATTCCCCATCCGTATGGATATTTTAAGCTTAACGGATTAAAATACCAGTTTTCCGGAAAATCATTATTTAGGAGTTTTAAATATCTTTCAGCAACTCTTGCCGGATTCCAGTTATTGCGGATAAACTGTTTCAGCTTTTCCCCTAATTCCAGGCGGTAGTCTTTGTTTACAATTAAATTTTCAATTGCGGATTCAATCTCATCCGGATGACAAAATATTCCGGGCGACAGGTATTCATTGGGGACATCGTCGTATATGTAATCCTTATAGTAACCTCCAACAACAGCCGGTTTACCAAGAAAAGCTGCTTCTGTAGAAAAACCTGCCATATGTGTGTCTGAATAAATCTGATCAACAACAAAATCGCAGGTGGCTATATGTTCCAGAACAACATGGTTAGGCTGGTTAATAATTTCTATGTATTCAATATTCTTATACTTTTCCTTAAGAGAACTGATTGACTCCCTTATTCTTTCTGTACCTTTTAATTCCGGGCTAGAGGGCGAATGGATTATTCTTATTCTGTCTGTATTTACGTCTTGTTCAGGTTCATAATCACTATGGTATGGTATACCTATAGCAAAATCAGTAATTATTTTTCTTTCATGAAAATGTGAAGTAGGGGGATGATTTATCACATAATCAGCATATTTATCTATTTTATCAATTTCCTGTTTCCACCGCCTGGTTTTTTCAATTATTTCCCGGGGTGATTGGTCTTTGAAAGCCCCGTTCATATAAGGCGGCCTGCTGTCTGTTCCGTGGTAAACAAAAATTATTTTCTTTTTCAGGAATTTAAGAATTTTTAAATCAACTTTACTGTCAAAAAAACTTCTTCTAAACCCGAAAATAAAGACACTATGAGTAGGTATAACCATTAAAAACAAAACGGCTTTCAAAAAAACATGTATAAACTTCCAGAACTGAAGTTTAATCTCGTCTATAATGCTTTTTAATTTTTTACTGCCGTATTCAAAATATTTTTCGTTGGCTTTTTTTATTGGCTCTACAATAAAACTGTATTGGATTCTGTGCTTGTATTGAAACTTGTTTTTCCCGAGATTTATAAAAGTATTTTGAACACCTAACTCGTCAAAACCTTTTTGAAGATTGGTATAATAACCTGCTATTTCGGTTAAGCCAATAAAAATTTTATATTTATTTTTGTTCAATCTCTTTGTTTCCTTGAGTTATGCGGATGAATAATTTATGATTAATTACAATATTATTAAATTACCGATATTAATGAAATAGAATATAAATATGATCTTTAAGTACTCTGATTTTAAAAATTTTATAAATTATGCAAAAAAACACTCTGATATAGTTTCTTTTGAAAACTGGAACGGCAGCAAGCAGATTATATTAAGGCATGATGTTGATTTTGACATTTATTCCGCTTACAAGTTATTTCTTGTAGAAAAAGAGATGGCTATTACATCAACTTTTTTCATTATGACCACCTGTTCTTATTATAATCCTTTATCTGTTGAGAATCGAAAAATGTTAACGGAAATTGCAAACAGCGGGTTTGAAATTGGGCTTCATTTTGATCCCACTGTATATGGTGATGTAAGTTATGACCGATTAAGTAAAGCTGCGGATAATGAAGCAAATATATTAAGCTCCGTTATAGGAACACAAATTAAAACAATAAGCCTTCATAATCCATCTGTACACGGCCAGTATCCGGAATTTGAAAATTATACCAACGCTTATAATAAAAAAATATTCAATAACGAAATTTACATGTCCGACTCAAGAATGGATTTCAGAACAAAAGACCCTTATGAATTTGTGAAAAGAGTGAGGGAAAGTGTAATACAAATTTTGCTGCACCCGATGCATTTTAGCGAAAATGGGGATGAATATCCGGAAATAATGTGTAAATGCATACAAAGAAACATGCAGCATATTGATGAAAATTTTATTGTTAATGATACTTTTTGCAGGCAAATGAACGGAAAAAAACTGATAGAGTACATTCAAAGCAAGGTAGTTTTACAATGAAGATCTATATATTAAATACAGTGGAAATTGGTCTGGATATAACTGATTTTTTAAAAAAAGAATTAAATATATCAGGAATTATAGGGCTGTCAAAAAGAGAAAAAACTGATGCGATTTCAGGTTATGTTTACTGCGGTGATTATGCTGAGAAAAACAATATCGAGTTTATAGAGGTAAACAGCTATACCTTAAATAACGAAGAAGACAAAGCAAAAATACTGGGGCTGGATATTGATATATTGATAGTAGCAGGCTGGCAGAGATTAATTCCGCAATGGCTTATTAATCACTGTAAAATCTGCGCTATCGGCTCTCATGGTAGTGCATACGGAATAACAGGCGGCAGAGGGCGATCTCCGCAGAACTGGGCTTTAATTCTTGGGAAAAAAGAATTTTTTATCTCAATATTTAAAATTGACAGCGGTATTGATTCCGGCCAGATAATTGATACAGAAAAATATGTTCTTAATGAGTTTGATGACATAAAAACTTCTTATTACAAAGTATGTTGTCTTATGTCTAATATGGTTATTAAAAACATAAGAAATAATAATATATTAAGTCAAAACTTTACGGAACAGGATGGAGAAGCAAATTACCTGCCTCAAAGAACACCGGAAGACGGTCAAATTGATTGGTCAAAAAATAATTTTGAAATATATAATTTTATCCGGGCACTTACAAAACCATATCCCGGAGCACACAGTCTTTATAACGGCGAAAAAATTATAATCTGGAAAGCCAGGATTTTTGATTTAAACATCCATAATGAAAAGTCCTATGCTAATGGTGAAATTATAAAGCTTTTTAATAATGGCGACTTTCTTATAAAAACCGGTGAAGGGCTTTTATTAATTGAAGAATATGATACAAATGCAGCTTTAAAAGAAGGATTTATACTGGAATCTGCTGACTTTAAGCGCCAAATAAATAATATTATTGAAAGACATTATAAAAAATACCCTGACCTGAAAGTTTCAGGAGATTTAATCAAATTGTCCGGCAATGAAGTTAATCAATATAGCTGATTCAGAGCAGTTTGTATCTTTATAAATATTAATCAAATTAACAAATCTGCAAGTTGTGTCTATAATAGTTGAAGTAAAAGTTATTTAGTCAGGAGATTGTAAATGAGCGGGGAAATTGAAAAGCTGGATAAGTTCTTAAAAAAGAAAAAAGTTGATAAAAAAATAAAGGAACTTGCAAAAAAATACGAAGGAAAAAAAGTGCTGGCTTACGGTGCCGGGCAAATGGCTGATTTTATCGTGAACAGCTATGATATATCGCCATTAAACGTAATAGGCTTCTCTGACAGCAAGTATGGCAATGAGAAAAAAGAATTCAACGGTTACCAGACATTTTCCCCGGCAGAAATACAGGACCTTAACCCTGATGTAATTGTACTTTTCGTTATGGAACCCAAATTTGTCCTTGAATTTTTTGATTTCTATTATCCTGAACTGGCAAATATAGAAAAGGTTTCGTTAGCGGAAAGAACATTCTGGGATAAACTACTTGGGAATTAGATTTAGGGGAAAAACACGTGATACCTATATTAGACTTAAAAAGACAGTATGAATCCATAAAAAATGAGATAAACAGCGCTTTATACGACGTTGCCGAGTCAGGGAAGTATATTCTGGGTCCCAATGTCAAAAAACTGGAACAGGATATCGCAGAATATCTCGACACAAAACATACCATTGGCGTTGCGTCCGGAACAGATGCCCTGCACCTTGCTTTAATGGCGCTGGGAGTTGGACCCGGCGATGAAGTTATTACAGTTTCGTTTACATTTGTCGCCACCACCGAGGCTATCGGGATGGTCGGTGCTGACCCGGTGTTTGTGGATATAAATCCTGATACTTTTAATATGGACGTTAACCTGATTGAAGCTCAAATAACCGATAAAACAAAAGCGATCCTGCCGGTCCATCTTTATGGACAGCCTTGTGAAATGGATAAAATAATGGAGCTGGCTGAAAAACATAATTTATATGTTATAGAGGATTGTGCCCAGGCTTTTGGGGCTGAATACAAAGGTAAAAAAGTCGGAAGCTTCGGCCACTGCGGCTGTTTTAGTTTCTTCCCGTCAAAAAACCTCGGATGTATGGGAGACGGCGGGCTTGTATCAACCAACAGTGATGAAATAAATGATAAAATCAGGTGCCTGAGAGCCCACGGGGCAAAGGTCAAGTATTACCACGATGAGCTTGGGGTTAACAGCAGGCTTGATGAAATGCAGGCTGCGGTTCTTAATGTGAAGTTCAAATATATTGACCGGTGGAATGAAGCCAGAAGACAGGCTGCTTACAGGTATAATAAGTTTTTTGAAGGTTCAGAAGTTGTTGCACCGGTAGAAATTGATAATATAAAAGCTGTTTATCACCAGTATACTGTGAAAGTTCCTGACCGGGATGATATGCAAAATAAGTTAAAGGAAGCTGGAATAGGAACTATGATATATTATCCGGTTCCGCTGCATAAACAAAAGGTCCACGCTCATCTCAAGCCTGTTAGCCTTCCTGAAACCGAAAAATGCACAGAAACTGTGCTATCCCTGCCGATTTTTCCCGAGTTAAAAGAAGATGAGCAAAAATATATTGCGGAAACTATAATAAATTTACTTAAATAAAAATCTGGTTAATTCGTCATGAGTATTCTTGAAAAAAATCTGGAAAGTTTGCAAAAATCCAATAAAGAGCTTTCTATATTGTTAAGCAAGCACCAAATTTCCCCTGCTGATTTCGTGCTGGAAAAAGCTCAATCAGGCGATGTTAACTTGATTTACAAAAACACACCGCTGCACTGTAAAAAAAGTCCGCAGCAGGAAGCTGTACGTACATTTAATGAAATAAAGCCCGATGAAAACACGGTTGTAATTATCCTTGGAATAGGGCTGGGATACTCGCTAAAACGGTTTTTTACAAGTTCAAAAGCTAAAATAATAATTTATGAGCCGGAAATAAATATTCTGAGGTTCACTCTTCAGTCTGTTGATTTTGCTGAAGAGCTTTCGAGTGAGAGGGTATATATTACGCAAAATATTGAAGAGCTTGATACAGCACTTTCCACAGTTTATAAACACAAAGATAAGATAGTATACACAAGGCTTCTATCCACAGATAATCTTTACCCTCAGGAAGTTGAAGCCCTGAAGTCAGAATTTGGCAAAATAGCTTCCAATGCAACTTCCAACCTGGAAACACTTTTTAAATATTCCTGGAAATGGCTTTCAAACGGGCTGTCCAAGTTAAAGCTAAACAAACCTGATTATTCAGTAACAATGCTCGATGAAAAATTCAGGGATAAAGCTGCATTGATCGTATCAGCAGGACCTTCGCTGGATGTAAATATTGAAACCATTAAAAACAACCGGTCAAAATATATTATATTCTGCGTTAATGTCGCCTATAAAAAATTGATTACAAATGGAATTACTCCTGATTTTGTTCTGTATATAGATGCTCCTGACCTGTCAGATACAATTAGCAGGTATGAACATTCCAAAACAAATATAATTAGCCATATTGCTTCTAATCCAAACCTTTTTGATAAAATAAGCCCGAATAAGTTTTTTACTTTTTACTGCCAGAACGATATTTTGTCCAGATGGATATCAAAAACAACAGGTTTCTCAATAGAAAAATGCAGGACAAAGGGATCTTCTTCATATATAGGCTTACAGGCGGCTTATAATATGGGCTGTAACCCTATAATACTGACAGGGCAGGACCTTGCTTATACAGGGGGAAAAACATATTCATCAGGCAGTTTTTGGGAAGAAAACACTGAATCAGCCCCGGAAGACGAAGAATCCAAAGCAGCCGTTATTTTAAGGAAGAAAAAAGAACAAATCAGAGAGGGTAACCGGGTTAAAGTAAAAGGACAAAACGGGGAATCTCTTGACACTTCACGTGATTATGCCGGTTTTATCAAGCATTTCGAAGAATTTGCGGAAGAAAATGCCGGTTCCGCAAATCTCATAAACTGCTCAACAGGGGGCGCTGAAATTAAAGGTTTTAAAAATAAAGATTTACAGGAAGTTTCCGATACCCTGGCTGAAACCAATATGGATTTAAATGAATATATAAATAATATTACTGAAACAGAAACATGCCCGGTAAGGGAAAATATTGATAAAATCCATGAACAGTTGGATTTGCTGGATAAAACTGCAATAGAGTTGATACCTATAGCAAAAAAAGGAGTAGAAGCCTCTAAAAACCTGTACCAGACCCTTCAAAAACGGCCTGTAAATCATTCACAAATAAGTAAAATGAGTAATACCATATTAAACAACTATAAAATAATAAATGAAAAACTATACGATAAATGGGAATTTTCAATTGCCTTGGCATTCAGGGAATTAACAGAATTCACAAAATTGCTTGAACAAGCGGATTCTAAAAACGATACTGCTATGTTCAACGAGCTTGCATCCACTTCAAGACAGCTTTTCAGGTTTACTAAAAACCGTTTAATTCGGATAAACAAAGAAATATTGCCGAAAGTAAAAGAACAGGAGGAAGAAGAACTGCCTGTTTAAAACTTATAAAATTGACAATACAGCGAAATTTATTTATAACCAGCTTGTTATGCGGAGGAGAATACTAAGAGACACCCGACTTTATGGAAGAAAACATCTTAAATAAAAATTTAAAATATATCAGGAACTATAACGAAAACCTGGCAAAAAATATTGCGAATCTTACTGATTTACAGGGTTCTTATGAGATAAAGGAAGCCAAATCAGGCGACAGTATTTTATACAAAAACGGTATTCCTATGGATAATGACGTGGACCCTGTATGGGACGCAATTGAAAAAAATAACAAGGTTCCGGACAAGTCGCATAAGGATATTTTGATAATTTACGGCATGGGGGTAGGTTATAACTTAAAGGAATTCGCAAAAAAGTTCCCCGGCAGGATCATTGTTTATGAGCCTGATATAGAAGTTTTGAGAATAGTTTTTGAAATTATTGATTTTTCAGAGGAGCTAAAACAGGAAAGCATTGCTGTTGCCTGTAGTTATGAAGATTTAGAGACTGCTTATTACAGGGTATTTTTCACCAACTATAACCTTAAATTCGTGTTCTCAACCTATTATTTAGACCAGCACCATGAAGAATTAAACAGGTTTAAATCAAAAATAGAAGATACTCACAGTATTTTCCAGTCCAATTTCCGTAATGCAGCCTGGAAATCTTCCCGCTGGACATATGAATTAATGAATAATATAGAGCCAATCGTCAATAACCAGGACCTGCATAAACTAAAAAACAGGTTCAAAGGTAAAACCGCAGTAATAATATCAGCAGGACCGTCGCTGGATAAAAATATTGAAGATTTAAAGCCATACAGGGATAAAGTTATAGTCTTTTGCGTGGGCACGGCGTTAAAAACTGCTGTTAAACACCAAATTATCCCAGATTTTGCCGTAGTAATAGAAACAAGCCCGGCATCCGAAAAACAGCTGAATATCCCTGAACTTTCCTACACAAACCTTATTGTAGGGAGTAATTCATATCATAAAATATATGACCTAAAGCCTAAAAGGTTTTTTAACTACCACTCCAATAAAACCCCTGCCGCAAAATACTTTGGCTATATTCTGGAAGTGCCTGTGGAAATGTATGAGGTAGCAGGTACTGTTTCCATAACTTCCCTGTATTCCGCTAAAATGCTGGGCTGTGACAAAATAATCATGATTGGTCAGGACCTGGCTTATACAGATAATAAATGTTATTCTTCATCTTCAATATACGGTAATTATAAACTTGGTGATGAAAAAACTGTTAGTTATGAAGAAGACCCGAATTCGCAAAAAAACCTGGACTGGCATAAGGACAGAATTGCAGACAATGCAGCAAGGTTAAGCAAGGAATTATGCACTATAAAAGGAATAAACGGAGAAACC